>Ga0302266_10001248_pt1 | contig 23650 bp, 17 predicted proteins | sample III_Bog_E1_2_FD_194559 | JGI IMG/M metagenome (GOLD analysis project Ga0302266, IMG submission 194559) | Peat permafrost microbial communities from Stordalen Mire near Abisko, Sweden - III_Bog_E1_2 | ecosystem: Environmental > Terrestrial > Soil > Wetlands > Peat | place: Sweden: Abisko... | reverse complement strand
AGGTAAATACATGGCTCCATGTTACCTTTTGTCAAATTTTTGCATTTTCAAAACAGGGTATCAAAACGGCACAAAAAGTATCAAATAGTATCAAAAAGTAACCTTACGGTTCAATTTATCCAGGGTGCCCGTCCGGAAGGGTTGGCAAAGTCCGCTGCCGAGCCGAATCTGGGCCTCGATCCGTGGTTTTATTCCCTGACCGTTTGCACGGGGACGGCGGAGAGCGGCGTGTTCTTGTTCGTCTCGTTAAAATAATTCGCCGACCACTCGTTTTGGAACAGGATGACAGGGTTTTTGCCGAGGTCGTAGGCGAGGCGCGCGCCGGTGGGCAGCGACAACGTGTCAAGCACGTCCTCGGTGACGTCGGTGGGGAGCCAGCGGACGACGCTCCACGGCGCGGCTTCGAGACGGGATTCCGCGCCGTATTCGCTTTCGAGCCGGAATTGGACGACCTCGAACTGCAGCGGGCCGACGGCGGCAAGCAGCGGCGTTTTGATGGACGAGTTGCGCAAATACAACGCCTGGATGACGCCTTCCTGCAACAACTGGTCGAGGCCCTGGCGAAACTGTTTGTATTTTCCCGTGTTGGGATTGTGCAGATACGAAAACGCCTCGGGCGTGAAGCGCGGGATTTCTTTGTAGAGAATTTTGGGATCGGTCGTCAGCGTGTCGCCGATGCCGAAGCTGTCGTGGCCCACGAGGCCGATGACGTCGCCGGGAAACGCCTCGTCCACGGTCTCGCGTTCGTTGCCGAACAGCTTGTGCGAACTGGAGAGGCGGACTTTTTTCTCCGAGCGCGAATGGTGCACGGTCATGTCGCGATCAAATTTGCCGGAGCACACGCGGATGAAGGCGATGCGGTCGCGATGCTTCGGGTCCATGTTCGCCTGGATCTTGAAAATGAAACCGCTGAACGCGGGATTTTCCGGGGCGATCTCGATGCCGCCCATCACGCGGGATTTGGGCGCGGGCGAATGTTTCAGAAAACCGTCGAGCAATAATTGGACGCCGAAATTGTTCACGCCGCTGCCGAAAAATACGGGCGTCGTCTGGCCGGCGAGCACGGCGGCCTCGTCGAACGTTTCGCCGGCGAGCTCGAGCATTTCGAGTTCCTCGAGCGTCCGGGCAAATTCGGCGTCGCTCAAATTGCCGCGCACGGCCGGGTCGTGCAGGCCGCCGACAGTGACGGGCGCGCGGTATTTGCCGCCCACGACACGCTCAAACGTGTGCATGGTCTTGGTCTGCCGGTCGTAGATACCCTGAAATTCCGGGCCGTTGCCGATGGGCCAGTTCACGGGAAACGCGCCGATGCCGAGCACGCGCTCGAGTTCATCAATCAGTTCGAGCGGATTTTTCATGGGCCGGTCGCACTTGTTCATGAACGTGAAGATCGGCACGCCGCGCTGGCGGCAGACTTCAAACAGCTTGCGCGTCTGCGGCTCGATGCCTTTGGCGGAATCAATGACCATGACGACGGCGTCCACGGCGGTCAGGACGCGGTAGGTGTCCTCGGAAAAATCCTTGTGGCCGGGCGTGTCGAGTAGGTTGAGGCGGTAGCCGTCATAGTCAAACTGGAGCACGGTCGAACTGATGGAGATGCCGCGTTTTTTTTCCAGCTCCATCCAGTCGGAGGTGGTGGCGCGCTGGTTTTTGCGGGCGGTGACGGAGCCGGCGAGCTGGACGGCGCCGCCGTAAAGCAGCAGCTTCTCCGTCAGCGTGGTCTTGCCCGCGTCGGGATGCGAAATGATGGCGAACGTGCGCCGCCGCCGGATTTCTTCGGTGATGCTCACAAAGGCCGGACAGGGTAGCAGAGAAATCCGCGCCGACAAGCCGGGATGCGAAAGGGTGAACCAAGACGCCAAACGGGAGATTGAATTTTCAACCACAGATGGACACGGATAAACACGGATTTTTTTCAGCCCGGCAGGGGCGGCATCAACGGTAAGGCGAGGCTGCCGACGAGCCGGCTCGCGAGGACGTTCGCCCCACTACCCATCAAACCCATCAGTTTTGATCGATCAGGTCGGCGAGTTGCTCCGGCGGTGGCGATGCGGGCGACGGGCCATAATGAAAGCCCTGTTGGTCTTGATAACCGACGGGCACGAGAAAGCTCACCGAGTCATGCCACTGCACCCGGATGCGTTGCCACCAAGCCCGGGGTCGCCGGACGGAGGCATCTTCGTTGAGAAGGTGCGGCTGGGAATGGATAACATTGGCCATACTCTCCTGTTCATCGGCGGAAACGGCGGAAGGTTTACTGAATAATCGCAGATTTTTGGTGTTCAACCACCGGCTCGCCGGCGGCAAGGCGGGGCCGGTGAGATTCCGATTGAGCCAGCGGGGCGGGGCCGGTATGATGGCGGCGTTGCGCGCGTAGCTCAATTGGATAGAGCGTCAGCCTCCGAAGCTGAAGGTTGTGGGTTCGACCCCCGCCGCGCGCACCACTTCACCATTTCAGATTTGACGCCGTCCGGCAAAAGGGCGACAACTGCTGACAGCATGAATCTCAAACGCTGGTTCGCATGGCTGTGCCTGGCGCTAACGTTGTTCGCGGAAATCCTGCTCTTCCAGGCCAGCCGCGAAAAGGCGGCGGCGCAGACGGACGCGCGCGAGGCGCAAATCCAGTGCCATCTGCTGCAGGCAAAATTCGATGCGCTGAACCATTCCAACACGGGACTCCAGGCGGCGGAAATCGCCCGGCTCCGGAAGCAAAACGAGATTTACACCAACCGGCTGGCGAAGGCACAGGCCACGATCAACCAGCTGGAAGCCGAGGTGGAGGAGACCGCCCAGCACCTCACCACCGCCCGCACCGCGCTCCAACTGCAACAGGACCATCTGCAACAGCTTCAAGCCGAGAACCGGCTGGTGACCGAGGCGGGGCTGACGCTCATCCACCGCAACGCCTGCCTCAACCACCTCCGCGAGATTGACGGGGCGAAACAGCAGTGGGCGCTGGAAAAAAACCAGGCGAACGACGCCGTGCCCACGGTGCGGGAGCTGCTGCCGTACCTGAAGGACGGCGTTTTTCCGACCTGCCCCGCGGGCGGAACCTATTTCATCAACAGCGTGGACACGCTGCCGACCTGCTCCATCGCCGGCCACGCCCTGCCGCCGTGACCCGGGCGCATTTTCATTCTTGGCTTTCGCCGTTCGTCGGCTACTCTCTGCGTTCTTAAAATTTTAATTTATGATTGAAACGGACATCGAACTATTGAAGGGCATCGCCAACCAGTTGCGCATTCACTCCATCGAGGCAACGACGGCGGCGGGCAGCGGGCATCCGACCTCGTGCTGCTCGGCGGCGGACCTGGTGGCGGCGCTGTTCTTCGGCCAGATGAAGTATGACGCGAAGAACCCGCATTATTACAACAACGACCGTTTCATTCTTTCCAAGGGCCATGCCGCGCCGCTGCTGTACGCGGCGTGGGCGGAAAATGGTTTCATCCCGATCCCGGAACTGCTGAAGCTGCGCCAGTTCGGCAATGACCTGGAAGGTCATCCGACGCCGCGCCTGGCGTTTGCCGACGTGGCGACGGGGTCGCTCGGCCAGGGCCTCGGCGTGGGCGTGGGCATGGCGCTCGCCGCGCGGCAGGACAAGCTGGATTACAACACCTATGTGCTGATGGGCGACGGCGAAATCGCCGAAGGCGCCGTCTGGGAAGCCGCATCGCTCGCGGGCGTCTACAAGCTGAATAATCTCATCGCAATCGTGGACGCCAACCGCCTGGGGCAGAGCCAGGCGACGGCATTCGGCCACGACATCGGCGTGTATGCCAGACGCTTCGACGCCTTCGGCTGGCGCGTGGAAACCATCGACGGCCACGATCTGGAAGAAATCATGGAAGTGCTGAGCGGCATCGGCCTGGATGACAAGCCGCTGGTCATCATCGCCAAGACCTACAAAGGGGCGGGCGTCTCCTTTTTGCAGGACAAGGAAAACTGGCACGGCAAGCCGCTCAACAAGGAAGAAGCCGCCCAAGCCATCGCCGAACTCGCGCCCAGCGCCAAGTCCGGCCTGACGGTGCCGATTCCCTCGCCGTCACCCCTGCCCGCGCCGAACCTCGCCGCGCCGGCCAGCTATCCCGCCATCAGCTACAAGCTCGGGGATCAGATTGCGACGCGCGAAGCCTACGGCACGGCGCTCGTACGCCTGGGCGAAGCCGACCCGCGCATCAACGCGCTGGATGGCGACACGAAGAACTCCACCTATGCGGAAAAGTTCTTCAAGAAATTTCCCGAACGTTCCACCGAATGTTACATTGCGGAACAAAACCTCGTCGGCGTCGCCGTGGGCTACGCCACGCGCGGCCATGTGCCGTTTGCCTCGACGTTCGCGACGTTCTTCACCCGGGCGGCGGACCAGATCCGCGTCGCCGGCATTTCGCAGTCGAACCTCAAGCTCGTCGGTTCGCACGTCGGCATCAGCATCGGCGAAGACGGTCCGTCGCAGATGGCGCTGGAAGATCTGGCGATGATGCGCGCGGTGGTCGGCAGCACGGTGCTGTATCCGGCGGACGCGGTGGCCACGGAAAAATTGCTCGAACAAATGGCGATCTTGAAAGGCGTGGCTTTCCTGCGCACCTCGCGGCCGAAGACGCCGGTTATTTACGGCAACGACGAAACTTTCCCCGTCGGCGGCGCGAAAGTGCTGCGCACCGGCGACAAGGTCACCATTGTCGGCGCGGGCGTCACCCTGTTTGAAGCGCTGAAAGCGGCGGACTCGTTGAAGGCCGAAGGCATCAACGTCACGGTCATTGACGCCTACAGCATCAAGCCGCTCGGCAAAGATGTGATTCTGGCCGCCGCGAAAAAGACCGGCAACACCGTGATCACGGTGGAAGATCATTATACCGAAGGCGGCCTCGGCGACGCCGTTGCCGGCGAATTGAGCAGCGAAGGCATCAAAGTCCACAAGCTCGCGGTGGTGGGCATTCCCCGCTCCGGGCACGCGGCGGAACTCATGGCCGCGTTTGGCATTGATGCGGCGGCGATCGTGAAGAAAGTCAAATCACTGTAACCGCCAAGGCGCCAAGAACGCCAAGTTTAAGAAGTCAAAACGCGGAGCAGAAATGCCCCGCGTTTTTTCCTTGGCGGAACGCGCGGTTTGCCAGAAAGGCGGCGGCGCGCGGCCGGGTACTTTTATTTTTGCCAGCGGGACAAAGTTGAGGCAAATTGAGTTTGCCGATGGCCGAAAAATTAAAATTCCTGCAAGGCAAGCTGCTGCTGGATAGCGGGCAGCTGGGGGGATCATTTTTTCAACGCACGGTCGTGCTGATCTGCAAGCACGACGCCGAGGGCGCCTTCGGCCTGGTGCTCAACCGCACGGTCGGCAAGACGGTCGGCGACCTGATCATCGCCGATTTGCCGGAAACGCTCAAAACCGCGCCGCTGTATCTGGGCGGGCCGGTGCAACCCGGCGCCTTGAGCTACCTCCACACCGACCATTTTATTCCCGAAGCCGACGTGCTGCCGAATCTGGCGCTGGGCCATTCACTCGACGACCTGCTGGAGATCGGCGAAGTTTTTTCCGCGACCAAAAAGGTCCGGATGTTCGCCGGTTACGCCGGCTGGAGCCCGGGGCAGCTGGAAAGCGAAATGAAACGGAAATCCTGGCTCACGTTTCCGGCGTCGGTGGAATTGGTTTTTGAAACGCCGCCGGAGCTGCTCTGGCAAAAAGTCCTGCAAAGCAAGGGCGGCTGGAAAAACCGGCTGCTCGCCCAGATGCCGGAGGATTTGTCGTGGAACTGACGATTTACGATTGACGCGCGCCGCGGGAAAATCCGGGCGAATCGTCGCTCCGAAGATCATCAATTCGGCTCGACACAGAGAAACGCGGTGTTGGCTCCGGCCTGCACGGCCACGTTCGGCAAACACGCGGGAATCAGGCAGAAATCACCGGCCTTCAAATTGGCCACCATCCCGCTGCGGTCGTCAGAAACCATAACCACACCTTGGGTGACGGCGATAATGCGCAAGTATTGGCCGGCCAACTGCAGGGAACCGGCATTGGCAAACACCAATTCCTGCACGCTGAACAAGGGGTCTTCCACCAGTTGCCGGAATTTGAAATGCGGACCTGGCCGGTAATTCGCCGGCACGAGCTTCGGCGCGAAGTCGTTGAAGTCGATGCTGGCGAGCGACTGCGCGACGTGCAGCTCGCGCGGCCGGCCATCCAGGCCGACGCGATTCCAATCAAACACGCGGTAGGTCGTGTCCGAGTTCTGCTGGATTTCAAAAATCACCAAGCCGTCGCCGATGGCATGGACGCGGCCACTGGGCAGAAACATCGTGTCGCCGGCCTGGACCGGGATACGGTGGAAACAATCGGCCACGGTGCCATCGGAAATTTTTCTTTCAAACTCCGCGCGCGTCACCCCGCGCTGGAGGCCGACATACAAACTCGCGTCCGGCGCGGCGGCGGCGATGTACCACATTTCGGTTTTGGGTTCGCCGGCCAAGGCCGCGGCCCGGCTGGCCGGCGGATGGACTTGCAGTGATAATTTTTCGCGCGCGTCCAGAATTTTGCAGAGGAGCGGAAAGCGGCCGGCGGCCGCGGGTTTCGCCCCGCCGAGGATTTCGGCCGCGTGATTTTCCATGAGCCAGCGGAGGTCTTGGCCGGCAAGCGGGCCGTGGGCGATGACGCTGGCGTCGCCGGGCCGGTCGGAGATTTCCCACGACTCGCCAATGGGCCGGCCGGCGGGAATTTTTTTGGCGTAAAGCCGTTCCAGTTCGCGACCGCCCCAGATGCGCTCCTTGAAAACCGGCTGAAAAATCAGGGGATAGAGCATGATCAGGCGGCGGCGGGGGCGACCAATTGAGCCGGCTTCATCTCGCCGGCGTCATCCGCTTTTTCGGTAAAATGCCCGTGGGCGCGGAATTTTTGGTACCGCTGCTTGAGCCGTTCGGGCACCGGCAACGCCAGAATCTCCCCGAGATGCTTGAGCAGGTGCGTCTTCAAGGTCGCGGCCATGGCCGGCAGGTTGGTGTGCGCGCCGCCCAAGGGTTCCGGCACGATTTCGTCCACCAGCTTGAGTTCCAGCAGATCATTCGCGGTGATGCGCAGCGCGGCGGCGGCCTTGGCGGCGTTGGCGCGGTCCTTCCACAAGATCGCGGCACAACCTTCCGGACTGATGACGGAATAATACGCGTTCTCCAGAATCAGAACCCGGTCGGCCACGCCAATCCCGAGCGCCCCGCCGGACCCGCCTTCGCCGATGACGGCGGTGATGATCGGCACTTCCAGCAGCGTCATTTCGCGCAGGTTCACGGCAATGGCTTCCGCGATGTGGCGTTCCTCCGCACCGACGCCGGGATATGCGCCCGCCGTGTCAATCAGGGTAATGATGGGCAGGCCGAATTTGTTGGCGAGGCGCATCAGGCGCAGCGCCTTGCGATAGCCTTCCGGGTGCGCCGAGCCGAAGTTCCGCAAAATATTTTCCTTGGTGTCCCGGCCTTTCTGGGTGCCGATCACGAGGACGCGATGTTCGCCCAGCCGGGCAAAACCGCCGACCATCGCGCGGTCCTCGGCAAAGAGCCGGTCGCCGTGAAGTTCCTGAAAATCGCTGAAGGTGGTCCCAAAATAATCGAGCGTGTACGGCCGGCGCGGATGGCGGGCGAGCTGGATGCGCTGCCACGGCGTGAGATGCAGGAAGATCTGCCGGCGGGTCTCCTGGATTTTCTTCTCGATGATCAGGATCTCCTCCTCAAAGCTGATGCCCAGCGAATGTTTTTCCGGATGCGCCCGGAGTTCATCCAGCTTGGCCTGCAGTTCAAGGATGGGCTTTTCGAAATCGAGCCGGTGTTTCATAACGGAACAATTTTAACGGCATTGCACGGGTAATCAATGCGGAATTCGGACCGGACCAAAAGCAAAAGGCCGGACTTGCGTCCGGCCTTTGCGGTGATGAGGTTAAATACGCCTTCACCCAGGCGCTCAGAAGGGCAGCGCGACCAACTTGGGGTCGCTGTCCGAGCCGCGCCGCAAGCAAAACCTCTATGCCAACCCTAAACGGACAGCGAAATTTTCAGTCACTGATTTTCAGACGCTCCGGCCCGAAAAAGGTTCAAAACATTTTCAAAAAACATTCAACCGCCGACACCTTTATAGATAGCTAATTAACCATTTGGTTACAAGTTAAAATTTAAGCCGAAAGCAAAATTATCCCGGACCGGGAAAAGTGACCAGAAACGTGACTCGCAGCGTGGCTCGAAAGCGGACAATTATGTCAGATTTTTTTACAGCCGGCGGCGCGGCGGCTATTTAATGACCTGCGGCTCGTGCCATTCATGGCCCAGCTGGGCGAGCAGATCATCGGCGGCAATCGGGCCCCAGGTGCCGGCGGCGTAGAATTCCCGGTTCGTCAGCGGCTTGCCTTCCCAACCGGTGCGGATGGAATCGGCGATCTTCCAAGCGGTCTCCACTTCGTCGCGGCGAATAAAGAGCGTCGCGTCGCCGGCAATGGCTTCGAGCAAAAGCCGTTCGTAAGCTTCCGGCGTATAGGCCCCAAATTCCGCGTCGTAGCTAAAATGCATCCGCACCGGCCGCACGCCAATGGTGGTGCCGGGGATCTTGCCGTTGAAATGCAGGGAAATGCCCTCGTTCGGCTGGAGGCGAAGGGTCAGCGCATTGGCATCAAGATGCGAACCACATTGCGCTGCGAACAAGACATTGGGCGTGGGGCGGAACTGGATGCGCACTTCGCTGGCGCTTTGCGGCAGGTTTTTGCCGGTGCGCAGATAGAACGGCACGCCGCTCCAGCGCCAATTATCGATCAGGAGTTTCAGCGCCACGAAGGTTTCCACGTTGGAATCCGGCTTCACTTTGACCTCCTGACGATAACCGGGCCGCGGCTCGCCGTTGACGGAGCCGGCGAAGTACTGGCCGCGCACGATTTGCCGGGCAACATCGGCCACCGAGAGCGGGCGGATGGATTTGAGCAGCTTCACTTTTTCATCGCGCACAGCCTCGGCTTCGAGCGACACCGGCGGTTCCATGGCGATGAGCGAGAGCACCTGCAGCATGTGGTTTTGCACCATGTCACGCAGCGCGCCGGCTTCCTCATAATAACCGCCGCGGTCACCCACGCCGATTTTTTCGCTGACGGTGATCTGAATGGAGTCCACGGATTCGCGATTCCACAGCCGCTCAAAAATGGAATTGGAAAAGCGAAACATCAAAATATTCTGGACGGTCTCCTTGCCGAGATAATGGTCGATGCGGAACACCTGCGACTCGTGGGCGTAACGCGTCAGCTCCTTGTTCAGCGCCTGCGCGGAAGCGAGGTCGTGGCCGAACGGTTTCTCAACGACGAGCCGCTGCCAGCCCGGACCGTCGCGCTTCAACAGCTGCGAGCAATGCACTTGTTCGACCACTTCCCCGAACTGGCTCGGCGAAATCGCCAGATAAAACAGCAGGTTGTCGCGCAAGCCGGGCTGGCCAAACGCGGCCAATTGCGTGCCGAGCCGGGCGTAGGCGGCCGGGTCGGTCAAATCGCCCACGCAGTAAAAAATGTTTTCAGCAAAGGCCGTCCAGACGGCTTCATCCACCGGCTTGGTGCGGGAAAACTGGTCGAGCGCCGTGCGCAATTCCTGCCGCCAGGAAGCATCGGTCTTTTCACGGCGCGCGAACCCGATGACGCGAAACGTCGGCGGCATCAGTTTGTCCTTGAACAGGTGGTAGAGCGCGGGAATGAGCTTGCGCGCGGTCAGGTCGCCGCTCGCGCCGAAAATCACGATGGAACACGCATCAAGATTTTTGCGGTCGCCGTTGCCGCCGTTGGCCTTGGCCGGAGAATTCAAGATTCGCATGGGCGAAACTGTCGCGCATCCGGCGGTGAAATTCAACTCCGCTTATGCCGAGCAGTAGCAAAGCGTATGCGCCAAGGGAAATGGCGCCGGCGGCGCTGGCCCGCCGCAGCGGGCCCGGAGTTGGCCGGCATTTTTTGGCTCGCTTCGGCGGTTTTATTTCCGCAACCTTTTCCAGCGCGCGCATGAAAGCAAAAATCATCATCACCCCCAAGAAAGCCGTCCTGGATCCGCAGGGCAAAACCGTCCAGACCGCCCTCGCCCACATGGGCTACACCGGCGTCACCGGCGTTCACATCGGCAAATACATTGAGATCGACCTCGCGCCGGGCACGGACAAAGCCGCCGCCACCAAAACGCTCAACGACGCCGCGTACAAACTGCTGAGCAACCCGGTGATTGAAGATTTTAAGTTGGAGATTGAATGAATCTTTAGCCACAGAGGCGCAGAGGCGCAGAGATTTTTCTAAATTGGTTTTCTCTGTTTCTCAGTGACTCGGTGGCAAAATTGTTTATGAATTTTGCCGTTTTACAATTCCCCGCCAGCAACTGTGACCAGGACGCCGTCCACGCCGTCCGCCACTTTGGCCATGCCGCGCGGCTCGTCTGGCACAAAGACGCCGCGCTCGGCGACACCGATGTCGTCATCGTGCCCGGCGGCTTCAGCTACGGCGATTATCTGCGCTGCGGCGCCATCGCGCGGTTCAGCCCCGTGATGCAGGCCGTGAAACAGTTCGCCGACAACGGCGGCCTCGTCCTCGGCGTCTGCAACGGATTCCAAGTCCTGACCGAAGCCGGCCTACTGCCCGGCGCGCTCATCCGCAACCGCGATTTGCAATTCCATTGCGAAAACATTTTCCTCAAGACCGCCGCGAACGATTCGCCGTTCACCAGCCAGATTCCAGCGGGAAAAATTCTCCGCGTGCCGATTGCCCATGGTGAAGGCTGCTATTTTGCCGACGAAGCCACGCTCGCAAAGCTCAAGACCAACAACCAGATTCTCTGGCAATACTGCGACGCGAACGGAAACCTGACCGACACCGCGAATCCCAACGGCGCGCTGCAAAACATTGCGGGTATTTGCAATGAAAAGCGCAATGTGGCCGGCCTGATGCCGCATCCCGAACGCGCCTGCGAACCGCTCCTCGGCAGCGACGACGGCAAATGGATTTTCCAAAGCATCTTCGCCGCCCTCAAAAACAAAACCGTCGCGCCAGCGGCCTAATCAATTTCTCCGATGACCGAACCCGACATCACACCCGAACTCGTCGCGAAGCACAACCTCACGCCGGAAGAATACGCCCACGCCGTGGAAATCCTCGGCCGTACGCCGAGCTATACCGAGCTCGGCATCTTTTCCGTGATGTGGAGCGAGCATTGCAGCTACAAAAACACCAAGCCGCTGCTCAAGACGTTCCCCACCAAGTCGCCGAAGATCATGGTCGGCGCGGGCGAGGAAAACGCCGGCATCATTGACATCGGCGACGGCATCGCCATCGCGTTCAAGATCGAGTCGCACAATCATCCGAGCGCGGTCGAGCCGTTTCAGGGCGCGACCACCGGCGTCGGCGGCATCGTGCGGGACATCTTCACGATGGGCGCGCGGCCCGTTTGCGCGGTGAACTCGCTGCGCTTCGGGCCGATCACTTCGGATGTAGGAGACGACGTGAGGAGTCTCAAATTAAATTCCGAAAGTCAGAGTCTCGTCACCTCGACTCCTACAAATAAGGATGAGGACGCGCAGTTGAAAAACAACCGCCGTCTTTTCAGCGGCGTCGTCAGCGGCATCGCGCATTACGGGAATTGTTTCGGCATTCCGACCGTCGCGGGCGAAGTTTATTTCGACAAGACGTATCAGGGCAATCCGCTCGTGAACGCCTTCTGCCTTGGTGTGCTGCGCCACGAACAGATCACGCGCGGCGCGGCCAAGGGCGTGGGCAATCCCGTGTTTTACGTCGGCCCGGCCACGGGTCGCGACGGCCTCGCGGGCGCGGCGTTTGCGTCGCAGGATTTGACCGAGGAATCCGCCGAGCAACAGCGCGGCGCGGTGCAGGTCGGCGATCCGTTCATGGAAAAACTCGTGTGCGAAGCGTGCCTCGAACTGCTCGCCACCGGTTGCGTCGCGGGCATGCAAGACATGGGTGCGGCGGGCTTGACCTGTTCCACCTGCGAAATGGCAGCGCGCGCGGGCACGGGCATCGAGATCGAACTCGACAAAGTTCCGCAACGCGCCGCGAACATGAGCAGCTACGAACTCATGCTTTCGGAATCGCAGGAACGCATGCTCATCGTCGTCCACAAAGGCCGCGAAGAGGAAGTGAAACGCATTTTCGACAAGTGGGATTTGCCGTGGGCCGAGATCGGCATCATCACTGACACCGGCCACATGAAAGTGCGTCACGGCGGCAAACTGGTCGTGGACATTCCCGCGAAGAAGATAGCCGACGAATCGCCCGTGTATCAGCGCGAGGCGAAAGAACCCGCTTACATCGCGGAAGTGAAGGCGTTCCGCCTCGACGGCATCGCCGACACGACCGCGCCCGCCGACGTTTTAAAAAAGCTGCTCGCGTTTCCGAGCATCGCCTCCAAGAACTGGGTGTATCGCCAATACGATCATCAAGTGCGCGACGGCTCGGTGGTTTTGCCCGGCAGCGACGCGGCGGTGATTCGCATCAAGACCGATTCATTGCCCGTGATGAGCGCGGAGCTCGCCGCGAAAGTCGGCGACCCGACCGTTTCTGAAAAATTGATCGCCATGACCGTGGATTGCAATGGCGGTTACGTTTATCTCGATCCCTACGAAGGCGCGAAAGCCGCCGTGGCCGAGGCGTGCCGCAACTTGGCTTGCTCCGGTGCGATTCCGCTCGGCGCGACGGACAATCTCAATATGCCCAGCCCGGCCAAGCCCGAGTTGTTCTGGCAGATTTCGGAATCTGTGCGCGGCCTGGCCGAAGGTTGCAAAGCCTTCAACGCGCCTGTCACCGGCGGCAATTGCTCGCTCTACAATCAAAGCCCCGCCGGGCCGATTGATCCGACGCCAACGATTTCCGTCGTCGGCCTCATCGACAAGCCCGAGCACGTCACCACGCAATGGTTCAAGGACGAAGGCGACGCCATCATCCTGCTCGGCGACGCGGTGGACCAGGCCGACCCAATTTTCGGCCTCGGCGGCAGCGCGTATCTGCAAGTCGTGCACGGCAAGAAGAACGGTTCACCGCCGCGTTGCGATCTTGAAGTTGCGAAGACGTTGCACAGCACGCTCATCGGCCTGATCCAATCCGGCCTCGTGAAGAGCGCGCACGATTGCAGCGAAGGCGGCCTCGCCGTCGCGCTCGCGGAAAGCTGCATCAGCCAGCTCATCGCCCGCGAAACGCCGAGGTTGATTGGTGCACAAATTGATTTGTCGCAAATTAAAGATGTCCGCCTCGACGCCTTGCTCTTCGGCGAAACGCAGTCGCGCGTGGTCATCAGTTGCAAAGCGCTCGACGCCGTGAAAGTCGTCGAACGCGCCAAGCTCATGGGCGTTCCGGCAGCACAAATCGGCAAAGTCGGCGGCGACAAGCTGACGGTGAAAACCGCTGGCGGCGAATTCTCCGCACCGCTCACCGAATTGCACGACGCGTGGTGGAACAGCATCGCGCGGGCGATGGCGTGAAATGAAATGTCTCCGCTGACACATCTCGTCGGAAGCTGGCTGGTTGCGGTTGCAACAACAAATAATCCGCGAGATCGCAAGCTGGTGACCTGGGCGGGAGTTTTACCGGACGCCGACGGATTGGGTGTGATTCCTGACGTGGTTGGTTCATGGATTTCCGGCAAGGAATGCACGTTTTATTATTATCAAACCTATCATCATTTGCTGATGCACGGCTGGCCGGCAGCCATTGTGGTTTCAATTTTGTTTGCGCTTTATGCCCAGCAGCGACAGCGAGTCCTGCTGCTCTGCCTGCTCACCTTTCATCTTCACCTGCTGTGCGATCTCTTCGGTTCCCGCGGCCCGACGATTGGCGACTTGTGGCCAATCTGCTATTCCGAGCCGCTGTTCCGCCATCCGATCTGGTTTTGGAAACACCAGTGGAAGCTGGACGGCTGGCAAAACCAAAGCATTTTCATCGCGCTTTTTCTGTCCTCGTTTTGGGTGGCAACGAAGAAGGGCTTTTCGTTTGTCGAGGTGGTCAGTTCCCGGGCAGATAAGATTTTTGTTGGTGTGCTTCAGAAGTGGTTTGGACAACTTCGGAGACATGACCACCTGCCGAAACGCGAAAACTCGTCGCCTTAAATTTTCATCCTTCCGACTCGGAACTACCTAATTACAGATCCGTCAGCTTCGCCTTTGTATCTCCAGCTTTCGCTTCAGCTCAGTTGGTCGGCTTGAACCGATTGAGGATCTCGTGCCTCGGAACCGCAGTTTTCTTGAGTGCTTCCTGACGTTCGATCACGCCCTGACCATAGGTTGAAGGCGGGTTGGGATTGCGATACAGCACGCCAGTGTAAAGTTTGGTGCCGTATTCGCGCGCCAGTTCGGTCGCTTTCGCCCGGTCGGCGGGATCGTGGCCGATGGATTCCAAACTCTGCATGTTGGTCTTGTGCGCCTTGAGTTGCTGATCTTCCATGCCGTAAGTCACGCAAGGTGATTGGACGTTGATGAACGCAAAGCCGGGGAAACGAATGCCTTCCTCGAAGATCTTGGCGAGACCAACCATGTCCGCCGGCGTGCCTTGCGCCACATACGACGCGCCATAGCCCATGACGTAGAGCAACGGATTCACCGGATCTTCGAGACTGCCGAAGCTGGACGTCACGGTCTTGCGCCCGCGTTGCGAGGTGGGCGAGAGCTGGCCTTTGGTGAGGCCGTAAATCTGGTTGTCCATCACGATGTAGGTGATGTCAATGTTGCGCCGGATGACGTGCGCAACGTGACCGCCGCCGATGGAAAAACCGTCGCCGTCGCCGCTGGCCACGAGCACGAGGAGTTCCGGGTTGGCGAGCTTGATGCCTTGGGCGATGGGCAGCGAACGTCCGTGCACGGTGTTGAAACCGTAGGCGGTGGTGTAGCCGGGGATGCGGCTGGAGCACCCGATGCCGGAAACAAACGCGATTTCATTCGGCGGCCGGGCGATGTTGGCCAGCGCGCGGGTGATGGCGGTGACGACGCCGAAATCGCCGCAGCCAGGACACCAGATGGGCTTGAGGTCGCTCTTGAAATCACCGGGCACAAATTTGGTCAGCGAAATCGGTTTCGCAGGAGCTTCGAGAGTAGTCATGATGGATAATCTTTCTTGAAAAGTTTCGCCGGTTTAGTTTTCGACGGCTTCGGGTTGTTGCTGGCTGCTTTGGATGGCGACAACCATTTCACGGAGCCGCTTGAGAACTTCGGACGGCAGGATGGGATTGGAGCCGCTCTTGGCGAATGGTTTGACCACGGCCGGGAAATCCACATACATCCGCACGAGGCGATAGAGTTGCGCCTGATAGGATTGTTCGATGAACAAGCCGCGCTGGACGGACGCGAAGAAATCCTGATAGACCGTTTCGGCCACGGGATAGAGCAGCCTGGGCACGAGCAGTTTCACCTGCAAGCCTTCCGCCTGTGCTAATCGCAACGCTTCCTGCGCCACGCCGGCCACGCTGCCCCAGCTCACCATGCCGATGGGCGCTTCCGGATCGCCTTCGATGGTGAAGAGGTCGCGGCGGCTCTTGAGCGGGTTGAATTTGTTGAAGCGCTTTTCGTTCATCCGCGCGTGCATTTCGCCGCTCGCGGTGGGACGGCCTTGTTCATTGTGCTCGATGCCGGCGCAAAGATAATTGCCGCCAACCATGCCGGGATGGCTGATCGGGCTGATGCCGGATTCGGTCAACTTGAAGCGCGCATAATTCGTCAGCTCCGGCCCGCTCGGATGCCGGCGCTCGATGATCTGAAACTTGGAAGTATCAATCGGATCAACGGTCTCCTTGCGCTGCGCGATTTCCTGGTCGGAAAGAACAATCACCGGCGTCTGGTAATATTCGGCCAAATTAAACGCTTCCACGGTGACGCCGAAAATATCGGCGACGCTGGTGGGCGCGAGCACGGGCCGCAGGCAATCGCCGTGTGCGGAGAACGCCGCTTGAAACAAATCCGACTGCTCGGCTTTCGTCGGCATGCCCGTGGACGGACCGCCGCGCTGGACGTTGACGCACACCAGCGGCAGTTCGGCCAGGCTCGCGAGGCCGAGCATCTCGGTCTTCAGCGACATGCCTGGGCCGGAGGTGGCGGTCATCGCTTTTTTGCCGGCGAACGATGCGCCGACGACAGCGCCGATGCCAGCGATTTCATCTTCCGCCTGCAAAACGGTTCCGCCATATTTCCAGATTTCACGGTCAAGAAATTGCATGATCTCTGTCGAAGGCGTGATGGGATAGCCGCCGAAAAAAGTGCAGCCGGCAAAAATCGCGGCCGCCGCGCACATGTCGTTGCCATCTGTCAGGAGTTTGGCCTGACCGCCGGATTGCGGAGCCGACAGCTTGCGGTCTTCCTTAAGCGGATTGGCAGCGGTAAAATCAAGTCCCGCTTGGAATGCGCGAACATTCCCTTCCACCACGGCGGCGCCTTTCTTCGCAAATTTTTTGCGGATGCCGGCCAACATGCTGTCGCGGCCGATGCCGAACCAGCCGGCCAGCAATCCGGCAATGACAATATTTTTGGCTTTGTCGGTTCCAGCATGTTCTGCGGCCATCGCGGTGATTGGCACGCTGAAGACGACCGCTGGTTTCACGCCGGGCAAGGGCAACTGGTCGGGCGCGACGCCGGTGTTGCTTTCGTAGATCACGATGGTCGCGGCTTCAACGGGCAGCTCCGCGCCGAACCGGCGGAAATCTTCCCAGTTGAGCGCCACCGCCACATTAAGCGGGCCGTTGGGATTGAGCACGGGCCGGGTCGCCAGCCGCAGCCGGCACGACGCCTCGCCGCCGCGGATCTGCGAGCCGAAGCTCTTGGTCATGACGCAATGGTAGCCTTCCAACGCGGCCGCCGTGATCAACGATTCACCCGCTGAAATCACGCCGTCGCCGCCGGAACCAGCAATGCCTATTATCAAATCTTCACTCATGTATTACCAATGGACTAAATTTGCGGCCTGCCCGCCAACCTTCTATTGCCAAATCCATAACAATTTTAGCAAATAAAAGTTGCCCATCGGGTCGGAAATACTTTGCGTGAAGACGTGAAGAGACCAGTAATTCAGGCTGGTTTCTAAAAAGCTCCGGCCATTTCATTTGTTTTCATCCGAACCAATTAATTTGAACGCAAAACTTGTTTTGCCACTCCATTTCCATGCGCCCACACGGATTAACCGTTGGCAAATGGGCGCGCGGTTCGTAAGCTAGTCGTAAGTTCATGCGCCAATTCAGGAACATCGCGGTCAACGCCTTCATGGAACTCATCCGGCAGCCGATCTTTCTGCTGCTGATGACGGGCTCCGTGCTGTTCGAGATTTTTCTCGCCGTGCCATATTACTTCGCGTTCGGCGACGAAATGAAACTCGTCAAGACCAGCGCGCTGGCAGTGATGCTTTTGTCCGGCCTGTTCGGCGCGGTGTTGAGCGCCTCGGCCTCGCTGGCGCGGGAAATCCGCACCGGCACAGTGCTGGCGGTGTTGTCCAAGCCGGTGGGGCGCGCACAATTTCTGGTGGCGAAATTCGTCGGTCTTGCCGCAGCGCTGGCATTGCTGGCCTACGTCAATCTGGTCGGCGTGATGCTGGCGAGCTGGATGGCGTTCGACGCTTACGGCTCGACGAATCTGCTGGCCATCGGCATTTTCGGCGGCGGTATCCTGCTGGCCTACGCGCTGGCGGGGTTCAGCAATTTCTTCCTGCGCCGTCCGTTCGTGAGCGACGCGGTGATCGCATTGGTCGTGATGGCCACGCTGGCGACGTTTGTGATTTTTCAATTCACCCACCAGATGCAAAGCCTCGGTCAGCAGGCGACGGTGGACTGGCGGCTGGTGCCGGCGGGCATTCTGATTTTGTTTGCGCTTTGGATTCTCGCGGCGGTGGCGCTGGCGTGCTCCACGCGATTTGACATGATTGCGACGCTGGCCATTTGCTCGGCAATTTTTCTGGTCGGCCTGATGTCGGATTATTTCTTCGGCCTGCCCGCCGCCAAAGGCAGTTGGTGGGCTTCAACACTTTACACGGTCGTTCCAAACTGGCAGCTTTTCTGGCTCGCCGACGCGCTCGAAACGGGCAAGAACACGTTTCAATGGGCTTACGTCGGCAAGGCGCTCGGCTATGCGGTTTGCTATGCCGGCGCGGCGCTGGCTGTGGGCGTGGCGCTGTTTGAGGAACGGGAATTGAGTTAGGCAATTAAATTGAAACCGCGAAATACGCCAAATACACGAAACGAAATTTCATTTCGCGTGGTTCGCGCATTTCGCGGTTAATAAAAAATGGAACGCAACATCCAAAAAAACGGGCTGGTGAACCTCGTGGTCGCGGTGCTGATTTTTCTTGCCGGCTTTGGCGTGACGGTTTTCGCCGGCTCGCTGGCGGGGCAAGTCACTGCCATATTTCTCGGTCTCGGCGTCATCGTGGCGGGTATCAGTTGGTTCCAGATGCGGCTCGAAGAAAATGAGCGGCTGGAAAAACTGGAACTCGACGAACTCGCCCGCAGCCGGGGGCAATCGCTGTTTGAATCCAAAGACGGCGGCAGTTTTCCGGCGCAGAACGCCCGGCTGCAATTCGAGAAATATTTTGTTCCCGGTTTCGCGGTTTTGATTTTGCTGCTCGAAGCCGGCGGCGCGTGGCTGTTGTGGAACTGGAGCGGTAAAAACACGGCTGGACTCAAGGAAACCAACGCCACGGCGGCGCTGTCGCTGTTCGCCATTTTCGCGCTGGTGCTGTTTTTGATCGGCCGCTTTTCCGTCACAATTGCGCGGCTGGAAAACCACCGGCTGCTCCGGCCAGGTGCTAGTTTTCTGCTGGCGGGCGCTTACGTTTGCGCGCTCACCGCGCTCGGCATCGCCGGCGTCGCGGCGAAATTTCCCCGCGCCGATTTTTGGGTCGCGCGCGGCCTGTGCGCGCTGCTCGGCCTGATGGCGGTGGAAAATCTGCTGACGCTGCTGCTGGAAATCTATCGTCCGCGCGTGAAGGGCAAAATCGCCCGTCCGCTCTACGAAAGCCGCGTGGTCGGCATCTTCGCGCAGCCGGAAAGCTTGTTCACCACGGCGGCGCAGACGCTGGATTACCAGTTCGGCTTCAAGGTTTCGGAAACGTGGTTTTTTCAGGCGGCGCAAAAAAATCTCGCGGCGCTGCTGCTCCTCCAGTTTGCCGCGCTGATTTTGTCCACGACAATTGTGTTTGTGGATGTGGGCGAACAGGCGGTGCTGGAACATTTCGGCAAACCAGTCGCGACGCTCAATCCCGGCGTGCATTTCAAGCTGCCGTGGCCGGCGGACAAAATTTACCGCTTCCGCACCGAACAGATCCAGTCGTTCGCCGTCGGCTACACACCGGACGCGCAAAGCGAATCGGCAAATACGATTCTCTGGACGGTCAGCCACAACAAGGAGGAAAATTTTCTCGTCGCCAACCGCGCCACCGTCACGTCACAAACTGCGAGCAGCGACACCAATGACACTGCCAAAGCGCAAGCCGTCGGCCTCATCACCGTCAGCATTCCGATTCAATTTCAAATCACCAACGTCACCAATTGGGCTTACAAAAACAATGCGCCAGACGCGCTCCTGAAAGATTTGGCGACGCAGGAAACCATCAAATATTTCGCCGGCGTGGATTTAAACGACGTGCTGTCGCAAGGCCGGTTGCAGGCGGCAGATGCGTTGCGCGACCGGATTCAGGCTTCAGCGAATGCGCGTTCGCTCGGCGCGAAAATTATTTTCGTCGGTTTGCAGGACATCCATCCGCCGACGGCCAACGACGTTGCCGCGACCTACGAAAAAGTTGTCGGCGCGCAGCAGACGAAGCTTGCGAAAATTCTCGATGCGCAAGCGGGCGCGATTCGTTTGGCAGCGGTTTCCGGCGCACAGGCGTTCACGGTCACGAATGTCGCTGAGGCAAAGCGCGTGCAGTTGGTTTCCTCGAAATTTGCCGAGGCCGCGCTGTTCACGAACCAGATTCCCGCCTTTGAAGCCGCGCCGGATGTCTATCGCCAGCGCCTGTATTTGCAGAGTTTTGCCGACGCGACCAAGGGCGCGCGCAAATATGTTTTGCTCGTCACGAACACGCAGGACGTCGTGATCTTCGACCTCGAAGACAAGATCCGCGACGACCTGCTGAACTTGTCCATCACCAATTCGCCATGAAAAAAAATCTGATTACCATCGTCATCGCCGCCGTGCTGGTGGTGATTTTTGCGCTGCTGCTGTTCACGTTCCAAGTGCGCCAGTCGGAAGTCGCCGTGCTGACGACGTTCGGCAAGCCCGCCGCAAACAACATTGACCAGCCGAACCTCTACTTCAAATGGCCGTGGCCAATCCAGCAGGTCTATCGTTTCGACCAGCGCGTGCAGAATTTCGAGGACAAATACAGCGAGAACCTCACGGCGGACAACACGATGCTGCTAACGAGCGTCTATGTCGGCTGGCGGATTTTCGACGCGAAGGAATTTTTTCCGAAGTTTGCCGGCGGTTCCGTGGAAGCGGCGCAACGCCAGCTCGAAACCATGCTCCGCAGCGCCAAGGCGGCGGTGATCGGCAAACATAATTTGTCCGACTTCGTGAACGCCGATCCGAAGCAGCTCAAGCTGGAGGCGATCGAGGATGAGATCAAAACTGCTGTGCAAAACCAGTTGGCGACGCAGAATTACGGCATCAGCATTGATTTTCTCGGCATCAAGAAACTGGGTTTGCCGGAAAGCGTGACGCAGACCGTTTTTGACCGCATGAAATCGGAACGGCAGGTGCTCATCAGCGAGGCGCAGTTTCAAGGCGAAGCCGAGGCAACGAAAATCAAGTCCGCCGCCGAGCGCCAGGCTGCCGATGTCATCGCCAACGCGAATGCCGACGCGACGCGCATCGAAGGCGCCGGCGTGGCCGAGGCCGCGAAGACGCTGAGCGTGTTCCAGCAAAATCCCGAACTGGCGATTTTTCAGTTGCAGCTTGAGGCGCTCAAATCGTCGCTGAACCAGAAGTCCACGCTGATCTTTGACGAACGCACGCCGCCGTTCAGCCTGTTCCAAAATCTGCCGGCGAATAATGCAGGCAAATAATTTCAATGAAACTTTCAACAATCAACATTCAACATTTAACGCCCAAGGAACTTACGTGCTGGGTGTTTCTTGGATGTTCGGCGTTGAACGTTGAATGTTCGATGTTTTCCAATTTCCAAAAATGAGCGACCACGATCATCACGACCATTCGCAGCCGCCGCTGGAGGCGCAGGACGCCGGTTCGCAGGCGCTGGCCGAGGCGTTGCGCAGCAGTTTCGTCATCGTCAAGATCGCGATGGCGGCGCTGGTCGTCATTATTTTTGCGGCGGGATTTTTCACCGTCGGGCCGCAGGAAAAGGCCGTCATCCTCCGCTTCGGCAAGCCGCAGGGCGAAGGCCAGAAAATGCTCCTCGGCGCGGGCTTGCACTGGTCGCTGCCGTATCCGATTGACGAGGTCATCCGCATTCCCATCACGGAAATCCAAAAAGTTTCCTCCACCGTCGGCTGGTATTTGACCACGCCGGAAATGGAACTCGCCGGCACCGAGCCGCCCGCCGGCCCGTCGCTGAATCCGCAGATTGACGGCTACGTCGTGACTGCCGACCGCAACATCATCCACACCCGCGCCACGGTTTCGTATCACATTGACGACCCGCGCACGGCCATCTTCAATTTCGCCGGCGGCACCAACCAGATTTTCAACCTCGCCGGCGTTTCCAACGCTGTGCAAAACGCCGTCAACAACGCGCTCATCCTCACCGCCGCGCGCTTCAACGTGGACGACATCCTCACGCGCGACATCGCCGGATTTCAGGACGCCGTCAGCCAGCGCGTGAGCGAACTCGCCGAACGCGAGCATCTCGGCGTGGCGATTGATCAGGTGCAGGTGCAAAGCGTTGCGCCGCGCCAGTTGAAGGACGTGTTTGCGATGGTCACCACCGCGCGCCAGAACCGCGACAAGCTCATCAATGACGCTTTGAGCGAGCAAAACCGCATCGCCAGTCAGGCCGGCGCGGCGGCCGCGTCCATCACCAACGCCGCCGAATCCGCGCGCACGCGCTACGTCACCGCCATTGAGTCGGACGCCGGGGCGTTCACCGAACTGCTGCCGAAATACGCGAGCAACCCGAACCTGTTCGCGCAACTGGAACTGGCCAAGGCGATGACGCAAATCCTGACGAACGTGCAGGACAAAATCTTTTTGCCGCAGCGCGCCGATGGCAAGCCGCGCGAACTTAGGCTACAGTTGAACCGCGAACCGCCGCAGCCGAAATCGGCGGCGAATCCGTAAAACGAAAATGGACGAGAAGCTTGAACGAAGAATGCGAGTAGTGTCATTGGTGCATTTTGGCCTGACACTTTGCGTTGCATTTCTCGTTTATTACATGACTCCTTTTTCAAAAGATGGCCGCTTCCATTCCGCTTTGTTAGAAACGCAAATCAGACATGAAATTTGGAGTCGGGTTGGCGTTTTCATTCTGATCGCATTGCAGCCATTGCCAATTTTTATTGTTTTGGCTTCACAGATTGTTCTTCATGCAATCTGGCTTAATTCACCAACCTGGCTGGCAGCTACGTTGATTTGGGTTGTGATTTTACTTTCAGTTCCGCTTTGGAGTTTTTACTTCGGTAAAATTTTTATTCGCGCGAAAGATTGGCTGAACCATTTTCCCGTTCTCGGCAAAAGAGTTTTTTAATTTTATGCAAGTCACGTCCCTTTTAAGCCAGCACGAACACGATGACAATTGCGGCTGCGGCCACGACCACGAACATTCCGTCGTGCATCTCTGGCAGGCCGTCCTCGGCGTCGTCTTCGTCCTCAACGCCTTCATCGTGGACTGGCTCTTTGACGCTGGCACGATGTTGTCCAGCGCGAGCGCGATGATCGGCTCGCTCATCCTCGGCTACCCCATCATCGTCACCGCCGTGAAAGATTTGCGGCGCGGCAATTTGAGCATCAACGAACTCGTCGCCATCGCCGTCCTCGCCGCGTTTGCGTCCGGCAATTACGAGACCGCCGGCATCGTCGCCTTCTTCATGCTCACCGGCGAAATCATCGAGACCCGCACGGCGCAAGGCGCTCGCGACTCCATCGAATCGCTCATCAAACTCACGCCGACGAAAGCGCGCCGCATTTTGAAAGATGGCAATGAAGAAGAAGTCGCGGCGAGTCAACTCGCAGTCGGCGATGTCATCCGCATCCGCCCCGGCGACAACGTGGCGGCTGACGGCATCATCGTCAGCGGCCAAGGTTCGTTCAACCAGGCCACCATCACCGGCGAATCGCTGCCGGCGGACAAAAAGCAGGGCGACGAAGTTTTTGCCGGCACGCAGAATTTGACCGGCGTTCTCGAAATCAAAGTCAGCCGCGCCGGCACCGACACGACGCTCGGACGCGTGCGCGAACTCATCATCGCCGCCGAAAAGACCAAGCTGCCAATCCAGAAAATCGTGGATCAATACATGGGCTTTTACACGCCGCTCGTGCTGGTCATCGGCGCGCTCGTGTGGGCGTTCACGCATGATTTGAACCGCGTCATCGCCGTGTTCGTCGTGTCGTGCCCGTGCGCGTTCATCCTCGCGACGCCGACGGCGATGGTCGCCGCGCTCTCCGCCGCCGCGCGTTTGGGAATTTTGATCAAGAACGTCGCCGACATCGAGCTTGCGGCAAAAATTAATGCGTTCGTCTTCGACAAAA
>Ga0302266_10001242_pt1 | contig 23685 bp, 12 predicted proteins | sample III_Bog_E1_2_FD_194559 | JGI IMG/M metagenome (GOLD analysis project Ga0302266, IMG submission 194559) | Peat permafrost microbial communities from Stordalen Mire near Abisko, Sweden - III_Bog_E1_2 | ecosystem: Environmental > Terrestrial > Soil > Wetlands > Peat | place: Sweden: Abisko... | reverse complement strand
TTGCCCATCGCCATGAACAAAGTTTACGAAACATACCTGTGCATCCTGATAAATCCTTGCGCATGACGCATCAGGACTTGCACCACGGGCTGCTAGGGTATGTTACCGATGCATTCTCCTGGCCGAGCGCGCTCCCGAAACCAGTCAGGAGCATTGTGGCGCAGGCGAGACAAGCGCGAATTGAATTGCAAAAGATCATCGGGAGTTATACTCAGATGGACGAGAGAGTCCCCGCCAGCGCATTTATTGCATAGCTGACGAAGGATCTTTGGCAGTCGTCCTTGCCAAATAGCTGCGGGGAACATTGCCTTGTGGCAATGCTCCGCAGGGCGCTGAGAGGAATTGTCATAATATCCGCACATCCGGGGCGCAAAACCTCAATGCTATTTGGGAATCTCGTCCACTACGAATTCGCTGCGATCGTACACTCTCAGGTTTCGGAACATCAGCTTGCTGTGCAGCATGCACCGGATCGCTATGTGCCCGAAGTTGTAAACCGGCCCGTTATTGGTAAAGCCGTCATCGGTGAACTCGACCATGATCTTTCCGTCGATGGCACCCGTCAGCTTATTACCGATTTGAAGAAACTGAAGTTTATGCCACACATTCTTTTCAACCGACGTTGTTAAGGCGCTGAAGGCTAAGGGATACGCGAAAGGGTTTTTCACGAGAGCGGAGTTCGATACATCGTTCCGCATATCCGCCATCTCCCGGTAATATTCCCAGTGGTAGTTTCGAACGTCTTCTCCATAGACAGTCTTCATCCTTCCACTCGTTCGTAGCGCGTAATCTGTCATGAAGTCTTCGCGATTCATGCCTGAGGCATCAACCATCAGCAAACTTAAACCTCCAGGCTGTAAAACTTTGAATTCGTATTCGACATACAGGTCGCCTTCGAAGGTTCGATTTGACCAAAGGTAAACCTGATGATCAAGCTCCTTTGCTGTATAGGGGCTATCGACCGTCTCAATCAAAAGGCCCTGGCCGTCAACCTTTACGGTGACAGCATCGCCTTGAACATAGAAGCTCTTTAGGTCTGACGGTTTACCGAAATCGATCGACATTTCTTTATGCCACGAGCCATCGGGATGCCAGGAGAACGGCCCTCTCCCATTTCCATCGTAGGTCGCGATGAGGTCGTTCTCAAGCTTCTGATCGAAGGAAGTCGCTTCCCGGCGGAAATTGCGATAGATATCCTTGGAGCTTAGCGCCACATCGTAGAATTTGGTCGAAGAGATGGCCAGTACAGGATTGCCGGTGTAGAGAGAAGGGCCGGCAATATCCCGGTAAAACCTGCCGAGGTAGAACTGATCTTGCCTGCCGATCAGGATGCCGTTGAGATAGAGATTGTATTGGTCGTGATCATAGTCCCAGCTCAACGTTAGTTCATACCATGTGTCTTTTGTAAATACAACATGGCTGGCGCTCACCAGGGCGTGATGTGGGAGATCGAAGGCCTGCTGGTAGAAAGAGCCTTTGGCGAAAATACCGATTAGACTCGGATGCCAGCGAGGGGTCCATGCAAGCTTGAAGTTTCCATTATCAAAATCCTGGGGGTTGCGGGAATCAGAAAGGAACGGATATGTGATCCAGAGTGGATTGCTCGTGCTCATACCAGGCTTTGGGTCGAATGCGCTGAGGTCCTCCAACGGCATGAACCACAAAGAGACCGTTCCCTGGGGCTTGTTCAACGTGTGTTGTTTCAACTCGATCACACTACGAATGCTAGTGGTATTGATGCCCTTCCTGCCGTGCAACTCGATGACGCGGGCCGGCCCGATCAGCCTGACATCGGATGTTTGGACGCGAGGCAGGTCGTCGAGATAGGTATAGACGGGTTCACGTATTTGAGCGTTGCCTACATGGAACGATACAGTGAGAAAGGAAAAGAAGACTGGTAACCAGCAGATTGCCATCATTCTTTGTGAAAGGTGTTTTGATAAAGTCCGGAGCCTCATTGTGATATACCTCGATGGCAATAAATCTGCCGCTTGCTATGCTCGCCAAAACCTATTAGCGCATCTGCCGATCACCGCGACAGCCATTATAGGTGCCTTTGCTGGAGCAGTGATTCGTTACAGTATGTTTCTTCTGGCCGAAAGTCTCATATCCTTCTTGGCATGGAGACTGATCTGCTTTATTTGGCGATGAGCAAGGTCGTGCTGCCCCCGAGCCGATCATCGGACACAGGGTTCTTGAGAGCTTTTGTGATAATCGAAGGGATTCCATCTGTGCCGAACTTGGCGATGTAGAAGTTGTATGCGGCGAAGTCGTGGTCAGGAAATCCAGGTCTCTGCTCATCATTGGTATAGGGCTTCAGCAGGCTGAAGTCCGAGGCTGCGCGACCAAAGAAGACAATGGCATCACGTATAGTATGGCCGTTCGCCGTGTAACCCCACAGATCGATGCCTTGACGGGACGTGAACTGTGCAATCAAAACCAGGGGCTGCAATGCGAAGCCTTGATAGTGAACTGAATTTTCATGACGCACCATCTCTCTAGGCAATGCGCCATTTTGGTCAATCGTGCCAATCTCTTCCTTATAGGTCGCAATGCCAAATTGGTAGAGATCGTCGTCAGAAGCAAGAATGCCCGTAGCGGTTGCCGCCAGCGCGCGCCAGACATGGTGGTTGTTTCCCGTGTCGGTCGCGGGCCGCTCAAAGGAGATGGCCTTGTGCGCCACCTCATCCATCCATGAGATTACGCGCTTCTGTTCTGCGGGGTTCAGAGTCGCGTCTTCGTTCAGCACTGATTCGCTGACGGCTACGGAACTGAGTGTCCACTCCACTTGGAACCAGGCCTGCTGAGACTCCTTGCGGTCGTAATCGAGCAAGGCGCCTGCCTTTGCCCAGGCATCGAGCTGGTCGAGCGCACATGCGGATTCGGCATGGTTCCCCGTAGCCAGATATTGATTCATGCCGACGGCAACGCGCTTCCCCATCTCGTCGTAGACGCGGGTGGCGACTGCCGTGGCGGGATTGTGAGGGCCGCTCGATCCGGAGAGATATCCGTTGGGGATGATCATGCGCCCCTTGGGCGGGGGGATGGGCGGCAGTCTTGTGCAATGGGACAAGTTTTTGATGGCTTCACGGAGCAGATGGTCCTTGGTCGACTTGAGCTCGGCCTGACGCGCGGGCACATCGACGATGGAAGCATGCGGGTTCACGACAGGCTGTGCATGGGCGGACACTGCGAGGGCTAGGGCGGCGATGGTTGCTAGTGGCTTCACAATGCGGCAAATATATCGCAACCATGGTAGCGTTGTCACCTGGCGCAATCCACTTTTGGTGGTGAGTAGGCTTTTGACGCCTCATTATGCGAAATGATCTGATTTGGCGTGGTTTCGTGCTCCGGCTCAGACGTGGCTACGGCGGCAGCCCCACAATCAGAACTTTGTGATGTCCATAGTCCCTATATTTCCATCGAAAGCATCGCGGACGACTAGCCTGAGTCTGGCTACGTTGTGCGGCAGAGTCAGTGAAATTGAGTAGGAGGCACCCGCAGCAGTATTGCTCCTGGGGGATGTCTCTTCCCGCGCCTCGTGGCCGATCAGCTTTCCCTTTGTGTCGTACCAGCCTGCGGCGATGGTGGCCTCCGCATGTTGGGCCCCATCAGGCCCCTCGTCGGTCCACGCAATACCTTTCTCGGCGACCCGGATGGTGTAGAGGCCCGCCCCCGTTTTCGATGTCGTCACCGCAAGTCCGTTATAAGAGATAGTGCTTGTGAGCGCGGCGGAGATATCGAGCTTCAGGTTCGCGGCGGCCTGATTGGGAGGCATGGTCTTGTCGATCATCGGGTTTAGATCCGCTTTGGTAGCCGGATAGTAACCGTCGCGGGTCGTTGCAACCAGGTTTCGATCTTTCAGGACGACCTTGATATTACGGAATTTTGCCGCGTCCTCCGACGCGCTGGTTGGCGAATAAGAAATCGTATAATACTCATCCCCCTTGGCGATGCCTTCGCCGATGACATGGTTGAGATCGTTGCGCCCGGTATAGGCAATTCCGCCCGTGGAAGGGGCGAGGCTGGCGAAGTTGACGGTTCCGTTGTCGAAAGGCGAGGAGTCGGTGGCATTCTGCATGGTGTCCAGGTCTGCTGGGGTCTGAACGTCCAACGTGGAGGCGGTGCCTGGCGCCGGATTGATGGTGTACATGGTGATGCGAGCGGCCATCAGGCGCGTAATGACTCGCCGTACGGCCGCTTGAACGAGATCGCCAGTCTTCTGATCCAGAGTGACGAGGTCCGCTGACGGAAATCCTCCTCCAACCCAGATGAGATTCTTTCTTCCAGGAGTGCCAGCGGAGGACTGTGCGATTTGCTGCAAGGCACCCAGAACCTGGGCCATTCGCTCAACTGCGCCCGGACCGCCTTTGCCGCTATTCGTCATGCGCCATGGATACTCCGGCATGTGCTTGCGAACGATGCCTATCAGTTCGTCGCGATTCTGGGTGTAATCGTGTATCTGCTGGAATGTAGTATTTTTCGCAACCAGCAAGACCGTCGGCTCTCTGAGAATAGGAGGCTGCGACAGCAGATACTTGACCATCATCTGCCGGGCAAAGCTCATGTCCTCGAAACGCGAGTTCAATTCATCAAGGACGAGTACAGTGACTGGCGCATCACCGATCTTGCTAAGGTCGGCTGCCGATGTAACGACCGGACTGGTACTGGCCGGCATTCTATGTTCACTCGGAGCTTCAAAGCTGCGGATGACCTGGTTTTTTCCGTCCTCCACGAGAGTGAAGTCGTCACGGGTGAGCGGTTGCGACACCAAATTGCCCTTCCGGTCCGTGACAACTATATCCAGCACTATGATCCGAGTCTTTATCTTGAACGTTGTTACCGGTTCATAGGACTCGGCAGTCTGGGGTTTGGCCAGTGACAGTGCAAAGACATAGTGAACGCAGATCGCAAGCAAAGCAAGGACACCTGCGACGATAACAAAGCGGCTATGAGGCTCACGCATGGAAAACTCCTAGACAAATCCGATTTGTGCTTGCCTGGAAGAGTGTGGTTGTTGGAACCATCGTCCGGTGAGCATACATCTATTAGTTTTATGGTCACTTGATGTCAAAAGACGGAGGAGCACTCGCGGGGTCGCTTGCCCATTTTGTATTTGGTTTTGTGCCCATGACAAAGTTCAGATCAGCACCGTTCTTGACCGTATCCCAGGGGATCCATGAACTGAGGTGTGGTTGTTGACCGTTAGCCAGACTTTGAACATAGTAGGCATGATCGCTGCTTGCGGGTGCCTCGATCTTCAATTGTGCACCGCTGGGCAGAGTAATCGTAGCTTTCGCGAAGAGCGGAGATCCAACGACGAAGCCCGCGACACCCGGTATCTCGGGGAATAATCCGAGCGAAGCAAAAACGCACCAGGAACTCATCGCGCCACCGTCGTCGTTGCCGGGAAGCCCGTCTGGCGCATTGGTGTAAAGTTGAGTCACGATCTCCCGCGTGATCTTTTGTGTCAAGTAAGGAGCGCCTGCAAAATCAAACGCCCAAGGAGAGGTATTGCTCGGCTCGTTTCCCATGTTGGCGAAATCGCCACTGTGCGTTGATCCCTTTAGCTGAGTAAACAGATGTTGCAGCTTATCGGTTGCCGCCTTATCTCCTCCCATCAGATCGAATAGCCCTTGAAAATTGAATGGAACCATCCACGTATATTGCTGAGGGGTGCCTTCTTTGAATCCATTATCGGTGCTCAATCTGTAATCCTTCAAGAATGCACCGTCTTCGGACTTCGGAACGATATAGCCGAGGTGGGGGTCATATAGATTTTTCCAGTTTTGCGCCCTCTTCAGGAACATCTTCGCATCGTCGCTTTTGTCTAGCGCTGCGGCCAAGCGCGAAATGGCAAAGTCGTCGTTGCAGTATTCGAGAACGATGGATGCGCTGAACGGAACGCCGGCCGGCACAAATCCCTTTGTTAGATAGTCAGCCAACTGTTCCCGTACAGGGAAGCCACCTGAAGTCACATTGGGATCGGTTGCGTCCCTGGCGAGAATGTTGAATGCGGCGTCGACGTCGAAGTCCCGGACTCCATACGCGTAGGCAGTCGCCATATAGATGGCCGGAGAATCTCCCACCATCCCCCCGGAATTCTGATTGACTTGCTCCCAGCGAGGCATGCCGCCACCCGGGTCTTGCTGCGCATCTCGGATCAAGGAGCGAACAATATCGCGAGCCTGGGTTGGGGCGACCAGCGCAAACAAGGGGAATTGATTCCGCCACCCGTCCCAACTGCTAATATTTTCGTATTGGGCGGCGCCAGTGCTGAGCTGATGAATGCGCTTATCGAAGCCAAGATACTGACCGTTCACATCGCTGAATATATTCGGATGCAATAAGCTATGGTAATAGCTTGTATAGAAGATAATCTTGCTGGCGGTATTGCTGTCCTCAATCTGAATTTTGCCTAAGTAATTGTTCCATGCAACCCTGGCCTCGGTGTTCACTTGATTGAATGTCTTTGTACCGATTTCGGACGCCAGATTCGCCATGGCATTCTGCACGCTCACGAACGAAATCGCTACTCTGACCTCCACCGGACCAGCATCGTTGGCAAAGGTCAGAAAAGCTCCTGTCTTCGCCCCCTTGCTTCTGGTTATTCCCGGAGAGAGGGAGGCATCGTTCCATGTTCCAGCAGCCTGAAAGATGCGATCGAACTTAGCGGCAAAGTAGACCTTGTACTTGATCGTAGTGATCCTGCTGCTGGCCATGCCGACTAACGTCTGATTGTCGACAAACCCGATCTCCGTATCATTTCCGTCACCCATACGGCTGCCGCCCGCGTTGATAAGGATGGTAGCTGGGTGCGAGCCGGACGGAAAGGTGAATCGCCCCAGGCCTCCGTGGAGAGTAGAGGTCAACTCCACCCTGATCCCATTGTCCAGAACGACACTGTAGTAGCCTGCGCTCGCCCTTTCATGACTATGGGTGAAGGAGGACGCATAGTGCGCCCAATTAGACGCAGGGGACTTGTCGATGGCATCCATGGTTGGCATGAAAGGGAAGTCCTGCCATCCCTCATGCCCTCTGCCGCTGAAATGGGTCAGACTGAATCCTGTGATCGCCTTCTCGGAGTAATCGTATCCACCGGGTTTTGGACTGTCGTCGGGACTCCACTGGAACATGCCGAAGGGGTAGTCTGCCCCGGGGAAGACGTTGCCGCCCTTGGTTGTTCCTATGAACGGGTTTACCAAGTCAGCTGGCGTTTGCAGGTTGCTTTGACCCGGTAAAGCGAAGGTGCATAGCAGGAGCCAGCAAAATACCAGAGATGAACGCTGCTGACCACTCTCGATAACGGCGACCGTGCGTGGATGTTCGCTTTTCATTGGACTGTTCTAACTGATGCACTGCTTGATCTGCAAGCTTTCGAATTGCAAGCAGAGCATGACGATTGTCGACATGGATACGTGGCGAGGTTGGAGATGAGGTTTACGGATGGCATATCTCTATGAAAATGCTATAGACCTTGCATTTGATGTTGCGAAAGGAATGAATGGCGAAACTTTCTTGACGACTTTAGGATCCGAGGATTATAAACTTCATCGTTTGGTAGCGATGTCATTTTCTAGGCACAAAGTAAAAGCGACTAGCTGCCAATTAATTGTCTGGCTCCGGTCTGTGTCGCGGGAAAAGAACGAATGTCTGGTAAGGTGTTTTGCCGGACGGAGCGAACACTTTATGCATGAGCTAACTTTGGCCAGAAAAGGTAGCGTTACCACTGATTATACACACGTAGAAGTGAAAGTCGACTAAATCGCAATTCAATAGCTGCAAGAGCGATCAAAGGAGACAAATTTTGCCCCCCGTGGGCGATTCAAAGGAAGAGAGTCTGAACGAGTTTTCTGTCGGTGCCAGGTCGCATCGGGAGTTCGGTTCGATTTTTTCAAGTCCGCGTACTTTTAAAATGACAGCGATACCATATCGCGCATAGAATGGCTGCGAATTAGAGGAGTATTGATTCCGATGAGCTTCCATAAGAGCGATTCACTCATGACCCGTCGCCGCTTGCTGTACGGAACTGCCGCTGTTGCAGCATCTGCCTTCCTCTCGAGCTGCAGCGGCGCCAAGTCGTCCTCGTCCACAACTACGCCACCGCCCCCTCCACCGACCAATCCCCAGCCGGTGCCGGCGTCTCCAATTACGGTCGCGAGTCTGGCTGTGACTGCGTCCACCACGTCCGGCTCGATCGGGCCACGGTTTATTGGGCTCTCCCTGGCGAAGACGACGCTATATTCCCAAAACTACTCCTTAAGCAACACGCAGATGATGGGCCTGCTAAGTTTGTTGCCTCCGGGTGTGCTGCGCGCCAACGGCACAGAGTGCCTGAGTTGTGCGGTGTGGCAGCCGACAGGCGCGGGAAGCAAGCAGTACCAGATCGCGCCATCCGATGTGACTAGATACGCGGCGTTTCTGCAGGCGACCGGCTGGCAGGCTATTTATGGAATCAATATGTCCAATTATTATTCGAACCCTCAATCGCAGACTGTCGCGAATGCAGTCAATGAGGCTGAAGATGTCTACACGGCTTTAGGCTCGTCGCTATACGGCATTGAGATCGGCAACGAACCTGAACTTTATTACGAGCAGGTTGGCTCCGGCGGAACCGCGTATATGGCAAACCTGCCCCATGGAAACAGCTACTCGGTGACAGACTACGAGGCGACTTGGCTCCTGTTTTATAACGGCATTAGGGCGGCTTTGCCAACGACGCCCATTATCGGTCCGGGAACCGGGGTCGTGCCGGCGTGGGCGGCGCCTTTTGCAGCGTACGCTGGCACAAAGCTCACTACCCTGACAGTCCATTACTATCGCGACTACCTACAGAATAGCTCCGATACCGCGCAGTGGCTTGTTACTTATCCTGATAGCTCGCTCAACGGGATAGCGACTGGGATGCAGACCGCTGCAAAGTCGGCGGGCATTGCCTGGAGAATGGATGAGGGCAACACTTCGGATAAGGATACGCTTTCCGGAATTGCAGACGGCTTTGGCTCCGCCCTGTGGGCGCTCGATCTGCTCTTTACCCTGGCGAAGAATGGCTCAACAGGGATGAACTTCATGACCTCCAATGGCACGTCGACCGGTGAGTACTCCCCCTTCGCGTATTTGGACCCTGGCAGCGGAGTCTCCGTGGTGCGTCCGGAGTTCTACGGCTTGGTGCTGTTCGGGATGGCGGGACAGGGCAATCTCTATGCCACGGCATTCACCGGCCTCGGATCGCTCAATATAACGGCGTATGTAGTGAAGACCTCGACCGGGCTGAATCTCATCATCGTGAACAAGGACCCGGCACAGAATCTTCAGTTGACGATCAATCTTCCACAAAACGTCAACACCGCGACGCTGCTCGAAATGACGCAACTCTCGAGCGGAGCGACGGGTCCGAGCCTGACCGCGACCAGCGGGGTAACGATCCAGGGTTCCGGCATTGGGCTTGACGGCACCTTTACGCCGGCCGCAGCCTATGGGCTGAGCTTCTCAGGCTCACAGGTGAGTTGCTATGTTCCTTACTTGAGCGCCGTGCTGATCAAGATTACGTAGCGGATCGAATGGTGCAATTCGCACCGTGACTGTTAGCAGGGATGAGATGGAGAGGCCGGGGAAAATGAATCATTCGCAGGGCAATCGGAACTTAACGCGCCGTCGTTTATTACAGGGATCGGCTGCGATGGCAGCCTCTGCTTTCCTCTCGAGTTGCAGCGGCGCGTCGTCCTCGTCCCAAACCACGCCACCGCCTCCTCCACCGACCAATCCCCAGCCGGTGCCGTCGTCCCCGATCACGACCGCGAGTCTGGCAGTGACTGCGTCCACCACGTCCGGCTCGATCGGACCCCGGTTTCTCGGGTTTTCCTTGCCGAAGTCGACGCTATATTCCCAGAACGTTTCCACAGCGAACACCGACATGATGGCTATGTTCAACCTGCTTCCTGCGGGCATCATTCGCGTCAACGGGACCGAATGTCTAAGTTGCGCGAATTGGACGCCGACTGGCGTGGGAAGCAAGCAGTACCAGATCGCGCCATCCGATGTGACTAGATACGCGGCGTTTCTACAGGCGACGGGTTGGCAGGCTCTCTACGGGATCAACATGTCCAATTACTACGATTCCTCTCTAGCGCCTGCAGTCGATATTCAGACGGTCGCGAATGCGGTGAATGAGGCGCAATACGTCGCTGGGGCGCTGGGTTCCTCGCTCTACGGAATTGAGATCGGCAACGAGCCCGAACAATATTACAGGCAGACGGACAGTTCGACGGGCTACATGGCGAACTTGCCGCATGGGACGAGCTATTCTGTCACGGACTACGAGGCGACCTGGATTCTGTTTTATAACGGTATTCATGCGGCTTTGCCCAACGTGCCCCTCGTCGGTCCGGGTACCGGGCTCATACCAACGTGGGCCGCGCCGTTTGCCACGTACGCGGGCACGAAGCTTAGTTCCCTTACCATCCATTACTATCGCGACTACCTTCAAAGTTCCTCCGACACGGCGCTATGGCTCGTCGGTTATCCCGATCCAAACCTCGTCCAAAACTCTGCTCAGACGGAGACGGCTGTGAAGGCGGCGAGCATTCCCTGGCGACTGGATGAGGGAAATTCTTCGGACAACGACACGCTTGCGGGAATCGCGGACGGCTTTGGTTCCGCCCTGTGGGCGCTGGATACGCTCTTCACCATCGCGCTGAATGGCGGGACTGGGATGAACTTCATGACCGGTAATGCTTTGTACACCGGCGACTACTCTCCTTTCGCATATCTGGACCCGGGCAGTGGTGTCTCTTTGGTGCGTCCTGAGTTTTACGGCTTGGTATTGTTCGGGATGGTCGGCGAGGGAAATCTTTACCCCGCTACCTTATCCGGGATCGGCTCGCTTAATATCAGTGCCTTTGCGGTCAAGACGTCGACCGGGCTGAACCTGATTATTGTCAACAAGGATCCGGCGCAGAATCTTCAGTTGACGATAAATCTTCCGAAAAACGTCAATACGGCAACATTGCTCGCGCTGACGTCGGTAAGTGAATCGTCGCAGCCAAGCCTGAATACAACCTGTGCCGTGAACACCCCCTGTGGGGTGACGATTCAGGGCTCCAACATTGGAGTCAACGGTAGCTTCACGCCGGGGGAGCCGTATGGTTTGAGCTTTTCGGGCTCACAGGTGAGCTGCTATGTGCCTTACACGAGCGCCGTACTGATCCAGACCACCTGACAATGCGGCCAACTACAAACACTCAACATATAAGGGGAAAATATGATTTCTCGACGGGAATTCAATGGCAAGCTGGCACTCTCGGCTGCTGGTTTGACAATTAGCGCTTCAGCCAAGAGCTACGCTCAGATCGTGGGCGCGAACGACCGGGTGAACTTTGCCATTATCGGTCTCCGCAGTCGCGCATACGCTCATCTCTCCTCGCTCAAGGCCAATGCGGCGACCTCGCGTGTGACCCATGTATGCGATGTGGAAAGCAACTTCCTGGCGAAGTTCGCGGGCGACGCGCAAAAGAGCCTCGGGTATACACCGGCAGCCGCGAAGGACTTTCGCCAGATCCTTGCCTCAAAGGATGTCGATGCGATTACCATCGCCACGCCCGATCACTGGCACGCGCCGATGGCTATCCTTGGCCTCGAGGCAGGCAAGCACGTCTATGTCGAGAAGCCCTGCTCGTTTAACCCCACCGAGGGAGAGATGCTCATCGCGGCACGCGACAAGTACAAAAAATTGGTCCAGATGGGCACCCAGCGGCGCTCCTCGCCACACATCCAGAAGATTATTGGAGAGATTCACGATGGATTGATCGGTACAGCCTATTCGTCGTCCGGTTGGTATTCCAACCAGCGTACTTCGATTGGCGTCGGCAAGGAAGCTGCGGTGCCATCGACGCTGGATTGGGATCTCTGGCAGGGCCCCGCTCCGCGCGTTGCTTACCATGACAACTACCAGCCCTATAGCTGGCATTGGTTCAAACACTGGGGCACCGGGGAGGTTCTGAACAACGGCACGCACGAGATCGATGTCTGCCGCTGGGCCTTGAACGCTGGGTATCCGAACAGCGTCGAAGCCAATGGGGGCCGTTATGCCTACAAAGACGATTGGCAATTCTATGACACGCTGTCCGTGAGTTGGAAGTACGACGATAAATTGATTACCTGGGACGGACTCTGCTGCAATCACATGAAGCGCTATGGCCGCGACCGCGGTTCGCTGGTAATCGGGACCAAGGGCTCGGTGATTGTGGATGGTGATGGTTATGAAGTCTACAATCTCGCAGGCAAACAGACGGATTCGTACTCCGTCAAGAAAGAGAAGTCGTCGTCGTCCGACACGACCGGCGTGGACTCCATGACGGACCTCCACTTTACCAACTTTATCGCAGGCATTCAAAGCGGAGTCAAACTGAATCAGCCGATCGAGACGGGCAACGTGTCGGTCACGATGCTGCAACTCGCAAACTATTCGTGGGAGACCGGTCGAATTCTCCATCTGAACCCTTCGAATGGCCACATTGTCGGCGATCCTCAGGCGCTCGCGATGACCAGGCGGGAATATGAAAAGGGATGGGAGCCGAAGGTATAGATTCCTTATCGGACGCCAAGCCCGCTTGCAAGGCCCGCCTCGATAAGGCGGGCCTTTTAGTTGGCATACGCTGTATTTGCAGCATGGTGCGGTCTCCCGCCCCGCACTCATAAAAGTATGCCTACGCCGAATTAACCGACGTAGGCAGGGAAGAAACGCTTTATCTATTCCATGGCACTTACATGGAAGCGTGTACCAGCACCGCCGTCAGGCAAGGGATTGCTACCGTGACGGTATTGCTTGTATGCGTCAGGGAGTACTGCGTTGCGGACGCCGGAGCCGACGGAGTCCAAACTCCCGCATCACTGATGGTGCATCCCTGAATGGCAACGTTAGTTGTGGCTGTTAGGCTGGGGGATGATCCACTGTTTTGAGTCAGCTCAAAGCAGCTGGCTCCGGTAATCGTCGGCGAGCCGGATGGCACTGTGATAGTGAGCGTAAGGTAGTTGCTTGCATCCTTGTTGTTCACGATAAAACGCATATTTCCGGTGGCGCTCTTCAACGCCCAAGCCGTGATAGACGAGTTCGCTATGCCGGGATCGCCGGGAATGGAGAGTGCCGACGGATAGATGGTTCCGGTGCCCATCATAGAGATAAGCATCAACCCGTAGAAGATAGGGCGCACCTGTACGATCGCTCCGTTTGAAGGGTTATAGGCAATCGGACCATAGCCGCCGGTGCTTCCAGAATCAGCATTGGGAGTGGTCATGAAGTTCATCCCGTTGCAGCCATACTCTGCCAGGGTGAACATGTGGTCGATCGACCAGAGAGCGGCGCCATAGCCGTTCCCCAAACCGGTGGCACTCTGGTTGAAGTAGGAATTGCCTTCATCCATTCTCCATTTGTACTGACCGCCCGAGGAGCCAAACATAGTTGTCGCAGCGGACTGGAGCGATGCTGCTTCAGTGAGCAGGGTGTTGTCTGGATAAGCGATGAGAAAGGACTCCACGTCCTGACTCGGATTGGTGCCATCGCCCTTGTAGTAATGCTGGGTAATCAGTTGGAGTTTGCTGGTGCCTATGGCCGCGGCCCACGGCTCCGTGTAGTATTCGTAGTCGCCGGCACATGCGGGCCCAATGAAGGGCACGGCAGTGCTATTCAAATAGCTGGAACCCGTTATCAGGCTGTACACCGTCTTCCAGTCGGTCTTATAGCCCCCATAATTGGGACTACCGTCGGAATTACTATAGGTCGATGGCAGATTCGCATAGAGCCCGCCTGCGACAACTTGCGATGGATAAAAATCTGGTTCGTTGCCGATTTCAAAGGCGTAGAGCGACGATCCCAGCGTGTTGTAAACGTACTGGGCTTCTTCTGCGGTCGACGTCCAGTTCGGGGTGCCTGTCACTGTCGGGGGATCGCTGTATATGCCGGCCAGATTCAATCCATAAATGCACTGGGATCCGGTTGCGGTAAGGAAAGCAGCAAGCGCATCCACATCCCCGGTTGCGATTTGTCCCGAGACATGTCCAGTGCCTGTCCCTACCCATTGGAGCCTGTCGGCATCGGAACCGGCGACGCGCAGCAGAATGGGGCCTGGACTGGTGCTGCTCTGCGCCGTGGCCAGCGAAGTAAAGAATCCTTCGATGTTGCCCGAGTAGTCTCTCCAGAGCTCGGAATAAACCGACGACTTCGGGCAGGAGATCCCCATGAAGTTCGTTGCTGGGATAATAGGCGGATAGCTGCCGGTCGGCGAGGTAACGGTGAGTGTCGCAGTCTGCTGCGTGCCGGTGGGCGGTGGCTGCGTAAGATTTGGGTGCAGCCCATCGCCGGTAACGTTGGAGATGGAGTTGATCGCGGAGAGGGCGCTGGTACATCCAGAAAGCAGTGACGCGGAGGCCACGGCCGCACCGCCCTGAATCATCCGGCGTCGTGAAATTGTAAACGGGGTGAACTTCAATTTATCCATAACGGCTGAGCACCTTTGGTGAAGGAATTTAGCAGCGGGGGACACTCTAGGCACCAAATGGTAACGTTGTCAATAGCCGTCTGCGATGAGAGCAAAAAATATCCAGCCTTAGTCATGCTGTCCATATCGTCAGCGATCCGCAGACGAAGACCGGGAGAATCCACGTAAAGGGATGGAAGTTGAGGCTATAGTCCAGATTCTTCTCGCCTGTCTATGCGCTACGACAAAAGGCCCGCCTCGATAAGAGGCTGGGCCTTTTGGGTCATATTCCAGGTGTTGGAGACTCAGATGATTACTTCATCTCGAACTGCAATAAACCGCCATTCTCAATCTCGCTGTGCTGAACGGTGTAACCTGGGAGGACTCGTCCATTCAATAAGACGCGTCGAACTGCGACCTTTCCTCCACCGGCCCCTTTGGCCTCGATCTTCAAGGTACGGCCATTGGGAAGTCTGATCTCCGCCTCGTCGAACCGAGGCGAACCCAGCCAGTACTCCGGAATCCCGGGGCAAACCTGATAGAGGCCGAGGGCGCTCATTATGTACCAGGCACTCATCTGTCCTGCGTCGTCGTTGCCCGATAGTCCTCCAGGCGAGTCGCGATACTCGCTTTCCATCAGAGTACGCACATGCTCCTGGGTCTTCCGGGGCGCGCCTGCGGCGTCGTAGAGGTACGCGATGTGATGACTGGGTTCGTTGCCATGGTCGTAGTACTTACCCGCAAAGAGCTTGTCTAATTTTTCGACAAAGCGCGAGTTTCCACCCTCCAGTGCGATCAGTCCGGGAACGTCCTGCAGCACAAAAAATGTGTATTGCCAAGGGATAGCTTCGGTGAGCCAGGTCGGTCGTTTTGTGGGATCGAAGGGAGTCAGCCAGGTACCGTCAGCGTGGCGCCCACGGGCGAATCCGCTGACGGGATCAATTACGTTGCGCCAGTTCTGGCCGCGTTTCTTGAAGAACTCCGCGTCATCGGCCTTGCCCATCGCAGCCGCCATTTCGCCAATCATAGCGTCGTCATATGCGAATTCGAGGGTGCGCGAGACTTGCGCGTTTTGATGTGGAACGGGCGCTTCGGAGACTGGGTCCTCAAGCGGAATATAGCCATACTTAATGTACGATCCCAACGCACGCCGGCCTTCTCCATCGAGGTATTTTTGCCGATCTGCCGGAATCGACACGGCATTTTGTCGTATTAACCGGTATGCGTCGTCGACATTGAAGCTCTTTAGCCCCTTGCGGTATGCATCGACGATCGTCGCTACCGAGTGGTCGCCGATCATCTCCGAGGTATAGCTGTTCCACGCCGGATAGATGGGGAGGAAACCGCCTTCGTCCCCCTTTGCGATCAATGACTTCACCATATCCAGATCTCGTTGTGGATCGATAATGGTGAGCAGGGGAAGCTGAGCCCGGAAGATGTCCCACATGGAAAAATCGTCATAGTAAGTGAAGCCGTTCGCATGCTCTATCCGGCCTTCGCCGCCGAAACCGGGATAACTTCCATCTGCGTCGCTATAGGTTCTCGGCTGCAACATCGCATGATACATGGCGGTGTAAAAGACCGTAGCGGCTGGGATATTGTCTTTCACCACGATCTCACCAAGCGACTGCTCCCAAGCTCTCTTCGCCTGACTCTTGACGGAGTCGAAGTCCCATCCGGGGATCTCAGCTTCCAAGTTCTTTCGAGCTTCATCGAGGCTTACGAAGGAGGTTCCAATACGTATCAGGATGGATTTTCTCGCCTCGACGTCGCCAAACCGGACGAATATGCCAAAGCCAGGCCTTGGACTGTCGGTATGAACAGGTTGCTTCTGTCCGGGTGGTCCATCGACATGGGGAAAACCAACCGAACCCAACGGTCTGCCGTCACCTTTTTGCTCTCTGCCGCTCACATCGACATGAGAACCGAACCAAGTGCCTCCTGCCTGAAATGGCTCGCTAAACTCAATGACGAAGTAGCTGCTTAAACCTGCCAGCTTACCACTGCCCGCATAGATTCTGCGTACGGGGACCTCTCCAGTAACCTCATGAGCTTTGTCATCAACGCGTACCCAGCCATCGCCGCCGCGGGCATTGTCCTCAATCACGATGGATGCTGGCCCGCCTCTGGTGAACGTGAAGCGCATCTCGCCGGCGCGGGTGGTCCCGGTAATTTCGGCATCAATGCCCGCGTCCTTCAGATTGACCGAATAATCATAAGGAGTGGCGTGTTCACTGCCGCGATCGAATGACGACGCCCGCTCCACCGGCAGTGTCTTCATTGTTCCGACGGACGGCATGATGGTGAAGCTCCCATAGTCCGCCACGCAACTTCCGCTCATAAAGTGGGATCCGCGGAATCCCTGTATTTTCGTATCGGTGAAATAGTATGGCGCGACGCACTTCACCTCACCCGCGCGAGTCTGCGGCGTCCAGGTCGTCATGGCAAACGGAAATCCGACGGCTGGGTAGGTCTGTCCACTTCTCTCGGTCCCCACCAGCGGGTGAACTCTGTCGATCGGCGATTCTTGGGCGAAGACGAGGGGCGAAGTCAGAACGGTAAGCGCGACTGCGGCAAGAAGACGGATGAAGTTCATGGTTCCTCTCTTAAGTAGATCATCGAACGCCGACTCAGCCTGCTCTGCCCTTGGGGAGCTTGATCGGTGCGGCAAAGGGTGGCACTCCAACGGTCTGTAGTTTACGCTTGTAGATTCGACCACCAACCGTTGAGACATAGAGCGTGTCGAATCCGGGACCGCCGAAGGTGACCCCGGTCGCTGCTTCACCTTTGGGCAAAGGAAGAATTGCGATCACGCGTCCATTGCGGTCGAATATCTGAATTCCCAGCCTGGTGGCAACGTAGGCCAAGCCGTTTGCGTCCATTGCAATTTCTCCAGCACCACTGTCATCCTCGGTTTCCGGAGCATATAGATCGTAAAAAGGTTCGCGCTGGTCGAGCTTGCCGTCCGACAGTACGCGATAGCTAAGGCCCTCATGCGAGAGACTCTGTGTGATGAAAAGCCAGAGTCCGTCGGGTGTGAGCGCGAGTCCCGATGCTCCCTTAATTCTGTCGTCAAGCTTAGTCGTCCCTCCTTTGGCATCGATGAGCCAAAGCTCGCCCCACGTTTTGTCTGCCTGTGTGGTGGCATAGATCTCACCGTTGCTGCGCACTACGAAATTTCGGATAGAAAGACCAGTCGCGACGACTTTGCTAACTCCGATTGCCGGGTCTGAAATTTGGATTCCGCCCTTGGGCAGTGCCAGGTAGAGCGTGCCGTCAGCTCCAAAGGCGAAGGCCGCGCCACTGCCGGATTGAGTTGTCGTCGCGCAGGCTTCCGGCTTCGCATTGGGGACAATGGGAGCAAGGGCTTGCGTGCCTGAGCTACGAAATGAGACTTGCCCCTGCGGGTCGGTCCCGAGACTCACAATGGGAGCACAGCCGAGCCTCGCAAGGCTCCAGAATTCGCCCGGCTGGAGAATCTCCTTAAGTCGAGGATTGCCGATATCAAGTATTTTGACGGGAGAGGGGTAGCCGCGCCAAAGCCAGCGCATTGCGTCAGGGAAGACCGCGGCTGCATGATTGCCCTGGTGGCCGGCAGTGCCCCAGGAATGCTTGACATCGTAGCCGGCGAATTCGAGCGCACGGGTCATGGTAAGGTTTCCCATGAACCAGTCGCCCATCTCCGGGCCGCCCGGCCACTCGTCGTTCGCTCCGTCCTCTTCGAAGATGCGCAGGGGTTTCGGCTCGGTCTTGCGCACTTGCACATAATACTGCTCGCCTCCGCGCATGCCGACGAAGGTTCCGATCGAGATGAATACACGACGGAACGCATCTGGGCGCTCCCAGGCAACTGTAAAGGCGCCTATACCACCTGTGCTTGCACCGCCAATTGCCCGGTCGTTGGGGTCGGTGGAGATGATGATCGGGTCTCCCTGTGGGGTCTTATGCTGTTCCACTTCGGGAATAATCTCTTCAAGGATGAAGCGCGCAAGGCGATCGCTTCGGGTGTCGAACTCGAAGCTGCGGTCGAACCGTGGGTTCTCGTCTCCAGAGGCCGATTTGACGGAGGCTGAAGAGATGGAGATCGCGATCGTTACCGGCATCTCGTGCTTGGCGATAAGGTTATCGAAAACGATGGGAGTTTCGAACTTCAAATTGTCAAGGGAGACATACAGACATGCAGGCTTTTTCGCATCATACTCGGCGGGAACATAAACGACAATCTTGCGTGACGTTCCGGGAAAAATCCTTGATTCCTTCAGATAGAAGTCGAACGTCTTGCCTGTAGGTACGTTTGGATGCGGCTTTGAGTCGGCGGTGAGGGGATAGCTGTTGTCGTAAGCCGGAATTGCCGGTTCATATGTCTGGCCCTTGGTCTGTGCCGCCCCAACAGCGGATGGCCATATTAGAGCGGCAAACGTAATTAATTCGATAACTGATATTCGCGGCCGGATTCTGGATGGACACCGGAGTGCCATAGACAAATGATCTGATAGCGGGGCGATCCTCTCCAGAGATATTTCTGTTGGCGATTCATTCCCCGTGGCTGCCATCGCGAGTCCTTTCAAGAGTCCCTGTGTCGATGATGACAACGATACCATATTCTTCTCTTGCAGCGTTGACGGGTATAGACAGGGTGGATTCAAAGCCCAAATATTGCGAGCAATATTGTTTGCAAATGTTTCTTGACATTAGATCGTCCATGGGGATATAAATTACTGCGCTTGGTAACGTTGTCATCAGGTGGCCCGGACAATGATAGTCAATCGCTCAATTCATTGATGGTTGGGTAGCATTTACGGCGTCCTTGCAGTCGGTTGTGCGGTACTGACATTCTGCTTGAAACCGATCTCGACTCTAACTTGCAACATTATTTGCCCTTGAGGTTTGCCGTGACACAGATTTTCGAATTCGAGTGGCGCAGTTTGAAGTTTTGTCGCCGTTTGATGCGTCGCTTAGAGAGCGCTCGCTCATTCGGTATGGCGGCAGTGTTGATCGCGCTGTTCTGCTTTGTTCCTTTGTCTGGCTTTGGACAATCGCAGAATGCTGGCACGATTGCTGGCAACGTGGCCGACACCCAAGGGCTTCCGGTCACCAACGCGACCGTTGTATTGCGTTCGCTCGAAGAGGGGACTGTTTCCTCGGCTAAAGTGAATGGTCGTGGAGAGTACCTATTCTCTGCGGTCAAGGCTGGCAGCTACAGCGTCAAGGTGAGCGCGCCCGGATTTGAAAACTACGAGGCCAATTCGCTGATGATCAATGCCAGTGAAAATGTCCGCCTGGATGCGAAGTTGCAGGTTGGTTCAGCCACGGAATCCGTCATCGTCGAGGCCCCGAGCGTTACGGTCGACACTAATTCCGCCACTCTGGCGACGGTGATCGAACCAAACCTCGTGCAAAATCTTCCTGTCGATGGCAACAATGTCGTAGAGTTGGCCGCGCTGCTTCCCGGAGTCACGGACGTGAGCGCGCCTACGACATTTACCAGTGATACCGGAGGGCCGCGGTACGTCGTTTCGGGTTCTCGAAGCAACCAGAACCTGTTCTTGTTCGACGGCATCATGTGGAACAACGTGTACTACAATACCGGCTTGAACCTGCCGTCCCCCTTGATGTTGCAGGAGGTGTCGGTCCAGTTGGTCAATTTCAAGGCGCAATATGGACGCAACGTCGGCAGCATATTCAACGCTCTGACGAGGTCTGGGACGAATCAAATCCATGGATCGCTCTGGGAGTACATTCAGAACCGTGCCCTGAATGCATCCGACTATCTGAGCGGAGTCAATCCGAAACTTGTTCAGAATCAGTTCGGCGCCACGGTCGGTGGACCAGTCATCAAGGATAAACTCTTCTTTTACCTCGGCTACCAGGATCTTCGTTCCGTTGCTGAAGCAACCGCCAATGCAATTCTTCCAACGGCAGCCGAGCGCGGGTTGAGTCAAGACGGCGTCACGCCGCTGCCTTGCTCTGCAACCGGCCTCTTTGCGGGCAATAACTGTGCGAGTTTCGCCGGAGTGTTCGCGCCCGGCACGGATTTGAGCAGCCCAACCAATGCAAACGGTCTGGAGAACCCTTTGTACAACACGCGAAGCCAGGTCGCTCAGGCGGCTCAGGAGATAGGTTCAACGGCCGCCACCCCGGCAGGAGCGGCCCAGGGGGCAGGCGCGTGTCAGGCGTGGCTAACAAACACTACAGCAGAATACCTGCCCTATGCTGAGATCCCTGTCCAGTGCATCAATCCGGTTGCTCTCAACCTGTATCAAAAGTATTTCCCCATACCTTCCATAAACGGCGTGCCAGTCTCCGTTCCGACTTCGCTTCTTACCGGAGCGAAGCAGCCCAGAAACGACCAGAACGGACTCGCGCGCATCGATTGGAACCTGTCTCCGCGTCACATTATCGATGCACGTTTTTACGTCACAAATGTGAACGATGTTACGGCAAACAGTGTTTCGCCGAACAGCAATTCCCCGGCCACCTACGATGAGGACAGCAATGTTGCCGGCATTTACTCGGGCAACATCGGGGAGAAATGGGTCGCCACTCCGAATCTCCTGAATGAACTTCGCGTTGGCTACAAGCGGTACACCTACAAGACCATTCCGCTGGATCCAACCACGCTCGCCGATCTCGGCTCCAATGTGACGGTTCCTGGACATCCAACTCTGCCCCGCTTGGCGGCAAGTGGGTATTTCAATCTCGGATCGAATAGCTCCGCTTATTCGTACAACGTGAATGCGAGCAGCGAAATCGACGATAACGTCACCTGGCAGCACGGGCATCATGCTATCCAGTTTGGCGGCCAGGTTGTGGACTTGCAATACATTCACCGTTTTGACCAGCCTCCATATATCCAGTCAAATGGTTCCTATACTGGTTTTGGCATTGTGGACTTCACTATGGGGCTGATTGGCACGGAGACCTTTGGCAACAGCACGAATATCAGTGCGGCCGAGCACGCATTCTATGGCTATATACAGGATGACTGGCGCGCGACAGCCCGTTTGACCTTGAACCTCGGCTTAAGATATGAATTGGCCTTACCCTGGTTTCAGCCCGACGGTCAGTCGACGACTTATATCTTTGGCTACCAGTCGTACAGGTTCTTGAACGTACCTTCAAGCCTTGCCTATCAAGGCGACCCCGGGGTTCCGCAGTCGATTATCAACAAGAAATGGAACAATCTGGCCCCGCGCTTTGGCTTGGCCTACGATCTGTCCGGAAACGGCAGAACGGTCGTCAAGGCCGGATTCGGTGTCTTCTATGACGCTCTGAACGCAAATACGACAGGCATAGGAGAGCCCTACCATTACACGGCAACCTATTCGATTCCGCCGGGAAGTTTTTCACAGCCACTACTGGGACAGGTTCAGAGTACCGTGCCTCCCAACTACACTACTCCGGCGAACGCCGAGTTCGGCCAACCGTACTCCATCAACTTTGCCGATCCGAACGTCACCCAGCCTTACACGTTTGCCGTCAATGCCGGCATTTCGCAGCGCATTGGTTCGGCAGCAACCCTTCAGGCGACGTACGTCGGCAAGTTCGGTCGTCATGAGATTGTTCCGTACGACCTGAATCCGGCGATTCTCGACTGCAATCCAGGCGGGTCATACTACCAGTCCAGCCCTGTCAACTATTGCTCCGGCGCAACGACCAAGGGGATCTCTTACCAGGCGCGAGTCAAGTTTCCCGGCTTCAATTACGGCGGGGCGGGTATGGTCGATAACAACGCGGTAGGGAATTCCAGTTATAACGGACTACAGGTTATCTATACGCAGCGCTCCAGAAAGAGCTTGACGACCACGGCGTCTTATACGTACTCCCGCTCGATCGACGACCAGAGCGTCGGTACCACGAACGCATCCACGTTGCCCGAACCGGCAAATGGACAAACTGGCAATGTTGCGCTGAATCGCGGTCCGTCCGATTTTCACTCGACGCACATCGTGAACGCCGGCTGGGTGCTCAAGCTGCCGAATAAACTTACCGGCCCTATTTACGAGCGTGCGATCGTGAATGACTGGACGTTCAGCGGCATCTTTCAGGCGCGCACCGGATCGCCCTTCAATCCGACCTTATCCGGAGATGTCTCGTTCTCCGGTGAGCCGCAGCAGCGGCCACCGCTGGCGCCGGGCCTCACGCACTATCAACCCGTAGTTGGCCACCGTCATCGCAGGGACAAGGTCAATGAGTGGTTCAATTTCTGTTCTTTTGCGAGCAACTCCGGGTGGGGGGGGAGTAAGACGGGGCCTACGATCGTAGGCAACTGGACTTCTAGTGGTTCGGCCACCTCTCCGGTAATCAATACCGCAAACAATGTCAGCTGCACTCAGGGGGACATCAATGGAGCCCAGTTCAATCCGAACTACTCTTTTCCCACGGGTACTACAGGCCCCCCATCTCCAATTGCCCCCGACTATACCAACGCTGTCGGTCGCAACTCACTTTATGGACCGGCATTCATCGAAAGCGATTTCAGCGTTCGCCGAACCATCAATTTCGGATCGGGAGCAAGGCGTCTTGAGATGCAGGCACAGGCCTTCAATGTATTCAACACGCCGAATCTCGGCAATCCAACAACGACGATCTCATCTGGCAGTTCGGCGGGAACGACCAATCACGGCGGAATTACCTCTACGGTTGGAAAGAATAGCACCGTGGGCACGAATGGCCGCCGCGTGCAGCTCGCATTCACTTTCTACTATTGACCTATCGATCTATCGGTGCTGAAACAATATATAGCGTGCCTATCTCAAACGTCCAGAACTTAAGAAATACCGCGGGGATAAAATGAAACTGATCTTCCAAATCGCTCGTCTTCCGCTGCTTGCAGCCGCGTTGCTTCTTGTTTATTCCCAGGGCGCTACGGCGCAGACATCGCCGATCATTCCCATACCCTTCGTCAATAATTTTGCCGGAGTCGCTCCGGGCAGCACCAATACTGCCTGCTCGGCCTCGGTGGACATTCCAAATACCGCAAGCCCGGTCGCCCATTATGGCGACGGCTGTATCGCGACGCAGGCCACGCTCACCACGTTGTACGACACGGCGGTCGATCCCCAGGGCAACGTTTTTTTTACGGAGCGCTCCCAGAACTACGATCTGCGTGTCGTCTATAACGGCGGAACGCTGCTGGCGCAAGCATTGATTGCGGCCAATCCTCAGATTCCCAACTTCATACCGCTTCCTGGGCACGTCTATACGCTCGCCG
>Ga0302266_10001239_pt1 | contig 23712 bp, 17 predicted proteins | sample III_Bog_E1_2_FD_194559 | JGI IMG/M metagenome (GOLD analysis project Ga0302266, IMG submission 194559) | Peat permafrost microbial communities from Stordalen Mire near Abisko, Sweden - III_Bog_E1_2 | ecosystem: Environmental > Terrestrial > Soil > Wetlands > Peat | place: Sweden: Abisko... | reverse complement strand
GGTGGCGGCACAGCGGGGTTCACCACTGGCAGACCCATGCCTCCTGCGCCACTGCCGGCGTTCATGCTGCCTTTCAGTCCGGCCAGAATCTGGGTCATGAAGTCGTTGGCCGCGCCGGGACTATTGGGCAGGAACACCGTATTGTTTCCTGACTTGGTGCCAATGTCCTTCAGTGTGTCGAAGTACTGAGTCAGCAGCACGAGGGCCATGACGTCGGACGCGGTGGCGCCGGGGACGCCCTCGCGGAAGTTCTCGATCGAGGAGCGCAGGCCATCGATGATCGCCTGCCGCTCGGCCGCGATTCCCTTGCCTTGCAGCGCCTTCGACTCGGCCTCGGCCTCGGCCTGCTTCACCTTCAGGATCTTCTCCGCCTCGCCGCGCGCCTGCGCCGCAACCTGCGCGCGCTGGGCGGCGTTGATGTCGTTCATGGCGTCCTTGACCTTGGAGTCGGGGATGATGTCGGTGACCAGCGCATTGAGGATGTTGTAGCCGAAGCTGGACATGGTGGCGTCGAGCTCGGTCTTGACGTTGATCGAGATGCCCGACTGCTGCTCGAAGGTTTCATCCAGGGACAATTTAGGCACATGCCCCAGGATCGAATTGAAGACGAAGCTTTCAATCTGCTTCTGTGGCGCGCTCAATTTGTAGAAGGCGTCGTAGATCTTGTCCGTCAGGATCTGGTACTGCACACTCACCGGAATCTGCACAAAGACGTTGTCCCGCGTCTTGGTCTCCACCGAGAACTGGGCCTGCTTTACCTGTAGATCGACGAAGTAGACGCTCTCGGCAAACGGCACCAGCGTATGCAGCCCTGGCTGCACGATGCGGTTGAACTTGCCGAAGCGCTCCACCACGCCCGCCGTGTAGGTGCGCACCGTGTATAGCGTCTTCAACACCAGGACCAATGCCACCAGCGCCAGAACCCCAAACACGACCAGGCTCATATTTATATCCATCGTTCAGTCCTCTCGCTAAGTTATTGAAACCAATGCGACAAGCATACACTACGCACTTCGGGGTTTATGTTTGCGATGCTGATTAAAGGAAAATCTGCAAGAAGCGTTGCAGATTCCCCGGCGGCTGAAGCCACATTGGAAACAGGCCGCTTGCGAATGAATCAGCTCGCCAGGTAGGGCTTGATGGCTTTGCCTTGCTCGGAAAGATATGGTGCGAGAGGGTCGCCGGGCAGCGCGCGCAGGCCCGCAACGACGCACTCGGCGTTGAGTTGCGCCCCGGCGAGTGTGGTGTGCGTGTGGGGATCGCCAAAGAGCGGATCGACGGCGGCCTGCCCGAGCGCGTCGTAGCGGCGGGCGATAATCTCGTTCAGATCGACGAAGCCAACGTGCTGCTGCGCGGCGACCTGCTGGGTCCAGCCACGGTACGTGCTGGTGTTGCGAATGACGTGGCCGTCGAGCCACAGCTTGCGCGGGACAAGCGAGCAGAGAATGGGGGTCGCGCCTTTGGCCCTGGTATCGGCGATGTACTTGCGCATGTACCAGCCAAAGGTATGGACGGTTTCCGTGGTATTGGTTCGGGGGTTCGCAACGTCGAGAGTTTCATCCCCGAACCCGGGCAGGCTGCCGCGTCCGTTGGACGCGCGGGGCGCTGCGCCAGGCGTGGGCGCGGGCGGGGTGGCGCCGGGAAGAAGACCCTGATCGGGGATGGGAACGGCTCCAGGCAGGTTGACTCCGCCGTCGTTGTGGCCGAACTGGATGAGGACAAAGTCGCCCGGCTTAATGAGTTCAAGCGTGCTGGCCCAGTGGCCCTGCGAGATGTAGGTGTGACTGGAGAGGCCGCCGATGGCGCGGTTTACGACGTTGATTTTGGTGGGATCGAAGAGGTTGGCGATGGGCGCTCCCCAGCCCCAGAGGCCGTCGGAGCCAGTGCCATGGCCGTTGCGAACGGTGGAGTCACCAACCAGAATCAGGCTTGGAAGCTTGGGATTTGCGGGGCCGGTGAGGCCGAGGCCAGCCTCCTGTGTGCGCGCATCGGGCGGGCTGGGAGGCGCGGCGGGAGGCACCTGCTGCGCAACGAGAGCGAGCAGGGGAACCATACATGTGACGGCGGCTGCGAGCAGAGAGTGGCTGGCGGAGGGAGATTTTTTCGGCATTATTCCTTCTTTCGTCCCGGCGGGGATTAGCTTTGCGCTCCGCAAATCAATTGCAAAACCGCAGGTTCACCACAGTAAACGCTGGATTGCCGCTTCGTCCACTGAAAGGTGAGCCGGAGCTTTGGTCTGTTGCGCGGGTGCGCCCAGTGGTAGATTGGGAACGCGACGCGCGCAATCAATCTCTCGCGGATTGTCCGCCGCCCGCAGTTCCGTTCCTGTCCGCTATTAAGGCAACGGCCCGCTGCCGATACAGAATTAGAGGTTTTCCAGTGCAACCGCAGAGTAAGCCCTGGAAGGCCCTCGTCTCCTTCTGAATCGGCAGAAATCCTTGCTCCCCTCTGCATCGACTCATCCGGATTTGCCGACTGCACCAGAAGGATGCGGCTGGACTCAGGCCTATGCCATGCGCGTACACAATTCAGTAGAGAGTTGCCGGGGACCGCAGATGCTGCAAGATACGCGTTGGGTTGGAGCGTGTTGCCTGGGACTCTGCCTGGCTGTGCTGTGTCTTCCCGCGTCCGCACAGGCGACTGAAGCGGGTGCGCGGCTGGCGCAACCGCGTGACAATCCGGTGGCCAAGCCACACTCACAAAATCCGCTGAACGCCGCGTGGCAGGCCGTGGGCCCGGCCCAGATCGCCAGCCAGAGCTATGGCAATGTAACCGGACGCGTGACCTCGATTGCAATCGACCCAGCAGACTCATCCGGCAATACGGTCTATCTGGGAACGGCCGGCGGCGGCGTCTGGAAGTCCACCAACGCGGCGGGCGCGGCGGCCAGCGTCATCTTCATCCCGCTCACCGACACGCTTCCGGTCTTCAGCGCGAACGCGGGAACGGCGGCGATTCCGTCGTTGAGCATCGGCGCGCTGAGCATGAGCAAGGCGAGCGGGACCGACGTACTGCTGGCCGGAACAGGCGACCCCAACGACGCGCTGGACTCGTACTACGGCGAAGGAATTCTGCGCTCGGCGGACGGCGGAAATACATGGACGCTGATTCAGCAGTCGAGCGATTCTCCTGCTGCGAACCATTCGTTTGTTGGCCTCAGCATCGCGGGCTTTGCGTGGAGCAGCAGTACGCCGACGACGGTGGTTGCGGCCCTCTCGCAGTCCGCGGAAGGCACACTGGTGAACGCGCCGGACACGACCTATAGCGTGATGGGGCTCTACTACTCACTGGACGCGGGCTTGACCTGGCAGATGGCCATCATCGAAGACGGCACAGGCCAGTACGTGCAGCGAGCTGCGACGGCAATCTATCCCGGCAACGCCGCGACCGCCGTGGTGTGGAACCCTGTGCGCCAGATGTTCTATGCGGCGGTGCGCTATCACGGCTACTACCAGTCGCCCGACGGCATCGTCTGGACGCGCCTGACCAACCAGCCGGGCACAGGCTTGACGATGACGGCGTGCCCAACCAATCCGAATGGAGTCGGCAGCACGGCGTGTCCCATCTTTCGCGGCGCGCTGGCGGTACAACCGGCGACGGGCGACATATTCGCGCTCACAGCGGACATCAACAATCTCGACCAGGGCCTCTATCAGGACGTGTGCGCGCTCTCGGGATCGAGCTGCAAAACGACTTCAGTCGCATTCGCCAACAAGCTGACCTCGACGCCGCTGGAGGTTGGCAGCGGATCGACGGCAATCGCGCAGGCGGATTACAACCTCTCACTGGCGGCAGTGCCAACCGGAACCGGAGCAACTTCGGACACGCTGCTCTTCGCCGGCACCGTGGACCTCTATCGCTGCTCACTCGCCTCCGGATGCGTGCTGCGCAATACAACCAACGCGATCAATGGATGCAATCACCCGGCGATGGTCTCCCCGGCACAACACGCCATTGCCACGCTTGCCGGTGCGGGAACGGGTGGCACGCTGCCGCTGATTTATGTGGGCAACGACGGCGGCCTCTGGCGCTCGCTCGATGGCGTGAACCAGCAGCAGACGCCCTGCTCCGTCGACGATGCAACCCACTTCCAGAACCTCAACTCCGGCCTGGGCTCGCTGGCCGAGGTCGTCAGCTTCGCCGAGCATCCCACCGACCCTGCAACTCTTCTGGCAGGCCTCGGCGCAAACGGATCAGCCGCCACATCAACCGCAGCAACCACCACAGCCTGGACGCAGATCGCCACCGGAGAAGGTGGAACGGTCGCCATCGACCAGACCAACCCGCAGAACTGGTACGTCTCCACCGAAGCGGGTGTCAGCGTTCACATTTGCGGCAATGGGAATACATGCACGGCGGCGAACTTTACCGGTTCGCCAACCATCGGCTATGTGCAGGTTGACGACGACGCGTCGCTGATCGCACCGCCCTTCCTGCTCGATCCAGCGCAAACCACCGGCGTTCTGATCGGCACATGCCGTGTGTGGCGCGGACTGGCCGATAGCACCGCCGCGTGGCCAGGATCGAACAACATCAGCCCAGCATTCGACGGTTCGCATAACACCGCCTGCGCGGCAACCAACGCAATGGTGCGCTCGCTTGCCGCGGGCGGCCCTGCGAGCGGTGTTGCCGCAGCACAGAACGCCGGTTCGACCGTTCTGTACGCTGGCCTCGCCGGATCGCTCGATGGCGGAGCAAACTTCGGCGGCCACATCTTCGCCAACTACGCTGCGGGCAGCGCGAACAGCAGCAGCGCCTGGACGGACATCGCCAAGTCCGCGGTCACTAATGCTTCGGGCTCAGTCTTCAATCCCGGCGGCTTCGACGTCTCATCCGTCGTCGCCGACCCGCACGACTCGACCGGCAAGACGGTCTACGCAACAGTGATGGGCTTCGCCGGCAACGGCGTCAATGCGGCGCACGTCTACCGCTCCACAACCGGCGGCGCAAGCTGGACCAACATCAGCAACAATCTGCCCAATGCTCCGGCAAACAGCCTGCTGGTCGATCCCAACGACGCCAACACAATCTACGTTGCGATGGACACCGGCATCTACACAACCTCACAAATAGCGAGCTGCGCAACCGCGTCCTCAAGCTGCTGGAGCGTCTACGGCACCGGCCTGCCCAACGCGCCGGTCGTCGCGTTGCAGGCTTCCGCTGGCATTGCCACCGGCGATGGACGCTTCGGCGAACTGCGCGCCGCCACCTACGGGCGCGGCATCTGGCAGATACCGCTGCTCACCGCGGCGAGTCCAGCTGCACCCGCGATGACGCTGAGTCCAACCAGCCTGACCTTCGCCGCGCAGGCGGTTGCAACGGCCAGCGCGGCGCAGAGCATCACTGTTACAAATTCCGGCAACGCGCCGCTTACCATCACGCAGATCACACCGCCAGCCAACTTCACCGAAACAGACAACTGCGTCGGATCGGCGATCGCCGCAGGCAATACCTGCGCGGTGCAGGTCATATTCATGCCAACAACGACAGGCCAGCTCACCGGCACGCTGACCATCTATGGCAACGTCTCCGGCGGACAGGCGACCGCAGCACTCGTTGGCGTTGGCACAACCGCGGCGACAATCGTTCTCAACCCGGTCACGCTGAGCTTCGCTTCCACCAACGTCGGCGCGAACAGCGCACAACAGTTTATTACGATCTCCAATACCGGCGGCGGTTCGGCCACGCTGGGAACGCCGACCGTCACGTCCGGCTTCATCCTATCTGCGAACACATGCACCTCATCACTGGCGTCCAACGTCGGATGCACGGTCGGCATCGAGTTCCAGCCGACAGCCTCCGGCACGCGCAGCGGCAGCTTCAGCATCACAGACAGCGTGGGCACGCAGACCGCATCGCTTACCGGCGTGGGCGTTCTCCCGGCAACGGATTCGCTGACGCCGCTCACGCTCACCTTCGCCGCGCAGCAGTTGAACACTGCGAGCGCAACCCAGCAGGTGACGCTCACCAACTCCGGCGATTCCTCCCTGCTGCTGATCGCGGCACAGATCACCAGCGGCGACTTCACCGTCGTCAATAGCTGCGGCAACTCGCTCGCCGGCCACGCGTCTTGCTCTCTGCTGGTCGCCTATGTGCCGAAGAGCGTTGGCGCGGAGACCGGCGTGTTGACCATCTCCGACCAGTACCGCAGCCAGACCGTTGCGTTGAGCGGGACAGGCGTCGCACCGCCCGGCGTGTCGCTATCGCCCTACTCGACGATCGCCTTTGCGGCCACCGGCGTGGGCCTGACCGCGACGCCGCAGACGGTGACACTGACCAACAACGGAGGCGTACTGCTCTCGATCCAGAACATCTCGGTGACCGGCGACTTCGCCATCGTTGCAGGCAGCAGCACCTGCGGTCCGAGCCTTGCCGTGGGCGCGCAATGTACGCTGCAACTCGTCTTTGCACCTACCGCGTCCGCTGCGCGCACGGGCACATTCACCGTGACCGACAACGCAGCGTCGTCTCCGCAGAGCCTACAGCTGACCGGCACTGGAGTTGACTTCACGCTGAGCGCGAACGGCAGCACCACGGCGACAATCTCCTCCGGTTCCGAGGCGGTATACCCGCTGTTGCTCTCTTCGGCGGCAGGCGTGCCGGGAACGGTCGCGTTTGCCTGTACGTCGATCCCGGCCCATGCAACGTGCCTGGTGAACCCGTCAACGGCGGCTCTGGGAGCGGCGTCGACGATCACCGTAACGGTTGCGACCAGCGTGGCCGGCGCGGAGCTGCGTTGGCCGCCGCTTCCGGGTAAACAGCATCTCGCCTGGCTTGCAACTCTGCTTCCTCTTGGGCTGCTTGGCGTGGGACGGCGTCGCGTGCGGCGGCTGGGCGCGCTCGCCGTGTTCTGCTGCGTCCTGCTGACCGCGGGATGCACCGCTTCGCGGTTGATTCCCCTGGCGACTGGCTCCTCGCCTGTCAATCCGGTTACTCCAACGCCAAGCGGAACCTATAACCTGGTGGTCTCAGCAACCAGCGCGGGCCTCACCCGCAGCATCAATCTGACGCTCATTGTGCAATAGTCGCGGCATGATTGTGCAGCAGACCACTCATGCGGACCGGCCGGCGCTCACGCCGGAGGCCCACGCCCACTGGAAGTTGTACCCGCCGAGCCATCCTGTTACATCGACTACTTCGCCCACGAAGTAGAGGCCGGGAAACTTGCGGCTCTGCATCGTCTTTGCGTCGATCTCATCCGTGTCGACGCCTCCCACGGTAACCTCGGCCTTGTCGTAGCCCTCGGTGTCCGCGGGTGTGATGCGCCAACGATGTAAGCTCTGCTCCAGCTCGGCCAGCGCCGTGTTGCGCAGGATATTGCTGCGGACTTTGCCGAGTCCTTCGGGGGTGTTGATGCGAAGCCAGCGGTCCGCCATGCGGCTCGGCATCAGATCGCGCAACGCCACTGCGGCGGCAAAGACATCGCGGCGGGTGTTCTCCTTCGTCAGCGCAGAGAAGATGCGGATCGACTCAACCGATCCGGGTGCAGCGGCGCGACGCCGTGCCGCGTCTGCCGCTGACTCTGGCGCCAGGTCCAGTTCAATACTCTCGCCCGGCCGCCAGTACGACGACACCTGTAGGATCGCAGGGCCACTGAGTCCGCGATGGGTGAGCAGCATCCTCTCGCGAAAGGCACTCCGTGCTGTTTTAGTAGAAGCGCTTCGTGCGGTCTTGATGATATTTTTTTTGCCTCGAGAATTCTCGACGGCGACCGAGGCAACGACTTCGGCTGAGACGCCCGCGAGGTCGCACCAGTCCGCTTGGTCCTGCGCATTGAAGACCAGCGGCACCAGTCCCGGGCGCGTCTGGACGATGCGGTGGCCAAACTGTCTGGCCAGCTCGTAACCGAATGAAGTGGCCCCCATCTTCGGGATGGAAAGTCCGCCAGTTGCGACCACCAGCGAGGCAGCAATCACCGTGCCGGCGGAGCTCTCCACGCGAAAGCGCGCAGCGGCGCTGGTCGAGACAGGCGAGTTCTGCGTTACCGACAAGATGCGAGTTGCTGGTTGAATGCGTACGCCCGCCTCGCCACACTCGCGCAATAGCAGATTGAGGATGTCGTGCGCCGAGTGGTCGCAGAAAAGCTGCCCGAGCGTCTTTTCGTGGTACGCAATGCCGTGCTTCTCCACCAGTGCGATGAAGTCCCGCGGCGTAAAGCGCGCAAGCGCAGACTTGGCAAAGTGCGGATTGGCACTCAGAAAGTTCTCCGGCGCCGCATTGCGATTGGTAAAGTTGCAGCGCCCGCCCCCGGAGATCAGAATCTTCTTGCCCGGCCCCTCGGCGTGTTCAAGAACCAGCACGCGCCGCCCACGGCGTCCGGCCTCGATGGCGCACATCAGCCCCGCGGCGCCAGCACCGAGGATTAATACATCCGCTTCAGTCGTCTTTCCCATGGTTGTCGATCGGTTTCACTCGATCATACAACCTGTCCGGATATGTGCGCCGCGCCTACGGCTGCGCATGCCACACCATGTCCACGCGGACCGGAATCGCATTCTTGATGGGAATCGTGAGGAATGAGGGCGGATCGATCTTGAAGTCGCTCACCGTCGACGGCACCACGCCAGTGATGTGATGCGCCGTGCCATTGATCGACTGCTGGAAGATCACATGCGTGTAGTGGGCGGTGTTGCCGGCAAACTGAACTTCAAGCTCGCAGTCCAGCGTGGGCGAGTTAAGGGCCGCCTGCGCCAATCGGAAGCGCACGCTGACAATGGGAAACTGCGCGCCGCGCGTGGTCTGGATCATGTGCAGGTCGCGGTTGCTGTCGCCGGAGTCGAAGGACTTCACCGCCGCTGCAACCAGAAAGTCGCACTGCCCGGCGTGGCACACGCCCTTGCCCAGAGCGGCGCGACTGGTTCCATCCACCTCATGCATCGGATGCGACATGTGGTACGTCAGCGTGGACTGGTCGAGCTTCCACGTCTGGTCGGGCACGGGTGTCTGCGAGTTGAGATGCTGCAACGCAGACAGAGAAAGCAGCAGAATTGCAAGCAGAGATAGTTTTTTCATGGTTCCCCTAGAACTTGAGATGGATCGGCCACGAGACCGCAATAATCGCCGCGCCATAGCTCGCCGCGGTGGCTGCGGCCACTGCGCCGTGGGCGGACGCGATGCCGTGGACCTTCTGCCCACTGGCAATCTGGTTGTAGGCCATTGCACCCAGGATCGGCGTCAGCACCATTCCCGGCGCGTGAATGTAGATCAGGTACTTGTGCCACTTCACGCCGCCTCGCGCAGGCTCATGCGAGACCCTGGGAGCGCGGATCGCATACGACGCCGTCGCAGCGTACATTGCCACTGCGGTCGCGCCCAGCGCAATGTGCAGGTCGCGCGAGGTGGTATCGCTGTAATTCCCCTTCTCCGGCGGTGCGCCAACCGAGCTGATGCAAGCCGCCGCAACCGGGATCACCGTAATGAGCCCCAGCCTTTGATGGATCTTCAGCATGTGTGTCCGCCGGTCCATCAACGCCTGCCGCGCGGCGCTGCCCTCGGTCTCTGCCGGTGTCAGCCCAAGGTCGCCCAGCGATGGCCCGCTCGACGGCGGCTGGTTCAGCGCGGAAGCCTGGAAAGAACTGCTGCTCGACAGAGCTTCGCTGCGGTCGAGCACAGATTCCGCCGGCAGTGGAGCATCGGGCAACGCCAGCGCATCCTCTTTCGCTGCCAGCTCAATTCCCTGCTGCCCGCTCGCCTGCTGCACGATAGCCTGTTGCCCGCTCGTCTGTGCCGCAATCCGTCCATTCGCGCCGCAAAGAACAGCGAGGCATACACCGCAAATCAGTACTCTAGCCCAGCCCGCCCAAAGGCGCCCAGGATTCTTCATGCCAACCTCCACTGAATCTGTTGCAGTATTCGTGTCACTAATAAACGCCGGTCGCTGTGTACTATACACACACCGGGAACGAGATGCGCAAAACCGCGCACCTTCTCTACTCGGTGCTTTTCGGATGAGATGATCAGTTGCCCTACGCGGTTGCTTTCTTATTATGGGACGCATCGACCCCGGCCTTCGCATCGGGAGCATTCTTGCGGATGCGCTTCAGCACCTGGGCCAGCGTCGTCTCGTTCATCGCCTGCACTCCGTCCTCGCGCACACGCTTCAGAAGCCCGGCAAGGGCTGGCTCGTCGTGTACCATCCACTCTCCCTCGCTGGCGGAGTAGATGTCGCCGATCCCGATCTGCTTGGCCGGCAGCTTCAGCTTCGCTCCGCCGTTCGGGCCCTTGCGCTGCTCGATCAGGCCCTTCTTGTGCAACAGCAGAAAACACCGGCGCACCATCACCGCGCTCTCCGCAAGCTGTTTCGCAATCTCAGCCGAGGTCTGCATCGTACCCTCTTCCGCGGCAGCCAGCACCATCAGAATCCGTAGACTGAGCCCGAAACGACCGTTCTTTGCCATGGAGAGCAAGCTATCACACAGACGGTTGACCCGACTACGCCAAAATCAAAGTGCTCAGGATCGGCCCGCGTCCCGCGTCTGCGCCACGCACGCCATTCATCTGCGAAACGCTCCCCCGTCGTGCTAGCCTTCTCATGTGAATATTCTCTTTGTAGGGGACGTCTTTGGCTCGGCCGGCCGCCACATCGTCCGCGAACATCTGCCCCATGTGATGGAGACCAACGAGGTCGATCTGCTGGTCATCAACGGCGAGAACGCCGCCGGCGGCTTCGGCATTACGCCCTCCATCGCCGAGGAACTCTTCGACATGGGCGCGCATGTCATCACCACTGGCAACCACATCTGGGACAAGAAGGAGATCTTCGAGTACATGACCGTCCCCGAGGACTCGCACGGGCGCGGACGGCGCGTGCTTCGGCCTGCGAACTACGCGGTCGGCACACCGGGCTTCGGCGTGTATGAGGGCGAATTGCCCACCGGCCAGCCGTATGCGGTGCTCAACCTGCAAGGCCGCGTCTTCATGTCCAGTTGCGACGACCCCTTCCGCATGGCCACGGAGATGCTGTCGAAGATCACAGCCAAGGTCATCCTGTTGGACTTCCACGCCGAGGCCACGTCGGAAAAAGTCGCCATCGGATGGTTCCTCGATGGCCGTGTCACTGCTGTGCTCGGCACGCACACCCACATTCCCACCGCCGACGAGCGCATCCTCCACAACGGCACCGCCTACCAGACCGACGTCGGCATGAGCGGCCCATTCGACTCGGTCATCGGCGTGGAGCGGGAACTGGTGCTGCATCGCTTCCTCACCGGAATGCCCGGCAAGTTCGAGGCCGCCAAGGGCAACCCCAAAATGTGCGCCACGCTGATCGCCTGCGACGGAGCCACCGGTCGCGCCACCGCAATCCAGCGCATCATGCTCGGCGAGTAAGACGAAAAGCAACCACGGATTTGCACGGAGCAACGCGGATTAAGGACAAAGAAGAATAACGACTGGGGCTACGGTTATGAAGAAGACGAAGGTCAGCAGACGCGCGTTTCTTGAGACAGCAGCCGCCGCGACGATTGCGGCACAGGTCAAGTTTGCCGGTGCGCAGGGCGCGGCGAGGGCGCACGAACACGCAGACGCATGGCCGGAGAACGGCACGCTGATTCCAGACGAGGGCTGGCGGCTGTGGGTCGATCAGCACGCCGAGTGGAAGGACGACGCGATCTTTCTGCCGGAGGATGTATCGCAAGGTTCGGATGGAGTAGTGCGAGGCAAGGGTGAGCCGCTGCCGGTGAACGCGCCGACGGGCGGGTGGGGCGTGCTGGGTGATGCGGCGGGGATCGCGGTGACACTGCCGGGGACGGTGGAGCAGCATTTCTGGGGCAAGTACGGAGCGGGGGAGGATGGCAAGCCACGCTCCTACACGCCGGATGAGTATCGCTACGCCGCCGACGATCCCATCCCGCAGAACGGGGCCTACCTCGGCGTCTCGTGGTGGACGCGCAAGATCGAAATCCCCGCGTCCATGGCGGGCAAGCGCATCTTCCTGCACATTCGCGGAGCGCATCTGCGCGCCGAGGTCTACCTCAACCGGAAGCTGGTCGGCTACTCCATCATGGAGGAGCTGCCCTTCGAGGCCGACCTCACCACCGCCGCCAACCCCGGCGGAGAGAATCTGCTCGCCATCCGCATCACCAACCCCTTCGGCCGCTACGACTGGGTCGACGGCCTCAACGCCCAGTGGGGTGCGGTCAAGCTCTACCGCTCCCACGGCTTCGGCGGCCTCGACCGCGGGATGACGATCTCGGCGCATGCGGACGCGGTGCGGATCAAAAGTGCGTGGGTGCTGAACACACCTGATACCGGCGTCGTGGCGCGCGAAGGTGTGACGGTGTCCACAATTCAGGCGTGCGCCGAAGTCGAATGCTTCGAGCCGATTGAGTCAACGGCCTACTCAATCATTATGGAGCTGGTGGATCCGACGACGGGAAAGACGCTGGACACACACGGCCGGTTGCTGGAGGCGATGAAGCCGGGTGAGGTGGAATGGCAGGCAAGGCCACTGACGGTGCAGAACGCTACTCTGTGGGAGCTTGACCGACCGAGGCTTTATGAGCTTCGCGTGCGGATAGGACGCACGGGGAAGGAAGGCGCTCCGCAGGAGCTGGATCCAACGCACCGAGCGGTTTGCGCCATCCGCTGGTTTGCGCCGGAAGGCGTTGGGACGAATGCGATCTTTCGGTTGAATGGTCGGCGGATGAAGATTTATACCGCGATCTCGTGGGGATACTGGGGCATCAATGGCATGTGGCCCACGCCGGAGCTTGCCGAAAAAGAGGTAACGCAGGCCAAGAAGCTCAACCTGAACTGCCTCAACTTCCATCGCAACCTCGCCAAGGAGGACGTTCTGCGCGCGCACGACCGCCTCGGCCTGCTGCGCTACATGGAGCCGGGCGCGGGCAAGATGGCCATCGGCAAGCTGCCCTCGGGCGCGCAGGCCAACGCGCCAGGAACCGTGATGGAGAAGCCCACCGACGCCGCAGACAAATTCGCCCAGCGATATATGTTCGTCAAGTGCGTGGAGATGGTGAAGGCCTATCGCTCGCACCCCTCGGTCATTGAGTACTGCGTGCAGAACGAGATCGGCGCGGACCTGAAGAATCCCGACACCATCGCGATTCTGGAGGCGATGCGCGCCGAAGACCCCAGCCGCTGCATCGTGCTGAACGACGGCTTTGTCGCACCTCCGCGTGCCGCCGCGCAGGCCTGGTTCGCGCCATGGGACGCCAAGCTGCATCGCAGCGATGAGGAGCAGTGGGGCGGCTGGTGGAACCAGCATCAGGGCGCGGGCGATCAGTGGTACGACGAGTTCTATAAATCTCCGACGGAGTTCACCTACAAGTCGCCGGAGCGCAAGGCCATCAGCGAGTTCGGCGAGATGGAGGGCTGCGCCACGCCGGACAACCACTCGCTGATGCTGCATCAGTTGGCTGACCCGCGCGGAACGGGGATCGGCAACCAGCCCGCGAATACCAGCTACGACCTTGCCGACCACCGCGAGATTCTCGCCGCCTACGACAAGTTCATCGACCGCTGGGGATTTCGCGCGGCGTTTCCGGCGACCGAGAAGCTCTGGCTCTCGCTGGGCAAGAAGTGCTACGACACCTGGCAGAACTACATGGAGAACGCGCGCATCAGCGACGAGCTGGACTTCTGCGCCATCTCCGGCTGGGAGTCCACCGCGATCGAGAACCACTCCGGCATCGTCGACAACCTGCGCAACTTCAAGAGCGACCCCGCGCCGATTGCGGGAACGCTGCTGCCGGTGCGGCCGGTGGCGAAGCAGCGGTCGGTGTGTGTGGCGCTGGATGGGGCGGCGACGTTCGATCTGTTCCTGCTGAACGACACGTCGAAGCCAGTGTCTGGCACACTGAGCTTCAGCGCGGTTACGCCATCGGGCAAGCGGCTTGCGCTGGGCGAGTTCCCTGCCCCTGCGCAGACGCCGGATGTCTTCTCGTATCTGGTGAAGGAAGCCTTCGTTACGCCGCCGCTTACCGAGGTCGGCCTTTACCGCTTCAAGTTCGCGATCTCTTCCGCGCCGCTCGCCACGCAGATGAAGGAGATCTGGGTTACGGAGTCCAACTACTCCGAAGTGCTTTGCCGCGGCGGGCGAAAGATCGCCGTCTCCGGAATTTCGAGCACACTGCGCAATCACCTTAACTTCGGCAGTTGCTTCAATTTCGTTGACTTTGTTCCCGGCGAGCGATACGCCGCAATCATTTCGTCGGGGATGGTCACGGGAGCCGCCGCCACGCAGAGCGCAGGCGACACCACCGGCCTGGAAGCCCAGCCCAGCGGAGCATCCGCCGCAGCACGCACGCCGCGCGTCGGCGTACTGGCTGACGGCATTCTCGAAGCCGTCCGCGCGGGAACGCCGTTGCTGGCGATTCCGCAGACCGACGCGCTCTCTGACGGAGTGGCGAAACAGCTTGCCGCCGCCGGGGCCTTCGCCTACAGCGGCGCGGTCGGCGACGTGCGCGCGCCGTGGATGGGCAACTGGTACTTTGTGCGCAAACACGCGCTCTACGATGGCCTGCCCGTCGATCAGGCGATGGGCATCCACTATCAGGCGCAGGGGAAGGCGGCCAATGGGCTGCTCATCGAGCGCGCGCCGGGTGGCGCGGAGATTGAGATTATTGCGGCCTACTCGCGCGACCACTCCCGCCAGATCGGCGCGGGCACCTTCACCACTCATCTCGGCGCGGGCAAGCTCCTCTACCACCGCATCCCCGATCTGCATCCCGTCCTCCAAGCCCGCTTTCTGGCCAACGCCCTGCGCTGGCTCACCAGCTAGCCGCTCTTGCTCCATTGTTCAAACGCAGAAGAGGCAGCCACGGATGGCTGCCTCTCGTTTGCTGCGGGTTCTCTATCGGCTTACTTATGCGCGGCGCGGTGTGCTGCGGCCGCAGGCCTGGCTGCGGGCTTGGCCGCGGGCTTTGCCAACACCACCTCGCCATCCTTCATGATGATCTGGATTGGGCTGGGGGTGAAGGAGTCGTAGGTCCCGGTGAGGGTGACGGTCTGGCCAACGGCGGTAGCCGCGGCAATTGCGTCCGCCTTCGTCTTGGCTGCATCGACTGCCTTGTTGTAGGCGGCCAGCTTGGTCTTGTATGCGGCCTTCTGGGCAACCGTTGCATTGGCGGCCGGTGCCGTTGGCTCCTCGATCGTCTCGGGCGGCGCCATATTGAAGGTGAAGTCTGCGGTCTTGGGATTGGACTGCTTGGCGTCGTCGGTGACAGCGACCTTCAGCACGGTTGGCGAGGATGCGATGACGAGCGCGCCGGGTATCTGCACTGACTTGCCCTTGATCGAATCCCATACCTTCGCGGCGTCGTCCGGCGAGCCAAACTGGAAGACCATTTCCTTGTCTTCGGTGGCAAGCGTAGCCAGATCGGATGTGCCGGTGATCGAGTTATGGATCTTTTCCGCATTGGTCAAACCAGGCTTGATCGAGGCGAAGAGGCCATCGGGCGGGTTCAGATTGGCTGTAGCAGCGGTCAGGACTGCATCATATCCATCCGTGCCATCGTGGTATTTTTTGTAGCAATAATTTGCGTAATTGGAGAATTGAGGCTTCAAGTTGGCTGGGGCGTAGGCAACTACGCGCGAGGCATAGAAGGCGCAGTCGAGAAGGTCGGGCGGGGTGGACTGGGAGTATGCCTCGGCAAGGTAGAAGGTGTCCATCAGAATGGAGCCAGGCGTCTTGGTGGCGGCCAGAGGAACCGAAGCAAGCTCTTTCTTGTAGGCGTCGATAGCGGTTGCGTAGTCGTTCTTGTTGAAGGCTGCAAAGCCGATGGAGGTGTAGAAGACTGGGGTCGCAGCGTCCTTGATCGACTGGTAGTCGGCGTTTGGTATGGCTGCCGGCTTGGGCGCGGCCAGAGCGGTGACGCCCTTCTGCGCATAACCGGCGGCAACATCCAGCGCGGCCTGCTTAGCTGCCGGGTCTGTAACAGCGTCGGCGGCTGCCTTGCGGATCAGCGCCTCGGCATACAGCGCGCGCAGATTGCCGGGATCCACCTGAAGAATGCGGTCGGCGGCGTCCTGCGTCTTGGCCATATCGGGAATCGCGCCGTAGGCAGCCATCAGTATCTCCAGCATCGTTTGCTTGACGGCGGACTGAGGATAGGCGGCGAGGTACGTCTCGACGGCCGCGGCCTTGGCCTTTGGATCGCTCTGGCCGATGGCGTTGTTATAGAGAGACAACTCCGCATCGGCCATCTGGATAGGTTTATCTTGCTGTGAGCCCAGTTGAACCGGGGTCTGGGCGAACGTGGAAGACAGACCCAATGTAAATACGGCACTCGCCAGGAGAGAGGCTAAGACGACCTTCTTCATTCAAGACTCCTCGATTAATTCATAGTTTCCTGCCGCCCGGTTGTTCCGGAGGTCAAGATCGTTCTCAGCTTGGTGCGTGGAACCAGTCCGCCCCTTTGCCGCAGGAACAGTTGCGACCCACTTGATGGTGATTATAGGAATCCCGCTCTCCCGTGGCAAGTTCCAGACAAAATCTATCTGTGCTGAATATTGGGCAGTGGCAATCCCGGTGCAGTTCGACCGTAGAAGCACAGCTTCCGTGCCTCTCCCGAGCAAAGCCGGTAGCCTGCCGATGATCTTCCGATTGCTTTGACGCTGTAATTTGACTGTGAAGCAACCGGCGAACAGCATTGGCAGGACAGCCAAACCGGCCCACTCCCCGCTGTGATAACTTTGCCAACGGAGATGTAACCATGCTTCCGAGCCGAATCAAGAACGACACCGCAATCACTCTGCTGGCGGCTTTTCTCTTCGCCGCCGCCACAGCCTCCGCACAAAAGCCGCCGCAGGTCCGTCCCGAGCAGATCGACAGCGGCAGGCTGCAGGGCGTTCTCACCTCCGACCAGAAGGTCATCGCCTACAAGGGCATTCCCTACGCCTCGCCGCCGGTGGGCGATCTGCGCTGGCGTCCGCCGCAGCCCGTGGCCCGCTGGAAGGGCGTGCTCTTTGCGCGCGACTTCGGCCCCCATTGCATCCAGTCCGGCAGCTATCCCGACATGGTCTTCCACGACCCCGGCCCCAGCGAGGACTGCCTCACGCTCAACGTCTGGGCTCCCGTCCCCGCCATCGCCAAGCCCGCACCCAAGCACCCCACGCCGCTGCCCGTAATGGTCTGGATCTACGGCGGCGGCAGCACCACGGGAGGCACGTCGGAGAACCGCCAGGACGGACAATTCCTCGCCCATCGCGGAGTCATTGTCGTCAGCATGAACTATCGCCTGGGAGTCTTCGGCTTTATGGCCAACCCCGAACTGACCGCCGAATCCGCCAACCACGCCTCCGGCAACTACGGCCTGATGGACCAGACCGCGGCCATCGCCTGGGTACGGCGCAACATCGCAGACTTCGGCGGCGACCCCACCAACATCACCATCTTCGGCGAGTCCGCCGGGGCGCAGGCGGTCAGCGCGCAGATGGCCTCCCCCCTCGCCAAAGGCCTCTTTGCCAAAGCCATCGGCGAGAGCGGCGCACTCTTCTCCAGCTTCAGCATGACACTGCCAACGCGCGAGCAGGCCGAGCACGATGACACAGCCTGGGCCGAACGCGCCTTCGGTTCCAGCCGCCTCTTCTACCTGCGCACCCTCACCGCCGATGAGCTGCTTCAGAAGGCAATGTTGAAAACCACCCAGGCCCCGCGCTTTCAGCCCGACATCGACGGCTTCTTCCTGCCCGACTCCGTTCCCAACATCTATGCCGCGGGCCAGCAGGCGCACATTCCCGTCCTCGGCGGATGGAACGCCAACGAGAGCCGCGCCACAGGCAAGCCCACCGCTGCCAGCTTCACCGCGCAGGCGCAAAAAGAGTTCGGCGCAAATACATCCGCCTTCCTCGCCGTCTATCCCGCCAGCAGCGACGCCGAGGCGCTGCAATCGGCCAACGACTACGCAGGCGACCGCTTCATCGCATTCTCCACCTGGGCCTGGCTCGAAGCGCACGTCAAGACCGGCGGCGCGCCCGTCTACCGATACTTCCTCGACCTCGGCTCGCCGGGCGACCGCAACCACACCATCGCCCAGGGCGCATTCCACTCCGACGACATCGAGTACATCTTCGGCACGCTCGACTCGCGCCCCGAGATGGCCATCCGCCCCGAAGACCGCGCCCTCTCCAATCTCATGGGCGAGTACTGGACCAACTTTGCGAAGACAGGAGACCCCAACGGCCCCGGCCTTCCCCGCTGGCTCCCCTACAACGCCGCCGGCGGATGGCAGGTGATGCGCCTCGACGCCAACCCCGCCTCCATGCCCGACGCGCTCCGCCCCCGCGACCTCTTCCTCGACACCCAATGGGGCCGGGCCACAGCCAAGTAAAGCCTTGTCATTCCGCAGCGCAGCGGAGGAATCTGCTTCTGTCCTTCTTTGCCGTGGTGAAGAACAAGGTCAAGCCTTCGCCGTCGTCCACAGATCATGCAGATGCACCACGCCCAGCGCCTCGTCCTTAGCGCCCACCACAATCAGCGAAGTAATCTTGCGCGCCTCCATCAACGCCAGAGCCTCACCCGCGAACGCCTCTGGCGCAATCGTCACCGGATGCGCGTTCATGATCTCCCCCGCCGTGTGCGCCAGTGCGTTCGACTCATCGCGCTCCAGCAGCCGCCGCAGATCACCGTCTGAAATCATCCCCAGCAGCGCGTTCCCATCGCCGAGAACCGTCGTCATTCCCAGCTTCTTGTGGCTCATCTCGTGGATCACCTGCGCCATCGGCGTATCCGCCGCCACCCGCGGCAGCGCGTCGCCGGTGTGCATCAGCTCGCTCACCCGTGCCAGTCGCCGCCCCAGCCTTCCGCCGGCGTGCAGCTCGGCGAAGTCCTGGGCCGCGAATCCACGGCTCCGGCTCACCTCCAGCGCCAGCGCATCGCCCAGCGCCAGCATCACGGTGGTGGAAGCCGTCGGCGCAAGGTTCAGCTCGCCAGCCTCCGCCGCAACGCTCGCGTCGAGCCATACTTCGCTGGCCTGAGCTAATGTCGAACCACCTGCTCCACACAGACTAATGACCCCGCAACCGATCCGCGTCAGCGCAGGCAGCAGAGCCAGCACCTCCTCCGTCTCGCCGCTTGCGGAGAGTGCCACCGCCAGATCGCCCATCGCCACCACACCCAGGTCGCCGTGCAGCGCCTCCGCCGGATGCAGAAAGCAAGCGGGCGTCCCGGTGGAGCAGAGCGTCGCCGCAATCTTGCGTGCGATCAGTCCGCTCTTGCCCATCCCCAGCAGGATGACGCGGCTTCCACTCCCGGAAGCCTCCGCCAGCAGCTCCACCGCGCGCGCGAACGGCGCCGCCATCGGCCCGTCGAGCCGCATCGCCAACTCCAGCAGAGCACGCGCCTCCGTGCGGACCATCTCCGACGAGTGCGTGCGGTGTGTTTGAGGTGAGATCGCCATTCGCTTGTGAGACCACTCCGATGCTAGCAGAGGATGGCCTCAACATCGAGCCCACGGCAAGCGAAATCCCATTGCGGGTTGACGTACCCAAAGCCATCGGTGTTCTACTTCTATTCATGAACGCAATGCTCCGCTCGTCTCGCCAGGTTCTCATCACAATCCTGATTCTGCTCGCTGCCGCATGGGCCTCGGGAGAAGCCTACCAATGGCTCCTCCGCTGGCGCGCTGGCAATCTGCTCTCCGACGTCCGCTCGCTCGAGGTGAATCGCAGCCAGTGGCCGGACGCACAGAAGATGATGGCCCGGTGGGGCCAGTGGAGCGTCCCCAAGGCAAGCTGCACAGCGGAATCCTGTGTCTACCAGATCAACCTCATCCAGTCGCTTCCGCCGGTACTTGGAGGCCATCCCGGCACGGGCGTCAATAACTGGGTGCCGAAGATCGTCGGCCATCTTGGCCTGCGCGGCGCCGCGGCACGCGCCGGATTCACAGTGGAGCACGGCGTCGTCACATCGAAGTGGTTCGGCGAGCAGGTCACTTTGCCTGTGCAGGACTGGAACAACTCGGGAGACTATGTCCCCTATCTCTCGGTCTCGTCCGGCGCGTTCTCCCGGTTTCACCAGCGCGCATCGGAGTTCCCTCATCTGCATCCAAATCGCATGGTGCAAGCCTACCCACACGGGTTGAACGTGATGTTCGATCCGCAAGAAGACCCACCCGAGCAGGCATTGCTGATGGACTACCGCTTCTCCTGCTTCACCCAACTCTGGCCCTGCCGCAGTGAGGGCGACATGCTTCCCGAAGGCTGGCGGATGTTGCAGGAGCAGCAGCATCAGTCCAACACACGGTAGACTCGAAGGATGGCGCAAGCGATTCCCGCTCGCCTGGAAGGATCTCCACGAAGTGATGCGTAGAGCATTTTTGCTGTTGATGCTGTTTGCCGGAATCGCGCTCGTCGTGTGGTCCGGCTGGCAGAACCTGCGCCAGCGCCGCAGCGCCATGCAGGAGCAGCAGAATCGCCGAGTCGATCTGATTCCCGACTCGCAAAGCGCAGCCGCGTGGGATTCATCAGGCGGATCTCCATTGAAAGGCAAGCCCGCGCCTGGCTTCACCCTGCTCGACCTCAACGGCAAAAAAGTCTCGCTCAGCGACTTCAAGGGCCGTCCGCTGGTTGTCAACTTCTGGGGAACCTACTGCGCCCCATGCAAGATCGAGATGCCCTGGCTCCAGGAGTTCAGCCTGAAGTACGCAGCCGACGGCTTCCGAGTCGTCGGCATAACCTACGACTCCGAAGTTGGCCGCGACACCATTGCCCAGACAACACAGAGGCTCGGCGTTACCTACCCCATCCTGCTGTCCACACCCAAAGCCGAGAAAGACTACCTCAGCAACACCGAGGCCCTGCCCATGTCCTTCTACGTCGACAAGACGGGCAAGGTAATCGAGATAACCGCCGGACTCGGCTCCAAAGACGAACTGGAAGCAATGGTGAAAGAGACCATCGCGGCAGGTGGCAGATGAAAGTGACTCGCCTGAGTCAGGCTCGACGCGCGTTTGTATCCATCGCAGCCCTTGCCCTCGCCGCCGGAGCAACCGCGCAACTCGGCAGCGCCCAACTCAGCATGGACATACCCGCCAAGCCGCGCGCCACTGTCGTCTACGCCGCCGAGCCGCAGTCCGTCCCCGCCGCGCGCCGCGCCATGCTGGAGCTTCGCTTCCAGATCGTCCCAGGCTTCCACATCAACTCGCACACGCCCAAATCCGAGCTGTTGATTCCCACCACGCTCAACCTAGAACCGGAAACTGGCGTCAAACCTGGCGCGCCGGTATATCCCGCTGGACAGCTTTACAGCTTCCCCTCCGTTCCCGGCGAAAAGCTGGATGTCTACGCCGGCAACTTCATCATCCGGCTGCCGGTTATGGCCACGCCGGGAGACCACACAATGGACGCAACCTTGAAGTATCAGGCCTGCGATAACGCCTCCTGCTACCCACCGAAATCTCTGCCCATCAAGATCGTCTTTACGGCGAAGTAGCGCGACGGCAAGACGGAGTTGGGTTGCCCTATCATGTACCGCATACACGCATGGGCTAGGCGAACGCAGGCCGGTGCTGTTCAAATGGAATATAAATCTTTGTAAACAGAATTGGCGGAAGACGAATGGAAGAGTTCAGAAGGCTGACGCGGCTACCCCCGTATGTGTTTAACATCACCGGCGCATTGAAGGCCGAGGCGCGCAAACGCGGCGAAGACATCATCGACTTCGGCATGGGAAATCCCGACGGCGCGACCCCCAGGCACATCGTCGACAAGCTGATCGAAGCCGCGCAGAAGACCGCCACCCATCGCTACTCGCTCTCGCGCGGCGTGCCCCGTCTGCGCAAGGCCATCTGTAACTGGTACAAGCGCCGCTATGATGTCGATCTCGACCCCGAGACCGAGGCCATCGTCACCATCGGCTCCAAGGAGGGCATCGGCCACCTCTGTCTCGCCATGCTCGACAGCGAAGACACCGTCGCCGTGCCCAACCCCAGCTATCCCATCCACATCTTTGGCCCGGTCATCGCCGGCTCCAAGATTCAGAGCATCGCACTCGACGACATCAGCACATCCGACGACCTCATCGCACGCATCGAACGTGAACTGCCGCGCATGACGCCGCGCCCCAAGCTCCTCATCCTCAACTTCCCCGCCAACCCCACCACGCAGTGCGTCGATCTCTCCTTCTTTGAGCGCCTGGTGCCGTTGTGCAAGGACCTGGGAATCTACATCATCCACGACCTGGCCTACGCCGACCTGGTCTTCGACGGCTACCGCGCGCCCAGCATCCTCGAAGTTCCCGGCGCAAAGGAGATCGCCGTCGAGTTCTTCACGCTGTCGAAGAGCTACAACATGCCCGGCTGGCGCATCGGCTTCATGGTCGGCTGCCCCAAGCTGGTCGCCGCGCTCGGCCGCATCAAGAGCTACTTCGACTACGGTACGTTTACGCCGATTCAGGTGGCGTCGATTGCAGCTCTCGAAGGCCCGCAGCAGTGTGTCCTCGACATCGTCGCCAACTACAAATCGCGCCGCGACGTGCTCGTCGCCGGCCTCAACAAACTCGGCTGGTCTGTAGACCTTCCCAAAGCCACCATGTTCGTCTGGGCGAAGATCCCAGAGCAGTTTCGCTCCATGGACTCGATGGAGTTCTCCAAAAAGCTGCTGATGGACGCAAAGACTGCGGTCAGCCCCGGCATCGGCTTCGGAGAACACGGCGACAACCACGTCCGCTTCGCCCTCATCGAGAACGAAGAGCGCACCCGCCAGGCCCTGCGCGGCATGAAGCAGATGTTTAAAGCGGGATAGGAAGTGCCACTGCCTATCCCCTCGAGCCTTGGCTACAGCACCGGCGAATCGTTGCCCAGCATGGTCTTGCGGATCACCTTGACCGGAGCACAGCTTCAAGGTTCGACAATCCGCGAACTGAGGTCCGGAGCGACCAAGCGGAAATGTCTCGGGTTGAGCGTATAGATCCGGCTCGCTTTTGCCTTGCGCGCGCAGGCGACGATCAGTGCGTCATAGATCATCCCACCGCTGTGGCCCAGTCCGGCAAGACCATCGACAGCGGCCACATATTCCGCCGCCGTGAGACTCACGAAGCGGAACCTCTTGCTGGTGTGAGCGACAATTCTGGCAGCTTCTACAGGAGCGACGCGAAGGGGGCGTGGGCGGCCCGTCAACATTGAGAAAAGCTCCGCGAGGCTGTGGGAGGCACAGATTCCGCCCCGCGTCTCTGCCGTCCACAACAGGTCGACACAGGTCTCGTGCCGTGGATCGGAAGGTGTCGATGCACAAACCAGCACTGACGTATCCATGAAGATCATCGCTTCGATTCAACCTCTGTCAGGTGGTTCATGCGCGCTTCACGGTCCTCTGCAATCCACTCCACAACGTCCGATGGCGGCACAGGCCCCGCGTCATACACCAGCGTCCCCTTCTTCATGTAAAGACCGCGAGGCTTGCTCTCCGTCTGAATCACGATGGTTTCACCCTCCTGACGAAGGTGAAGACGCGTTCCCGGACGCAGATGCAGCACATCCCGAAACTTCTTCGGTACCACCACGCGACCTGCTTTGTCGATTTCGGCAATGGCATTCATAAATGGCATTTTACCATTACTGAATGCCATTCTGTCTACAGCACCGGCGAATCGTTCCCCAGCATCGCCTTGCGGATCACCTTGATCGGCGCGAAGCCCTGCCGCATAAAGTTGTCGTGGAAGCCCTGGATCGTATACGCCGCGCCCATCTTCTGCTTGTAGTCCTCGCGCAGCTTCATGATCTCCAGCTTGCCCAGCGTGTAGTAGAGATACGTTGG
>Ga0302266_10001237_pt1 | contig 23751 bp, 16 predicted proteins | sample III_Bog_E1_2_FD_194559 | JGI IMG/M metagenome (GOLD analysis project Ga0302266, IMG submission 194559) | Peat permafrost microbial communities from Stordalen Mire near Abisko, Sweden - III_Bog_E1_2 | ecosystem: Environmental > Terrestrial > Soil > Wetlands > Peat | place: Sweden: Abisko... | reverse complement strand
ACAATCACGCGCTGATAGCCATACCCATTCGCAACACACTGAGTTGGAATGAGGGTTATCGTGGCTGAAGCGGATTTCGTCGTGTCTGCCTGGCTGGTTGCAGTAAGAGTCACTGTCTGTTGTGCCGGAATTAACGCTGGAGCCGTGTAGAAGCCGGTCTGGTCAACCAAGCCAATACCTGCTGGGCTGATTGTCCAGTTGACGCCTGTGTTGCCTGTGTTACTCACAGCGGCGGTAAATTGCAGGGTTTGACTGGCACCGAGCGTGGCACTGGACGGAGTTATCGTGATCGAAACGGATGGGTTGACAACGATGCTCTGGGTCACCTGCGTCGCTGCGGCGTAATTGGCGTTGCCCCCCTGATTGGCGGCTACAACCACGGTGCCTGGACCGTTGATTGTCAGCGTGCTCCCCCAGATTGTGGCCGGGCCAGAGACCACACTGAAGGAGACCGGCAAGCCCGAACTCGAAGACGCTGAAAGTGCGATCGGCGATACGCCATATGTCACGGGCGACGCAGGAGCAGCGAAGGTGATCGTTTGCGCTCCCGCTGCAACTGTGAAGCTGGCGGTCTGGTTTCCCGCCGTGTAGTTGCCGTTGGCAGCTTGCGAGGCTTGCAAGACGACCGCCCCCACTCCAGTGATCGTGACCGTCGACCCGGAGACCGTCACCGGGCCGGAGATCACAGAGTAGGTGAATGCGCCCGCAGAATTTGAGCTTGCTGCGACTGTGAACGGCGCGGCGCCATAGGTCTGGTTGGCGACCGAGAATGCGATCGTCGGACCTTCAGCCGCAATCGCAAAGCTGGCGGTACTCGTTCCCGCCGTGTAGTTGCCGCTGGCCGCTTGCGAAGCTTGTAGGACAACCGCACCGACTCCAGTGATGGTCACCGTCGAACCTGTGATTGTCGCCGGACCCGAGATCACGGAATAGGAAATTGCTCCAGGGGAGTTCGAGGTTGCTGCGACTATGAACGGTGCAACGCCGTAGGTCTGGTTGGGTACCGTAAACGTGATCGTTGGTGCAACTGGATTCACTGTTAGCTGCACTGACTGCGTCACCGTGTTGTAATCAACGGTGTCGGAAGGCGTGAAAGTCACCGACAGTGAGTGTGCGCCGGCCGTGAGCACTGCTCCCGCGACAGGCGTGTACCCGAACGAACCCGCAATGAGAGCCGAAGCATCAAGCTGTGTGGAACTCAAGGGGGTCCCATAAGCCATTGGCGACGGTGTCGGCCAGGTCACTGTTGGTGTCGCCTTGATCACCGTAAAGGGCACGTTCGCAGATGCCGAATTGTAAAGAAAAGTGTTGGAAGGCGTGAATGTTACCGTAAGTGTTTGCAATCCGGCACTCAGCACACTTCCAAAGGTAGGCGAATATGCGAATGTTCCGGCGACGCTCGTAGTTGCATCCAGTTGCACGGCGCTGAGAGCCGTTCCATAGGAAATTGGCGCTGGAGCAGACCATGAGATCGCTGGCGTTGTTCTAGGCGGATAAAGCGTGACGGTAGCTGTGCCATACTTGGTGTCGTCATCCTGGCTTGTTGCAGTCACTGTGACAGCCTGCTGAGCAGTCACACTCGACGGTGCGGTGTAGAGTCCTGACGAACTGATCGATCCAGAACTCGAAGGACTGATCGACCACGTTACGGCGGGATTCGCAGTGTTGCCAACGGTCGCAGTAAATTGCTGTGTCTGGCTTGCATAGAGACTTGCCGATGCTGGGAGGACGTTGACCGTTACGCCATCGAACGGATCACCGTTGTTGCCGAAGTTTGAGTTTCCGTTGATGTAGATTTTGTCGGCAACCAGCATCAGAAAACCGTTGACATTGCTGCCGGTAATTTCGATCTCGTCGCTGGCAAAGTAAAGCGCCCCATTGAGGACTGCAGTCGATCCGCCATTGATCTGATCGATGCACGATCCCGGCGTCGAGCAACCCGCCCGATTACCAAAGAACAGTATCCCATTGAGCGAGCCGCTCGTCGGCGCAGAGAGGTTCGCCGTGACCTGGCCGCTGATGGTGATAGGGGTATAGTTATAGCTCTGCGAGCAACCCCAGCCGGAACTCGACGTGTTGTAGAAGGTGACACCGGATCCACTTACCTGCGCCTGTGAGTTCAGAACAAATCCACCGCCAGCCATGATGTATACGCCGGGGCTGAAATTAAAAGTCATTCCATTTGTGTTGCCGATCGTCAGACCGCCGCAGTAGATTCCTGGAGACAGCGTGTTGTTCCGCGGCTTCGAGTTCATGTCGTAGTAAGCATGGCTCGTGCTGATCATCGTGCTCGAAGTTGGAGTTGCAATGGAAGAGAGCGGGTCACCAGGGCTGGTTGTCTGCACAGCCTGCGCTTGCTTGTTGCTGATCGTGTCCCAGAGTTTTGTCTGCCCAGTAAGAGATGCTCCTCCGATTACGCTCACCTGTGCATGGTTTTCGAGATAGAGCGTTTCTGAACCCTCCATCTCAAACCCATCGCTCGCTCTGGACTCGACCACCAGGCCGCACGCCGAATACACCGACTGCGCGCCAGCGATCTGGAATGCGCGGTCAGCGGTCGGGTCAAGCGCGTAGAGGCACGCGCCTGGCGGCACGGTTCCAGGTGTTGCTTGGAGCTTTTCCGATTGGAAGAGGAAGGCAGTGAGAAATAGAAGGGCAATTCGGGCAGAACGAGACAAACGCATTCGATCCTCGGCAGAAGGGACAAAAAAGGCTAAATGATTGATTGAAATGACCGCGTTGGTTGGGCAAGGTAAATCCTATTTCTCGCGCCACCAACAGCCAGATGGAAGCCAATAAGATGACATCCGCGTTGAGTCCCTGCGGCCAGGCACCAATGAATCCTTGATCGCAATTAACATGGTCAAAAAACCGCCCCAGCCATGAAGAAACTTGGCGCGATGCCGCCAGGACTTCAAGGGCTGGAGATGTTTCTCAAAAAGAAAACTGATGCTGGCTAACAGATATCGCATAGATCGTTGGGAAAAGTCAAAAAAACTCCGTGATAATTCAAATGCGTAGGAAGGTAACATGGGGAGTAAGTACTATGACAATAATGAAAGTTAAAAACAGTCAACATCTGGCGGCGTTTGATTGCTGGGAGCTTTAACTTTCTTGCAACCCCATTTATTGCACTCAACGAGTCGATTGAGAGGATGAATGCGACTGTCAGAGAAGCGCCTTAACCGCTTGCTTGCGATTCGCCATAAGCAGTGTCTCTCTCGCAATTGCCTGCTCCTTCCTCGACAGTTTTCAGGCTGAACGTAGAGAAAGGCTTCTTCAATACGACCCTCCAGTGGTGTATGTTTTCGCAGCAGGTCAAAGGCGTCAGAGAGTGATTCGGCTTTTCCCGCTGGTGTCAGACCCCGTGCGCCCGATGCTCCATGCGGTGCTTGGCGCACATTTGTGAAAACCCGGCATTGAGCCGTCGTACGGCGTTATCTTGAGAAGCTCAATGACTACGCCGAATCCGGTTCTGGAGTGACCTTGGCGATCTTGTCTATAAAGAGCTGCACCCGCGACAGAATCAGACGAAATGATGCTTCAATATGCGACAACGCCGCATAGAGAACAGTCCAGCATAGGAGAACTTCCATGACAAACCATCACACTGGTGGAAAGACGCCGTCCTACCCCGAAATTGCCACTGCATCACTGGCGGGGCCGGAGGACACCGGAGACGCCCTTCGCTACACGTTCAGCCGGGCCATCGGCAGCAAGGGCTGATACTGAGACTCCATGCAGCGTCGCGTTGCGATCTTCTCCCGCGCCCCTGTCCGGCGCCTGCTTTGCAAGGGAGCTGGTCGCTAGCCGAATCATCGCAACAAGGCGGCACATCATGAAGAACAGCAAAGCCGATCAGACCCAGCTTCTCGCGGAACTCCGTCGGCTTGAGTGCAAGCCGCCCAAGAGAGCCGACCGGCTCTTCGCGAGGCATTTGAAATGCGAAGAGTCACAAAGCCTGGCGCATAAGGTTCGACCCCCCCTCCCGGCACCACACTTAAAGCATTTATCGTCGGATGTTTACTCTGAACCGTGATCCTTTGTGCCAAGATCGTGCCCAAGGATTCCCCCCCATAGGCAGCAGGCGGGCGCAGGATAGCGCGCGAACTGGTCCACGCTGAATCAGGAAGGTGAACCGGTCAACGAGTCAATCCTCCGTCGGGTTGCGATCTACGCGGTCGGAACTCCGGCACTGCGATCCGAGACTCGTTCATCTTGTTGAAGGCGATCCTTGGTTCTAAACAATACCCGTCGATGAGTTCTCGGATTGCGAGATTGTGAGTTTGTTGTGAGCTTTGAGACGTCAGGATTTCGAGACGGCGGACTTCGATTACTCAAGGTCCGGAAGCTTCAAAACATGCGTGGACAATTGCGCTTATTTCCTCTATTTGTTATGGATACGGCCTGCCGAATTTAATAACCACCCGCGACTGCGAGAAAAACGCAACCTGACCGATATATTGAGGCGCATGCGGGCGGGAAACAATCGCTTAGATAAGCTGATTCATAATACATTCAGCGAGAATTCAGGATTCGATCTTGGAGCGCTCCATGGACCGAAGAGATTTTCTAAAGACGAGCAGCGCATGTATCGCCGGCGCGGCCCTTACGCGGAGTGCAGAGGCTTCAATTCCGCGCTTTACGGAAGCTGGCGAACGCATCACGGTGCCCATGAACCGCGACTGGCTTTTTGCCAAACAATTTCCGGTACAAGGGGAGTCGGCGAGTCTTTTCGAGTCAAGCCTGGAGCGAGTGACGCTGCCTCACTCCAACGCGCACTTCGGTTGGCACAATTTTGATGAGGCACGGTATCAGGAGGTCTCCCTCTATCGGCGACACTTCGAACTCCCTAAGGTAGCCCCGGGGGCACGCGTCTTTATCGACTTTGAAGCGGCAATGACCAGCAGCCGTGCTTGGCTAAACGGCATCTACCTTGGCGCATACCAGGGCGGCTATACGCCCTTTAGCTTCGAGATCACCGAGGTGGTGCGAAGGAGCGGCGACAACCTGCTGGCGGTCGAACTCGACAGCCGCGAAACGCCCGGCATTCCGCCATTCGGCTACGAGATCGACTATCTCACCTTTGGCGGCATCTATCGCGAAGTCTCTTTGCGCATCGTCGCACCGAGCTATATCGAAAATATCTTCGCACGCCCGATGAACGTGCTCAGCGCACATCCCGGGTTGCAGGTTCAGGTCTTTCTTGATTCGGTGATGGAGCAGCAGCACGAAATTACAGTCGAAGCGACGTTGCTGGATGGCGAGCGGGTTGTGGGCACGGCGACTCGCAAGGTGCGGGTTCCCAAAGGCACCTCCGATTGGACGATTGAACTGCGGGATCTGCGCGAGATTGCCCTGTGGGCACTGGAGAAACCGAAGCTTTACGAGGCGCGCGTCCGGATGCTCGAAGGGGACCACGTGCTCGACGAAGATACGCGCCGGGTCGGCTTCCGTACAGCGGTGTTTACCGAACATGGCTTCGAATTGAATGGCCAGCCGCTCAAGTTGCGCGGCTTGAATCGTCATCAGACCTACCCTTATGTCGGCAGCGCCATGCCTCGCCGAGTTCAGCGGCGTGATGCGCAGATTCTCAAGCAGGAACTCAAGTGCAACATCGTGCGCACCTCGCATTATCCGCAATCCCGTCACTTTCTCGATGCCTGCGACGAACTGGGCTTGCTGGTACTCGAAGAGATACCGGGCTGGCAGCATGTCGGCGAAGAGTTGGCGTGGCAGGATCTCGCGGTGGACAACGTGCGGCGGATGATCCGGCGCGACTGGAATCGTCCGGCAGTGATTCTGTGGAGCATTCGCATCAATGAATCGCGCGACTTTCACGACTTCTACACGCGCACCAATGCCATGGCGCGGAGCCTGGATCCAACCCGTCAAACATGCGGAGTGCGTTACTTTCAGGAGTCGGAGTTTCTCGAAGATGTTTTCTGCATGAACGATTTCGGCTTCCCCTTGAAAGCGCCCAACCACGCTCGCTATCTGAATACCGAGTTTGTGGGCGCGGAGTGGTCGGTTCGTTCGGGGGATAACAACGACATTCACAAAGAACACATACTGCGCTACGCCCGGATCTACGATCAGTTGCAAAGCGATGCGCGCTATGCCGGGGGCCTCGGGTGGTGCGCTTTCGATTACGCCACCCATCGCGACTTCGGCTCAGGAGACCGCATCTGCTATCACGGCGTGATGGACATCTTCCGCGAAGCGAAGCCAGCGGCCGGATTCTATCGGTCGCAGTGTTCGCCGGCGGAAGAGGTTGTGCTCGAAGCCGGATTTCATTGGGCGATGAACGATGGTGCGGCGGGATTTTTGCCCGCGCCAATCTGCTCAAACTGCGACAGGATTGTTTGTTCGATCGGACGCGATGGGAAGTGGCACGCGATCATCGAATTGAAACCGGACCGGAAGCAGTTTCCGCATCTCCCTTACCCGCCCTTCTTTCTCACGTTGCCAAATGGCAACGACGACTGGGGCGACCTGCGATTGGATGGCTATATCCAGGGAGCTTTGAAGATCTCCAAGAGTTATTCGGGCAAGGGATTCGATCAGGCCTTTAGAATTCATGCGGACGATCTGGAGTTAATTGCCGACGGTTCGGATGCAACCAGAGTCGCCTTCCGCGCAACCGACGAATACGGGAATGTGCGGAGTTTGTCGATTGGACCGGTATCGCTGCGGATTGACGGCCCGGCGAGCATCGTTGGCCCGTCGCTGTTGAGTCTCGTGGGCGGTGTGGCCGCAGTATGGATTCAAGCGGGAGACAAAGCAGGAACCGTGACGCTGACCGCGACGCACGCGGAACTGGGCACCCAAGCCCTGCAAATCGAGGTGCGGGATGCGACCCCCGACGTGGGTCACTCGGCTTCATAGACTGCGTGTCGATGAAACCGGTGACCGGCCGTTCCAGATTTGCTTTCGCGCATGAGCGACTAAGTCTTCATGAGTATGGCTGGGAGTAGTGGGTCGCCCATTCCGCGCACCTGGCGTTCAGGAAGGTGCAGCTTCCGGATGCGCTGTCAATCTCCAAAATCATGTAGGAATTGGGGTCGTAACGGGTAGCTGCGGCGACGTAATGCTGGGGTCCGAAGGTGTGGGCGAAATCAACCCACTTGTGCCAGTGACCGCTCAGGACCAGTCGTACGGAATCGGAGTACTTGCGCAGGAGTGGATGCAGCCCGAAGTCGGAGAACTCTTTCGGTTCGACGATCCAGAGGGGGTAATGGATCAGCACGATAGTGGGCATTCGCTGAGCCAATTCGGCCTCGAGCCAATTCAACTGTACCAGCCCGAGGGTTCCCACGCCCTGGTTGTAGGCAGCGTCAGAAGTATCCCAAGACACGCCCAGAAAGTTATTGATAATAAGGAATTTCCAACCTTTGTGGTTGACGACCGAATACGGCGTGGCGTGGAGTTTGTCGGCGAAGAGTCGATGGGTCAACTCTCGGGAGATGCGAGGCAGAGAATAGTCGTGATTCCCGAGGGCGAGATGGACAGGAGCATGAAAGCCGGCTAGTATCTCGCCCGCGATGTCGAGGCGGGTCCGATTCTGGAAGTAGAAATCGTAATCCGTGGATGGACAATCGTGCACGACGTCGCCGAGGTTGAAGACGAGGTCCACCGCTGGTGACAGCCGATTGATGTGATCGCGGGCGGCAATGAGCCGCTCTGAAGTATGAAACAAGCTTTCGGAATCCTCGGGCGTTTCTTCCTGTCCTTTATAGAAGGAATCAATGATGTGGGTATCGGCGATGATCGCGACGTGAAAGCGCCTGTTTTTGGCATCAGCGTTCGGTTTTGCTGCCCAGAGCTTTGGGCTGAGCGCGACGCCTGCGGTGAAAGCACTCAAGGATGCGAATTGACGGCGGTTCAAGGAATCGGCCTGCTTTCGAATGAGATAGTCGAGTGGATTTACGCCGGTGATGCATCTTCGCGCAAACCTATGAAGGCGAAACGGGAACCTCGTCCCAGGCCGAACTAGCCGGTGTGGGACGAGGCGAAGAGTTGGATTGGTTTGGTTGAGCGCCTAAAAAGTCACTTTCAACGCTGCCTGTATCACACGCGCCGGAATGGGACCCGTTGAAGAGATTTGTCCGAAATTCCCACTTGAAATGCTGTGACTCGGGGCACCGAAACTGGGTGTATTGAGAGCATTGAACATCTCCCAGCGAAGTTGAGTTTTGAAGCGCTCGACGACGCTGAAGTTCTTGATGAACGCCGAATCCATGGTGTAAACCGGCGGCCGGTCAACGATGTATTTTCCGGCGTTACCTGCAGTTCCATATTCGTTGGGAGCAAAGGCGGCCTTGTTGAAATAGTCATTCAGCCAATGCGACTTGCCTCCCTGCCGGACTCCGAGAGGCTGTCCCGGAACCCGGTCGGCTAGATCCTGCCCGACGTCAAAGCCGGAGCGGTTTCTTCCATTGCCGGGGTTGATGGAAAAGGGTTCGCCCGATTCCGCAGTATAGATGGCACTGAACTGCCAGCCGCCAAGGACGTTCTTCATCAGGAAGTTGTTGCCCTTGAAGGAAGGCAGCAGGTAGTTGCCGTAGGTGACCCACACCAGTGGCACATTGAGGCTGGACAATCCCTTGTCGTGACCGACGTCGTAAGGGTCGCTGACGCTGGATTCGAAGGTTGGATCGCCTGAGCCGCCGACGTCTGTTGTCTTCGACCAGGTGAAGTTCGATTGGAGTTGGAAGCTGTGGGAGAACTTGTGTTCAATGCCGGCCTGCAAGGCGTTATAACTTGAGGTGCCGCCGTCCTGAACCTGAAGAATGCTTGAGAAGTTTGAGTTGATGCGCGGATTGTTGGAGGGTGGCTTGACACCTGCGCCGACTGCGACGCCAGGATTGGCATCCACCGTTGTTGCCTGGTGGAAGGATTCGCTGCCCACGTACGCGAGGTGCAGTGCGTTTGATTTTCCAAGTTGCTGATCCAGAGAAAGATTCCAGCTCTGTGTGACCCCAAGCTTCAGATTGGGGATGAAGGTGGCGGGAATGTTCTGTGCGCCTGCAAAAGTGGAACTGGCCGGGGGAGTCTGCTGGGGCCCTGCAAAGGGTGGAAAGGGGCTGACTCCCGCTGCCAGTCCGCCTCCGCCGGGAAAGTTTGCCCATGGGTTGTCAAAGGGGATTACCGCGCCCGTACCGAGGCTGTAGGTGGGCGAGAAAGGTGCGACGTCACCAATCATCTGGTAGAACGCGTCTTCCATGGGCGTGGTGAAGAGACCGAAAGCGGCGCGAATGGCGGTTGCTGGTTTGGGTGTCCAGGCAAAGCCAATACGCGGCTCGAAGTAGCTGTAGCTGGCCTTGTAAAGCTGGTCGTTCAAGCCGGCGTCGCCCGGGAACACCAAGCCAACGGGTGCATTGGGGAACCGCGTGCTCTGTTGGCCCGGCACATAGACCGCGCCACGTCCGCCCGCCACGTGTGCCGGTGTATTGGGATCCCAGCGCAGTCCCAGCGTCGCCGTCAGGTTTGGCTTGATCTTGAACTGATCCTGCGCATAGAGTCCCAGCATCCATTGCGATGTGGTGTTTTGCTCGCCTGCGCCCTGGGTGATGCTCTGCGCGTCTCCAAGCAGGAAGTCGGCAAACGGTACGCCGGTGAACTGGCCTGTGAAGTTGATGATCGGACTTTCGACAAAGAGCGAACTTTCCGTGTGATGCCGATGGAAGACGTCCCCGCCCGCGGCCAGGGTGTGCCGCCCGATGACCTTGGTGAAGGTTTCAGTGAGGCTGTAATCCATACGCTTGGTTTTGAACGGGTTGCTTGAGAAGGAAGTGAATCCCACGGTGGGCGAATAGGAATTATTGTTGCCGTCGCTTACGTTGAAGCCTTCCAGGTAGCACTCATTCGGCGGGTCTTGCACATTGATGAATTGTGAGAGGCAGATGGGCTTGCCGCTCGCGTCCAGCACGGGAGTTCCGGTTGTCAGGTCGTAGCCGATGTAGCCGAAGGCCAGCGTGTTCAAGGTGGTGGGGTTAATCGTCCACGTATGGTTGAGGACCTCGCTCAGGAATACGCCATTTGTGCCGGCAACCCCAACCAGAATATTGCCTGGCGTGGTCTGCGCCGTCTGCTCGTAGTAGTTCACAAAGCTGCGGACAAAGAGGCGCTGCTTGTCGTTCAAATCGTAGTCGAGACGCGCGGTATTTTCATCATAGGAAACCGGCTGGCGTGGATAGGCTACATTCGTCTGACCGGTTTGCGGGTTCTGCCCCACTGGGATGTCTGCGAGCATCTTGACCGCTCCTGGACTGAAAAGCGCGGGGTTGATCTTGTTACCGACGAAGGGAGCGGGGAGAACAATAGGGTTGGCGCCGGTGAGCAGGGCAGTAAAGTCGCCCTCGCGCTCGGCCTGCGTCGGGGTAAACACCACGTTGGTCTCGGCCTGGGAGCTTTGCCGCGTGCCCTGGTAGTTGGCGAAGAAGAATATTTTGTTCTGAAAGACCGGAAGATAGCCACCGAGGGCTCCTCCAAACTGATTGCGATGGAGGGGATCCACTGCCTTTGTCGATCCCCAACCGGGGCCGCTGAAATAATCTGCCGCGTTGAAAAGATTGTTGCGGAAGAACTCGAATGCGCTGCCGTGGAATTGATTGGATCCCGACTTGGTTTGAATGCTCACAATGGCGCTCGGCGCAAATCCATTGCGAGCATCGAAGTTGTTCGAGACGACACGGAATTCCTGGGTCGCGTCTGGATTGGGAAAGGGGAGGGCAAGCATCAGATATGTATCCATGTGCGAAACACCGTCGAGCAGATACCAGGTGCTGCCCTGCCGCTGGCCGCCTGCCGAAGCCCCGGACTCGTTTGGAAATGAGTTAGTGGTCTGCAGGGTGGAAGCATTGCTGTTCAGTTCGTTGGTTACACCTGCTGACAGCAGCACCAGCGTTCCCGGATCGCGACCGTTCAAGGGTAGCCCCTTGATGGTATCTTCGCCGACCACCTGGCTCAATTCGGCGGTAGTGGTGTTAATCAACTCGGGCCCCCCGTTGACAGTGACCGTCTCTTGAGATCCCCCGGCTTTCAATTTGAAATTCAACGTGGCGGAGTCTCCAACGGTAAGCTGGACTCCCGTCTCGACCAGCGTCTCAAACCGGTCTGCCGCCACATTAATCTTGTAATGTCCAACGGGTAGTGAGTTGAATGCATAGTTGCCAACGGCATCGCTGGCAACCGCAGTTACCAGGCCGGTTTCCAAATCGGTAGCAGTCACCTGGGCGTTCGAAACGAGCGCACCACTGGTGTCTGTGACCGACCCCGAAAGCCGCGCGCTTGTGCTGGATTGCGCAAAGCAATAAGGCCCGGACAGCATTGTGATAAGTATCAACAAGGCTGCCGCGCCCCGGCCGAACGGTAATGGGAGCGTATCTTTCAGCATCGTCCTCTTCTCCTGACCGATCGCGCCCTCAGTTTCTTTTTCCAACATGCGGGGAGCGAATCTGGGATTACCTTGCTCTTTGCGGTGAGGTGGAATTCAAGTGTGTGGAGGAGGGGGGAGAGGTCATTGCTCGCGAAATGCAGCGTCAACCCAAAGCCGCAGAGTCCGTTAGTCGTTTGTTAAACTTCGATGAATCCATATCCGGTGCCTTCTTTTATAGCGGGGTATACCCCTCTTTAAGCAGGTTTTTTCGATCTTCACCCAGCTGAAACAAGATTGGGATATAAAATGCCGGTAAGTACGAAGAATTGAAAGAGATGCCAATGAGAACCGCAACTGAAACATTTGAATTCTCAGAGGAGCGCGCTACAGGTCTAAGCGAGGAGCAGTTGGCTTCGTGCGGTGAGGAACGTAAGTCCTTGAATCGAATTCTTGCCAGCCGGAACTTCAACAAGGCACCGCTGCTTGCGGCATTTCTAAGTTATGTATGCGAGGCATCGCTTGCGGACAAGAATGTCCGGATCACCGAACAGAACATTGGCGTCAAAGTCTTCCGTCGTCCAACCGATTACGATCCGGGGGAAGACAATATTGTCCGCAATTACGCGCGACAGTTGCGTAAGCGTCTGGAAGACTACTACTTTCGGGAGGGGAAGGACGAGGCGCTGCGCATCGAGATCCCCCGGGGCGGCTATATGCCGGTCTTCCTGCCGCGGAAACAAGCAGATGAGTTGGCGGCAAGTGCCGAAACCATTGCGGAAGCTACTGCCGAAGCCGCGGAGTCTGCGGAGATTGACAATCAGGAATCGCATCCGGAGATGCACGTCGTCAAGCCTGCGTCGAGGAGTCGTATCTGGACCGCGGTGGGCCTCTTTCTTCTTGTACTTGTTGGTTCAGGAGTGTGGCTTTTGCTGCCCCACACGCCTATCGTGGACGCCAACGGGGCAGGACTGAGTGACTTCTGGCGGCAAGTTTTTGTGCGGAACAAGAACACGTTTATTGTGCCCGCAGACACTGGTTTTGTAATGGTCCAGGAGATGGACCGGCGCACGTATTCACTTGCCGAGTATGAAAGCTGGCCCAGCGTAGAGCAATACAACCACATCTATTCCACTTACCTTCGGACGCAGAGGTATACCAGCGTTCTGGATCTGCGGATGGTTGAGCTTTTCGACCACCGTCCTGAGGCGGGGTCAAGTCGTTTAGTCATCCATGCAGCGCGGGACTTGAAGATTGAGGATCTGAGCGAAGGCAACGCCATCCTTCTGGGCTCGATCTATAGCAATCCCTGGGTGGAAGTGTTCCAGAACCGGCTGAACTTCCGCTTTGTCTACGACCCGGCGAATAACCGCTCGTCGATCGTCAATCTGCATCCGCAATCTGGCGAGCAAGCCAATTACGGGAGCAGTTGGGACAGCTACTCGCACAACACCTACGCGGTGCTGGCCTTTGTACCCAATCTATCCCACACGGGGCACGTGTTGCTGATTCAAGGACTGGATGGAGCGGGAACCGAGGCCGCGGCAAGCCTCCTGCTCAACGCAGAGGCCTTCCGTCCCATTCTAGATCGGGCGCGACGGCGCGACGGCAGCTTTCGCGGATTTGAGGTACTGATCGACGCTACCTCCGTGGATTCCCATGCCACCAGCCCGCACATTTTGGCCCAGCGACTGCTGGAAAACTGATCAATTCTTTTCTTGAATCAACTCCCGCTGGCATATTCTTGGAGCACGCAATGCGAGGAGGTAGAAGTTGCAAAAGGTGCGCATGACATCTGCGCAATTGGCACAGAGAACTTTTCTTCTTCCATTCATTCTTGCCCTGTCTGTTGTTCCTTGTTGCTTGCCTGCGCAAACCCAAGTCCATTCAGAGCAAAGTGATCTTGAAGCCATTGGCCTGACCTGTAACTCGGCCGTCAATCCTCTCGGGGTAGACGACCCGCAGCCGCGCTTCCATTGGGGACTCCAACAGCGCGCTGAGCAGCTCCGTGGGGTACGGCAAACTGCATCTCGCGTACTTGTTGCTTCGTCCCTCACTCAGCTTGATCGCAATTCCGGCGATTTGTGGGATTCAGGCAAGAACAATGCGGGGCTTGCACCACAGGTTTCGTATGAGGGCAAGCCTCTTGCATCCGATACTGTGTATTACTGGAAGGTCCGCGTCTGGGATCATTGGGGCAGGCCGTCCGCGTGGAGCGAACCAGCGACCTTCCTGACCGGACTTATTCATCCGTCAGACTGGCATGCACATTGGATCGCCGCTGTACCGGACTTCCCACGCAATCGGCAGGCTCTCGGAACTGACGACACACGCGTAGCTTCAACGCCCCCGTTACCGATTTTTCGGAACACGTTTTTTGTGGACAAGCCAGTTGTGCGCGCAACTCTGTTTCTGTCCGGGCTTGGGGAATCGGAAGCGACGCTCAATGGAAAGCCAGTCACGCGAGCGATTCTCACGCCTGGCTGGACAGACTATCGAAAAACAGTCTTCTATGACACCTATGACGTCACAAATTTGCTTCACACGGGTGTGAATGCGATTGGCGTGATGCTGGGCAACGGAATGTACAACGTTCAAGGATTGCAAGGGCGGTACACCAAATTCATCGGCTCGTTTGGCCAGCCAAAGCTGATCGCCGAACTTCGCCTTCATTACACCGACGGATCGACTTCGATCGTTTCAAGCAGCGACCAGTGGAAGACGACCAGCGGGCCGATCCTTTTTTCGTCCATCTACGGTGGTGAAGACTACGACGCTCGGCGCGCGCGGCCAGGATGGACGTTTCCAACGTTTCAGGACGCAGCATGGAACAACGCTGTTCCTGTGGATGGGCCTGGAGGGGAACTTCGCGCGGAGAATCTTCTGCCCGTAGAAGTTCTTGGAAATTATGCGCCAGTTAAGGTAAATCGCATCGGTGAGAATCATTCTGTTTACGATCTGGGTCAGAACTTCGCTGGCCGCCCCGAGATCACCGTGAGCGGCGCACAGGGTTCCTCAGTGCGCATTGTTCCGGGTGAATTGCTCAACTCTGCGAGACATGTAACCCAGGCGAGCGAGGGTGCTTCGCCCGACACTCCTGTGGTCTTCAATTACACGCTGGCTGGGAATGGCGCGGAGCACTGGACGCCGCAATTTACGTATACAGGATTTCGCTATGCGGAGGTGGAAGTCTCCGGCAAAGGTAGCCTGCCTGAGGTAAGACAATTCGAAGGCCAGGGCATTCGCGATGCGGTTTCCGTGGATGGAAGCTTCGAAAGCTCAAACGATCTCTTCAATCGAATCCACAAACTCATCGATACAGCCATCCAGAACAACATGGTGAGTGTTCTTACTGACTGCCCTACGCGTGAAAAGCTCGGCTGGCTTGAACAAACGCATCTAGCGGGTCCATCGATCCTCTACAACTACGATCTTGCGCTGCTGTATCGCAAGATGGCCGCCGACATGCGCGACTCGCAAACCGCCGACGGAATGGTCCCGGCTATTGCCCCTGAAGTGGTCGCATTCGTAGACGATTCCGGCAAAAACACAGACTTTCGCGATAGTCCGGAGTGGGGCAGCGCAATCATTCTGAGTCCGTGGATCGCGTACACGTTCTACGGCGATCCGCAGATTTTGCGGGATAACTACAAAGCAATGGTCGCTTACGCGAATTACCTCCAAACGCGAGCCAGCGATAACATCATCTCCTATGGTCTGGGAGACTGGTACGACATCGGCCCGGGAGCGCCAGGCAAATCGCAGCTGACAGGCGAAGGGATGACCGCAACGGCAATTTACTTTCAGGACCTCACCGATTTGGCGCGCATCGCCACCATTCTGAACAAGCCTGCCGATGCGGCTGAATTCGGGAGCCGTGCTACCGCGACAAAGGCATCGATCAACGCGCATCTCTTCCACCCCAATACCGACAACTATGACAAGGGCAGCCAGACGGCCAATGCAATGGCGCTTGCGCTTGGTATAGTGCCGGAAGATCATCGCTCTGGCGTGTTAAGCAACCTGGTCGCGGACATTCGTCTCCATAATAATCATGTGACTGCCGGCGATATCGGATTTCACTACCTCGTGCGCGCTCTCACGGATGGCGGCCGATCAGATGTGCTGTACGACATGCTGATGCGCATTGATAGTCCGAGTTATGGATACCAGCTCAGTCGTGGTGCAACGGCGCTGACAGAAGCCTGGGATGCAAATCCAGATTCCTCGCAAGACCACTTCATGCTGGGCCACGCAGAGGAGTGGTTTTATCGTGGCCTCGCGGGTATCGACTTCGACCTGAACCGCGAGGAGGAAAAACGGATTTGGATTCATTCCCAGGTTGTCGGCGATCTGCAGTTTGTATCGGCGTCCTACAAATCGGTGCTGGGCTTGATCGTCTCGCGCTGGCGTCGAGACGCAAACGCGCTGCGCCTCGATGTTTCAATACCGCCAGGAACCGTTGCCACCATTTCGTTTCCGCCCGCATTCAGTGCCGGCGTGAAAGAGTCCGGACACGATCTTCGAGGAGATGAAGGAGTGCTTTCTGTCAACGATGTAAATGGCCTGCTATCGATCGTAGTGGCATCGGGAAGCTATCACTTTGTTTCCCAGCGATAAGTCTGATTTACGCCCAGGCATTCCTCGATTTCCGCGGCAAAATTCAGATAATCTTGAAGCATGCACCGCTTGGCATGCCGCTTCAAGTTCGTAATTCTGTCCTTTGTTATGGGCGCTTTGTGGTTTCCTTCAAACGCCCAGCAAATGCCCCCGCCGGCGCCAATTCCCGAAGTCCCTTCTCCGCTGTCGCCAGAATCGTTGACGATGCAGAACCCTGCTACGTTCGATGAAGTTAAGATGGACTTCCCCATCGCAACAGGACCCTTTCAGCCCACATGGGAATCCATCGACAGAAACTACCCAGAAGATCCCAAGTGGTTGCGAGATGCCAAGTTTGGGCAATAATATACTTGACAAAATAGACGAGTCTCGATAATCTTGCATCATGGAACCGACCACTTTACAAGAAGCCATCATCTACTTCGCCAATCCAGTCAATTGCCGCGAATACCTGGTTGCACGTCGCTGGCCTAAAGGCGTTAGCTGCCCACGGTGCGGAAGCCATAACGTGCTGTTCCTTGAGAAGTACAATCGCTGGCACTGCCGCGAGAAGCATGATGCACCCCAGTTCACATTGAAGACTGGCACAGTGATGGAAGACTCGCCCATCGGCCTCGATAAGTGGCTCATGGCGATGTGGATGGTTGTGAACTGCAAGAACGGTGTGAGCAGCTACGAAATCCACCGGGCGCTAGGTGTGACACAAAAGACTGCATGGTTTTTAGATCACCGCATTCGCCTCATGCTCGGTGACGATTACGCTGGCGGCAAGCTGTCCGGAGAAGTGGAAGCGGATGAGACCTTCATCGGTGGCAAGGCTCGCAATATGCATATTGCCAAGCGCGAGCGCCGCATCACTGGTACTGGCGGGAAGGACAAGACAGCGGTGATGGGACTATTGGAGCGCGGCGGCAAGGTGCGCACAAAGGTTATCAGCAGCCGCAAGAAGAAGGAACTCCACGCCGAAGTTAAGAAACACGTTGAAGCGGGGGCGGCGCTTTATACCGATGCGCTCATGTCCTATCGGGGCCTCAGCAGCGAGTATGCCCATCAGGTTGTAGACCATGCGATTGAGTATGTGAACGGGCGAGTCCACACCAACGGGTTAGAGAATTTCTGGAGTCTCTTGAAGCGCGGCATTAACGGAACCTATGTGAGCATCGAACCGTTTCACCTGTTCCGCTACTTGGATGAGCAGTCTTTCAGGTTCAACAATCGGAAGCTGACCGATGCACAGCGGTTCGATATTGCAGCGATGGGAATGGTTGGAAAACGGCTGACCTATGCCGAGCTTACTGGCAAGGTGGGAGAAACGATTAACTAAGCCATGGAAGAAGAAACGCGGGAAGCGAAGCGGTTGAAGTCACTCTGATCATTCTTGGCGGAGTGCTGAGTGATTCACCACTAACCCTGTAGAAACGAGGGTACAGGAGTGGTGTGTCACAGTCAATCTATACTTTCCGCGCGGGATCTAGCGTCGGTCCTCTTCGGAGAGAGAAAGGGCATCCTAATGATTCTGGCAGTCTATGCGGACGATAGCGCGGATCAGCGGCGCGAGACCGTATTCACTGTAGGCGGATTCATGGGGTTTCCGCAGATGTTCACTGAGGCTGAGCGGCAATGGAGCGCCTGTCTGCAAAAAAACAACCTTGAATATTTCAAGGCCAGCGAGGCTCAGAACCTTGACGGCCAATTCGATTCTCTGAGGCTCATGATGCCCCCACGCGCCGCACGAGCGTTTGCTGAGTCGGTACGGCATGACCTTGGCCAGATCATTGCAGACGCGCATCTAGGGGGGATTGCACTCAGCCTAGAGATGCAGGCGTTCAAGAAAGTTCTCAGGGAGCAGCTCGACGCGGAGCGCCATTTCAAAACCTCTGATTGCTGCATCTACATGTTCCGCCAGTTCATCGTAAACTGCGTCGATTTGATGAACATGGACTGGCCGGAAAGCGCCTCAACTCAAATTGCATTCGTCTTCGACGATCACAGCAATTGGAGAGCAGCAGAAGACTGCTACCAGACCCTTCGAGATGATGCTGTTATCGGGCCGCGCTTAGGGTCAATTTCACATGCAAACGATAAGACTATGGTTGCTTTGCAAATGGCTGACCTTTGCGCCTATGAGGGGAGATACCAGACCCTCAACGTGCTAGGGCTGCATGGGGAAAGGCCAGAATTTACCTACATGGCGAACCGTCACGCATGGTACTCGTTTTCGATGTTTCGAGAAGAACAGCTACTCAAAAACTTGGAAACTGCTCGACAGTTCGACCCTCACCCATCGCCAGAAGCGGAGGACAAATGAAACCTTTACCTGCACCCCATGTGGCCGGAAACACTGAGGCCGAGAGGTTCGACAATGCGGTTCGGAAGATGTTCCGCACGTCGAAAGAGGAATTACTCAAGCGCGAACTCCCATCGCCGCGAACGCCTAAGGAACGAACGAAGAAGCACGGCAATGCAGTCTAGGGAAGAGAAGAAAGCGGCCAAAAATGCGTGGCTGAAGAAGCGCCGCGCGGCTGGCATCTGCACTCAATGTGGGATTCAATGCGGCAAGGGCCTCTGTGAAAACTGCAAAGTCAAGGCCAGACCCTACTTCAAAACATCGAATGCCAAGAGGCACGATGCACGGCTAGAGTGGGGCCGAACGAAGGCGCAGAAAGACAAGATCATCGTATTCACCCATTATGGCAATAGGTGCATGTGCTGCGGTGAAACGACCTTTGAGTTTTTGACTATAGACCACTCAGAGAGAAACGGAAGCCTTGACCCGCGATGCCACTATCAGGGACCGAAGAAGCGAGTTCGGATTACCGGAGGCCGCTGGTATGCCGTGATTATCAAGCTCGGATTCCCCTCAGATTTACGCTTGCTTTGTTGGAATTGCAATCACGCAGAACACATCTACAAGGTGTGTCCCCATGCCAGCAAGGAACCGAGTGATGGATAAGCCCGATGCGTTATTTTGTCAGCTATATTATTACCCAAGTTTGGAATTTGGGTTCACTTCGGACCGCAATCGGCGGGAGAGAGTGGCGACTGGTATGCGCGCAAGATGTACCAGCCTGCAACACTCGCGTACCGCAATCACCTGCGCAAGTATGGGCCACCATCGGTGTCAGGATACAAAGACATGCTGCGTACCTGGAACCCAACCGAACTGAACCCTGCTAGTCTCGTCGATATTTATCGTGATGCGGGCGCACGCTTTCTAATTCTTCAGGGAGTTCATCACGATAACTTCGATAATTGGAACTCGACTTACCAGCCTTGGAATTCAGTGAAAATGGGGCCGCATCGCGACCTTGTCGGTGAGTGGGCTCGCGCCTCGCGAGATGCAGGGATGCACTTCGGTGTGGCATTCCATCATGAGTATTCATGGTGGTGGTACCAGCCGGCGTTTGGAAGCGACCAAAGCGGCAAGTTCGCAGGCGCGCCCTACGACGCGAATCAGACTATAGCGGATGGGAAGGACAAGTGGTGGGCCGGGTACGACCCGCGTCTGCTCTACGGAATCGATCTGCGCGCCTACAAGGGCGTGGCTGAAGCGAAATGGCGTCCAGACGCGGGAATCTTCTATGAGCATCTGGATTACGCGCACTGGTATGCAACGCGCTGGGCTTTGCGGATCATGGACGTGATTAACAAGTACGATCCCGATTTTATTTTTACCGACGGCGATTCGACGCAGCCTTTCAGCGGCTACGCAACAGGCACAGGCTATAAGTGCGATGCAATCCAGCGCGTTCTGGCGGACTACTATAACCGCAGTCTTCAGATGCGCGGCACGGTCGATACCATTGGGATTGTAAAGTTTCATCCGCCGTTGCACGGCGTCGCGACGACGTTCGAAGGGCAGTTCCCTGTGGGAATCAAGACGGACCAGGTTTGGATTGGAGAAAATGCAGTCGGCGATTGGTTCTACCGGCCTGATTTTGTGTACAGTGCGCGCGCGCTGATTCTCTATATGCTCGAGATCGTCTCTCGGGATGGAGACTATGCCGTCAATATTTCACTCAAGCCGGATGGAGCGCTCGATCAAGGCAGCCGCCAGATGCTGCGGGAAACCGGCGCATGGATGAAGATCAATGGCGAAGCCATATACGGCAGCAGAGCCTGGGTGCGGTTTGGCGAAGGCACACGCAATGCGAAGGGGATTCTCAGAACGCTTCCTTCAGGACAGCTCGGCAAAGATCAGGCGCACTTCCGGTTTGGTCCAAAGGACTTCCGATTTACGACGGGGAGCGACGGTTCGATTTATGCGTTCGCACTGTCAGTGCCTCATCCACTAACTCGCATCAAGATCGCTTCATTGGGCACGGATGCAGGTTTGCTGAAATCTCCAGTCAGCAAAGTCACGCTATTGGGGAGTAGTGAGAAGCTCATCTGGCATCAGGATCCGGACGGATTGGTTATTGTTTGCCCTTCACATCCACCTTCGCAAATTGCCATCACATTCCACATTCAAATGTAAACTCCGAATTGTTTGATGCCTGGCATATATTCTTGCGTTTTGCGAACTATAGTCTACGTTGGCGGTAACGATGTTTTCTTCCGTGGAGGTATTCCCATGTCAACCTCGGTTACAAAATCAGCCCCCGATGGCCTCGCGATAGAAGATAGTTGGGGCGAATTTGTCGCAGGCCGCTATCGTGAAGGCAAAAGCGAGTCCGAATTCCGCAACTACGACGCAGCCGTGGTACCAACCGTGGCCGCGTTTTACAAGGAAAATCACGAGCGCCAGACCCTCGATTTTGTTCTCGCCAAAGAGAAAGAGTACTTTGCTTTGAACAAGGGAAAGATGAGTATTTGGGAAGCGGCGGAGTTTCTGAACACGCTTGTCGACGAGAGTGACTAGCCCCGCGTTCCCGACAGACAGTAGAGCGAAGAGTACACAACAGTCCGTTAGTGACAGCGACAGGAGCTAGAGTTGGCAAGATATCAGAGGGGAAGTTTGCGCCAGGAGCAAAGGAAGGCAGGCCCAACGTGGGTCTTGCGGTTCTATGTCCAGAAGGGCACGAGGCGCGTCGAGAGAACTCTTGTCGTCGGATTGGTGACCGACTTTCCGTCTGAGTTCGCCGCCCGCCAGGAGGTAGCTCGCCAGCACCTGCTTGAGTCAATAAACCAGCCCGAATTCCAAGGGCCATTCACGTTTGGCCGTTTGGCTCAGCACTATGATGAGAACGAGCTTGGTGACCAGTCCGACGCCGTGGACCCGAAGTCCCATACCACCATCGCAGGCTACAAACGGAATCTCCGGCGGTACATTTTGCCCCGGTGGGGAAAGCGGGTTGCGCTCGGCATTGAACCCCTTGAAGTTGAGCAATGGCTCAAGGCTCTCAAGCGCGAAAAGAACCTTCAGAATCCGACGCTGGATAAGCAGCGCAGACTGATGAACCTTGTCTGCAAGAGCGCGCAGCGGTACGGCCTCATCCCGCGCACTGAGGAGTGTAACCCAATCCGGTATGTGCGGTGCAAGACGACCAGCGGCTATGAGGCTCAGACGATCAGTCCCGCGCAGGGTTGGGCGATATGGTCGCGGCTTCCGGAGCCGGAAAGCACACTGACGCTGCTGGCGGCTATCACGGGGCTCCGAATCAGCGAGTGTCTTGGGCTGAAGTGGGGCGACATTGATTTCGCCGCTCAGGTGATTCAGGTCAGGCGCACTTGGACGGGCGGAATGGAGGGCTTGCCAAAGAGCAAAGCGTCGCAAGCTGCGGTGCCGCTTCATCCCGTGCTCGCGAGTCATATGAGTTCATGGCAAAAGGCGACGCCCTACGGCGGAGAAAACGATTGGGTCTTTCCCAGCTTCAAATTGAAAGGGGAAAAGCCTCGGGTCGCAAACATGCTGGTTGAGGACCATCTGAGACCGGCTGCGGTGGCGGCGGGCGTTCTCAAAGAGGGAGAGTCAGTCCGCTTCGGCTTCCATAATTTGCGCCACTCGCTGGCGAGCTTCCTCGTTGGTCAAGGAACGGACCCCAAAACGGTTCAAACCTTGCTCCGCCACGCAGACGTTGCGACCACACTCGGTATCTATGCCCACTCCCATAGCGAGTCCCGGATGACCGCGCAAGGCGACATGCTGACGGCGTTTTTCGCGCCGACCGCAACGGTCCAGTAGGAATCACAGACAGCGGAGAGATTGTGCTGAAGACAACTGTCTGCCGCCACCGGGCTTATCGTTGTGGTCCGCCTTCAGAGGCATGTAGGATGAAGGGGGCTGCGGTCAGATCCTCACAGAGAGCGGATACAAACGAAGTGTGAACTTTCCCCATGGATGGAATCACTGGAAGAGGGCGAATCAATTGGGCGTTGCCGGTAGGAACGGGAGTGGGTCTCCTGATCCTTTCATTGGCCCTTATCGTGTATACCCCTTATGCAGTGTTTCCGCTGGTTCTTGTGGTGTTACCGCTCGTATGCATTACGCTGGTCGTGCTGCTCTTGATTGCAAGCGTCCGTAAAAGAAAGAGACTCCAGGCTTCGGCAGCAGCAGCTTTGATCATTGTGTTTGCCACCTCATTCGCTGTCCTAAAACTGCAAGATTCGATCAGGGATACATTACGTTGGTTTCTATGGTCAAACCGCTTCAAAACAGAGTTGCGGGCGTCAGCTTCTTTTCGACCGGGTGAACTCAAGCATTTGGAGTGGCAGGCAACCGGCTTTGCCGGAGTAGCGAATGACACCTTATACCTTGTTTTCGATCCCGCCGATGTGCTTGCCTCGGCAGCACAGATCGGTTCGCCGGGAATATACACTGGCCTCCCCTGCGAAGTTCTGAAGGTACGACGTCTTGAAGCACACTGGTACTCTGTCCGGTTCTATACAGACGAAGCATGGGGCGAACGCAATCAGCTTGATTGCCGTGGGACTCACTCTCCTTGATTCTGGCCGAGTTGGTCGCCAACCGTCTCCGGCCCTGATTTGAGCCGCCGGAGAACAGGAATAGCAAACGCCGGGTTCCTGTCTGAAGAATCCACAGTGCGGCTAGGTCAGCAGGCGAAACACAGAGGCAGGCTTTGTTGACCGAATGGTGAAGGCTCTCAAGACGCAGGCAAACCAGGGGCTCCTATACCGTGCCACCGCGAGCCTAACCGGATACGGAGGACGGTTCCCAGACGGCGTTTTTCGCGCTGTCAACTCAGGTGGTTCAATAGCAATCACGGGTGAACTGCGGGTGAGCGTATTTCTTTGATTTGTAGCTAACTTCTTTAGAATGTGGTGGCCAGAGACGCTACTGCATTGCCGTGTCAATCTTGTATTTATTGGGGAAATGCGATTCCGTGAGGATTACCATACCCCAAAATCTACCCCAATTTTGCCAAGGCTGCACTTGGTGATTCCTTTGCATGCCCATCTCGGCGGCTAGGTACCCGAGATCCTGGAAGTTTGCAACGCCGTAACAGCCACTATTCAGCTTTTAGATGGGACTGGATTCTATCCAGCGATCTCTGCCGTGTCAATCTGCATCTAACCTTTACTTTCAACAACTTAACCGCACACGGAATACCGCCTAAGCACCTGTATTCACGTGTAAGACGTCTCAGAATTGGGTGAATTCTTGGGTGACTCCAAGACGGACGGAGAGCAACAGAACCCAGACTCAAAGTAATCGGAGACCATAAGTATTCGGCTCTTAACCGACAGGTTGTAGGTTCGATTCCTACCGCGTCCACCATTTATATTCAATGATTTACACCGCTTCTCAACTCCCCGATGATCCTCGAAATTACAAGACTGTAGGGACTTTTGTA
>Ga0302266_10001233_pt1 | contig 23793 bp, 13 predicted proteins | sample III_Bog_E1_2_FD_194559 | JGI IMG/M metagenome (GOLD analysis project Ga0302266, IMG submission 194559) | Peat permafrost microbial communities from Stordalen Mire near Abisko, Sweden - III_Bog_E1_2 | ecosystem: Environmental > Terrestrial > Soil > Wetlands > Peat | place: Sweden: Abisko... | reverse complement strand
GCTACGCCGTCACGTCCCATGCCGCCCAGGGCAAGACCGTGGATGAAGTTTTGCTGGTCGCCTCGTCCCGTTCGCTGCCCGCCATCAATCAGGAACAATTTTACGTCAGCATCTCGCGCGGGCGCGAGCGTTGCCAAATCTTTACTGATGATTCGGAATTATTGCGTTTGCACGTCACCCATTCCAGTGCGCGGCTGGCGGCGGTTGAGGCCATGCCGCAACGGGATTTCCTCCAGACCATTTTGCGGCGCGGCAATCGTTTTATGAAACAGTTCCGCCAACGCTTTGCCCGATCACTTTCAATCGAAACCACCGAAAGGAGCAGCCATGAAATCCAATCCAATAAACAGCAGCGAACAACCGCCCGCCATATCCGCGTCTAGCCCGCGTGAACATCCGTGCCTCGGCCACGATGCCAACGCTGCCGCAGTCGCGGTGCTCACCGACGATGGCATCAGTTATCTGCTGCCTTTTGCGCAGTTCTTGTATGCCAAAAGAACGGCCAACCCAGCCTTGGACAAGGCCCCGGAGGCACCACCAGAAAAAATGTCCATTCATTTTGTGGGTGCCGAGGTGGCCGTTCTGGGGAGCGGTCTTAAACGGCTGGAAGGCTGGCTTCAGCGATACGAATTGAGCTTTGTAATGTCGGCGGACAGCCGTTTGGGTGCCGTGTATGACACTCTCATTACCACCGTCACTCTGACTTTAACCAAGGAAACTTTATGACTGCTGATTCACCGTTAAAAATCCAGCCGTTGGAAAAATACCGTGCCACCATGACCAAGGAGGAAGTTGCCGAGGCGCTGGGGGTCGCCTCGCACATCATCCCGCCCTTGTCGCAAGCGGGCTTAATTAAGCCGCTGGGTCGTCCACAGCGTTATTGCGTGAAACATTATTCGCGTGACGTGCTGGCACAACAGCTTGCCGATGTGAACTGGCTCGACAAGGTGGTGGCGGCGATTCACCGGCATTGGCGAATTAAAAACGCGCATAAACGGGCAAAACAGGCCGGGAACGGTTCGGCGTAACCCAATGGCTGTCCAGCGCCGGCCTTGTTGATTGGACAGCAGAGATAAATATGGCCTTGCACACATCCTCAAATTAGTTGAGGGTATATGAAATGTCGAAACGACGACAACTAGACCCGTTCAATGCGCTGATGCAAATTGCACAGGAACAACAAGGCTACTTTACCACGAAACAGGCCATTGAATCCGGCTATGCGGACAACACGCATCCCTATCATGTCCGCACCGGCAACTGGGAGCGCATTCAACGGGGCATTTATCGGTTGGTTCATCTTTCGCCACCGGAAGATGGCCGGACTCCCGCATTTCTCCTATGGACGCGCGGGCGCTACGACCAGCCGGTCGGCGTCCTTTCACACGAAACGGCACTGAGCTATTTTAACCTCGGCGATTTCAACCCGGCGAAAGTCCACATCACGGTGCCGGTTGGATTCCGGCGGAACAGTCCGCCGCCGAAGACGGTTGTGCTTCATCGGAATACTCTCTCGGCTGCGGAAATCACGCTTATGCGCGGGATGCGGATTTGCCGCGCGGTCCGCGCGCTGTGTGATGTAGCTGATAAAACCCCAGTTGCCCTGGAAGAATATCAGCTGGTAGCCAAAGAGGCCATCCGGCAAGGGTTGATCCTCGAAAATGAAATCAAGGCGGTGAAAGCCAATCCAAAATTCGCCGCCGTTGCCAAAAAGCTATTTCCATGAATCGTTACCAAACCGCAACCGCGCTTCGACGCGCGCTGGAAGACCGCCTGATGGCGCTAGTCGGCAAGGAGGGTGGTGACATCCAGCGGTTCCGCCGTCAAGCCGCCTTTGACCGGCTGTTGTGCCGGCTTTTTCAAGACCACGCGTCTCCCTGGCTATTGAAGGGTGGTTACGCGATGGAACTTCGCATTCGAACCGCGCGCACGACGCGAGACATTGATCTCGCCCTCCGGCAGTCGCCGTCCGGGCCAACTGAATGGAGCGCTGAAACCGTGGTCGCCAGGTTGCGTCAGGCCGCTGCCATCCATCTCGATGATGGTTTCGATTTCACCATTGGTGCCCCGACCCTCGACCTCGATGCCGCACCTTATGGCGGTGCCCGTTTTCCGGTGGAAGCGCAGATGGCCGGACGCCGCTTCGCGCAATTCCATCTGGATGTCAGTTCCGGCGATGTTCTTTGCGAGCCTTACGAGATGCTTGAAGGCCGGGATTGGTTTGGTTTTGCCGGATTGAGCCGGGCACGCGTGCCGGCGGTTTCACGGGAGGAACAGTTCGCCGAAAAACTGCATGCCTATACCTTGCCGCGCGAAGGGCGGCCTAATTCGCGCGTGAAAGATTTGGTGGACTTGGCACTATTGATTGAACAGGTAAAACTGGATATGGCCTATTTGCCAAAAGCCATCCATGACACTTTTCAACGGCGAAAGACGCACGAAGTCCCGACCGTGCTGACCGAACCACCGGCTTCATGGTCTGCGCCGTTTGCGGAGATGGCGCGGGAATGCGGCATTGACCCGGGCATCAGTAATCATTTCAGCAGGGTGAGCCAATTTTACGGCAAGTTGCGTCTGTAGGTTGGCAGCAATCTCAAGTATGAGCGAATCCACCACCGATGCCAGGCTTGCAGATGCTCTTGCGGAATGTGAACGCTTGCGCCAAGAAAACCATGATTTGCGGAAACGATTGGAAATTCCACTGGTCGGAACGGCGGCTCAATCAAACGCCAACACTGTTGAATTCAATTCCACATCGGCCTCGGTTACTTCCAAATCCAGCCCTGATGAAAAAGTGAAGCTGTTCAGCAGCCTTTTTCGCGGACGCGATGATGTTTATGCGGTGCGCTGGGAAGGACGGAGCGGGAAGACGGGCTATTCGCCAGCGCATCGAAAAACATGGGGCAATTCGTTCCAAAAGCGGCCCGACCAGCCAAAGGAGTATTTTTCGTTGACGGATCAAGTAATTCACGACCATCTCACCGGCAAACTGACGGCGGGCGTTTATCCGCTGTTAACCGATGAAACGTGCTGGTTTCTGGCCGCCGATTTCGACAAAACGACCTGGCAGGATGATGTGCGGGCATTCCTTCAAACCTGTGCCGACTGGAACATTCCAGCCGCACTTGAACGGTCACGCTCTGGACGCGGTGGTCACGTCTGGATTTTCTTTGATGCACCGCTGCCCGCCGGCCTCGCGCGAAAACTCGGTGCGACCATCCTCACCCGGACAATGGAGCGGCGTCACCAGCTTGGCCTCGATTCATACGACCGATTTTTTCCAAGCCAGGACACGATGCCGAAAGGTGGGTTCGGCAATCTCATCGCGCTGCCGTTGCAACAACTGCCACGCAGCCACGGCAACAGTGTTTTTCTCGCTGCTGATTTTAATCCGCATCCAGACCAATGGGCTTTCCTGTCAAGCATCCGGCGAATGTCGTTTTCCGAACTTGAAACGCTGGTGCGTGATGCCGAACGCAGCGGTGAAATTATCGGTGTCCGGCGCAGTGTCACCGACGACGATTCAAGCGAAGACCCGTGGACGTTGCCGCCGTCACGGAAGAAAAAGGATCAACCGATTCCTGGCCCACTGCCGCCGAGTGTGAAAATTGTTCGCAGCAATTTGATATATGTGGAAAAAGAGGGTCTGCCGTCCGCGATGTTGAACCGGTTGAACCGGTTGGCCGCGTTTCAAAACCCGGAATTTTACCGCGCACAAGCCATGCGGCTTTCCACCTTCGGCAAACCGCGTGTCATCCGGTGTGCAGAGGAATTTCCAAAGCACATCGCCTTGCCGCGTGGCTGTCTCGATGAAATCACAGCGTTTTTCAAATTGCACAATGTCGTGATTCAACTCGACGATCAAAGATTTGCTGGCAACCCGATTGAGGTGAAGTTCCACGGCCAACTTCGCCCCGAACAACAAGCCACCGCCAGCGCCATGCTCGCGTTCGACGACGGCATTCTGTGCGCAACGACCGCCTTCGGGAAAACTGTCATCGCGGCGTGGCTTATTGCCGCACGGAAAGTGAACACCCTTGTCCTCGTCCATCGGCGACAACTGCTGGATCAATGGCGTGAGCGGCTAGCGGCATTTTTGAATCTGCCCATCAAATCAATCGGCCAGATCGGCGGCGGGCGTCGTCGCGCCAGCGGCATTATTGACGTTGCCGTCATTCAAAGCCTGAACCGCAAACAGGTGGTGGATGACATCGTTGCCAACTATGGCCACGTCATCGTGGATGAATGTCATCACTTGTCGGCGGTAAGTTTTGAGCAGGTGTTGCGGCAGGTGAAGGCGCGTTACATCACGGGCTTGACGGCCACGCCGCAACGCAAGGACGGCCATCATCCCATCATCGTGATGCAATGCGGGCCGATCCGGCATCGCGTGGATGCCAAAGCCCAGGCACTCGCGCGCCCTTTCAAGCACATCGTCATTCCAAGACCGACCAATTTCCGGTTGCCGTCCATGAATGAAAAACCAGAAATGCACGAATTGTATGCGGCATTGGCCGTGAACAAGGGGCGCAACGATCTAATCTACGTTGACCTGCTCCGCGCCATCAAAGCTGGACGTTCTCCCATCCTCCTGACTGAACGCACCAGCCAGGTGGATGAATTTGCCGGGAGATTGATTGGTCTTGTAAAACACATCGTCGTCCTGAAAGGTGGCATGGGTGTAAAACAACGGCGCGGCGTCGCCGAACAACTGGCGGCGATTCCGAATGACGAGGAGCGGGTTTTATTGGCCACTGGCCGCTACATTGGTGAAGGCTTCGACGATTCACGCCTCGACACGCTTTTTCTGGCCATGCCGATTTCGTGGCGTGGCACGCTGCAACAATACGTTGGCCGACTGCATCGTCTGCACGACAGCAAACGCGAGGTCATCGTTTATGATTACGTGGACGGCTGCGTGCCGGTTCTGTCTGCTATGTATGCGAAGCGTGTGCACGGTTATGAATCCGTGGGGTATTTAATCCGGGACACGTAACCCATTTCTACCGAACCAAAATCCCAGCAATTCGAGCAATAAAAGTTAATGCTCAATCCAAATCATGGTCGCCGTAATTGCAATGCGATGGTTCCCAATCCGACGGGAACGGGTCAACCCGTTCCGGTGGCGGCGGTGTTCCCGGTAAATGAATAATTATCGCTGGCCGGACATGGTTCGTGGATTCATCTCCTTTTCGTCGCAATGCCCCGCTCAATACCCACGCCAGAAGGGCCAGCAAAAGATAGATGGCCCCGACGAGAAAATAGACGGCGTGTTCGTGGATAAATCCGTCAAGGTGCTTCAATCCCGATGCTTCCAGTTCGATTGCTATTATTTGCCAAGGTTGCATGATGTCCTCCTTATGCCGCGACGCTTTGCGTCGCTGGTCTGGTTGCATGGTTTCCGATGATGGCTTTTTGTTGCCGTTCGTATTCGCTCAACGAGGGCATTTCCACCTCGGCCTTGCGCGAATAGGCCCGCGTCATGGCCTTGCTGTTATGGCCCAAGTTTACCTGCGCATACCGTTCGGGATAGCCTGCCGCTTTGGCTCTTTCAGCCCATGCGTAACGATAGCTGTGCAACGAAATGCCTTTGATGCCCAAACCAACACAGCGTTGATGAAATTCCGTCGCCCGGTCGCCTGCGCGGACGGTGCGCAGATACGGAAACAACGGGCCATTGCCCGGCAGGTCGCGTAGGATTTCCGCCATGTCCTCGTCAAAACGCATGATGGCAACCGTGTCGGTTTTCATCCGCTTGTAGCTGATGACGTGGTTGTCCCAATCAACATTTTCTGCTTCGAGGAATGCCAAGTCCGATTGCGACGCGCCCAAATGCCACGCCAGTTTGTAGAACGCCTTGCGTTCGGGATTTTGTTCGCGGGCGACGATGGCCAGATGTTCGGCCAGCGTGATGCCACGCTTTTCTTTGAACTCGACTGCCGGCCAGCGTTTTTTTGCCAGCACCGGCCACGGCAGCCAGGTCATGTCCAAGGCGAAGTTGTGGATGCGCCGCAGATAGACGTTGGTCGAAACTTTTCCGGCTTCCAAAACGCGCAGAAAATGTTCCGGGCGCGTTTCCAGAAGCGGCAAATGCCGGATGCCGTCAAAGGCTTTGTCTTTGATGGCGGTCTGCCAGCGGTGTTGGGTCTGGTCTTTCTTGAGCTTCACCAGTTCGTCCATGACGAACTGCCAGTCGCGGGTGGCAATCTGCGGATCGCTCGCGGCCAGATAGGCGCGGGCAATTTGCAGGTTCACGGCGGGCTGCTGTTCCGCTTCCTTGCGTGAGTGGAACAATCGCGCTGCGGTGGCTCGGTCATTGGTGCCGAGACTTTCCTGCTTGCCCGTCACGTCGTCGTGAATGTAGTAGCGACCGCCGTTTTTTCTTTTATAGAGTCTGTATCGTTGTCTCATAACTGTTTTTACAGTGATGAGGTTACGACGGTTGATCTCGACTCCGGTAGGGAGCAGGTGGGAGTTACGCAGGGCAGGCCAGAGTTAAATTTTGCTGGCACTTCCGCTGGCACTCGTCTGTGGAAGTTGACCAAACCCTACAGTTCCAACTGGTTAGGTTTGGAGGCGGAGGTCGGAATCGGCCATTTATCCCCGCGTTTGCAGTTCAAATATAGCTGATTTCATTGGCTATTCAAGCTAATTCGGCTTAATCCAACCATACCGTTTTTAACTCGTTTGGTGTCCGTTTTGGTGTCCGTTGGTGTCCGCAAAATGAGAACATTCATGCGCGTTGCATCGCGGATTTGCCTGAACGGTCTGATTCGCCCGGCGTAGAAAACCGTCCCGTGTTTTCCGATTTACGGGCGTTCTTGAATTTCCAATGTTCACTTACCGCGTCGGTGAAACGGGCCAGCCATTTTATGTCGTGCTTCAGTTCTTGAAGGGTGTCGTAAGCAAAAAACTTCGTGGCGTTGTCCGCCGGATGCCCTAACGGTTTGAGCAATCCATTGGAAACTAAAATCGGAATGTCGTGCGCGGCGCAGCGCAAAATCCACGCCGCTTCCTCCACGGTCACGCGCGCCGGCTTCTCCCTCAAATTCAGAAATTTTTCACGTTCCTGATCCATACTTCAAATGCCGATACCGCGGGACTGGCGCACGGACTGCGTTTGCACCTGTTTAATCACTTCCGTGCCTTCGGCAACGCTGTCGCATCGCTCTGAAAGGGCGCGAATGACTTTGCCTGGATGGTCGTCGGGAAATTGTTCCCAAACAATTTTCTGCGCTTTGACCTCGGCGTTACGCGCCATGAATCGCAGCGTGTGCCGCATTTGTCCCATGTATTCGGTCGCCACCTCGCGGGCGCCATTTCCTTTCAGCAAAATCTCGGTGTCACCGTGGGCTTGCGTGTAGGGGGAAGCCACAAGCCGTTGAATCACCGCCCATTCGTCGCCGTCCGCCTTGCGGCAAAGCAAAATTTCAGTTCGGAAAAGTTTGAGCAACTGCGCGTGCGCGTTCCATTCACCTTCCGGCGTGGTGACGGAGGCAAAAGCCTTTGGCACGGGTCGTTCCCATTGGACGTGTTCCAACCGGCTCAACGCCTCGCGCACGGGTCTCATGGTTGCAAGATCGCCCTCAATCGTCGGGAAGGCGGCGTTGTAGGCGGCCAGTTGTCCGTCAGTCAGTCGCGCATCGCTGCCCGGCACTTCGTGTAGTGGATTTCCTTCGCGCTTCTCCATGCCGTTAATCCTTTTTCAACAGCCGGTTCAGTTCCTCGTTGGCAATGACAAATTCGCCCGACTGGGAGAGTCCGGCCTGCACACGCTCGCGTTGAATGAGTGTGCAAAGTGCATAGGCGTCGAGACCAAGCCTGCGGGCGGCTCTCGGAATTGAAATTGAATCCGCCTCACCCAACCTGCCGGTCAAAATTGCATCTGGCTCGCTGTCCATAATTCAAATCAAATAGCCCAAAATTTTCGTTTGTCCAGTGATAAAAGGAGCGTCACTTTCCCGCGCGCTGTTCCTAAAAACAAGGTCTTGGCGGCGGCATCACAACTTCGGCGTCGGGATGTGCAGCGCACCGCGCCTCGACCTGATGGCCTTTTCCGTGCGGTGGAATTTTTCAGCGAGCACCGTGTCTGGCATGGTGCCCAGCAAGCGCAATTCCGCAGTCGTCCAAGGGCGGTGTGCGGGATTGTTCCAAGCATGGTTCATGGGTGTTGCAAATGGTCAACCAACCCGTCGTCGTCAAAACCTGAAACATTCTTCCGGCAAACAATCCTCGGCGCGCAATCCTTAAGAGCCAAGTCCCTGTCTGGCTTGTGCTCGTCAACGGTGGAGCCGCAAACCGAACCACCGGCGCGCAGCGCCTTTGTCTATTGCGGACGACCTTGATGAGCACAAGCCAGACATACAATCGGACGAAGGCGAGCGCGCCGGAATCTACCCTGTGCAGATGCACCATCCTTGTGAACAACCATTTTCATATTTGTATTTGCAGACCAGAGAACTTTTGACACCTTGCCCGGCGACTTATTATCAAAACCCGATTTACGCGCACACCAAATGAGCGGAGCCGTTAATTATGCGCTGGGACTGTGACGAGCGTTGACGGTTTATCTGGCCGACGGCCGGGTGAGGCTGTCCGCAAATCTTCGCACCAGCCTTCGGCGAGGGATTTGGTGAAATGGAAGATTTCTTAATCAGCCAACGAAGCGGTGGCAATAATCTCGCCGGCTGCTGCTGCTGAAACTTTTCAAGAATAAATTTATGGAACACAAAAGGCCAAAATAGCAAATAATTCGCAGAAACGAAGTCACGTCAATAAATTTATGATTTTATTTGCTGCTTGATTGGCGCCGTCAAATTTTAGAAGAGAGTTTACACGAGCGTGAAGACTTGAGCGGGACGTTTGCAAAGCATCGTTTACCGCCGCTGAAAGATTAGGCACATTCAAATCATCTGGTTTTATTGTCCGCAGCAAACCGAGTTGTGCGAACGCCAAAGCTCGCAGAAGTTGTTCGGACCGTGGCTTTGTTCGAGGGACACAAACAACTGGCACCCCTTGGGAAAGACTTTCCGCCAGGGTGTTATAGCCTCCCATGCAGACAATCGCATCAATTGTTGAAAAACTCTTTGAAAGGCTGGGGCTGAATCGCCGGAGCGTTACTCCATTTTTTGCGGCGAGTTGGTGCAGGCTGTGGCAGTCTTGAGCAGAGATCAAGGGGCCAGCTATGACGGAGCCACGCCACCTCACATTTTTAGCAGATTCGACAAATGTCTTTAAAAGATTAAACCCGTCTTCGCCCCCGCCAACTGTCGCCAAGACCGATAGGCGGTTATCGCACCTTTCTTCAGCCAACTCCAAAAAACAATCGGATGCTGCATCGCCATCTGACGGGTTCACCACATATCCGCAAAATTTTGTGCGTTCGCTCAAATTTGCCTGAAATTGATACTCTTTGATCGGATCAAAAATTGACTGGATCCCATAAATCAAAATACGGTCAAAATATTCGGCGATGCGTTGCTGGGTGCGGCTCGGCAACCATTCCCTTAAGACTGCATCGCGATCATCAAGAATATCCCTTAATCCCAAAACAATCCGCGCCCCGATGGATTTCGCGACTTCCAATGGGGCGCTTAATTCTTCTTTAACGCCAAACGGATGCTTATCCACGAGCACTATGGTCGGACAGAACGTCCGCACAATTTCCAACAACTTGGCGGAACGGAAAGCGTGTAATTTGGAACCACCGATGCCTAGTCTCGGACTGATATATTCCCCACTTGAGAGTTTCTTTAGGGCAGGCAGCTTGATAATTTCGCAATTGGCCGGCACGTTGAAGTGCGATGCCTCATCTATACTGGTGGCAAGCAATATCTTTGATTCAGGGACTGATTGATTCAGCGCAGCCGCGATGGCGAGCTGGCGACGGGTGCTTCCCAAACCCATGCTGTCGTGTGAATAAAGTAAGCATCGCATTTTCTGTCTTGATAGCTCGCTGGCCTACGGATTGAAAAACTGTGCCATATTTTAGGTCGTCCATTTACTTCACGAAATTTCAGTGCGGAAAATTATTTGGACTGCCATTAATTGAGGGTGGAAATTGCATCGTTCCAGAAAATTTGTTCTGCATAGGCGAGCCAAATCCGAGATGACCTGGCGGATTTCGGCTCAAAGCCGTAGCGGGTATCATGGGCAAGATTTTCGCGTATCCGTTCTCAACGGCAAATGGGATGGATTTAATCGTGACGCTGCCGGATTTTAGACCGTTGCAGTGCGCAGTGACAGTTATCACTCCTGACTCAAGTTTTGAGCGAACAGCGACACGATTGATTCCGCACTCTAGGTCAAGGTATTCATTGTTAACGGAATTTGTTTTCCCGCTGTTGTAACCGCCGCGCCAGATCGCCGGGCCGGTGCATTCAAAATCCACACGTTGCTGGAATGTCGGGCAACGCTCACCGCTCGCATCCATCGCCTCGACATCAATCAGCGCAATGTCCGAACCATCGGCGCGCAAACCGCCGGGGCCAACGGTTGGGGTCAGCCGCAAAGCCACCGGCGCACCGGCGGTGCGAATAGCCTGGGTGACCGCCGGCTTGCCGTTGTTCCAGGCCACCGCCTTGATTTCGCCAGGCTTAAAGGCAACGTCTGGAAATGTGAAAAGGAAGCGGTCTGATACTTTGCCGCGACCAAGGGATTTTCCATTCACAAATAGTTCCACATCCTGACAGTTCGACGTGACATAAATTGTCTTTTTGGTTCCTGGCGTATATGTCCAATGACCAATGATGTGAACTTGTGGATCGTCGCGAAACATCGTCTGGCACACATAGTAGGCTTCTTTCGGCAGACGCACCCCGTCCACCTCGCCACTTGCGCGGCAAACTTCCACCGTGTTGCGTCCGCCACTGGTTGTATCGGAGAAAATCCAGTTCGCGCCTCCCGCATGATTATCCGCACCGATTTTGTGAACGTATTGGCTGACTTCATTCACGGCGTATTGTTCCGAATTCAAATCATAAGTCTGGCCCAAGGCTTCAGGACAACTAAAATTCGGTGGCGAGAAAGCATCCCAGACCCGGCGTGGCGATTCTTCCCGGTCATATTCCCCTTCGACCACCGGCAATCTGGCAATTTCATGGCGTCCCTCTGTGCCGATACATACATCAATAAAACGGGCATCAATTTGGTTCAGACCGCGAAACCCGTAGGCACGTCCACCATGCGGGTCATATTCGTCCATGAAACCACGCAATTCCTGGGCGTGTTCCAAGGTGACCGTATAATTGCCACCCTCCCAAATCATGATGGATGGATCATTGCGGTAATAAATGATGGCATCCCGGAAGGCATCAGAGCGAAGCGTCCAAGCCGCCCCAAACGAGTCGGATTCACCATCCACGCCCGGCTGCTGAACCATGAGACCGAGCCGGTCGCAGCTTTCAATCTGTGCCGGGCCGCCCGCGCAATGTCCCCAGCGAACCCAGTTCGCGCCCGCGTTCTTCATCAAATCCAAGGTGTAAAAATGCAGCCAATCCGGCTGGGCTGAACCCAGCCCCGGCCACTCATCCACCGGCTTTTGTCCCCAGCCGTGAAGTTTCAAATGCTGGCCGTTGATCCAAAATCCAGTGTTCACATCCCAGCGAACCGTGCGGATGCCAAACAGCACTTCGCTCGTATCAACCGGCTTGCCGCCCACGCTCAACGAGCAAACCACCCGGTAAAGGTAAGGATGATCCGGCTCCCAAAGATTGGGGTGGGCAATGTGACCGGACATTTTGAATTGTTCGTGTGTCCCAGCAGCGACCCTCCCGCTTTGTTTCAAAGTCAAAACGGAATTGCCGGTGAGATCCAAGATGTGCGCCGTCAATTCAACTTTCTCATCCGTTGCCCGACCGTTCTCCACCGGCACTTCCAGATTGACCGTGGCCGAGTTGCTCGAAATACCCGTGGCATAAACATAAGGCCCGGCGGTCTGCAAAAAGTCGTAAAGCGGCAGCGAAATGTGTAGTGGATCGGTTATGTATAGTTTTACATTGCGGTAAATACCGCCCATCGCCGGATGCCATTGCGGATTATTCCATGGAATTTGATCAGCTTGGACTTGATTCACATCGGTTGGCATGACGGCTCTTTCCTTAATCTCACCCGGAGTCAGGCCAGCACTCTTTGTGACATTAAAGGCATTTGTTCCACGGCCACCCTCTCGCACCCGGCTCTTCATAAAACGATTGTCGCACATCACCGCCAACACATTGGTCGCCCCGAAATTCACATACGGCGTCAGGTCAAAGCCGAACGGAATGAACCCGTTTTTGCAGGTGCCGAGCAGATGTCCATTGAGATAGACTTCAGCGACCTGACGAACTGCCTCAAATTCAATATAGACTTTTTTGCCCGTGACCGAATCCGGCAGTGTGATATTTTTACGATACCAAGTGCGTCCACTCCATTGGTTTTGCTCCCCGCGCAATTTTGACAGCGCGAAATTGTCAAAGGTGTCCACGTCATTGTAGGTGTGCGGCGTAGAAACTGTCTCCCAGCCGCTATCGTCGAAGTTTGACTGCTGGGCATTGGCCGGATCAGCTTTGATGAATTTCCAGTCGGGATTGAAATTCAACGTGAGACGACCATCGCCAAAAGCATTGCTGCCATTCAACGCCAGCGACAAGCCAATGAGATAAAAACCAAAAAAAAGTAAGCGCAATAAAGAATTGAGGCTTGTTTGAATAAAATAAAAATTCATTCCAAAAGATTCGTTCAATAGCTGCGTTCCGCTCAATCTAAAATGCTAATATTACTTCACGGTTCACGCGGCGTTTCCATGTCGGTTAAACCACCGAACAGATTCTTTTTCGTGTCCCATTCCAGATTCCGATCGTTCGGCGTCGGGTTAAAATAATAGGTGAAATCAATTTTCGGATTTGGGTTGTTAGGGAACACCTCAATGCCGCCTCGAATCTTCCCGTAATGCGCGCTCACAATCTTGCCGTCTTGTTCCACCGTGCGGACGCGAAAAAAGTAGCCTTCCCATACTCCGTCCTTCAGTTTGAAGCTGCGGGTGATGCCTTTATCCTTATGCCAGGAGTTTTGTAATGGGAATTTTGGCTGATAGCCGGTTTCCGGCGCTTCGCGTTCCCATTTGAATTTAGAATTTTTGCCAACCTCCGGCACCGGAGCGTCCACCAGTCCATCCAGCGGATTCTTAAAGTTTAATTCTCCAATCACGTCGTAGTCTTGCATCCCATGATCTTCTTGATGCAGTGAAAAAATAAAATCGGATTTCATGCCCTTGCCATACGGGGCAACCCAATCTCCAACTTCCAAATCAAAACCACATGGCTTGTCTAATGTGGGAATTCGTAGTTGGACTGTTTTGGCATACAACGCCACCGGTTTACCGATGGGACGCAATACGGTCACGCAAGTTGGATTCCAAGGAAGCCAGTGATTGCCTTCAGTTCCAGTAATCTTAAATGGGAAACCGCTCCAATAGTAACCATCTTTTTGAATGCCACCAGCCATTGATCCATCACAAGCCCCTTCCGCTGTAAAAAAACCATCTGTGTCCGTCCTTCCTTTGACGTAAATATTGCGGCGTGTCTTTGGGTCTTCAAACCCAATTTGGACATCGATATTTGGAAATGGGCGTCCAGCCTCATCAAGCACCTTGACTGTGAGCTTTGCCTTGAGCGGTTCAAATTGTTTTACCACTTCATCGGTGGCTGCCACTGCAAGCAGCGCGGTCAAACATATAAGCAATTTTCTTTTCATATTTTTATTGGTTTGAAATAGAGACAAGTTGATTGAATAATCTGTAAAGATATGGATAGGCAACTTGACTTATATCGTTATGATGCCAGTTGGGTGTTCCTGAATCCAATTTGATTCCACGGTCACTCGGCCAGTATGATGAATCAGTAAAACTCACCGGCATATTGAATTGCTTTTCAGAAAGAAGCCTGTTTTGGCAAGGATTCGCCCCGACTGGCAAACTCAAGGCCGGAATGGCTTGCGCCAGCAGTTGTGTGTTCTTGGCCGGGTCGGCGGCAAGAGTGCTGCCGCCTGGTGTGGTGAACAAGCCCTGAATCCAGCTTGGGCCGGTGTAGAGGCTGGCATCCGTATTGACATTGATGCAAGTGGGACAGGATTCGTTCCACGTCCCCCAGCCGTTCTTGAACAAGGAATTATACCGGCTACTATCCAGCAGATCCTGCGTGACGGTTCCAATCTCCGACGGCGTCTTCACCCGCCTGTCCCCCGTGGTTCCATCTATTGCATACCATGTCGGATAGGTCGTCAAATACCCATCACACACATTAAATCCCCAGCCGCCGTAATCGCTGCCTTGCACTTCTATACCATAGGACACAATGTTACCTTTGGTTTTTTCCTGTATAACCCAAGCATAGATGCCCAATGGGGATTTATTCCAACTAGTCAGTGCAGCCCATCCATCCTGGATGATAGCCGAATTTGGCTCTCCATCATATTCCCCCAGCACATCCTCGGTGGAAGAATAAAAGCTATAAACATTGGCGTTGGAAAGAGCGTTCGTAAAGCGATTGCACCAGGTCAGCGTTGAGCGAGCGTCGCTGGAGTCAAACCGCTGGTGCCAATTGGCGGCAAACAACCCTTCCGGGTAGCCGCTCCAAGCCGAGGGCTGCATGGCTGTTAGATTTACATCCGCATTGTCATCAAAACATTCCTGCGCAAACGCAGCGTCCATAAGACAGGCATTATTCACCTGCAAACCAAAATCACTGAGCGCAAACGCTGTCAATTCGCAACCCAAGCTATGTCCCACGATGGTTTTTGAACCAGCCAGCGCATTGATTTTCGCCGCGAGTTGTGGCGCGGTAGCAAAGGCGTTCATTTCGGCTAAATAATAGTCAGCCAGGCCAAAAACAGGGTGTTCAGCCAGAAAATTGGCACCTGCAGGATTACCCAGCCAGTCTACTCCCACAAACTTGGTCTGGTTGCCGCCCCAGTAAAAGCGCTTGAACATTTCAGCTTCCCAGCCGAGCGATTCCTGGGCGCTGACATTATAGCCATGAATGAAAAACAGCCATTTGTTGGAACCAGTCAGCAAATCATCCGGAAAGTTACTTGGTTTACCCATTCTACTAATCACACCCACATCACCTGAATAAGCCGGGCCAGGCAGGTTGGCTGGCGCATCTCCGCCATCACGCAGATTTAGATGCCGGAACATCTGCTCCACGCCGTTGATGCTCAAGTAGAGCGGCTGACCACCGACAATTTTTCCATTGTGCCAGATTTCCAGCCAGAGCGGTTGCGTGGTGGCCGCGCAGCCCTCCGCCAAGATGACACCTTTACCGCCATTGGCTTGGACTTGCGCCAGCCAGTTGGTGTTTAATACCACCCCAGAATCCGCCACCGGCACTTGCACCACATCAGCAGCATCCAGCGTGGTATAGGTAACAGCCCCGGAACTATCAGAACTAAAAGACGGGTCATAACCCGCAATCGAACCATAGTCCGCAGATCCGGTGGAATTCGTCAGGTAGTCAAACGCATTCGTCGGCGTCAGATCGGTGTAAAGGAACTTCACCGCGCCCGCCGCCTGATACAGCCGATACTCATAACCATCCGTCGTCGGCATTAGCTGAAGAACATTACTCAAACACAACGCCACCGGAAAGAAATTGACATAATCCGACCGCCCTTGCGGATGATTCCAACTGTAATTGGCCGGACTAGATCCGGGTATCTGGTCATCCGCGCCGGATGCAATGTCACCGCTTTCTTTTGAGTCATTGATCCAAAACCGGTAGGGTTTGGCCGGCGTCGTGTCGTCGGGATTGATTTGGCCGGGCTGGTCAAAGGTGATCTGGCCATCACGGTTGTTGTCCACTGCCAGCAAGTCCAATTGAACCGCCTGCACGTTGAATATATCGTTTGGATCCTGTGCTATCGGGGTTACATCCACATTCGCGCCCGCCGGAGCCTGTAAAATTGTCACCCCCCAGGCGGATCCATCCGTGTTTGTTGCGGGGAACAAAGTTGTGCCTTGAATGCTCAATGAATCCGATGGCAATTGCTGGCCAAACTCATAAGTTGAATAATCCCAGGCCTGTGCTTGGACAAGATAACTGACGGTCGTGCCAGCAACGGCATCTCCTTGCGGTTGAATCATTACATGCGTCCTTGTGAGAATTCCGTAACGGTCACTATTTTCCCACAATGGATAAATTCCCAACAATGGATCAATGAAATTTAATCCAGGCAAAAGATTGTCATCCAGCAAGTCAAAATAGGGATTTTCCGTGCCACCCTCTAAGTTGCCCGTATAATATGCAAATCCCCTTGTGAAGCCACCCGTCTTGTAGTTCCAAAAAATCCCATAATTGACCATTTGATATGACGGGCCCACAGGGATAGGGACGAAGCCATATTGCCCCCAGTTTGGCGGGTTAAAACCCGCCCACGAATAATCTTGCGGAAACCAAGATTGCCAGATGAGCCCTACCTGATTATTGATTGCTTGATAAGATTCAGCCTGTTTAGAATAGCTCATCAAGGTAACTAAAGCTGGCTGTAATTGGCAAAAAGCTTGAGTGGCAATAAGATTTCCAAGATTGTCTCGCACCTCAATGTAAATGTTAGCGGTGCCAGTGGGGCTAACGGGAACATAATCCGCTTCCCAAACTGGGTCTCCTGATATTGTGGCACTCACGCCATTAACGGTGACAGAATAACTGGCATCGCCGATTGTCCCGGTCAAATTTACGGACGACTGATTCAACTGGGCGCTGGTCAAGGGATTCATCGCCAAACCGACATCGTTTGGAGTTACGGCAAGATTGTTTGTGCTGGTATTTCCCGAAGCGCTGGTTGTCATGACAGTTATGGTATTAGGGCCAGTGCCAAGCGGAATATTGCTTGCCAAAACATTTCCGTCCCTGGCAACCGACCCGGAAATGACATTGGTGTTTCCATTGGTGTCGGTAATGGTTATGGAAACCGTCGCCGTTGGATCGCTCACCACCCCCTGTAGTGTAAAGTTGGTTCCGCCAACAATTGTTCCATCCTGGGGCCAAGTCAAAGTTGTGACTGGCGGATTCGTATTGCTCGAATAGTCCAATGTAAAGCTGACATTGGTCGTAAATGTATTTCCTGCCAAATCAACGGCGTGAAGCGTGATAAGATTGTCGCCGTTGGTTGTCAATACGATGTCATAGCATTGAAAATAATTCGTCGTGAACGCCAATGAATTCGTGTCGCAGAATTGCCCGGTGATGTAACCGGTTTGGTTTGTCCAAATACCCGTGGCATTGCTGACATCAAATGTCAGGCTGCTCAAAGACTCGTTGGCATAGCCTTGCAGTTGAATCATCGGTTGCGAAACGACGTTAACAGCAGGGTTGGTAATGGTGAGAATTGGCGGCACCGTGTCCAGAATGAGCTTTGTCACCTGCCATGTCTGCTGAGCATCTGATGGCAAGCCCCGCAACCCGACCCAGACAGTATAGCTGCCATCGCCGAAATTCAAGGCAACGACGTTTGTGGGATATGGCTCCCATGTCGCCCCAGCAAAGTTGGGAAGTGAACCGTTGATAATCGGATTGGTGTCAACCATCACGGCCATGAAATATGGAATTCCACTTAAGATGCTTATCGGCACGGACACGGTGCTGCTATTGACATATTGATTCGTCAACGACAAGGTAAAGCTGATCACATTGGGGTCATGGCCCCACTGGTAATCCCGTAATAAAGTTAAATTGCCTCCAACCGGAACGGAGTTGGGATCCATCCCTGTTTGATTAAAATACTTCACTTCCCACCAGTCAGGAATGTCGCTGCCATGAGTATAGGTGTTGGCCGCGTCCAAGGGGTAATTGAATGTTTCGAGTTCGTCAAAAGCACCGCCAGCCTGGTTGTTTCCATCCTGGTCGCTGCCAATCCTGAAACCGTTGGTCAATTCGTCGGCATTGGGGAAGAAAGTCACGCCAGCCCCAGCGGCCAGCAATTGGCCGTCCACATACAAGGCGCTGCCGGTCGGCGAATAGGTCAGCGCAATCTGATACCATTCACCGGCTGACCATGAAATGTTGGCAGTTAAATTTGTCATTCCGCCGCCGTTGGTGGATGTGCCAAACATAAGCTGGTGCCCATCGGGACTGCAATATAACGACCACCAGCCATTGGTGAAAGCGGGGTTGTAACTGCCAATTTCAACCAGCCGGCCTGAAGTTCCGGGCCCAACGCCTCCGGCATTGGTGCTGCCCCAGTCGGGCTTGAACCAGAACAGCATGGATCCCGTCTGGCAATTGATATTTGTATTGCCATTGGTCTCCACAACATTGTAGGAAAGCGAAGCCGGACTGATGCTGTCCACCAACACCGCATTGCTGCTCCAGCTTGGAACGCCGGCCACATTGGTGGCCAGCAACGGCAACTGACCGCCCTCGCCAATCCAAGTGTTGGTATCATTGAAAGTCCAATGGGCCAGCGGCACATATTCATTGAGGATGACGGCGACAGAATTGCTCCCGCTGAAGGCGCTGGCCAGAATCGTGCTGTCGGGCGGGTTGGAACCGGCCGGCGGAAAATATACCCACACCGAGACATTGCCGTTCGTGTCCGAGCGCAAGGTCAAAGATGTAACCGGTGTGTCGTTGGTGGTCGCGGCCAGCAACGCCGTCCCGTTCGTAACGGTGAATACCACGGGGGCATTGGTCAGAGCGACTGGCGAATTATTTGTCACATTTATGGTCAACGGCAGCGGCAGGAATGCATTGTAATTTCCGCTCTGGTCATTGCCGCTGATTGTTTCCAGGGTTGGCAAAGCGCCATCATAGTAATCGGTTGGGTCAATCCCATTCTGGTAGTCGTATGAGAGGCTTTGGCCGTTTCCGTCCGGTGATGAATTGGGATCCAGGCCGATCTGGCTGAAATACTCCATTTCCCAAAAATCGGGCAATCCATTGCCGTCGGCGTCCAAGGCAATCGTCACCGTTGCGCTTTGAGCCGGACCAGATTGTCCTCCCCCGGTGTCCACCGCCACCGCCGACAGGGTGTATTGGCCGACGAAAGCATTTGTCCACCACAGGCTGTTTGTCCAAGTGAACGAATAAGGGCTGGAAGTCGAAACGCCCAGTGGTATGTTGGCAACTCCATTTGTTCCGTAATAATAATCAACCTCCTGGATTGAAAAACCGGAGGCAGCTTCTGCATCAGCCGTAATCGTCAGGGTTTGGTTTGTTCCGATAAGGAGGAAGCTGCCGTCGACCGGGCTGGTAATGCTGACCGTCGGCGGTGGAACGAGCGTTTCACTAAAGTCCGCCTCGGCAAGCTGTTCACGGCTCGCAGCCAAGACCCTGATCTGACAGCTCGTATTGACTAAATTATTATCCGCAAACCCAATCAAAGACACCTCACCATTGGTATCAGTCGTCAATCTTAACCCTTTGAAATTGGTTCCGCCGCTGTTTGTCCGCAATTCCATGTCGCCGGAAATAATTTCGACTGAAACCGGGGCGTTGCTTAATGCCAGGCCGTTGGTGTCAGTCACTTGGAAGATCAGCGGTTGGGCAAATTCAGATCCACCATGTCCAATTTGATTGTTACCATTGAGAACCTGTAAACCAGGCAACTGACCGTCATAATAATCAACGTAGGTCGGAGCCAGCATGGGAAAACTGTTTTCATCTCCCCAAGGAAACGCATTGTTATCACTGTCGCTGCTGCCCCATTGCCACAGATTGCCTTCATTATCAAACGCAGCAGAGGCATCCGAACCCGCCGCCACGGAAACCATGTTGGTCATCCCCAAAACCTGCATTGGAAGATTGGTTTGATTGATTAAGCCACCATCGCCCAGTTGCCCGGAACTGTCTTTGCCCCATGCCCACAATTCGCCCTGGCTGTCCACTGCGAGTGAATGGGCAGTCCCGGCAGCAATCTGCACAATATTGGTAAGAACCATCACCGGCAAGGCCAGTGAGTATTCGCCTCCACCATCGCCAAGCTGGCCAGAATTATTGCGTCCCCACGCCCAGACACAACCGTTGGCATCCAATGCCAGGTTATGATTTGCCCCAGCGCAAATTTTCACGATATTGGTCAGTCCCAAAACTTGAACTGGCACATCACTGCTGTCCCCAAAGCTTCCATTGCCCAGTTGACCAAAGTTATCTTGTCCCCAAGCCCAAACAGAACCATCACTTAATAGAACCAGCATATGTTGCTCCCCCACTGCAACGGCAATGGCGTTTGTTATTCCGGCGACCTGTGTAGGAGTTGTCAGCGTGACGGTTGAAATATCCGATCCTGAACCCACTTCTGTCGTGCCCCAATGCCATACGCTCCCATCTGACTTGACCGCAACCGAAGTTTTATGGCTTCCGGCAACCGCTATGACCGAATTGCTCATTCCAAAAACCAGGACGGGCACGTTGGTGGAATTTAAATCCCCATCCCCCAACTGCGCGAATTGATTGTCGCCCCAGGCCCAAAGGGCACCATTGGAATCAATCGCCAGCGAATGGTTTAGACCCGAGGCGATTTGGGCAATGTTGGTCAGGCCAACCACATGAACCGGATTGGTGTTGTCAAGATGCGTAAAATCGCCCAGTTCCCCAAATTGATTTCCACCCCACGATAGCACGCTGCCATTGGTGGATAATTCCATGATGCGCTCCCCACCAACGGCAGCATTCACAGATAAGCCACTAGCTACCTTGGCGGTTTCAATAAAATTCACTTGAACCACATTGGTTCCACTTTGTGCGCTGACGGTCACAACATCGGTGCCGATATTGGAAGGTAATTGCAACCAAACCGCTGCCTGACCGTTGGTGTCAGTTGTGATTTGCAAGGCATTGGTGGTCATTCCACTGTTGGAATTGGCGATCAAGGCGCTTCCCTGGGTCACAGTAAAGGTCACGGGCGCGTTGGTCAGAATCAAAGCATTGGTATCGGTCAATTGCACGGTCAGCGGTATCGGGAGCCAGCTATTGATCAATCCGCTTTGATTGTTGCCGCCGGTGATTGTGATACTGGGTAAGTTCCCGTTGTAATAATCATTGGTATTCGCCGGATTGAAATACTTTCCGTTCAAATAGCTTTCGACGCCCTGACGATCCGTGTCCGAAAGCACCGTGTCGTAAACCAGCACTTCCGCAATATCTCCGGCCATGTAGCTCCACGCATAACCCAAACGCCCGCCAGACACATCCCAGCCGCCCACCCCGTTGACTACCGTCTGCTCCAGTCCGTCCTGAAAAAATCTCGCGTCGCTCGTCCACTCCTGCAACGTCGGTCCCAGCGGCAAGCTCAAGCCCACGCCCGTGGTCTTGTTTGCCAGTTCCGCACTCCCCAGTGACCTTACCAAATGCGGTTGGTATACACTCGTGTCCGCAATGCCCGACGCCACTTCAAAACCATACTGTCCCGCCGCACGGTTGACCAGCGGTCCGCCCCACGCCTGATGCCCCGTCATCCGATATACAATGAACACCGTGAAGTTTGTCGTGTTCACCGCCGGAAAACCCAGGTAATCACTTGTCCCGTTAAACCGCACTGCCGACTCCCCGTTGATCGCGTTGGTCGCCAGCACCGGCTCCGCCGCCGTGACCGTCTGGCTCGCATGGTTGCCGTTGCCCGACTCATCCAGCCATTGACTCACGTTTCCGCTACCGTCCGTGATCAATCCCGTGTCCGCCTTGAACCAGAGTGCCAGTCCCGCAGCCGATGTTGGAGCACTGCCCGCCGTCACCACAAAATCGGCACTGGTCGTCGCGCTCCCCATCCCGTTCAAATAACTCACCGCCTTGACCGTCGCGTTGCTGCTCAAGTTGAAAGCTCCCGTATACAAGGTCGAACTCGACGTTGGTGCGCTGCCGTCAGTCGTGTAATATAGCTGGGTTCCCAAGGCCGGCGTGTTCAAGGTCACCGTCACTGAACCCGGATAGGTTCCGCCAGCAGGACTGATCACCGGCGCGGGCGGTGGACTCAATACCGCATACTTCCCATTCAAATAGTTTGCCACACCCTGGCGATCCGTGTCCGAAAGCACCGTGTTGTAAACCAACACTTCCGCAATATCCCCGGACATGTAGCTCCACGCATAGCCCAGCCTCCCGCCGGACACGTCCCAGCCGCCCACACCATTAATCACCGCCTGCTCCAGTCCATCCTCAAAATATCTATAATCGCTCGTCCATTCCTGCAACGTCGGTCCCAGCGGCAAGCTCAAGCCCACGCCCGTCGTCTTGTTCGCCAGTTCTTGGCCTCCCAATGACTCCACCAAATGTGGCTGGAAAACACTCGTGTCTGCGGTGCCAGATGACAACTCAAAACCATATTCTCCCGCCGCGCGGTTCACCATCGGCCCGCCCCACGCCTGATGTCCGGTCATCCGATACACGATGAATACCGTGAAGTTCGTCGTGTTCACCGCCGGAAAACTTAAATAATCGCTCGTCCCGTTAAACCGCACCACCGGCTGGCCGTTGATCGCGTTGGTCGCCAGCACCGGCTCCGCCGCCATGACCGTCTGGCTGGCATGATTGCCGTTCCCCGATTGATCCAGCCATTGGCTCACGTTCCCACTGCCGTCCGTCACCAATCCTGTGTCCGCCTTGAACCAGAGCGCCAGTCCCGCAGCCGATGTCGGAGCACTGCCTGCCGTCACCACAAAATCGGCGCTGGTCGTCGCGCTCCCCATCCCGTTCAAATAACTCTTCACTTTCACTGTCGCGTTGCTGCTCAAGTTGAAAGCTCCTGCGTAAAGAGTTGAACTCGCTGTCGGCTCACTACCGTCAGTCGTGTAATATAGCTGGGTTCCCAAGGCCGGCGTGCTCAAGGCCACGGTCACCGAACCCGGATAGGTTCCACCAGCAGGACTGATCACCGGTGCGGGCGGAGGACTCAACACGGCATACTTTCCGTTCAAATAGCTTTCGACGCCCTGACGATCCGTGTCCGAGAGCACCGTGTTGTAAACCAGCACTTCCGCAATGTCCCCAGCCATGTAGCTCCACGCGTAACCCAAACGCCCGCCAGACACGTCCCAGCCAGTCGCCCCGTTGATCAACGCCTGCTCCAGTCCGTCCTGAAAAAACCGCGCGTCGCTCGTCCACTCCTGCAAGGTCGGCCCCATCGGCAGGCTCAAACCCACTCCCGTGGTCTTGTCCGCCAGTTCCTGGCTCCCGAACGACTCCACCAGTTCGGGCATATAAACACTGGTGTCCGCGCTGCCCGAACCCACTTCAAAGCCATGCAGTCCCGCCGCACGGTTAACAATCGGCCCACCCCACGCCTGATGGCCCGTCATCCGATAAATAATGAACACCGTGAAGTTCGTCGTGTTCACCGCTGGAAAACTTAAATAATCGCTCGTCCCGTTAAACCGCACCGCTGGTTCCCCGTTGATCGCGTTGGTCACAGCCAATGGCTCGGCTGCCGTGGCCGTCTGGCTGGCATGATTGCCGTTGCCCGACTCATCCAGCCATTGGCTCACGTTCCCGCTACCGTCCGTGATCAATCCTGTGTCCGCCTTGAACCAGAGCGCCAGTCCCGCAGCCGCTGTTGGAGCACTGCCTGCCGTCACCACAAAATCGGCGCTGGTCGTCGCGCTCGCCATTCCGTTCAAATAACTCTTCACTTTCACCGTTGCATTGCTGCTCAAGTTGAAAGCTCCTGCGTAAAGAGTTGAACTCGCTGTCGGCTCACTGCCGTCAGTCGTGTAATATAGCTGGGTTCCCAAGGCCGGCGTGCTCAAGGCCACGGTCACCGAACCCGGATAGGTTCCACCAGCAGGACTGATCACCGGTGCGGGCGGAGGACTCAACACGGCATACT
>Ga0302266_10001222_pt1 | contig 23943 bp, 17 predicted proteins | sample III_Bog_E1_2_FD_194559 | JGI IMG/M metagenome (GOLD analysis project Ga0302266, IMG submission 194559) | Peat permafrost microbial communities from Stordalen Mire near Abisko, Sweden - III_Bog_E1_2 | ecosystem: Environmental > Terrestrial > Soil > Wetlands > Peat | place: Sweden: Abisko... | reverse complement strand
GGAAACCAGGGCGCCGCCATCGCTGATACAAGCTCCGCTGGCTGGCTGATCCGTTTGATCGGTGTTTGAATATCCGTAGGGGTTGGGCTGCACCTGGTTGAGATCGACCATGGCCTCAAGATTCTGCCCGTGGCTCCCGATGTAAGAGAAGCGCGCGCCGAGCGAGTGGCCGAAGTCCTGCTCCAGGGTCAGGTTCCACTGCTGTACGTTAGGGTCGTGGTAGTGGACAGGAAACGCGTAGTAGAAGCCGGCGGTTCCGGTTGAGCTTCCGGCAGCGGTGTTGAAGGGGTTGGCGAAGGAGAGCAGCGGAGTAATTCCGTCCTCTGCATAGCCCTGGTTATACGTGCCCACATAGCTTGAGTGAACCGCCCATCCGGAGACCAGCGCGAAACCGAGAGGCGACTCAATAAAGCGACCCCACCCCCCACGCACAACAGTTTTTCCGCTGCGGTAAGGCTGCCACGCGAAACCGAGGCGGGGGCCCCAATCGGTCTTGTCGGTGTAACGGAGGCCGCTGGGAATTCCGGCCTCTGAAGCTGTGTCTAGGGGTGTTGGTGCAATGGCGCCGAGGAGCGCCGACGAAGCAGCGGCCTCGGCCTGTGCATTGGAAACGACGACTGCGCCGCTGACAGCCTGTCCGTCCACTGAAGCCGAATAGCTCGGTAGGAATGTAGCCGTGTTGTAGTGCGTTTCCTTGAGCGGAGGATGCAACTCGTAGCGCATCCCAACATTCAGAGTGAAGCTGGGCGTGATCTTCCAGTCGTCCTGGGCAAAGGTGCCGTAGGAGTAGCCCAGGCCGTTCATCGTGGGGTTATTCGTGGAACTGACTTCGGTGTAATCGGGATAGCCGAGCAGGAAACCGGAGTAAGGTTCGCCGCTGAAATTGACCTGATCCGCGGATCCCTGAACAATCGACGACGACCCGTCGAAGACATACCAGCCGGAGCGGTAGTTACCGAAGACGTTGTCGTCATGGTCGGTGATACGCTTGAAATCTGCACCGAACTTGAAGGAGTGATTGGCAGGCGACCAGCTTACGTTGTCGAGTGCCTCAATGATCTGTCCGCGCTGCACACCGGGGTTACCTGCGCCCGTGGACATAAAGCCGTTGATGAGCACCTGTGGCGCCTCAGACCAGTCGAGATCGGGTTGCAGGACCGTTAGACCAGTCTGGCTCAGAATGTTGGCGGTGGAGTAGCTCTGCGTCTCAGAGGTGTGCTGGGCGTTATAGCCACCACGAAATTCATTGAGCAACTTGGGCGTGAACACGAAGTTGTGCGCAAAGGTCATGCCCTCGTCGATTTCAGGCGTGTTGTAGGCGCCCTGCAATGGGCTGCCAGCCTCAGCGCAGTAGGTGAAAGTGCAGGCGGCAGAAGGCGCAGTGGTGACCTGCCTGTTCTTGTAGGAGAAACGCGCGAAGACTGTCTGCCGCGACGAAAAAGTGTGATCGAGGCGAACGTCGCCCTGGTTGGAAGAGATAGGCGATGGAAAGTTGATCTGGTAGTTGTTGGCAAAGGCGCCGGGGGCACCTAGGTTGGGCGTGGGCATCAACACATTCAGCAAGTTGGTGGTGATAGCGCTCGGCGTAACAGTCGGACCGTTATTCGAGTTGGTGAGTACAGAGCCATCGGGGTTGTAGACTGTGTAACCATTGGGACATTGGTCGGCTGGATCGGGTTCGCAGTAGGTCTGGTCAAGGTAATAGTTGATATTGCCATTGCGCATATCCATCGATGGAACTGAAAGGACAATGGGCGTCTCGCGCGGCAACCGAAGTCCCTCGTAACTCACGAAGAAAAATGTACTGTCATGGCCGTTGAATACATGCGGAATCTGGACGGGGCCGCCCAGCGTTCCGCCGAAGTCATTCATGATGATCTTCGGCTTCGAGAGCGCAAACGTGTCGTTCGAATTGAAAACGGTGTTCTCGTGGTTCTCGAACAATCCGCCGTGGTAGTGATTGGCCCCCGCCTTGGAAACCGTCGTAATATCGGCCACACCACCGAATTCAGCACTGTTGTTTGACTCGGAAACACGAATCTCTTCAATGGAATTGAAGGAGGGAAACATTTCGTTGACGGGGCCTGAGTATTCCACACCAACGGAAGAGATGCCGTCGACGGTTACCGAGAGCAGGGCCGCAGTCGTACCCGCCACTGCAAGTTCGCCACTGTCGTCCGTCTGCACTCCGGCTTCTGTAGTCAGCGTGGAAATGGGGCTGGTGGAACCGGTGGAACGCGAGTAGATGGCCACCGGCAGGTCGACGAGTTCGGCTCCCGTCTTGGTTTCCGCGAGGTTCGAAACGTCTGTAGTAATTACCGGCAGGGGGTTGTCCATCACCATCACCGTCTGATTCTCCGCGCCAGGTTTCAGCACCACGTCCAAGCGTCGGGTCTCGCGCGCAGTGAGTTCGATCTCGGGAAGCGACTCCTTCTCAAAGCCCGTCGCCGCAACAGTCAACGTATAGGATCCTACATCGATGTTCTTGAAGCCGAAGCTTCCAGTTGAATCGGAGACAAGAACGCGCGAACTTGACGTACCTCCATTAACGAGCGTCACCTGCGCGCCCTCTACCACCGCGCCGCTGGAGTCGCGTACGGTGCCGAGGATGGAGCCGAATGTCGATTGCGCAATAGCCGGGGCGGCCGCAATCAGGAGGAGAAAGCAAGCAAGGATCGAGCGCGTCGCGGCAAGAAAGCGGATACGGCCAGGGGAAAAGAAAGGACGCATGAGATTCCCTTTCAACAAGAATTTAAGGAAGTAACGATTTTTCTTCGCCTATCAATTGTTTTCTTTACAAATGTAAGGCCTGTTGGGAGGCGCGTGGACTTCTTTTTTGCATTATATTTTTGCAGGGTTTGACGAAGAGCCGCATGTTGGCGAGCCCCGGGGGTGACCGGGCTTTTTGACTCCCGTTGCTATTCGGAAAGAATGCGCACATTGTCTTGGTTTGCAAATTCCCTCTCAGAGTGTTTCAATCTGAATTATTGAAACAGGGGTGCTCCACGGAGTGGGGCTGAGAAATACCCTCGAACCCGATCCGGATAATACCGGCGTGGGAAGTTTCGGAAGCGAAGTAGCTTTCCTTTTCGAATCGTGGCGCACGCGCTCTTGTTTCTTCGGTTGAAAACAAGGGGACCGCATGTTCAAAGCCACATTCAACACCAACCGCATTTCATTCCTTACCTTCGTGCCCGATTGCGTGCGCTCGATCCATCGTTCCCTAGCTTTCGCACCTTTAGTCCGCGGGGCGAGAACGAGATCATTGGCGGCGTGCATTTTCGTCATCGGCTGCATCGCATTTTGCCGCTGCGCGAACTGCCAGGCTCAAGAGCCATCGCCCTCGGCGACTCCGACCCAGGCAGAAACGAAAGATCGGTCAAGACCCGTCCCGCTCCCTGCCACTGGTCAGGTTCCTCGCGTAACGACAACCGTTCAGGTTCAAGGTGAGGTGGAAGATCACTACTTTTCCAATGCGTTAGCAGTGGGATCTCTGAATGGCGCAACGCTTCAGGAGACTCCGCTTTCGGCCACCGAGGTGACGCGCGATCTGCTCAACGATCAGGTCTCCCGCCTGCTTTCAGACGTGGTGAAGAATGACGCTTCAGTTGGCGACGACTATGTGCCGGTCGGCTACTACGGCGTTTATGAGATCCGCGGTTTTCCAATTGACCTGGCAACAGGCCTGCAGTTGAACGGCATGACCATCGCCGGCGAACAGGACGTGCCGCTGGAGAATAAGGAGCGCGTGGAATTGTTGAAAGGCATTGCCGGCGTGGAGAGTGGGGTGGCGTCGGCAGCGGGGCTGATCAACTACGTAACCAAGCGCCCTGCAACTATCGAAGCAATCGATCTGGCTACCGATCACCGTGGAACGGCATACGGAGCTGTGGATTTTGGCAGGCTGTTCGGCAGCAAGAAGCAATTGGGCGCACGTATCAACTTGGCCGGCGAAAAGATCGCCAGCTACATGAACGACACTAACGGCTGGCGCGCAATGGGTGCCGGCGCGGCCGATTGGAAGCTAAGCTCCGCTGCGATTCTGAAGGGTGACTTCGAATATCAGCACAAAACGGAACGCGATGGAAGCGGCTACCAATTGCTGGGAGGCACCACGCTGCCGGACATCCACGCAATCCACCCATCAACGATGCTCGGCGACCAGCCTTGGGGACCGCCTGACACATATGACACATTTAACACGGGCGCACGCCTGGACTACACATTGCCTCATAACTGGCTGGCCTTCGCCGCTGCCAGTTTCAGTCATTCGCTGATACAAGACAATGTGATTTATGCATACGGGACGCCGTTTGACGAAGATGGCAATGTCGATTGCCCAGGGGCGCCGGACGCGCCGGCATACTTCTTCTGCCCTGATGGAACTTACGGCATCTACGATTACCGCGACCCCGGAGAACTGCGCATTGATGCTCAGGCGGAAGCAATGCTCACTGGCCATATTAAGACCGGGGCCGTCTCGCAGGATATGGCATTTGGCGGAGAAGTCTTTCTTCGCAGCGTGCAAGAGCCCGGAGCACCACCTCCAAATGCGCCGTCAACAGTCCAGGATGGCGCGGTATACAGCTACCTGGGATCAGAGAATATCTATCAACCGCTCGCGCCTATCCCCATTGAGAGCCCGCTTGAATCGGCCGGCCCGCGCACTCTCTGGGAAGATAATCACCAGTCGTCTGCCATTGTGCAGGACAGGATTCATCTGCCGGGTCGAGTTCAATTGATCGCTGGAGGGCGATTCGATTCACTCCGAGACAACAACTACTCCATCACCGCAACCAACTCGAGCACTCCGCCGACGATTACGGACAAGAAGCTCTGGCTACCCCAATATGCTGCGACTTACAACCCCTTCGATAGCTTGACAATTTACGGCAATTACGGCGTCCTGCTGTCTTTGGGGCCGCAGGCTCCATGGTGGGTTGATAACGCGAGCCAGTTTCTCGCACCTTTCATGACGCGACAGGCAGAAATTGGCGCAAAGTATATGCCGGGCCAAAGCATTCTGCTAACAGCCGCCCTGTTTCATATGAAAGCGCCGTTCCTCTATCCCAAAATGATTCAGGCTCCAGACGACTTCTGCACAGCCAGTGAATTCTACGCACCTGGCGATTTGTGCTTTGAATCGGAGGGCCACGAGTCGCATGACGGGATTGAGTTGAACGCGCAAGGGAAGGCTGCGAAGTGGCTGCGACTGACAGCGTCGGCGACGGCAATGAATGCAATTTCCAACGACACTGGCACTTCGTCATTCGATAATAGACAGGTGGTCAACGTGCCACACCTGCACACGACGATGTTTGCGGACCTGACGGTTCCTCACATTCGCGGGCTGCACCTGATGCCCGGGTGGAGCTATGCTGGTCGCAAGGAAGACACACGCGATGACGCGGTCAGCGTGCCCTCGTGCAACATCTTCAACATGGGCGCGAGTTACTCGCCAGGGGGCGAGCAGGGTCGCGTTACCCTCCACTTGTATGCAAACAACATTGCCGACAAGCGATACTGGAGCGACACTGGAGCCAGCTACGGTGATACATTCATTTGGCTGGGTGCGCCCACTACAGTGCGGCTCTCGGCACATTACAGGTTTTAGGTTTTTAGTTGGAAACAGGAGCGATTCCTGAATTGAGCACTAAAACGATCACGCACGGACTGGACGGCAAATTGGTGAAGCCGGATTGGGCGCCGCTGACCACACCCGAAGTTGGAGATCTGCTCCGACAATTCCCGGGATACGATGGGCCCATCCAGATTCTGTCCACTAGTCCGCGGCCGTTTTCCGCGGCAAGTGTATTGCAAACACGCGGGGGGCGCATCTTCATCAAGCGCCATCATCACACGGTGCGCAACGTAGAAGGGCTCCGAGAGGAGCATCGCTTTCTCGGCCACCTGCTTGCGCACGGAGCACCCGTTCCACGCGTGCTTTCTAACACGTCAGGAGAGACAGCGATCGAAGACGGCGAGTGGACGTTCGAAGTACACGATGTGCCGGAGGGTGTGGACCTTTATAGGGAAGCAGTCTCATGGACCCCTTTCCAAGACGCCAGGCACGCCTATTCAGCAGGAGAGATATTAGCTCGTATGCATCGCGCATCCGAGGGTTTTAGCGCTCCTCATCGGAAAGCGCGTCCGCTTGTTGCGAGCTTTACAATCTTTGCCGCGCAGGACGCGCGAGCAGGGATGAATCGGTATGTGGACGCACGTCAAGCGCTGGCTGAAACTGCACTGGTGCCTATCTGCTGCGACGAAGCCCTGGACCTGCTCGCCCCGTTTCACGCAGAATTGCAGCCGCTGTTGCCCGCATTGGAACCCCTGTGGACGCACAACGATCTGCACGCTTCGAATATGATGTGGAGCAATTCCGGCGAGAACGCAAATGCAACCGCGATCATTGACTTCGGCCTGGCCGACCGAACAAATGCCGTTCATGACTTAGCGCATGCCATTGAACGCAACATCGTGGCGTGGCTTGTACTGGTCCAGGATCCGTTTCACCCTGAGCGTGTCCCTATTCATCTCGATCACTTCGAGGCGCTGATGGCGGGCTATGAATCCGTGCGTCCGCTGAGAGATGAAGAAGCGGCGGCGCTTGCACCCATGACCGCGTTGTGCCACGCGGAGTTTGCGTTGTCCGAGACAGACTACTTCCTGCGCGTGTTGCACTCAGAAGATAGGGCAAGGATGGCTAGCGACGGATGGCTTGTAGGTCACGCGCGATGGTTTCGTGATGCGGCCGGCAACAAGCTGCTGGACGCAATTCGGCGCTGGGCAGATCGACGAGTCGGCCGCGTAGATGGAGCCCAGCGGACATGAGTTGGATCGCCATTTCGAGCTATCTGTCCGCCCACTGGGTGGAGTTGGCAGGATTTCTCACAACGTGGGTAGGCATCTGGCTCACCACGCGGCGCATGCTCCTCTGCTGGCCAGTCGTGCTGGCTGCAGACATTTTCTACTTGGCAGTGTTCTATGAGGCAAGGCTCTATTCTGACGCACTCCTGCAAGTGTTCTTTGTGGTTTTCACGCTCTACGGCTGGTGGCATTGGTGGCGCGGCCTGCGCGCTGAGGGCGAAGTGCGCATAGTTCCTCTTAGTGTGCAGGGATGGATTGCTGGACTGATTGCGGGCGCGATCGGTGCCGTTGCGCTGGGATGGGTCATGATGAGGCTTGGTGCGGCGTTGCCCCATCTCGATGCGGCGCTAACAAGCTACAGCCTGGTGGCAAGCTGGTGGCAGGCGCGCAAGCACACTGCCAACTGGTGGTTGTGGATTGCGATCGACAGCGTGTACATCGGCGAGTATGCCTACAAGGATTTGTGGCTGACATCCGTGCTATCTGTCGGTCTGGTGGCGCTGGCGATCCTGGGTCTGAGAGATTGGCGACGGGCATCCCAGGTCTCGCAACCAAACCCTCAACCCGCCGATTGAGGATTGTCGACAGACATGGGTCAAACAAATTGAACACTTAGATCGCCGTCTGGACCACGTTGTGCAAAGGCTCGCCCGCAATGTAGCGTCTGAGATCCGCGGCTGCGGTCTGGACTGCCCGTGGCGCGAACTGCGGGGTGGATCCTGCAACGTGCGGCGTGATTAGCAGGTTCGGGCAATTCCAAAGCGGATGGCCATCCGGCAGCGGTTCCGGATCGGTAACGTCGAGAGCCGCGCGAATGCGGCCTGACTGGAGCGCTTCAACCAAAGCACCCGTCTGCACGATTGGTCCGCGTGCTGCATTCACAAGCAGCGCGCCTTGAGGCAACAGTGCGAGCTGTTGGGCGCCGATGAGTCCATGAGACTCCGGAGTATCGGGCAGAATCAGGACAAGAATCTCTGCGCGCGGCAACAGGCTGTCAAGGTTGCTTACCGGATGAACCTCCGGCTCGGTGCGACCAGTTCGAGCGACGCGCACAAGCTTCACATGAAATGGCGCGAGCATGCGCTCAATCTCCTTGCCGATAGCACCATATCCCACCATGAGCACACGCTTACCCGTTAGTTCTTCGAGCATGACAGGGGGATAGAGAGCACGCTTATCTCCAGTGATCGCGGCATACTTCGCACTTGCCTCGAAGCGAAGCTTCCATTTTCCCGCACGCTGAACATCCAGATAGAACGGAAAATACTTGAGCATGGCGAGGATGGCGCTCACCGTCCACTCCGCAGTGGAAACATTGTGCGCTCCGTGTGCGTTGCAGATGGTGACGTGCGGTCCGACAATATCGGGGATCCATTCGGTCCCTGCCATCAGCGCGAGAACCAGACGCACGCCACGCAAGTGGGGCCAGACCTTTTTGGCTTTTCCTGCATAGGGGTCAGGAATCCAGACGTCTATGTTGATAGACGAATTCGGTTGATCCGGAATTGCAATGAGCTCAACTTCGCTTGGAAAATCGCTGAACAAATCAGCGGCGAGAACTGCAGGATATCCTACTCGTAGCATGCGTTTCACCGAGCCGCCAGATGCGGGTGCCATAAACTTATCCTACTGGCGCGCGATGAATCATCATGTGTCGCACCTCACATAAAGCTGGTAGCCTTGAGTGGCAATGGTCCAGGCCGATCGTGCGACCGGTCACACCAGGAACGAGCCTAGCCCCGTCATTCTATGACTATGAGAATTCGCGACTGTGGATCCCAATCATGCGCCTGAAGACAAGCCAGACGTGGTCTCAGCAATTACTTGAAGTTAAGCAGCGTCTTACAGTTCCGGGTCGCAAATCTGTGCTTTCGTTTGAGCGAACGCGTCTCTCTATTCATGCGGCCAAAACTGCGCTTGCAGCGGGCTTGTGCTGGTGGCTGGCGCTGCGATTCGGACTCCACGACGGTTACTGGGGTTCGATCAGCGCCATTATCGTGCTCCAATCCAACATGGGCGCGACTGTCTCGGCATCACGGGACCGCCTCATCGGGACGCTGATCGGCGGCATCTTTGGGTTTGCGTTTTCCCTCTATGGCACACTCCCCTGGAATTACGTCATCGCCCTGCTGGTGGCAGTGATTGTTTGCGGCCTGCTGGGCCTGCGGGCCAGTTCCCGATTAGCTGCGGTCACCATCACGATTATCATGCTGGTGCAGAAACCAGGCTCACGCTGGGGACTCGCATTAGACCGCGTGGGCGAAGTGGTACTGGGCATAGTGGTTGCGCTGGCCGTAACAACCCTGGTGCTTCCTGACCGCGCGCGGTTGCGCCTACGGGACGGTCTGGCCCAGGAGTTTCTGGTCCTGGGTGTTTTCTTCGAAGCAATTCTGCAGGGATTTCGCGGCACCCCCGCGGAGAACCTGGTCATGCTGCGCCAGGATGCATTGGCAATGCTGCGGGGAAATAGCCAATTGCTGGAAGCCGCGCGCAATGAACCGTCGGGAGGTCCCGGATGGCGGGAAGGACTTTCCACGCTTTCCCAATTTGGGCGTTCGCTGTTCGACGCACTTGTGGCGCTGGAGTACTCCGTACAGGGCACCAATGAATTTGATTTCGCACGACAATTGGAGCCCGCCTTTGGTCAGTTGGTCACGGACATTCACACAGGGTTTCTCCATGTTGCGGGACGAATTCACGAATGGCGATTCAGTGTGCAACCACCAAATATGAATCTCGAAGAAGACATCGCCCAATTGGAAAATCGCATGACCGAAGTTCGACCCAGCGGGATCGGATTCTCACAAACAGAAATCTTGCGCGCATATGCCGTCCAACTACACTTGAAGCAGATAGCAAGACTTCTTCGGGCATCGCGCATCGAAACTGGCCTCGCGGTCGGAGAGACACACGAATAAGACGTTCAAGCGCCTACCCTTACCGAGCGAAAAACTTTCGCAACGCCTCAACACAATCGTCGATTTCTTTCGGCGTAATGGCGTATCCAAATCGCAGATGACCCTCGCCCTGGGCGCCGAAGACTGAACCTGGAATGGTTGCGATATGCGCCTTCTCGAGCAGGGTTTGCGCAGCCGTCTTGCTGATCTTGTGGATCTTTTCGACATTTGGAAACGCGTAAAATGCGCCTGCGGGCGACTCGCACTCCAGTCCAACTTCGTTCAGGCCTGCTACCAGCAGATCTCGCCGCTTTCTATATTCTTCACGAATGCGGGCAATCTCAGTCTCCGGTGTCGTGAGGGCCTCGATCATTGCGTACTGTACCGGCGTGGCAACACCGTTGGTGGAGTAAAGCACAATCTTCCGCAGTGCAGTCATGAAAGGTTCTTTAGCAGTGGCGTAACCCGCGCGCCAACCAGTCATAGCATAGGTCTTCGAGAATGTGAAGCAGGTGATGGTGCGTTCCGCCATACCTGGCAACGAGGCGATGGAAACATGTTCGCCGTCATACACCAGATCTTCGTACGCCTCGTCGGCAATTACGATCAGATCGCGCTCAATCGCGAACGCGGCTACCTCTTCGGCCTCTGCGCGCGTAAACACGAGTCCACTAGGATTCTGCGGTGTGTTGTAGTAAACGGCGCGCGTCTGCGGCGTCGAAAACTGTTCAAGCGTCTTGCGGATTCCGTTGCGCCGCGCGGTGATGGTGGGCACCAGTAATGGTCGCGCCTGCGCTCCAGTAACCAGGTCGCCAATGGGCGTCCAATACGGCGAGAAGACCAGCGCATCATCCCCAGGATCGAGGACGCTCTGGAAGGCCCCATACAGCGCTTGCGATCCGCCCACGGTCGCGATCACTTCTTCGGGAGTTGCGTGGATTCCATTCTTGGCTGCGAGCTTCTCTACGAGCGCCTTGCGCAACGGCAGAATGCCAGATGACGGCGCGTAATGCGTCTGATTCTCAACCAGTGCTTTGATCGCGGCATACTTGATCGCTCCCGGCGTCTCAAAGAAGGGTTCTCCCCCGTGCAGCATGTGCACCTGGAGGCCCCCGGCGCGAAGTTCCATTACCTTGTTGCGGATTTGAACTATGTCTGAGAACCCGACTTCATCGAGACGTCTTGCCAGCCGAATGCCGCTCTGCTTTGCCATTATGATTCCTTATCCCTTCGAAAAAAGTATTGGGGACGCATTCTTTTCAGCATATCCGATGCAGGGTAAGGTGCCGCAGTCTACACGGCTAGCAGTTCCGTGTAGACTGCCATGCCGACTACCGCATCTGCGCCGAGTTCATCCAACTCATCCACTTCCTGTTGACTTCGAATGCCCCCAGCAACTATCAGTTTGCGCTCGGTGAGCTTTCGCAGCCGTGCGGCCGTCGCAATGGGAAACCCTTGCATCAGGCCCTCGCCATCCACATGCGTATACAGAAATGCGGCCACGTGCGGATTGAGTGCTGGGATTGCCTCGTCCGGAGTGAGGGCCACTTCTGCTTTCCAACCTTTTACAGCAATGCGGCCATTCTTTGTATCAATTCCCGCCACGACACGCTCCGGCGTAATAGCATCCGCGAGACCTGACGCGAATTCGGTGTCAACAGTTCCCTGTTCGGAGAAGAGCGCAGAGCCAATGATCACCCGCGTTGCGCCGGCGTCAAGAACCTGGCGCGCGTGGTCTATCGTACGAATACCTCCTCCGACCTGAACAGGCAGCCGCTTCGCAATTTGCGCAACTAGTGCAGAGTTGTCGCCCTGGCGCATTGCGGCGTCAAGGTCGATCAACTGGACCAGCCGAAACTTGGAGAATTTTTCGATCCAGTAGTCAAAGTCATCGAAAGCGAGACGAAGTTTTTCGCCCTGGACGAGTTGCACAATGCGCCCGCCCAATAGGTCGATGGAAGGAATCAGCATGGAAGCCTCACGGAAACGCCGCATCTTGCGAGTTCCTCTTTGAGGGAACGCGCACTCGAAATGCCGAAGTGGAAAATGCTTGCGGCCAGCGCCGCATCTGCCTTGCCGCGCGCAAACACTTCGGTGAAATGGGCGACAGTCCCCGCCCCGCCGGAGGCAATTACGGGAATGCCGACAGCCTCGCTGACAGCCGCGGTAAGTTCGCAATCGAAGCCAGCCCTCGTTCCATCGGAGTCCATCGAGGTCAGCAGTATCTCGCCTGCGCCGCGTGCCTCGGCCTCCTTTGCCCACTCGACGACGCGGCGGCCCACGGGCTTTCGACCTCCCTGCACAAACACCTGCGCGTCGCGGACCGGATCGTTGGCGTCGGGGTCGCGACGGGCGTCGATTGCGACGACAACCGCTTGAGCGCCGAAACTGCGGCCGATCGCGTCAATCAACATTGGATCTGCCAGCGCAGCAGAATTGACGCTAACCTTGTCCGCCCCCGCTTCGAAGACCTGTGCCGCGTCGTCGGCTGACCGTATACCGCCACCGACGCAAAATGGCACGAAGAGTTCCCTCGCGGTGCGGCGGACCGTGTCGAGCAGTGTGGCGCGTCCTTCATGGGTCGCCGTGATGTCGAGAAGCACAATTTCGTCGGCTCCTTCACGCGCGTGGCGAGCGGCTTGAGTAGCCGGGTCGCCGGCGTCGACGAGGTCGACAAACTGCACGCCCTTCACGACCCGACCGCCGTGCACATCGAGACAGGCAATAATTCGCTTTGTGATCATGCCGTTCCCCGGCCTTTCCATGAGAGAAAGTTGCGAAGAATCTTCAGTCCTGTTTCGCCGGACTTTTCAGGATGGAATTGGACCCCCATCACATTTTCTCGCTCAACCGCCGACGCGAACGGCCCGATGTATTGCGTCACTGCCGCTGTGTCTGCACTGACGGGAGCCTTGTAAGAATGCGTGAAGTAGACAAACTCTCCCGGTTCCACACCCGCGAGCAAACGCGAGTTTGTTTTCGCTTCAAGCGAGTTCCAACCCACATGCGGTACCTTTTCATGGCTTTCCGAAAAGCGCGTGCACTGCTCTGGGAAATGGCCGAGGCCGACTTGATCGGATGCTTCAGAAGATCCGGAATAAAGCCACTGCATCCCTACGCAAATGCCCAGGAATGGAGCACCGCGTGCGATTGCCGCGCGAATGGCAGCCGCTATCCCCGTTGAATCGAGATACTGCGTGGCCGCGAAATGGCCTACGCCGGGAAGCACAATGCGCTCGGCGGACGCAATGGGCGCAAGGTCCGCGTCGGTAACATCGACCTCCGCGCCGAAGTGCCGCAGCGCCTTCAGCACCGATGTGAGGTTGCCGGCTTTGTAGTCGATCACAGTCACGCGCATCACAGCAGCCCTTTTGTACTGGGCAGCATATCGCCAAGTTGTTTGTCGCGAGAGCAGGCCACGCGGAGCGCGCGCGCGAAGGCCTTGAAGATGGCTTCGATCTTGTGATGATTCGATCTTCCGTACATGGTCTTCACGTGAACGTTGGCACGCGCGCCGCGAGCGAAGCCCTCAAAGAAGTCGGTCACCAGTTCGGTCTGTAAATCGCCAACAAGCCTTGTGCGGACTTTTGCATCCACGGCGAAAGCCGCACGCCCACTCAGGTCGACTGCGGCAATCGCGAGCGTCTCATCCATCGGCATCAGGAAGTAGCCCGCGCGCAGAATGCCGCGCTTGTCGCCCAGTGCGCGATCAAAGGCCTCGCCGAGGGCGATACCCACATCTTCGACAGTGTGGTGCTGGTCGACGTCCAGGTCTCCATCGCACTTGAGTTCGAGATCGAATGCTCCGTGGCGCGTAAACAACTCCAGCATGTGATCAAAGAAGCGGATCCCCGTCGAGACTTTGTATTGACCTCGGCCTTCGATGAGGAGATGGAGATAAATACGCGTCTCCGCGGTGTTGCGCTCGACGACGGATGCACGCGGCGTTGAGATTAAATTGGGCGCAGTCTTTTTAGCGCTGGTCATAGGGTTTTCCTTCCAAGGTTCAAGGCTGCCACGGCTTGACTCAGAACTACTGCTGCAAGCCGCATCTGCTCCCTTGTCCCAATAGTGATGCGCACGCGGCCTTCGCAACCTGGATCGGCAGAACGGTCACGAACAAGCACCCCCGCGTCGCGCATGAAGCGCACAAACTCCGCATGCTGGGGACCGATGTCGACAAGTATGAAGTTGGCTCTGCTGGGCCAACGTCGAAGGCCTGTCTCATCGAGCACGGTCTCGAAATCACTGCGCGCCGCAAGCACTTCGCCAACGTACCAATCGAGATATGATGTATCTGCAATCGCAGGTGGCAGGCAGGCCAGCGCCAGCGAATTCACGCTGTAAGGCGACAGAACGCGCCGAATCCAGCGCATGGATTCAACGGGTCCGGCAAGAACACCAAGTCGCAATCCGGCTAAACCGTATGCTTTTGAAAAGGTGCGCGCGATAAATAGATTCGGAACAGTGCCGACGAGATCGATCAACGTTTCGCCATGGAAGTGAAAGTAAGCTTCATCAACCAACACCACCGCGTGAGGTGCGCGGCTGGCAATCTCCACCAACTGCTGACGTGATGCGACGCTTCCGGAAGGGCTATTGGGATTGGCGATGGCGATGATTTTCGTGCGCTTCGTAATGGCCGCGAGAAGGCCCTCGAACGGAAAATGCAGATCGGCGGCGGCGAGTACCGGGACAGTAACCGCATCTGTAGCCGAGGCGTAGATTTCGTACATAGTGTAGGTCGGTAGGGGCAACAAAACTTCGTCACCCGCTTCGAGGAACGTCTCAAATAGAACGTGAATTGCTTCGTCGACCCCATTGGTGAGCGCCACCTGCGGGGCAGCAAGGCCAAGATGCTCAGCGACAAGAGCTTCGACAGGTCCGCGTTCAGGATAACGGGTAAGATCTCCGGTTGAGATCAGGCTCAAGGCCTCTCGCACTTTCGGTGAGCATGCGAGCGTGTTTTCGTTGAAGTCGAGACGCAGTTCGTCGCGATTGCCAAGCGGAGGATGGTACTCCTTCATGGCCTGTACGCGGGCGCGCGGTGCGGGAAACACAATTGCTTCTATTTCAGCCACGGAGCCCCCCACTCAATCGCAAACGAATAGCCTCTGCGTGCCCATGCAGACCCTCGGCCTCTGCCAGCAGAGCGGCTGGCGGTCCGAGAGTCCGAATTCCGTTTGCAGTGTACTTCTGCACGGTGATGAGTTTGACGAAGTCGTTCACGCTGAGGCCACCTCGCACGCGCGCCATGCCTCCCGTAGGCAAAGTGTGATTGGGTCCTGAAATGTAATCGCCCATGGGCTGCGCGGACCAGCGACCCACAAACACAGAGCCTGCGTTCTGGACCCAGCCAAGATCTTTTGCTGCATCCACTGTCAAATGCTCTGGGGCAAGGCGATTCGTGATCTGGTGCGCTTCGTCCAGAGTGGATGCAACAATCACCAGTCCGTTACGGTCCAACGCCTGGCGGGCAACAGGGTTGTCACGGCTTCGCCTTTTTGTTTCTCCGACGACGTCTTTTGCAAGATCAGCACGTGTAGTGACAAGGATTGCGAGTGCCTCGGGATCGTGTTCCGCTTGTGCAACAAGGTCGGAGGCAATGTCGGCTGCGTTACCGCGCTCGCTTGTGACCACGATCTCCGTAGGGCCTGCGAGCATGTCGATGGAACAGTCGAATGCCACCAGACGCTTGGCCGCAGTGACATAAAGATTGCCTGGCCCAACGATTTTGTCGACACGCGGAACAGTTTCCGTCCCGTAGGCAAGTGCCGCGATTGCATGTGCACCACCCAGTCGATAAAACTCGGCGATGCCCAGCAGGTGGGCCGCCGCGAGAGTTTCCAGTGCGGGTCGCGGGGATACCACCACGATACGCTGAACGCCAGCCACCTGTGCTGGAATCGCGGTCATCAGCAGTGTTGATGGCAGCGGATGACGGCCGCTTGGAACATAGCAGCCGACCGACGCGAGCGGGCGAACAAGTTGTCCCGTCGTGAGGCCAGCAGTTGCCGATTCGTTCCACGAACCAGGGAGTTGGCGTTGCGCAAACCCTCTGATCTGTTCAGCCGCAATGGAGAGTGCATGGCGCAACTCCGGGGTAATAGCTTCCCACCCGGCAGCCATTTCCTCTGGCGCAATGCGCGCACTCGCTGCGTTTTGCAATCCATCAAATTGCGCTGCGTAGCTCAGAAGTGCGCGGTCGCCTCTTTTGCGCACGTCGGCCACAATGCGCTTTACGGAAGGTAGAACCGAGTCCAGCGCATTACCACCACGGCTCTCAAGCGCAGCAAGAATCTCTGCTGTTCCTTTTGAGCCGCGGCCCTTGGTAGGGATTATTTTCATCGCTGTCTCCGGTTACAACACGACTTTGTTCAGTGGATACTCGACGATCCCTGTAGCCCTGGCGGCTTTGAGCCTGGGGATTACGTCACGCGCCACGCGCTCATCGACAATGGTGTTTACCGCAACCCATTCCGAATCGCTCAATTGCGAAATCGTGGGTGAGTTCAATGCAGGCAGGACAGCGAGCACCGCTGCGAGATCGTCGCGCTTGACGTTCAGCATCAGGCCTACTTGCGATTGAGCATCGATAGCTCCCCGCAGCATCAACGCGATCTGTCCGAGTTTCTCACTCTTCCATGGATCGGCGAGCGTACCCTTGCCGGCAATCAGATGGGTTTCGCTCTCCATCACTGTGTCAATGATTTTGAGGTGGTTCGCCTTGAGGGAACTGCCGGTCTCCGTAACTTCGACAATGGCGTCCGCAAGCGTGGGCGGCTTCACTTCTGTGGCGCCCCAGCTGAACTCCACTTTCACATTGACACCCTTCCAGGCAAAGTAGCGCTTGGTTACTTCAACCAGTTCGGTGGCAACAATCTTTCCTTCAAGATCCTCAGCTTTCTCAAAGCCGCTGCCTTCAGGAACGGCAAGCACCCAGCGCACTTTGCGTCGGCTTTGCTTGGCATATGTAAGCGTGGTGACCGAGGTTACATCGAGCCCGCTTTCAACCACCCAGTCAATGCCCGTTAGACCCGCGTCAAGCACGCCATGATCTACGTAGCGCGCCATCTCTTGCGCACGAATCAACATGCACTCAATCTCGCCATCGTCGATGGAGGGAAAGTAGGAGCGACCATCGGCGTATATGTTCCAACCCGCGCGCTTGAACAGGGCGATGGTCGCATCCTGCAGGCTGCCTTTGGGAATACCTAGCCTAAGCTTGTCAGCCACGTGTTTCCTCTTTCTTGTCCGAGCTCTCATTGGGCTCGCCAATCGGAAGCGCCCTGGTGAAGCAACTTACCGTGCCCTCATGGCAAACAAGGCCGTCGCCTTCAACTTCAACACGGAACAGCAATGTGTCGTTGTCGCAGTCAGTGTCAGCGGAGATAACGCGAAGGCGATTTCCACTGGTCTCGCCTTTCATCCACAGCTTTTGGCGGGTGCGGCTCCAGAAAGTGACAAAGCCGGTTTCGAGGGTTTTGGCATAGCTGACGGAATTCAGAAAACCCAGCATCAGCACTTTGCCTGTGCGCGCATCCTGCACAATGCCAGGCGCCAGGCCATCCATTTTGTCGAAGTCGATTATCGGTGTGTCGTTGCTCATTTTCTTCCTGATCCTAGTTAGGTTTTGGGGTTGAACACGAAAAAGCCCGCCAGCTTGGTCGCCGGCGGGCTTGGTATCTTTCTGATCTGGATGGCCGCTTAATTCAAGCCATGGCAGTCCGCCGGCATGGAGGTCCCATGATGATGGTGGTGACCGTGATGGCGGTGGCTCTGCATCTGAATCAGAAGTTAAGGGAAAACCCTGCGCCTTGTCAAATTCGACACTGTCCACGAGCAGCCAAGCTCGTCAAATTGCAGACATCCTTACGCTTTCACAGCTCCTTCTGTCGACTTCTCCTTCACGGGCGATTCCTGCTTCTGCAGAAGATCGACAACATGCTGGTACAAACGATTGCGCAGTTCGAATCGCTCCGATGCGCGCGTGACATACCGTACCTGGATGTCGATATTGGACCCCGACGGTCGCAGATTCACAACGGGCGTCGCGCTGAAGCGGCTCAAACCGTCGCCTCTAGTCCCACGCTTCCACTCCTGCTCCGCTACACCCGCGTTCGCTCCCGTCTCGCCCACCACCGCCTCTTGGATGCTTTCGATCATCTCCTGCGTATTCGCGGAAGCAGGAACGGGAACTGTGATTTCATCCCACATCCATTGGCCATGGGTGGAAAAATTGAAGAACTGACCGCGAATCGCAAAACTGTTTATGAAGGTAATGCGGCGACCCGTCGGATGCCCCTTTTCCGCCAGATCTCCTGTCTCCAGCAGAGTGGTGTAAATCATCCCGATTTCAGTGACCTCGCCCCCGACGCCATTGATCTCAACCCAATCTCCCAGGCGCATGCCGTTCTTTCCCATAAGGGCGAACCATCCGAAAAACGCAAGTATGAAATCCTGCAGGGCGATGGTGAGGCCGGCAGTGGCAAGACCCAGCACGGTGGTGATTTGTCGCGGCGGCCCGAAAAGAACAAACAGAATTAAGAGCGCGCCAATTGCCTGCACACTTACCTCCAGGATGGTGCGCAGCGTATGCATCCGTTTCTGGTCAAGCGCGGGATTGTCCATCACGCGCCGGACAGTAGCATCGCAAAGGATCATGCAGATGAGAATCAAAGCAATCAGCGCCGACGACTGCAGTATCAGATGGAGCACGATGCGGTGTTGGAGTAGCACTTGGTCCGCCCACTTGCTGTACACAGTGGCGAGCTGCTGCTCGGTCTGAATTCGGTCGTCGAGGATGCTAAGAAGCTGACGCTGCTCACGCCTGGCTTTGAGGTCGGCAAGTCTGTTCGCGCCACCCGCGCCGACGCTTGACGCTGCGGTCGCAGTTGAATCGGCTTTGGCTTCAAGATTGTTGTGTTGTGTCGTCAGTGAAACAGCATCCGTTTGCGCCTGGCGCAATGCTTGCTCGATCAACTGGTAACGGTCCCGCTGATCGAACCAGGCTTTGAGCCTGCTGGCCAGAGTGCCATGTTGTCTGGCTGAGAGCACAGCGGTTTGGGCGTCGCTGTTCGATTTGCTGTTGTACTTGTGCATCGCCGCTTGGTGAGCGGTCAATTCACTTTGAATCTCGGCTCGATTGTCGCCCGATGCGCGATCCAGATCCCGCTGCGCGTCAGCCATCTCGTCGGAGTCCAGGCCGAGCTGGGCCTTGGCAACCTCAAGGTCATCCCCGTCGACATCGGGCTGGGCGACTCCCTTCGCTGGAGTGGTCGGTGATGCAGATTTCGATGTGAGGCTGTCGATCAACGCCTGATCTTGCACCACCATCTGTTGCAGGCTCGCTACCTTTTGCGCGAGCGAAGATGCTTCACCGCTAAGAACGCGATGTTCTGCCAGTTGGCTAGCCGCCCGCAGCGCCGAGTCGAAAGCCTGGTCCACTTCGTGATCTGCAAGGCGTAACGCATCGCGCGCATACTCGCCTTCCTCTGCACTCACTGCCAATGGAGCAAGCGCCTGCGCAGTTTGCCACGGACGCTGGTCGACGAAAGCATTTTGGTTTCCAACAATCCCTTGCCCCTTACCCTGCAGGAAGGGAAGATGCGCCATAGCGTCACGCGTTGTCCATGTGAAAATCAGGCATAACAGGAACAGACCGGACAGCGAAAGAAGAAGCAAGAACCGGAAGCGCCCCAAGATGCGCGGGGGCGGTAGATCTTTGGCGGCAGCAGGAAGAGGAGACATTACCATTCCCTAATTGTCACAGATCAAAGAGGCAGCGCGGTTGCAACGCCTGCACAGCAAGCAGAGAATGTAGTGATGGGGGCAGCGACGCGATACACAATTTGGGCGGTTGCAATTGCTTGCATGAGCCTGTCCGCCATTGCCCAGTATGACCGAGATTCCAGCGGTGTGCCGAAGACTTCCGCAAATGCGCCGCCACCCGAAGCAAGGATCGATATCAACCATGCTACGGAAGATCAGTTGCTAAAGGTTCCCGGCATGACCCGCAGCTGGGCTGGGCGAATCATTCGCTTCAGACCCTACCGCTCCAAAGTCGACCTGATGGAAGCGGGCGTAGTCCCCGATTACTTCTACGACCGCGTCAAAGATTACATAATCGCCCACCACGAAAAGCAGTGAACTGCGATCCTATGCCGCAACAGAGGGTTCAGCGGCAGTTTCGTCTCCACGCCTCAACAACCGGCTAAGAATCACATAAAGCACGGGAATGAAAATCAGGTTCAGGACAGTGGAGAGCAACATCCCACCAACAATGGTGGTTCCTACTGAACGCCGCCCTAAGGCTCCGGCGCCTGTGGCGAAAACCAGCGGTAAAACACCGAGTATAAACGCCGTCGATGTCATCAAAATGGGGCGTAGCCGCAGTTCGCAAGCCTCGATCGCAGCTTCAACGATCGAACGGCCTTTGCGCCGCAGTTGTTCAGCAAACTCGACGATCAGAATCGAGTTTTTCGCTGAGAGTCCAATCAGCATCACCAAGCCGATTTGGCAATAAACATCGTTGTATTGGCCGCGCAATGCCACCAGGCCGAGTGCGCCAAGCACCGCCATAGGGACAGCGAGCAGAATGATGAAAGGAAGCGCGAAGCTCTCGTATTGCGCTGACAGTGTGAGATAGACGACCAGTAAACCCAGGCCAAAGATGACGATCGCTTTACCGCTTGATTCCAATTCGTCCAGCGTGAGGCCCGTCCACTCATACGACATGCCGGGCATCATATTCTGCTTGGCTAGAGTCTCCATTGAAGCGATTCCCTGGCCGGAACTGAACCCCGGTGCCGGAGAACCATCAATCTCAACCGCGCGGAAAAGGTTGTAATGCGTGATCACTGGCGGCCCAGAACTCTCCACCACAGTGGTCAGGTTATCAAGCGGCACCATTTGCCCGCTGTCTGAACGCACGTAGTAATTATGCAAATCCTTGGCGTTCATTCGAAACGGTTGATCGGCCTGAACGAAAACTCGATAGGTGCGGTTGTTGTAGTCAAAGTCGTTGATATACTCCGACCCCATGAACACCCCGAGGGTGGTAGTGATTTGCGAGAGCGGAATGTTCAGGGATTTGGCTTTTTCACGATCGATGGTAACCAGTTCCTGGGGATCATTGGCGGAGAATGTGGTCGTAAGACCCGTCAAATCTTTGCTGCCGCGACTCGCATTCACAATCTGGTGGGCAATTCGGTCCAGGTCACTGAGCGTGTTTCCGCCCTGGTCCTGCAGCATGAATTGGAAACCTCCGAAGCTGCCGACGCCTTGTACAGCAGGAGGTTGAAACATGGCCACCAGGCCCCCATTTGGAGCAAACAGCAGGCTTTGCAATTTCGGCGAAAGGTCGGCCACAATGTCAGCAGCCGAGTGGCCCTTGCCTCGCCTTTGATCAGCGGGCTTGGTGCTCACGAACATTAAGCCAGCGTTGGAAGAACCGCCTGAAAATCCGAAACCCATCACAGAAAAGGAGCCTTGGATATCGGGGTTTGTTGCGAGGATGGCCTCGGCGCGGTCTGCCAACGCCGTGGTGTAAGTGAGAGACGAGCCCGGGGGGGCCTGCACAATTACAAAGAGATAGCCTTGATCCTCCTGCGGAATGAAGGCGGTGGGAACGCGCTGGTAGACAAAAACTGTGGCCCAGAGACCGGCAAAGAAAATTAGCAGCAAGACATAGCGTAGCTGCAACGCCACATGGACAGCTTTTCCATATGTGCGCCCCACCCAGCTAACCGTCGCATCCGCTCCATGAACGAATCCGGCAAAGGCGCGGGAGACTGGGGCGATATGAAAGAAGTCCAACTGCTTGGGGCGGTCTTCTTCGCCCCGCAGGAACATGGCTGACAACGCCGGCGAAAGTGTTAGGGCGTTGAAAGCCGAAATGGCGATGGCAAATGCAATCGTCAGCGAGAACTGGCGGTAGAGGATTCCTGTTGTACCGGGAAAAAACGAGACAGGTACAAAGACGGCGATCAGCACAAGCGATGTAGCGATTACAGCGCTGGTCACCTCACCCATGGCGCGCGATGTGGCCACGTGCGGATCGGAGTGCTCCATGGCAATGTGGCGCTGCACGTTCTCGATCACCACAATGGCGTCGTCCACCACCAGACCTGTGGCAAGCGTAATACCGAAGAGGGTGAGCGAGTTTATCGAAAAACCGAAAAGCTTGATGAATGCGAAGGTGCCGATCAATGAAACCGGAATAGTAACAGCGGGAATAATCGTAGCTCGCCAATCCAGCAGGAACAGAAAAATTACCGCGATGACGATGAAAATGGCTTCGGCAAGTGTCACCATGACTTCGCGAATTGAGTCGCCAATAACAGTCGTCGAGTCAAAGGCAATTGCGTACTCAAGCCCCGGGGGAAAACTCTTCGAGAGCTCGATGAGCCTTGCCTTCGCCAACCGATCCACTTCCAGTGCATTCGCATTCGAAAGCAGCTGAACACCGATGCCCATTGCATCGTGACCCGAGTATTTCAACGAAGTGCTGTAGTCCTCGGCGCCCACTTCCGAGTGCCCAATGTCCTTCAAAAGCACGAGGCCATTGGCAGAATTCTTCACGATGATTTTGTCGAATTCGGCCGGGCTGGTGAGGCGCCCGACGACGCGCACCGGAACCTGAAAAGACTGCTTGGAGTCCGATGGAGGTTGGCCGAGTTGTCCCGCAGGAATCTCCACATTCTGTTCCACCAACGCATTCACCACGTCAGTGGCCGTAAGCGAGCGGGCGGCCAGGCGCGCGGGGTCAAGCCACACGCGCATTGCATACTTGCGTTCGCCGAAGATCATCACATCGCCTACGCCGGGCACGCGCTTAATCGCGTCCTTGACGTATACATCTAGATAGTTCGAGATGAACTCCTCGGAATAACGCCCATCTTTCGTATAGAAGCCGGCGGCGAACACGAAGTTATTGTTGGTCTTGGTAATGCTGACGCCCGTTGCGTTTACAGCAGAGGGCAGGCGTCCGGTCACGCTGGCCACGCGATTCTGCACGTCTACAGCCGCGATGTCGAGACTGTATCCGGTATCGAATGTTGCAATAATCGAACTGGTCCCGCTATTTGTGCTCGACGAACTGATGTACCGCATCCCCTCGACGCCGTTGATGGCTTCTTCGAGCGGGATAGTTACAGCCTTCTCGACTGTGTCGGCGTTGGCGCCCACATAATTGGTGGCGACCGCCACCTGTGGAGGCGTAAGCGTGGGATACATGGCGATCGGCAGGTTGGGAATACACACCGCACCGGCCAGAATAATCAGCAGCGCGCATACGGTGGCAAAAACGGGCCGATGGATGAAGAAATCGACAAACAAGAGTTGCCTTCCTTTTTGGTAGGTGCGGAACCGTCGTTACCGGGTCCGATGTCCGCTCTCCGCTCCTGGCGAAGACGCCTCGTCAGTTTGCCCTCAAGCGCCGGGCAATTGCATAACTGGCATGCCGTTTAACAGGAACTGGGTACTCGATACGACGACCTGGTCCCCAACATTCAGCCCGGACAGGACGGAATAGCTGTTACCGACCGTGTCGCCGAGAGTTACCGCTGTCTGTTGAGCCAAAAGGTGTCCATTTTGCTGCTTTGTCACAAACACAAAACTCTGGCCGCCCTGACGCTTCACCGCCAATATCGGAATTACCGCCATAGGAGTCGTGCTCCAAATAATGTGCGCCGTCACCAGCTGCGCATTGCGCAGAACCTCTGGACTGGCGTGAACAGGCGCCTTCACCAGAATTCCTTGCAGCGTGCTATCCACTTGGGACGACACAAAATCGATCTTGCTTTTTTCCAGCAGTTTCCCGGCATTGTCCGTCAAATCCACACTGAGCCCCTGCTTTACTTGGCCTGCGCGCTCAGTAGGAACGTAGATATATGCTTCGAGATCTTTGTTCTCATCCACGGTCGTCAACACTGTGGTGGACGAAACGTAGTCGCCAATATGCACCGGGATGTCACCTACGACACCGTCAAACGGAGCGCGCACTGTATAGTACGCAAGTTGTTCTTCCTGGGTCTTGGTCAGGGCAACCGCCGATTGGTAATCCGCCTTGCTGTTTTCAAATGCCTGCTGCGCCTGCTCGTAGACATCCCGGCTGGTGACGCCCGCTTCAAAAAGCTTTCTCTGTCGGTCAATCTCCGACACGTTGTAATCGTAG
>Ga0302266_10001209_pt1 | contig 24069 bp, 18 predicted proteins | sample III_Bog_E1_2_FD_194559 | JGI IMG/M metagenome (GOLD analysis project Ga0302266, IMG submission 194559) | Peat permafrost microbial communities from Stordalen Mire near Abisko, Sweden - III_Bog_E1_2 | ecosystem: Environmental > Terrestrial > Soil > Wetlands > Peat | place: Sweden: Abisko... | reverse complement strand
TTCGCGGAGTTCTATTGGACAGCCGCTGGCAAGCGCGTGTTCAACGTTTCCATCAACGGAACAACCGTTCTCAGCAATTTCGATATCTATGCAACGGTTGGGGCGAACAAGGCGCTAGTTGAAACCTTTACAGCCACCGCGAACAGCAGCGGTCAAATCATAATCGCGTACACCAACGGCACCGCGGATCAGCCCAAGTCAAGCGGCATTGAAATTCGCAGCACATCGACAAGTTGCACAACCGTTCCTTCCGCCCCAACAAACCTGAACGCGACTGCATCTTCTTCCAGCACCATTGGCCTGACGTGGAATGCGGTAACTCCCCCGGCCAACTGCACCATCAGCTCCTACACCGTTTACGGTGGAACGACGACAAATCCAACTACCGTAATTGCGAGCGGGGTAACTGCCACAACTTACTCGAACACCGGGCTCGCGGCTTCGACGACCTACTACTACGTCGTCAAGGCGGTGGATGCGGACGGCACGTCGGCAGCATCGGCGCAGGCCCAGGCGACAACTTCGGCCGCATCCTGCACCACGGTTCCTTCGGCGCCAACCGGCTTGACCGCCACCGCGTCCTCCTCGAGCGCGATCGGCCTCACCTGGAACGCCGTAACTCCTCCGGCTAACTGCACCATCAGCTCTTATAGCGTTTATGGCGGAACAACTACGAATCCGACCACGTTGATCGCAGGCGGCGTAACGGGGACAACCTACTCCAACACCGGTCTCACGGCTTCGACGACTTACTACTACATCGTCAAGGCGGTGGACACGGACGGTACTTCGGCTGCATCGGGCCAGGCGCTGGCAACTACCCAACCACCGTCAACAGGCACCTCAATCGTATCTATAGACGCCGGCGGTGCGGCGGTGAGCAACTCGAGCGGCGGCGACAATTCCTTTGTTGCTGACGAAGACTTCACGGGGGGTGGCACTTACTCCGTATCCAACACCATCACAATACCTTCATCCATTGCGGCGACCGCTGCGCCAGCGGCGGTCTACCAGTCGGCAAGGCAAGGGGCCACGACGTACACGATCCCTGGCCTGACGGCTGGAACCAGTTACACCGTTCGCCTGCATTTTGCCGAGCTTTACTTCTCAGCTGCGGCCAGTCGTGAATTCAACGTGGCCATCAACGGCACAACCGTGTTGACCAACTTCGACATCTACGGAACAGCCGGCGCTAGATACACGGCTGTGGTTGAGCAGTTCACAGCAACCGCCAACAGCAGCAGCGATATTGTGATTGCCCTTACAAACGGCGCCAAAGACCAGCCCATGATCAACGGCGTCGAGATACTCGGTTCATCCACCAGTTGCAGCGCTGTTCCGTCCGCGCCAACTGGGTTTACCGCAACGGCGTCTTCTTCAAGCTCCATCGGATTAAGCTGGTCGGCGGTGACCCCTCCGACTAACTGCACCATCAGTTCCTACACCGTTTACGGCGGAACGACCCCAAATCCGACTGCCGTAATCGCAAGCGGAGTGACTGGGACGACTTACTCCAACACCGGCCTCGCTGCTTCGACGACTTACTACTATCTCGTCAAGGCGGTCGATGCGGACGGTACATCGGCACCTTCGGCGCAGGCCCAGGCAACGACCCCTGCCGTATCCTGCACCACGGTTCCTTCCGCGCCTACTGGCTTGACGGCCAATGCGACTTCCTCAAGCGCCATCGGCTTGACATGGAACGCAGTGACACCACCGGCTAACTGCAGCATCAGTTCCTACACCGTTTACGGGGGAACGACGGCAAACCCGACTACCGCAATTGCGAGCGGAGTCACGGGCACAAGCTACTCCAACACCGGCCTCACGGCTTCGACGACCTACTACTACGTAGTCAAGGCGGTTGATGCCGACGGCACTTCGGCCGCATCGACGCAGGCTACCGCGACGACGCAACCCGTGAATTCCAATACTGGCTATGTATCTATCAACGCTGGTGGTGCGGCGGTGAGCAACTCGGGCGGCGGCGACAACCCCTTCGTCGCAGACGAAGACTACAGTGCCGGTGGAACCACCTATTCGGTCGCCAATGCAATCACCATACCCACCAGTATCGCTGCCAGCGCTGCTCCCGCCGCAGTTTACCAGGATGCGCGGCAAGGAAGCATAACTTATACGATTCCTGGACTGACCCCGGGAGGCAGTAACATTGTGCGCCTGCACTTTGCCGAGCTTTATTTCTCGGCAGCCGGCAGTCGTGTCTTCAATGTGACCATCAACGGTTCGGCAGTGCTGACTAACTTCGACATCTATGCAACGGCCGGTGCGCAATACACAGCTGTGGTCAAGCAGTTCACCGAAACAGCCAACAGCAGCGGCCAAATGGTGATTACATTCACCGCTGTCACCGATCAACCCTCAATCAATGGTATCGAGGTACTTGACTCCGCTCCTTGCACCACGCTTCCGGCGGCGCCGACTGGTTTGACGGCAACGGCGACTTACCCCAGCGTTGTGAACTTGACCTGGAGTGCAGTGGCGCCTCCTGCTAACTGCACCATTACCTCCTACAGCCTCTACGGTGGAACGACTGCCAATCCGACCACTTTGATCGCGGGCGGACTGACCGGCACCACCTACTCCAACACGGGCCTTGCAGCTTCCACGACTTACTACTACGTTGTAAAGGCGTTGGACGGGGGGATTACCGGTGCGTACGGCACATCGGCGGCCTCGGGGCAGGCTACTGCTACCACGCCAGCTTTTAGCGCAATCGCCCCTCCAACCAGCCTGACGGCCGTGGGCTCCTCATCCCAACAGATCGATCTGCGATGGGTTGCGAGTACGGCCCCCGCCCCCAATACGGCCCCGGTCAACTACTCGATCTACCGGAGCACAACTACTCCCTTCACACCGTCGTCAGCCAATCTGATTGGTTCGACGATCGGGATCACTAACTACGTAGACAACAACTATCCTGCCACGCTCAGCCCCCCGGCCGGGACTGGTGTTCAGCCCTCGACTACGTATTACTACCAGGTTGTGGCATCCACCCTTTCAGGAGAATCGGCTGCAGCTACTGCCTCAGCCACATCGCTTCCTGCAACGACGTCAAACTCTGCTCCCGTCGCTCTGACCGGATTGACTGCGATGGCAGAAAACGCGAATGAAATTGATCTTATCTGGAACTCGACCAATTCGGGTGTGGGATCGGTTGCTACAACCTACTATGTCTACAGGAGCACCACATCCCCATTCACTCCGTCAACGAGTAACTTGATTGGCACTACAAAGAGCAACTGGTTCCAGGATGCGCTGGGCACGGCGTCGACTCAGTACTATTACCAGGTCCTGGCCAATAACACGCTCGGAACATCTCCATCAAGCGCAACCGTCACTGCAACCACACAGGCTCTCAACCCTAACCTATGGGGTGGCGCGCCTTTCTGGGATTCCAGCAACATGCCTGCTTTGCCCGCCGGGGACACAGTGATGATGAAGTTCCTGAACCGGACGAACGGAATGTACACGGACAGTCAGATCATTTGGACCGCAACCATCAACGGAGTCGCAAGCCAGTATTCGTTTGCGGAACAGCCAACCTTTGCCATGCCACCCAATTCGTCCGGCCGAATGTACTTCTTCATGAATGACCCGAGCCTGACGGAAGATAACACCGACTATTGGGACTATATCGAATTCACAGCCGGTCCCACGTCTATCAACATGGACACAACCCGCGTCGACGCATTGGGTGTCAAGATTGCCTTTAATCTGACTTGCGGCGATGGAACCAACGTAGCGCTTGGAGAAAATCAGGAAGTGTTTACGGAGGACCGGTCTGTTACCTTCCAGCGTTATGCCGACGCAGTTCCCTCCACACCAGGAGGTAACTTCCAGGCGGACCTCGTCTACGCCCCGTATCGAATCATTGAGCCAGGTGGCGCCGGCTTCAATGCAGGCGGCCCTGACCAGAATTACTATCAGACTTACATTGCTGATATCTGGTCATTCAACGGAATCACCATTCCGCTTGCAGGGCCAAACGGTTCCGGCTTGGGCGCCAACCCGGATCTTTCCGCTGCAATCTTCCGGCATACCGCGCCCATTTCAGGCACTCCCGAGTTCAATTCTGCCGGAGCCCTAACCAACGAAGGCATGTGGGGAAATCCAGCAAGCTTCTATCAGTTGGAGCCCTATGATCACTACGCCCAGTGGATTGAAGCCCAGGCCATCAACATGCAGCAGTACGCATTCCCGTACAACGATGCGGGCGGGTACTCAAGCGACATCGGCTGTGCGAACCCGAAAACCTTGCTTGTTGCTGTGGGTTGGTAGGTGGCATGAAGCTAAACTGGCGAGTCCTCTGTCTGGAAGGAAGGGAACTCGCCAGTTTGTTGTTGTTTTTCAATCCATCATGCCGCAGTGTATAGGGTCAATAGATCGGTTGCTTTGGTATTCAGTGCATTCTTAGTCGTGAGCAAGGGGAGGGCACGGGCTGTGCCTTCCATCATGATTACGTATAGATAGAGCTTGTTGCCCGTGGATGGTTTACCCTGAGTTCCAATAGGGCAAGGAGCCTTTTAATGAGGATTGCGTTTTTGGCTTCACTCCTCGGAGTGGAAGCTACCGGGCAAAGTGCCGCTGCGGCAAGCACTGCTGCGCGGCTTGCCGCAGCCGGAGCAGATGTCTCAATTATTGCTCCCGATTGCGGAGTGCATGGCAGACCGGTCACGAAGTATGTCGATATACCCGATTCCGTTCGTGTCCATATTTTCCCCTCAATCGGCAGGCTAAACCGGCGGCTCTTTCGTAGCCCGGCACTTACCAGCTGGCTTCGAGAGCATATCCATGAATTCGATGTGCTGGATGTCCAAGGTGTCTGGAGCTTTGTCGGAAAAGATGCCTCCGAGGTGTTCGCTGCTGCGAAGAAACCATATGTGCTGACTCCTCACGGGATGATGACTCGCTACGATTGGCAAAAAAGCATGCTGTACCGCAAGCTATTCTTCAGCTTTGGCTTCGGCAAAGTATGGCGGGAAGCGGACGCCGTTCGTTTCCTCTCCACTGGCGAGCGAGACACCTCCTACTATCCGCCTGTTGGGCGTTCGGTAATAGTACCCAACACCATCGATATTCAGGCTGCTCCAACACCCGAAATACGCCGCGAAGCTCGCGCTCGCTTAGGCATCGAAAAGCACACTCAAATGCTGTTGTTTATTGGCCGGCTCGCGCATCAGAAGGGGATCAAGGAAACGCTCGCAATATTTGAGATCGTCGCTCCGCAACTTCCAAACCTTTCGCTCTACCTGGTCGGTCCGTCAGACGGAGAATACGGCAGCGAAGCTCTCACCATGGCATCCGCATCGGCGTATCGTTCACGGATCGTCATTGCAGGTCCCGTATTCGGAGACAAGAAGTACGACTATCTGCGAGCAGCGGACGCGTTTATCACCCTTTCCCACAATGAAGGCCAGTCCGTCGCTCATTTGGAGGCACTCGCCGAGGGGCTGCCGATGATCCTTACAAAAAGCAGCAATATGGATTTTCTGACGGAATATGGCGCCGGGATTCTGGTTACGCACCAGCCGGACGAGGCCGCGAAAGCGATTGTGCAATTAATGTCCGATCCGGAGATTCTTGCTAAAACGGGGAGGGGCGCGCGTCGCCTGGTTGAGGAAAAATATGTGCCTCATGTAGTCATTCCTCAACTCCTGACGCTTTACAAGGAAATTTCAGAAGCCAGGACGGATCGAGAAGTTTAGGGCTAGCCAATCAATCTATCCAGCCCCCGTGGCTCGGCTGATGGATCCAACCCGGTGGGGCAGGGGTACGTGTCATCGCGAAATCGCGCTCAACACTTGGTTCACTGGATAGGGCGGTGGGGGGGCGCAACTTATAGCTTCTAATCCACAAGGGTGCCGTGCCGGCTCTAGATTGTCAGCCACTGGCATAAAATTGGCGGAGAGAGTGAGATTCGAACTCACGGAAGTCTTGCAACTTCACACGCTTTCCAAGCGTGCGCCTTAAACCACTCGGCCATCTCTCCGGAGGGTGGTCTGTCTTATTGAATTTAACATATTGAGGGTATGACTCTCTGGCCGCCCAGTCCTCTCGAAATCGCGCTTCGAGGCGGATCGGTCAAAGTTTCTGAAATCGTTTACTTTCTCAGGGTGGGTGGTTTATAGTTCCACGTTGTTTGCCGCAAGCAACTCAGTTTGCGTTGCGCCTCAACATCTCGCCCTGAAAGGCAATTCCATGCCTATGTTCTCTCGTCGTGACCTGCTTTATTCCGGTGCAGCGCTTTCTGCATCTTCATTGGTTGCCCGTTCTGCCTGGGGACGCGCTGCAGCGCTCATGAGCGGGACTCCCACCGCAGCAGCCGAGGCGGCGATCGCGCCGCGCGAGCAGCTGCTCTTTGATTTCGGGTGGAAGTTTCAGTTCGGCAATGGAGTGAACCCCGCTCTCGATCTCGGCTTCGGCAACGGTCAGGGTGACTTTGCCAAGACTGGCGAATTTGAATTCTCGAAAGCGAAATTCGATGATTCAAAATGGCGCACGCTCAATCTGCCTCACGACTGGGCGGTCGAACTGCCTTTCGTTCACGATGAGGTGCAAAATTCGCACGGCTATAAGCCGGTCGGCCGGCGATATCCAGAGACCAGCATCGGCTGGTACCGGCGCACATTTGAGATCCCCGCCAGCGACCTGGGACGCCGTATCTCGATTGAGTTCGACGGAGCTTTTCGCGATGTGCAGGTTTTTCTGAATGGCTGCTTCATCGGCCGCAACAACAACGGATATGCGCCCTTCCGCTTCGACCTGACGGATTTTCTCGCCTATGGTGCCAAGAACTACATCGTTGCCCGCGTCGACGCCAGTTTCGGCGACGGCTGGTTCTACGAGGGCGCAGGCATCTATCGGCACGTTTGGCTCACCAAAACAGATGCGCTGCACTTTGGCAAGTGGGAAAGCACGGTGCGCTCGGAGGTCAGCGGGCGATCCGCGCATTTGACCCTCGGAACTGTGGTTGCCAATGAAGGTAAACAGCCTGAGAGCGCGAAGGTGAGCTGGCAGATTCTCGATGCGTCTGGCAAAACGGTTGCTACCGCCGAATCTGCAGTTCAGTCAGTACCTGTGGATGGAACTACCACGTACTCGACCACTGCGACTCTTGATAATCCCGCCCTCTGGTCCGTCGATGCGCCGAATCTATATTCGGCCATTGTCACAGTCGAGGTCGCAGGAAAACCGCGCGATGCCGAGCGCGTCAGCTTTGGCGTGCGCACGGTGCGGTTCGATGCCGACAAGGGCTTCTTCCTCAACGGAAAGTCCATGAAGATTCAGGGCACCTGCAACCATCATGACCACGCGGGCGTTGGCGCCGCGCTCCCAGATCGCCTCCAGACGTTCCGGCTTGGCGTCCTCAAGGAAATGGGTTGCAACGCGGTGCGCACGTCGCACAACATGCCCACGCCCGAGTGGGTCGAGGGCTGCGATCGCATGGGCCTCATGATGATGTGCGAGACCCGCCAGATGAGCTCCAGTCCCGAAGGCCTGGCGCAGCTCGAGGCAATGATCAAGCGCTATCGCAATTCGCCCTCCATCATCCTCTGGTCCATCGGCAACGAGGAGTGGCAACTGCAGGAGTCCATGGCAGAGCAAGGCGCACACATCGCCGCCACCATGGTCCAGCGGTGCCACGAACTCGATCCCACGCGCGTGGTGTCCGCAGCCGTCAACGGGACCAATCAGAGGGGCGTCTCCGACGCCTTCGACATCATCGGATTCAACTACGGCCTCGCTCGTCCGGACGGATACCACAAGGAACATCCGAAGCGGCCGATCTATGGATCAGAAACTGCCAGCGCCGTCTCCACGCGCGGCGTCTACACTACAGACAAATTGCGCAACTGGGTCAGTGCCTACGACGTAAACAACCCAGGCTGGGGCGAGCAGGCGGAGGAGTGGTGGACGTTCTACGCCACGCGCGAGTGGGAAGCGGGCGGCTTTGCCTGGACTGGCTTCGACTACCGCGGAGAGCCCACCCCCTATGGATGGCCCTCGATCAACTCGCAGTTCGGCATCGTCGACATGTGCGGGTTCCCCAAGGACACCTTCTTCTACTACAAGGCGTGGTGGGGAACTGATCCCGTGCTCCATCTATTTCCACACTGGAATTTCGAAGGCAAGGAAGGCGAGGAGATCCCGGTGTGGGTCCACTCGAATCTCGATGAGGTTGAGCTCTTCGTCAACGGAGCCAGCGCCGGAAGCAAGAAGGTTCCGCACCTGGGCCATGTCGAGTGGAAGGTAAAGTACGCTTCTGGTTCGATTGAGGCGCGCGGCAGCAAAGCCGGCAAGGTTGTGCTGACGGAGAAGCGCGAAACCACCGGTCCGGCAGTCGCAATCCGTCTCACAGCGGATCGGATGGAGATTGATGCCGACGGCGAAGACGTAGCTGTGCTGAAGGTCGAGGTCCTGGATAAGGAAGGACGCGCCATACCGACAGCCGGAAACATGATCGGATTCAAGGTATCGGGCGCGGGCGCGCTGATCGGGGTAGGGAACGGCGATCCTAACTGCCAGGAAAGTGACAAGGATCCCAAGCGCTCGCTCTTCAACGGCCTCGCCCAGGTCATCGTCCAGGCAACGAAGGAGCCAGGCGAAATTCACATTGAGGCTTCAAAGGAAGGCTGGGACGGACCGGAGTTGACCCCGGCGAAGTTGGCGATCACCACGAAAAAGGTCGAATTGCGGTCGGCGGTCCACGTTCTACGCGAGCAGTCTTAGCGCCTCACCGACCCTCTGCAACCGGTGGTATACTCACAAGGTCAGGCGCACCGCGCCACCATCTTCAACGCACTCTGAGGTTCTCATGTCCGGCCATTCAAAATGGGCCACAATCAAGCACAAGAAGGGCGCGCTTGATGCTAAGCGCGGCAAGATATTCACGCGCCTTCTCAAAGAAATCGCTGTTGCCGCCAAGGGCGGGGGTAACCCTGACACTAATGCTCGCCTGCGCACCGCCGTTCTGGCCGCTAAGGCGGAAAACATGCCGCAGGATAATATTAAGCGCGCCATTCAGCGCGGTACCGGCGAGCTCGAAGGCATTAGCTACGAGGAAATCAGCTTCGAAGGCTACGGCCCCGGCGGCGTCGCAATCATCATCGATGTCATGACCGACAACCGCAATCGCGCCGTCAGCGAGATTCGGCACGCCTTTACCAAGAATGGCGGCAACCTCGGCGAGAGCGGCTCGGTCCGTTTCATGTTCTCCAAGAAGGGCGTCATCGCAATCGAGAAGTCCGCGGCCACTGAAGATCAGTTGATGGAAATCGTTCTTGAGCATGGCGGCGAAGACCTGAACGACGAAGGCGAAACCTGGGAAATCCTCACTGACCCCGCCTCCTACGAAGCAGTGCTCTCGGCTGTCAAGGCGGCGAAGATTGAGCCGGTGATGAATGAAGTCACAATGGTCGCCTCCACTTACACCAAGCTCGAAGGTTCCACCGCCAACCAGATGGTTCGACTGCTTGAGGTCCTGGAAGACCTCGACGACACGCAAAACGTCTACACCAACTTCGACATGGACGCGGCGCAGATGGAAGAAGCGGCCAGCTGAGGGTGTTCCAGGCAGGCATTCAAAAGGCCGCCCAAATGTGGCGGCCTTTTTTGCGGGATTCAGACTATGCATTTACGGAAGGGAAGCGCGTTGACCAGAACTCTAGCATTTCTTTTCCTTGCCTTGACGGCAGGAACAATGATCGGGCATTCCGAAACACCGAATGGGGTTGTTGCAGGCGATACTACTGTCGTGATCAACCCGGTAGAACTGGTTCAGAAAAACCAGAGTTGGGAATACGGCCCATTCCTCAACGCCGGCAACGGCTTCGGTAACCGCGACAACTATCGCTTCCTCTCCGCCGGTTTTCAAGCCGGCAAAATCCTCACCCCGGTAATCGGCCACGGATTCCTTGCGGGTCAGTTTGAATACAGCGCCAATATCATGCCGCTCTGGCTTGCATTCACCCCTGCGCAAAACCCGAACGCCAACTTCCTTTATCCCAACGGCACCAGTTTCACCGGGCCCCTGGGCGGCGGCACCTACGTGGGCGCCAGCCTCACTCCGGTGATCCTGCGCTGGAACTTCCTGAGCCATTCGCAGCGCATACAGCCGTGGTTTCAAGGCGCTGGAGGCCTCATTTACACCACCCATAAGTTTCCGCCGGACTTGCTGATCCCGCACGGGCAACCGGGCGGCACATCGGTATTCAACTTTTCGCCACAAGGCGGAGGCGGCATTCACTACTTCACTCGTCCCGGGCGCTCCATCGATCTGGGAATCAATGGCGTGCACATCTCTTCCGCCTCACTGGGCGATCGCAATCCTGGAGTCAACGCCCTGATTCAGGTACAACTGGGCTATACCTTCTGGAAATGATTTACGTCAGCCCACTCAAAGGGATCTGAGCAGTTGGATGGAGTCAGAATGAGCGGACCGTTAGTTGAGTGCGTTCCCAACTTCTCAGAAGGCGCGGATGTGCGCCGCGTCGAGGCGATTGTAGCCGCGATGCATGTGGAAGGGGTGCGCCTCCTCGACTGGTCAATGGACGCGGATCACAACCGCTCCGTCGTAACCATCGCTGGCGAGCCTGCGGCCGTGGTTGAGGCCGCCGTGCGTGGCGCCGGCAAGGCAGCCGAACTCATTGACCTTACTCGCCAGCAGGGAGTTCACCCCCGAATCGGTGCCGCCGACGTGATCCCCTTTGTACCAATTTCTGGCATCAAGCTTGACCAGTGCGCGCTGCTCGCCCGGCAGGCTGGCCTCGAAATCTGGCGGCGTTTCAATGTGCCTGTCTTCTTTTATGAGGCCGCAGCAGCGCGCCCCGACCGGGCGAACCTCGAAGACGTGCGGCGTGGCCAGTTTGAAGGGCTCAAGGATGCCGTGAGCAAAGATTCGGCACGCCGTCCCGATCTTGGTGGCCCCGGACTGCATCCCACCGCGGGAGCCTGCGCCGTGGGTGCGCGCAAATTCCTCGTCGCCTACAACATCTATTTCGACTCCACAGACGTATCGATTGCGAGGGCCATCGCCCGCGAGATTCGTGCCGCTTCCGGAGGGCTCAAAGGTGTCAAGGCCATGGGAGTTCTTGCCCATGGCAGGGCACAGCTATCCATGAATATCACCGACTTTGAGGTCACGCCCATCTCCCAGGTCTATCGCGCCGTTTCCAGTCTTGCGAACCGGCACAAAGTGGCCTTGGCTGAAGGCGAAGTGATTGGCCTGTTGCCGGAGGCTGCCTGCGAACGAAATAGCGACTGGATGCGTCTTCTGACTGGGTTCGATCCAATGACCAAGATACTGGAACAGCGGCTTGGGTCTCCGCAAGCATGGCCAGGGCAGAGCGCCAAAGCCTGAGGCGCCGAGAAGATCGAAGGCAGCAAGACCGGGGTTCCCGGAACTCGCGCGAGAGTACAATGAATGCAGGTTTTTAGATTGTTTTTCGAGCAATTCAGGCGCCCCAGACGCCCAATTGGAGTCAAACTTCCAGTTGCTCAGCTCGAAAAACATGGGATCACCGGAGGAAAGTTTTGTTCAAGGCAATTTTGAAAGTTTCAGTTCCTGCCGCGCTGATGGCGGCTTCGGTCTTGGCTTCAGCATCGCAATTGTCCACAGACGCGCGCACCGCTGTCCCGCATGAAGTGCAGCAACTCGTGGTTATCGACTACCGTGCCATGCAGAATTCCACGGCGGCCATGGATTTACGCGAACGGGTCATGCCGCCTGAACTGAAGCAGTTCGATGAGGCTCTTCGTAAGTCAGGGCTGAATGACAACCACGATGTAGATCAGCTCGCTTTCGCTCTGTTTCGTCCGTCCGCATCGAGCGAGGGCTTGGTTACCGTCGGCATCGCCCAGGGCCAGTTCTCCCTGCAGGACATCCTCGCCAACTTCAAGAAGAACAAGGTCAAGCCAACCTTGGTCCGCACCAACAAAATCTACCCTCTGGCCAAGACCGGCATGGTTGTATGCTTCGTCGACGCATCCACCATGGTTTTCGGTTCCACTGACGCGGTGACCAAAGCCCTGGATGCCCGCGACGGCACGTCTCCCAGTCTCCTGACCAACCAGTCCATGATGGAAGCAATGAAGACCGTGGACTCCGATGATTTGTGGAGCATTTTGGATGAGAAGGGAACTCAGACCATGATGCGCCAGGTCCTCGGCGAAGCCGGCTCGGTCGCTGACTTTGAGACGGTGCGCAAACGCCTCCAGGCCTCCTGGTACGGAATGGATTTCCAGCACGGGGTCAAGTTCAATCTCACCATTGCCACCGGTGATACTTTTGCAGCGGCCACCATCTCAGCGCTCCTGACCGCTGCGGTTGCTCTTCGCAAAGCCAGCGGCTCAGATGCCGAAAAGCAAGCCTTGAGCGACACCACTGTTGCTTCCGATTCGGGAAACATGTCGATTCGCTTTGCGGCGTCCGATTCAGAATTCAACAATCTCCTGCGCTCACCGCTTTTCGAGACCATGGTCAAGTAAAACCACCGGGATCGTGCAGCGCTGAACCCGAACGGTAGCGCCGATCTCCAGATCGGCTGTCCTGAGGGCCTCCAGGCCCTCAGAGCCCCGCAAGGTATGGATTTTAGTTCGCCGGCGTCAGGTCGGGATGAAACTCAGCCTTTCCCCCCGGCAAAAGCACAATCTGCAGCGACCCTTCCTGGCGCTCCAAAAGGTTCGGCCCCGTAACCAGCACCTGTTTTCCATCCGCGCCAGTGTATTGCACCTTCAACGGACCTTCTCCCCGTAGCTGAATCCGATAGTGGTATAAACCGTCCGCTGCCAGGCGATCGCTTCCAAAACTCGCGCTCGGATAATCGACTTCGAGAAGCTGGATCGCACCTCCCGTTCGGTTTTCCACTGCCGTTTCAACGTGATACGAGTGGCATCCAGACGCGATTCCAACAACCGAAACAGCAGTTGCCGCCGTCACAATATTCCGGAACACGATTCGAAGCTTCATTCCTGGCTCCCGTTTTCCGGCTCAATGCTCGGTGCCTGCGCTGCAACTTTCTTTTCCAAACGGTCCAGTCGCTTCAAAAGCTCAGGCAGTCGCTGAAAGATTGTGACTGCCCGCAACCACACTCGGTTATCGAATCCCGGCGAGCCGGAGAGTGTCTTGCCCGGTGGTACATCATGAGATACCGCCGATTGCGCAGTCAGAATTACCCCATCCCCGACGGTGCAATGCCCGGCCACACCCGTCTGTCCGGCAAGAATTACGTTGTTTCCAATCACCGACGAACCAGCCAATCCCGTCTGCGCGCAAACCAGCGTGTTCTCCCCCACTTTAGACCCGTGCCCAACTTGCACCAGGTTATCTATCTTGCTTCCATCGCCGATCGCGGTCTCCCCCACCGTCGCGCGGTCAATGCATGCGTTCGCCTGGACATCGACGCGGTCCCCAAGGCGCACCGGCCCAGATTGCGGAATCTTCTCCCAATGCCCGGATTCGTTTTTCGCAAAGCCGAAACCGTCCGCTCCCACAATTGCGCCGTTTTCGAGCGTCACATGGTTGCCCAGAATACAGTTTTCCCGCACCACCGCGTGTGCATGCGCAAACAGGTGAGATCCGACAACAACCCCGGGGTATAACACCACATGCGGCAGCAGCGTGGCGTGCGCACCTAGTCGCACCTTCGGACCCACCACAACATAGGCCCCAATGTGTGCCCCTTCTCCAATCACGCTGGTTGGATCGATGATCGCCGTAGGATGAATTCCTGGCGCGTATTCAGGAGGCTGGTAAAACAAACCCAAAGCCCGGGAGAACGCAAGATAGGGATTCTTGATCCGGAGGGTAGCCGCCACAATCTCCTGGAAATCCGGATCAACAAGCACCGCCGCGGCCTTCGTTTTTCGCGCCAGCCCCGCATATTTTGGATTGGCGACAAACGTGATCTCCGTCGGTCCAGCCTCCTCAATCCCTTTAACACCAGTTACTTCCAGCTCCGCGTCTCCGCGTAGTTCCGCGCCCAGGTTACGTGCCAAATCGCCTAGCTTCATCGATGAGATTGTACTGGAATGCCCTCTGCTGCGTTCAGATCGGTCCTACTCCGTATCCGGTTCGTCCGGGAACAGCGCTGCCTGGCCGGCCTCCTTGCCGCGTCCGGCGGATGCGCCATCGCTCGAGCCACGTCTGCGGCTACCTGCTCCAATTACGCTCACCACCTCAAGCGCCTCAATCGCCTTTCTCGGCACAAAAATTCTCTGCGTATTCGAGCGTGTGTCGGGAGGTGTCACAAGAATCCCGGAGCTGTCAATCAGACTCCGATCATTGGTCGCCAGACCCTCGATTTCCTCGCCGTCGGTCAGGGTCATTCTCAGCCAGAGCCCCGCGGTTCGTGGCCGGGTCGAGAAGCGTTTCTGCAGCAATCGCTCGGGGTCGGCCTGCTGGCTAGAGGCGGCAGGCAGGTCACGGACATAGCAGACCCACTTCACCTGGTCCCAATCCAGGTGAAGCACCTTTCCCGCCGTGTCCAGAATCTCCAAGTCCGCACCATCACCAGAAAAGCCGGCAGCCGCATAGCCCGCGAACCACTCTCGCGAAAACTTGCGCACAATCACTGGTTTGCGGACGGAACCCATCGTTTTGGATTGTCGCACGACTGGGCATTCCGCGGATTCGTCCCAACGTTTAATTCAACCAGGAATCTCGTTCAAAGGCTGCTAGCCAATCGTGCTCGGTTGTGTTAATGTACTGCTTTGCGCCCTCCGACTGGAGATGTGCTAAGCGCAGCAACATCATACACTTGGCTGCGATTCGTGACGGTGGAAGTGGGGAAGTCGAATGGCTGACTATATTTATCTTTTGGAAAACCGGCTGTCGGCCGACCAACAGAATGCATTGCGTTTGCTTCGCGAGGCAGCGCGCGAGGCTGGGATGATTCTCTTCCTGACCGGCGATGCCGTCCGTGACCTAACCAGCGGGCACGCGGTACGCGACATGGAAGTTGCCGTCCACGGGAACGCCCTGAAACTCAAAACGGCTCTTGAAAGGCTCGGCGGAAAGCTTTGGGGGGAAGATGAAACCTCAAAAACCCTCTATTTGTGTTTTCCGGGCACCGTGCGCGTTGACGTAGTAAGCACTCATAGAACCGAATACCCCAAGCCGGGTAAGCCGGTTTATCATCCAGCAACCATCCAGGAAGACCTACGCAGGCGCGACTTTACCGCCAACGCTATGGCCATCTCTCTCAACGAGGGCTCTTTCGGCCTGTTGATGGACCCGATGAACGGGGCTGCGGATATTGAAGCGCGGACCCTGCGCCTGGTCTCGAACTACGGTTTCCTCGAAGAGCCTGCGCTCCTCATCAGGGCAACCCGCTACCTGGCTAGGCTTGGATGGGAGTTCGATCCCAAGACAAAGACCCGCTATGACAATGCCAAGGGCGAGGGCGTAATTGAATACCTTTCTGCGAATGCGCGAAGCGAAGAATTGGAGCAAATCGGTCACGAAGAAGATGGCCTGAAGATCCTGCGTGCACTTGAGGCCGAAGGCTGGATGACGGTTCTTTTCCCTGCCTGGACCTCCGCCAAAGCGGATGAGGAAAAATTGACCAGCCTCCATGCTTTGGCCGTCGAACTCCTTTTGCAAGGGGTTCACGCCGACATGTCTGCTGCTCAAATCCAGTTGCTCACGGCAAAGCTGCCCTCCAAAGACCTTGCGGCCCTGAAGAAGTCGCTCCTCCGCCCGGGCTTTGTGGAAGAGTGGAACAGCCTTGATTCGATAGCCGCGGCATTTGCAAAGGTCCTGCTCGCCAAAGAAAACGCGACTCCGTCAACCAGCTACAAGCTCTTTACAACTTACGATCCGGAAGCAATTCTCTGGCTTGGCTTTACCACCAGGGATTCAGCCGTCAAAGAGCGCTTCGATCTCTTCCTGAAAGTCTGGCCGGAAGCACGCCAACGCATCCCGCATGCGCTAATGCAAGAGATGCGCGTCACACCGGAATTGGCAACCTATAGCGAAATCGTCAAGGCCATTTTCCTTGAACTGATTGACGGCCGGTTGACCACGCCGGAAGAGATTCGCGCGTTTCTCGAGCCGCATTCGCCCCCAGCGCCTCCGCCGCAAGTCACCATCAAGCGGCCCCGCGCCAAGCGAGGCGCGGAAGCTAAGGTCAAAGAGCCCTCATACGATGACGATGAGGACAGCGATGGCGATTTGGACGGGGACGATGATCTGGACGACATCGTTGCCGACGACGACGAAGATATAGGTCTCGGTCTTGCCCTTCCCAAAGTTGATCTTGACACCGAGAACCCTGACGAGGTGGAACCGGTCGGTGCTGATCTCGATTCCGACCTTGACTCGGACGATGACGATGGGGACGACGAGCCCGAGCCCACGCCTCCGCCCTCAAAACGCGGAGCCAAGGCGTCCGCTTCTCCCGCACCTTCCCCAAAAGTCGCGAAGGCTGCCCCTCCCCCCGCACCGAAACCTGCTGCCAGCACTGCGCACCACTCGCCGGTCGTTCAAGCCAAGTCCAAGCCGGCCCCGGCACCAAAACACGCGCCTGCCCCCGTCGCCTCCAAATTCAAAAAACCGGTAAAGCCGGTCCACGCTGCACCCGCTCCCAAACATACCGCCCACAAGCCGGCTCCCAAGCCACCCAGCAAGCCTGCTCCCAAAGCTGTGTCAAAGGCTCACGCCAAGCCAGCGCCAAAGCCGGCGCCATCGAAATCAGCTTCCACCAAGACGAAGCCAAAACATGCTCCCGCGAGTTCCAAGCCAGCAAAGCCGGCGCATTCAGCGAAGGCCTCCCGCCCCGCCGTCAAAAAAGCCCCTGTCAAGCTTGCAAAGAAACGCTGAAGAATCCTTCTTAATTCAATACCGCGTGTTATCTTCAGGTCATTCCGGAGATACTGTCGATGAATCCTACCCGTCCTATCCCCCTCCTCTGCCTCGCTTCTCTTTTCCTTGTAATCCCGTCCTCAGCAGCGCCCGCGGCCCCACCTGCCCCTCTCCTTCTGCCCACATTGGATATCGCTTTTTCCGGCGCTGCGGAGCCCGACCTTCGCCTGAATGACGCTTACAAGTTCAACGAAGGCGGATGGACCTATGTCCATCTCCACGGCACACCAAAGCAGGTCGGATTCCAGCATGGCTATCTGCTGGCTCGCGAGATCGAGGACAACGTCCATGTGTACACAGTGACCGCGCCAAAGCAGGATGACCGTCCCTGGAGTTTCTTCCGCGAGACTGCGAAGACCGTCCTATGGCCGCACATCGATCCGGAATATCAGGAAGAGTTGAAGGGAATCGCCGAAGGATTGAAAGCCCAGGGTTCCACGCTCGACCTGTGGGATATCGTAGCCCTGAATGGCGATATTGAAATCAGTGATTACTACCTTCCGACCCTGGACAAGAAGCAGGGTAAGCCCGTTCCGCCAGCCGCCGTTGCACCCGGCAAGTGCAGCGCATTTGTAGCCACCGGATCGGCCACCAAAGACGGCAAGATTGTTATCGCGCATAGCAACTGGTCCTCTTACGCTGAAGGAGAACGTTGGACCGTCGTCTTTGACATCGTGCCCTCCAGCGGACAGCACATCCTCATGGATGGACTGCCGGGCGTCATAACCAGCCAGGACGACTTCGGCGTGAACGCCAGCGGCCTCATGATTACGGAAACCACTCTGCCCATGGCAAAGGGCTTCGACGTGAATGGAATCCCCGAATTCGAGCGCTCACGCAAAGCCATGCAATATGCCACCTCCATCGACGAGTATGCGGCCATCATGCGCAAGGGCAACAACGGTGGCTATGCGAATTCCTGGCTTCTCGGCGATCGCAAGACCGGCGAAATCGCCTATCTCGAACTTGGCCTGCACCAGACGCCGCTGACAAAGAAAAAAGACGGCTACTTCGTCTCCTCGAATTTCTCCGCAGATCCAGCTCTCATCCGCGACGACACGCCGGGGTTCAGTCCGGATGATCCTGAAAGCAGCATGAATGCCCGTCATATCCGCGCGGAAGAGTTCATGAAGGAGCACTACGGCAAATTGGACACGGCGCTCGCGGAGGCGTATCTATCCGATCACGAGGACAGCTTCGAGCATAAAACGGACGCCGGCAAACGCAGCCTGTGCGGCCACGAGGATACGTCGCCCGTGGGTGAGAAAGTCTGGGATGACCCACCGTTTGTGCCGGGTGGCGCTGTCACGGGTAAAGTAATGGATTCCGATATGGCCGCAAAGCTCAGTTTCATCGGCAGGGCCGGTCATCCCTGCGGCGAAGACTTCCATGCTGCGCCATTCCTGGCAGCGCATCCGCAATTCGCATGGCAGAAGCCGATCCTTCACGACATGATCGCCGGTCCCTGGACGACGTTTGTCGCAGATGAAAAGAAATAGGGCTAAACAGGAATCGGGACAGGAACAACTTCAGCCGTCGCAGCCGCCACCATCTCGCGGATGGAGTTAATCACCAGCTCCGGCTCATCAAGATGGATCCAATGGGCGCTAGCCGGGGCAATCACCTGCTGTGCGTTATTGCCGATGCAGGCAAGCTTCTCGCAAGAGAGCGGAATCGCTTTACCTGGCGTTAAAACCACCACCGGGATACCATGGATCGGTTCCGCATCCTGCATCTCACGTACCGTGTCGGGAACCGCCATCACATGGCTGCGCATCCCCGCGTAGTAGCCAGGGCGCGACCAGTGCGCGGCAACAATCGGCTGAACCTCCCGAGGCATCTTGCCGACCTCATTCTTGACTCGCCCCAGCACATGCTGCGCTCCGGTACCCGCAGCTCCCGCAAGCCGGCCGGCTGTCTTTCCCGAGCGAAAGAGCAGCGACATGACGGCAAGCCGGGCCAGTCCAAAGCGCGCAATTGGAATAGCGATACGGGAAAGCTTTTTGCCACGGTCGATTTCCGACTGCTTTCCCGGATTCAATGGCGGCCATTCCTCGCAACGCATCGGGTCAACAAGAAGCACGCTGGCCACATCATCCGGATACAGGAGCGCGAAGCGTCGCATCACCAGCCCCCCGAAAGAGTGTCCCACTAGAATGTACGGCGGCTTGATCCCGGCGCCCTGCAGCATTGCGTGTAGTTCTACAGCAATATTTCCCGGTGTGCGCGCTGTCTTATTCGGGCTGCTCCAGCCTAATCCCCCTCGATCGTAAGAAGCGGTGTAAGTAAATCGCGAAACGATTTCCTGGATATGAAACCAATTCAAATTCGTAGCCGCAATTCCCGATTCAAACACGACAGTAGGGCCGCCTGCTCCCTTTTCCATCAGGAATAGCTTCCGCCCGTTGCCAATATCGATTGAGCGTCCAAGACCTGCATAAAGCCGGCGGTCTCGGCGTGCACCGAAAAACTGGTAGAGAAATCCTGTGCAGACCAGTGCGGCGCCCGCGGCGAGAATCCAGAGAACTGCGACCATAAGCAATCCTAAAAACGAGTGAGTTGTTCGGGGCTAAAGTCCCCGAGTCCGAGATTTGCCTTTGCACTGCCGCGATCGATAATCAGCAGTGTCGATCCACCCTGGCCTCGGATCTTCGACTCCACCTGGCTGGCTGACCACACTCCGCCGTCGTGCCGCAGCCCGTAATAGGTGAACTCCTTCACCGACCCAGTTCCTTTCAGGGTTTTTTCTACATATACAGGAAATCCGATACTTTGGTCGAGCCAGGATTTTATCTCGGCGTAATGTGTCTTTTCCGCTGCGCCCGGCGTGCTCTTCAACACGTCGCAATTGCGAGCGCCAAATTTGGCCGCGCTTTCCAGCGTTTGTCCCGTCCAGAAATATTGCATCTCCATGAAATCCTCAAAGCTGAATCCAGGCCCGAGCGGGCCATCGCTCCACTTATCGAAGGGCAGTGTAGCTGGTGTCTTATCGCCAGGATGAGCAATTCGGATCATGTTTTGGCCATTGATGCGCATTTCAAGCAAGATACGGCTACGCGTGTCAGCCTTGGCATTGGGTGCAGGAGTAACATCCACCAGCACTCGCAGTACACCGGGAAACCAGTGCGCCTTGATCGATATCCCATCGCTGGTCCGCTTGCCGTCGGCGTCCACTCTCACCAGGTGCCCGTTGGCGCGAAAGTCGGCTGTCTCCACACGTTGCTGCGGTGTCTTCAGCACAACGGCCACATCAGTCGCGGCCCCACCCGCAACGTTCGCCCCCACCCCACCAAGTAGCACGGCGACCACCGCAATGGAGCAAAGCCTCATGACTCTATCTTCCCATCGCGGATCCTGACGTGCCGTGGCGCGCAGCAGGCAATCTCATTCTCATGGGTGATGATGATCAGCGTCATGCCGCGCTGCTTCTGGATACCGATCAGTATCTCCATAATGCGGGCAGAGTTCACACTGTCAAGATTGCCCGTAGGTTCGTCTGCCAGCAGAATCGATGGTGCATTCGCCAGGGCGCGCGCAATCGCAACGCGCTGGCGTTCTCCCGCGGAGAGCTGATTCGGATATTGGTTGAGCCGGTGTCCCATGCCCATTTCGTGCAACAGCGACTCGGCCCGTTGAGCACGGTTGCTAGGCAACAGGTCCAAAGCCAGCATCGGCACCTGGACATTCTCAATTGCGGTGAGCGTAGGCAGAAGATAGAACGCCTGAAAGATGAATCCCACCTGCCGTGCTCTATAGGTGTCCAGGTTGACTGCGGTTCCCAGCGCCGCATTTTGAAAAAGCACTTCGCCGGAAGTCGCCGTGTCCAATCCGCCCAGCAGTTGCAGCAGCGTCGATTTGCCGCTGCCGCTCGGTCCGCTGATGGCTACGTACTCACCGGCCGCGATGGAGAGATCAACGCCGCGGAGAGCCTCGATGCGGCCCTCGTCATAGCTCTTGCACAGATTGCGTACTTCCAGCAGGGGACTAGTCATGCCGGATCGCCTCCACCGGCGACAGATGCGAGCCTCGCCATGCTGGATAGGCCCCAGCCAGCAATCCCGAAACAATCGAAATCCCCAGCGCTTCAATCAGGTGTGTTGCGTCCATCGACGAGGAAACAATGCTTGCCGTCTGTGGCAACATCGATAGCAACCGCAATGAGCCCCAGCCGAAGAAGAGCCCAAGAAGACCACCCGCGAATCCCAGCACCGTAGCTTCCGTCTCGATCAACAGCACAATCCGGCCGGCCTTCCAGCCAATTGCCCGAAGAATCCCGATCTCGCGCGTCCGTTCAAACACGGACATGGCCATGGTGTTCGCGATGCCCAGAACACCCATCAACAGCGCGATAGAAGATGTCCCCCAGGCCACCGCATGTGCCAGCGCAACAAACTGGTTGTTGCTGGCCCGCTCCGACGCCGATTGCGCGTTCAGACCCGGGAGCGCAGCCTCAATCTCCTTCTGTGCGCGCTTCAGATAGTGATCGGGTGCCTCTCCCGCAGGCGCGGGACGAAGCCGTACGTGAAACCCGGAGACTTTTCCCTGCAGGCTGGTAAGTTGCTGCAATTGATCCAGCGGCAGGATCACCGCCCCCGCCTCGAGAGCCGTCCCGCCTCGGTAGATTCCCACGATGCTGAATGCCGAGCCTTGAATGTCCAGCGACTCGCCCACCTTCTTGTTCAGCGTACTGGCAAGCGCATCCCCGATGATTACTTGGGGTTTGCCATTCTCAAAGCGTTGTCCCGACAAAAAAGTCAGCGATCCGAACTCGTAGGAATCCGCGCGCCAGCCAAACGCCAGCGCATTTACCTCGGGGGTCAGGTCCATCAAATTGAAGAGCATGGGACTAACCTGCGCCACTACCGGCACAGCGGTAAGCTTGCCTTCGATAGATGTGTCCACTGACGGGTTAAGGAACGTCTTCTGCACGACCGCAATATCGGTGCCGCTGCTCGAATAGAGTCGCAGCCATTCTTGCTCAAACGAGCGTGAGAAGCCAACCAGCGCAACAAACGCCCCAATGGCCATGCCGATTCCCCAAAGCGTCAGAAGAGTTCTGAGTCGCCGACGCCACAGGTTTTTCCATGCAAATCCGGTGAAGGAAAGTTGGGAAGCCATTTTATAGGAGTAATTTCTCCCGTAGTCCGCAATGAGTTGTGTTACGAGAGGCTAAGTGTAACGAGTCAATAGCGTACTGTCCATTCGAGATTCGAAATCTTCCGATTTCCCCAATCAAACCGGCCCCTTCATTTACGGAACCGGAGAGTAGCATCCAAATTAGTGCGAGCGATTTGCGAGGGTCTGTCCCACCGCACGCGGCGGATAAACCAAAAGGGCAGCCTGAATCCCAGGTCTGCCCTTCGGTTCATTCATCTCCCAGCCATCTTCGTCACCCCAAAAAATGACCAGAGGTCTACTGCCGCCGTGCGTTGGACGCTTCCATAGCCGTGTCAACGTTCGCCGTGGAGCCTTGTGTATGTTGGTTCGGGGAAGATCGGTCCAATGCGGAAACCGCGCATCGGATCGAACCAAATCTAGTAACGACCGCGACCTCGCGATGCGCCGCCGCCCCCGCCGCTGCTGCCCTTCCGCGCCTGGTAGCAATCCCTGCAAAACACAGGACGATCGCCGCGAGGCTCAAAAGGAACTGTTGTTGGCTGGCCGCAACCCGAACAAATCACAGGTGTACCCTGTGCTGGAGCCGAACGGTAGCCGGAACCCCCCTGGTCGTTCTTCTTTGCCTGACGGCAACTCTTGCAACGCTTTGGGGTCGAATAACCACGTTCCTGAAAGAACGTCTGATCAGCAGCGGTGAAGGTAAAGTCCTGCCCGCAATCGCTGCACGTAAGTTGAATATCTCCGGCCATGGGTCTCCTCGTGGAGATTGTACAGCCCAATTTGTGTTTTGCGTACAAGGAATCTTTTGAAAGTAAGAAACTTATATGGGCCATTGTTTCTTCGATCCTCACCGGCAAGTCAGTTTGCCGCCCACCGCGCTATAGTTCTTCTTGAATGCCGGCGACAAACCCCGAATTCGCAATGGAGCATATCCGCCGCATCCTTGCCGGTGAAAAGCACCTGTTCCATGACCTCATCCGCCCCTGCGAGCGCGGAATTTATCTCATGCTGCTCGGATTATTGCGAAACGAGGCGGAGGCCGAGGACGCTGCACAGGACACAGCAATCAAAGTCTTTCGAAATCTCCATAATTTTCGCGGCGATTCACAGTTCCGCACATGGGTGCTTTCCATCGCAAGAAACGAGGGGCTCGGCCGACTGCGCAAGCAGGGCTCCCGACGCGAAGACTCACTGGATGCCGATACCGATGAGCAAACCGGCGACTACACACCAGCCATTCTCACAAGCTGGCGCGAAGTACCTTCCGAGGCGCTCGAACGCAAGGAACTGGGTGACATCCTTCGCAGGACAATCGGTGAATTGCCTGAGATTTACCGTAACGTTGTCCTTCTCAGGGACATCGAAGAGATGGACGTGCGTGAAACCGCCGCCGCTCTAGGTATCTCTGATGGAGCAGTAAAAGTCCGTCTGCACCGGGCCCGGGCGCTCCTGCAGAAACATCTCGCTCCACTGCTTGGGGGTTTTGCACCTGAACGCAAGGGATTGTTTAGGTGGGGAAAATGAGAATCGACTGCAAACACGTATGGCAGCACATCTCCGCCTACATCGATTCCGAGGTGGACGCGGAACTGCGCGCCGAAATCGACCGCCATCTGGAAACCTGTGAGATTTGTTCCGCAGTCCTCGACTCCACCCGCAACATCGTCGTCCTCATGGCAGACGACCGTGTCTTCGAGCTCCCCGCCGGCTTCAGCCAGCGCCTGCACGCGCGTCTCGACAAGGAACTGGAACTCGCCGAACCATAGCGCTTCAGCGGTAGATCCGATGTGCCCCATTCATCGCGCAGCCTTATCGCGCGATAGGGATATGTACTTGACGCCACTGCCCCCAACCTGTAGTGTTCGGGGGCATGGACGAGGATTTTCCGAGGACGTTGCTTGAGTTGGAGAGGCGCTTTAGCAGCGAAGAGGCCTGCGCCGATTACCTCGCAACTCTGCGTTGGCTGGGCGGCTGGATATGTCCCAGATGTGCTGGGGCCGATGTTTGGTCGATCCGGCGGAGTCGCCGGCGCTGCGAGAAGTGCCGGTATGAGATGTCGGTCACGGCGG
>Ga0302266_10001207_pt1 | contig 24074 bp, 22 predicted proteins | sample III_Bog_E1_2_FD_194559 | JGI IMG/M metagenome (GOLD analysis project Ga0302266, IMG submission 194559) | Peat permafrost microbial communities from Stordalen Mire near Abisko, Sweden - III_Bog_E1_2 | ecosystem: Environmental > Terrestrial > Soil > Wetlands > Peat | place: Sweden: Abisko... | reverse complement strand
TCGGCCCAGCCGATCATCAATAGGCACAGGGGGATGGCGCATGGCGGGCAGAAGCAGGACGATGCCCCACAGGATCCATCCCGCCCAGCAGAACACCCCCGCGACGAGCAGCGCGACGGGGAGAATGCGCATTGAAATGCGGTGCACACGAGGCGAAAAGGCATAGAGAATATGCCCACCATCAAGCTGCCCGCCAGGCAGCAGGTTCAGCGCGGTAATCAAGAGCCCAATCCAACCTGCAAGCAGCACAGGGTGCGGCGTAAGCTGCTGAAACGAGGGCATATCTGGACGCCATGCCGAAAGCAACGCATGCACAAGCCGAAGGGTAAGCGGCTCCCCGCCGAAGCGCACAATTGCCTCGGGAGCGCTGGCCGGCGCAGGAACGCTAAGCCAGAAACCCACCGCGACAGCGACCAGAGAGGCAACGTAACCGGGAAGCGGGCCATAGATGCCTACGTCCATGAGAGCATTGCGGTTAGGGATGCGGCTACGGATCCGGATGACGGCGCCGGCAGTTCCGCTCAGCGTGGGCGCGGGCAGAAGCCATGGCAGGGACGCGGAAATACGATGCCACCGGCAGGCGAAGTAATGGCCGAACTCATGAATCAGCAGAATCCCCAGCAGCGACGCCGAGAAAGTCCATCCACTCAACAACATGCGGGGATGGCGGGCCAGCCAATCCCATGGCCATAAATCGCCATCTCGGGCCACGGGCTGCAGTCCGTGCATAAAATTCTGCATGAACCGCGCACCATTGGCAGTAGTGGTAACCGCAGTGGCGGCAAGCAGCAGCAGGGGAAGACCGTAGTTCCTGAAGGTTGAGCGCACTACGATCCTCGAGAAGAGCCGCCGGGAGGTTGCGAAACAAAGGAAGCCTCCCGAAGCCTTGAGCGTGGTGCGCTTCGTCTTCGGTCTTCAATTAGCGCAAGATTGGAATCGGCCCAGCCGTCAGCTTTTTGCTTCTGCGGCCGTTTCCAGGGAATGAAGCTCCTTGCCTGGCTTGAATCGCACGGCTTTACCCGGAGCGATGCTCACCTCGGTACCGGTGCGTGGATTACGGCCAATGCCGGTTTTGCGGGCGCGGACGCTGAAAACGCCGAATCCGCGCAATTCGATACGCTCACCGGCGGCCAAGGCCTGCTTGAGGCCCTCGAAAACGGTATCCACCGCAGCCTCCGCCTTGGTCCGGGGAAGGCCGGTGCGCTCGATAACATGATGGACGATGTCCTGCTTAATCAAAGGGGTAACCTCGCTGGCGCGACTGGAATGACTGTACTACGACCTGAGGGTTTGATGCTACAGGTTTTGCGGCGCTTATGGAATTCGAATTTCTTCATTTTGATGAAACGGCTGCTGCTCCGTGGGAAGAACAGCCCCCTGGAGCAGGGTCATTGTTATTTTGAGGCGCCTTTCGTAATATGAAGCATTCGAGCGTAAAACGATACCGGGCGGTTCGTCCGGGTTCAGATTCCTCACTTTTTGGCACGGGAGAAGCATGGCAATTCAGAGCGATCGTTGGATTAGAGAACAGGCTACCAAGCACCATATGATTGAGCCATTTAGTGAGAAACAGGTGCGCGAGGGCGTGATCTCGTACGGGCTGTCGTCGTATGGCTACGACCTGCGCGTTTCCGACGAATTCAAGATTTTTACCAATGTGAACAGTGCCATCATCGATCCCAAAGCGTTTGACGAGCGTTCGTTTGTCTCGGTGCAAGCAGATTCGGTGATTGTTCCGCCGAACTCGTTTGCATTGGCGCGGTCCATTGAATATTTTCGAATCCCCAGGGATGTACTCACGATCTGCGTTGGAAAATCGACCTATGCGCGTTGCGGAATTATTGTGAACGTAACGCCATTCGAGCCGGAGTGGGAGGGATTTGTGACACTTGAAATCTCGAACACAACACCGCTACCGGCCAAGATCTATGCCAACGAAGGGCTGTGCCAGATTCTGTTTTTCCGCGGCGACGAGACCTGCGAGATCAGCTATGCCGATCGCAAAGGCAAATACCAGAACCAACAGGGCATTGTGCTTCCCAAGCTCTAAGGTTTGTACCAGGTAATCCTTGTTGCTTTAGTTGAATGACCGTGGATGTCCTGCGGGTGTGCGAGAGGCGCGCTTGTAGATCGTTATGGCGCAGACCCTCGTTCTAAACGGGGAGATCAGAGATGTCCGCGAATCGCAGCCCGGCCACCATCCACGTCGGCCTTGTTACCGATGAACCAATCCGCCTTGAGGGACTGGTCAGCATATTTGAATTGCAGACGCCGGGAGGCACCCGGTTCCTGCCGGTGACGGGAAGCGTTGACGAGTTGCTGCGTTTCCCCGATTTGGATTGCTTGATCATGGGGCGAACTTCCTCGAAGGGCGGACTGGAGATTCTGCAAAAGATTCGGCGGTTGCGCCCGGCGATCCGGCAGATTGTGATTGGCCCGCTGGGGAACGATGAGCTGATTCAGCAATCGATTATTGCAGGGGCGCGTGCTTACCTTGACCCTGCAGCCGGACCCGAAGTTGTGCTGAAGGCCATTGAAGAAGTGATGACCGGCGACATCTGGGCGCCGCGTCGGGTCCTTTCGCGGCTGATTGACAGGCTCCTCACTGTCTCCGAATCCAGTTTCTCAGACACGAGCCCGCATCTGACTGACCGGGAGCAGGAGGTGCTGGACCTGATCCTGCTGGCGCGGTCCAATCGGGAGATTGCGGCCAAGTTGGGCATTGAAGAGCGCACCGTGAAGGCTCATGTGGGCCGGTTGATGCGGAAAACGGGAGTGGACAACCGGATAGAGCTCTCTGTGCGGGCTTTGAATGATCGGCAAATTCCGGGACGCGTGACTCCGGAAATTCCGGGACGTGTGACTCCTGAACGTCGCAGTGGGGAGAATGGGAGCATCGACCGCCGGCAGGGCGATCGTCGGAAGTGAAGAATACGAGGTGAAGTGCCGTATATTACCTTTCAGTAAACAAACATGGTTACTTTAATGCTTACTCCTTAAGTACCGTTGTGCAACTCTGCGCACTTTTGGCACACTACGTACAGAAACAACGCAGATCTGGGGAAAGGAGTTCCCTGGCTGCATGTAACCCATGAAGCCAGGGAACTCCTCTTTTTTCGACCATTTAGTCTGAAGTCTCGCTCTGCGTCCAACCGAATTAGCCCTCCCCCGTCAAAAATGTAGTAGTTAGAAGGCAATCAAGAGCAATGCTCCTCTTGATGCCTGTGCCTGCGGACTGGCGCGCGACTGCGTGCCGGATGCGATAGGCTGTTTCAGGGCCTCTCGCAATGTGGTGTGGGGCTCAAAAAGTGCTTTCTCCCGGCAACCTGCGGTATTTTTCCAGGTTTCGACAGAGTGTGTGACGTGCCCTCCGGGTGCCGACCACAAAACCTCGCGCCCAAAGGGACCGCGGAATGAAAAGGAAACGGAAATGAAGAAGATTGCAGCGATTTGTTTGTGTTTCATGCTGACAGGCTCGGCTTTTGCGGCTTCGTCACGGGAAGATCTGCAGGCGCGGGTCGACGCGGCGAAGTTGGTATTGGACCAGATTATGGGCGCGGGCGATCGCAGCGTTCCAATGGACATTCTGCAGCAGGCAACGTGCGTAGCGGTGGTTCCGGGAATGATCAAAGGCGCCTTTGTGTTCGGCGCCCAGTACGGGCAGGGAGTGGTCACCTGCCGGACGGGTCACGGTTGGAGTGCGCCGGTGTTTATCCGCATGGCTGGAGGCTCATGGGGGCTGCAGATCGGCGGGCAATCGACAGACCTGATTCTGATTGCGGTAAACGATCGTGGATTCCAGGATCTTCTGAAGAACAAGTTCAAGATCGGTGGGGACGCGTCGGCCGCAGCAGGGCCGGTTGGGCGCGCCGGAACAGCGTCGACTGACTGGAAGATGAGTGCGGAACTCCTAAGTTACTCGCGGGCCAAGGGGCTGTTTGCAGGGATCGACCTGGACGGAACCAGCGTGAGCCAGAACTCGGACGACACGGAGATTTATTTCGGAGCGCCGCATAGTTTTGAGTCGGTACTGAAAGGCAACGTGGAGGTTCCCGGCGGGGCAGTGCCATTTGTGAAGGATGTGGCTCACTACTTTATCCAGGCAAAGAACCAGAAGTGACAGGGTGCAGGGATTGGGATAGGAAATCGGACGGAGGGATGGGCGGCCGGGTTGGACCGGGCCGCCCGTTTCTTTGGTCCTCATGGGATGGCAGAGCGCGTGTGGATGAGGGTTGGGGGCGAGGGTTTAGAAATGATCTTGGAAACGGCGGTTCTGAATGTGCGGGCCGGTCAAGAAGCGGATTTTGAGGCCTCCATGCAGAAGGCTCACCCGCTGATTGCTTTGACTCCAGGCTTCATCGGCATGAAACTGCATAGATGCATTGAATCGCCTAATCGCTATCTGCTGCTCGTTTCGTGGCGGACGATCGAAGATCACACGGTGGGATTCAGGAAATCGGACAGGTATGAGCAATGGCGTGATCTACTGCACCATTTCTACGATCCATTTCCAACAGTTGATCGCTATGAAGAGGCTTTGGCGCTTGTGGATGTGGACAGCGCCGGGTCATAGATTTGGAAACAGTCTTTCTGCGTTCTCTGCCCTGCAGTCTTGAGCGGTCTAAACTGGTGTTTGCCTTCCACGATGCGAGAAAACCTTGAGTATTGGCTGGTTGTGGCCGTCGCGCGGACACTGGGGTGGATGCCGCGTGGCTTGGCACGCCTGCTGGCTCGCGTTATCGCAATCCTTGTGTACTGGGGTTTTGGGCGGCTGCGACGGGTGGGGGTGCGCAACCTGGAACTGGCTCTGCCGGAGGTTCCGGTGGAGGCGCGGCAAAAGATTCTGCGCGGAGTGTATGTAAGCCTGGGGCGGCAGCTGGTGGAGTTTTGCCGGATGCCGCGCTATACGGCGGAGAATACGCGGGACTGGATCCGATGCGAGGGCCTCGAGAATTATCTTGCCGCACAGGCGCGGGGCAAAGGTGTGCTGGTGGTAACGGGGCACCTGGGTGCGTGGGAGCTTTCGAGCTTTTACCACTCGCTGATGGGCTACCCGATGGGGATGGTGATTCGGCGGCTGGATAACCGGCGGCTGGACGATTTTGTGAATGGGATCCGCTGTTTGCATGGGAACCAGGTGCTGCACAAGGACGACTTTGGGCGCGGGCTGCTGCTGGCGATGCGGGCGGGTGAGACGGTCGGGATCCTGATGGACACCAACATGACTCCGCCTCAAGGGACGTTTGTGAAGTTCTTTGGGCGGGACGCATGCACGGCGACGGGGCTGGCGCACGTGGCGCGGAAGACCGGAGCGGCGGTGCTGCCGGGGTTCATGGTATGGGAGGCTGCCGAGCAAAAGTACGTCCTGCACTTCGGGCCGGAAATTGCGATTCCGCATACGGACGATACGCAGGCCGACATTCTGGCGGGGACGCAGATGTGTACGGCGGCGATTGAGGCGTGGATTCGGCGGTATCCTGACCAGTGGTTGTGGATTCATCGCCGATGGAAGACGCGGCCGGCAGGAGAGCCGGGGTTGTACTGAGCACTTTCACTCGCGGCGGCAAGCTGCGTCCGAGTTGAACATTCCGTATTGAAAGGCGCCCCGGAGGGGCCGCAGGAGAATAGTCGTTCATGATCCTTCGGCTCACAACCAGGCATGAAAATCGCGGTCACCGGGTAGCGCCGTGTCTCCAGACCGGCTGTCGTGTGGGCGTCCTCGCCCGCACGTGCATCTGCCGCCATGACCTGCATTTTCGAAGGAGCCCAGGACCGGGCCCCCACGGACAGGCCTTAGTCCGTGGGGTGGAGGACAAGAGAAGCGCGGTCCTGGGTTCCGAGGCAAATCAGCCCGCGCGCCGGAGGCGCGCTGTGAAATAGCCTTTGTTCATAAGGAGGAGAGACGGATGACGCTGGGCGCATTGATTGAGAAGCTGGGCGGGAAGCTGGTCCGAGGGAGCAGTGACATTGAGGTTGCCGGTGTCGACGTCCCCGAGTTGGCAAACGGCCTGGACCTCGTATTCGCCGAGGACCCATCATCTGCGGCCAGCGCACTAGCCGGCAGCGCGGCAGCACTCGTCGTCAAGCCGGGCTGTGTTCCGATCGACGCCCGGGGACCCGGTATGGGCGTTGTGGAGGCAGAGCAGCCGCGGCTGTGGTTTGCACGAGCCGCCAAGCTGCTAAAACCTCCGCTGCCGAAGCCGCGGATTCACGCTCCTCATCACCTCGGCGCTCACGTGAAGATCGGCAAAGACGTTGCGATCGAGACGGGAGCGGTGATCGGGGACTACGCTGTGATCGGCGACGGGACGCGGATTGAGGCGGGCGCGGTGATCGGCGAGGGCGTGGTGATTGGCGAGGAATGCAGGATTTATCCGCGCGTGGTGTTGTATCCGGGAACGACGCTGGGGAATCGCGTGGTGGTTCATGCGGGCGCAGTCCTCGGAGCCGACGGATTTGGGTATGTCCGCGACACGAAGACCGGAACCTATACCCAGTTTCCGCAACAAGGAACGCTCCTGATCGAGGATGACGTAGAAATTGGTGCGAACTCGACCATCGATCGAGGCGCCCTCAAGCAAACGCGGATCGGCCGCGGAACCAAGATCGACAACCTGGTGCATGTGGGGCATAACTGCGACATCGGCGAGGACGTGATCCTGGTGATGGGCACGGGAATCAGCGGTTCGTGCACGGTGGGGAATGGGGCTGTGCTGGCGGGCCAGGTTGGCGTGGGCGACCACGCAACCATCGGGCCGGGCGTGATTCTTGGCGGACAGGCAGGCGTGTTGAGTGGCAAGACGGTGACCAATGAGGGACTGAAGCCGGGGACCGTGCTGTGGGGCACGCCGGCGCGTCCGCTGAAGCAGGTGCTGCGGGAGTTGGCGGTGGTGGCAAGGCTGGCGAAAAAGGCAGGGAAGAGGGAGTAGGGAATAGGGAATGGAAAAGCAGGGACTGAGGGACGAGGCAGTGTTTGACGAATCCGGATCAGGGGGAACACCAACGCCGGCACGGATGGAGAACGAGCGGAAGCGCCGCCTCAGGCGCTTTGCAGATTAACTCACTCCCGGGATGCACAATTGGAATTGTGATCGCCGCTTTCATATCCGCAGCCATAATCTGTCAGGAATGCGTCCGGTCCGTACCACTCGTTGCAGTGTCGGAGATACCCCCAGTCCGTTTAGTAGGAGATGCCCCCGGTTTATACCAATAAATACCCCACCCCTCCCCCCCGAAAACCACCGGTTTTCGCACTTCGGCATTCTTACAACCGTATGCAAATAAACAAGTTAACTAATGTACCCTATGTGACAACCAGTAAGCAAAGACCCCAAAATCGGGCCTTTTTCGGCCTATAAACGCCTCAAAAGGGGCAAAAACAGGCCCCAAACCGCCGTTTTTCATTCAGTTTTTGAGGGTTTCAGGCTCAGAACAAGGGCTGCACATCGGAAGGTAGCAAGTGCCATGGCGATTCATCAGACGCCGCCTAAGGGACTGGAGTTCGCACGGACCTCAGGCTTGCGGCGCTTGGACTTCAAGGGATGGAGCGATATGCGTCGCCCGTTCCGAGGGTTGTCCCGTCGCCGCGTTCCTGAGCAGGATAGCCATGCCGCGAGCTCCGTCCATGCGGCTTTCAACCAGCAAATTGTAGGCACTTGAGAGGAACTCCGGGTGATGCTCGAAGTGCTTTGCGGCGGCCTGTACAGTGTGGATGACATGCGTGGCTGCAAACTGCTCGCGGTGGAAACCGGCTACGCCAATGAGCAATCCCTTCATCAGCGTGAACTGGGCGGTGAGGAGTGCGAACTCCTTCGACATGCGGGGCTCGGCGCCTGAGAACAGGGCTTCTTTGCCGTACGGGAACTGGCAGCGAAGGATGGTGTTAACCAGGTAATTCTCCAAAATGTATGGATAGCGCTCGACGAAGGGTTGGAAATAGCGGTCGTGCGCGAAGTTGTAATGCGCGGTGAGGCTTTCGAGCGTTGAGCCCGGTCCGTTGCCTATGCCGGTGGTGAATGCCTGAATGCACTCGACAAAGCGCGGCCTGATGTTTGACTTGTGTAGCATGAGGCCCGCAAGGCGCAGAACGATGTCGACATGGGCGGTGGGATCGATGGGCAGCGACTGCATTGCGGCTCGCAGATTGCCACCGGCAACGGAATCCTTGAACCCGGCGAGAAAACCTGAGACGGTGAGTTTGAGAGCGCCGCTGGCTATGGCGTCAAGACGCTGGCAAAGGATGTTGATGAGAAACAGTCGCTCCCAGAGGGGATACGCGCGGTTGCGGATCAGGTTGAGAACCGTGGTTCGGATCTCCCAGAATTCGGGCGGCAGGGAATTTGCGCTATCGTTCGGGACGAGAGGTTGAGTATTCTCGTCGGGACACGGCGCGTTGGGAATGCGCAGGTGGGGCGCTAAAAGAACCACGCGAGCCGCCTCCGGACAGGAGAGCGTCAGCGCCGTCTCCTGCACACCCCCGATTGAATGCACAATGCGCGGATAGGTGTGGCAGGTGTGAGAGAGCATTTGCTCGCCGAACTCCGCTTGAATGCTGCATAGCCGATCGGGCGTGAGCAGCGGGCACTGATTTTCGGCGTTCATGCGGATAATGGCGAAGACGGGCGATTTTTCAGGCTTCGCAGGTTCCTCTGTTCGCACGATGCTTGCGCGGATTTGCGAGCGGAGGCCGCTTTCCGGCAGTTGTTGATATTTTTCCCACGTGGCTTTGTCGATGGGAACGGTCCATCCCTGGCAGCAGGTGTCCTCGCACGCGGCGCCGATGCAGCGAAACTCGTCTGCGTATGTGGGGTGAGCGGCGAGGGCGAAGTCGAGATTCTGGCGCAAAGGATGGTCCTTCCAGGAAGGCAGCGTGTGTGGGCTGCGTCCGGGATTGATTGCGCAAATAGAAGTAGCATGCGGCGGCCCGAAGCGAGGCCCTCAACATGGGAGAGTCTTCATCAAGTCCTGTTCAGTCAAAACCCGGGTCAGTTCGTTAGGTCTTTTCGGTGAGAAAGGCTTCCGGCTTCAGGGAGCCGTCGCGCTGCTTGATGAGCAATTGGACTTTGCCTTCAGCGGCGTCGAGCTCCTGCTTGCAGACGGCGGAGAGGCCGACACCCTCTTCGAAGAGCTTGAGCGAGTCTTCGAGGGGAAGATCGCCTTTCTCGAGTTGATCGACGATGGTTTCGAGCTTCTTGAGCGATTCTTCGAAAGACGGCATGGATGGCTACGACCTCTGCAAGGCTTCCAGAATAGCCGATTCACCGGTGCCGAGTGCAGCCGCGATCTCGCTTGGGGCGGAAAGTGCGACGTCGTGCTCTCCTACACCGCTACGGCAGCGGGGTCGGGCAGCACCGAGGCGATCACGTCTGCGGCAAGCGCATAGCGTCCAAAGGGGGCGCTGACCTGGACGCCTTGCACCATGGGCCGCACGGCTTCAAGCATCTCCTGGGCAATAAGCACGCCTTCGCGCCGGGCGGCATCGGGCGTAGCGCATTGGGCCATGCGGAGCATGATCTCTTCCGGCATGGAGACGCGCAGATCGTTCTTCATGAATTCGGCATTACGCAGGCTGGTCAAAGGCCAGATGCCGGCGATTACCGGGATGCGGAAGCCCTCAATGCGCTTGAGGAAGCTTTCAAGAAGTTTCAGGTCGAAGACCGGCTGTGTGATGGCGTACTCGCCGCCGGCTTCCACTTTGTAGGCAAAGCGGCGGATTTCCTGCTCGATATCGGGGACGCCGGGGTTGGCTGCGACACCGATGGTGAAGTTGGTGCTGGCTCCGATGGCGTTTGCGCCGATATCGAGGCCGTGGTTCAAACGGCGGACGATGTTGACCAGACCGATGGAGTCAACGTCAAAGACAGCAGTGGCATCCGGATAGTTTCCCAACTTCGGCGGGTCGCCGGTGAGGCACAGGATATTGTGCAGGCCGATGGACGATGCGCCCAGCAGATCCGATTGAATGCTCAGAATATTGCGATCGCGGCAGGTGTAATGGAGTACTGTCTCAATCCCGGTGTGCTGCTGAATCTGGATGCAGAGGCTTTGCGCGCTCATGCGGGCCGAGGCGCGTGGCGAGTCGGGAACGTTGATTGCGTGCACGCCGCGCTGGGCCAGGAAACGCGCGCCTTCGATCTCTTTGGTGCAGTCAATGCCCTTCGGGGTAACAATTTCAACCAGGGTGACGAAAGTGCCATCCGCGACCAGCGCCCCAATACGCGAACGCTCGCGGAGGGGTGCTGGCGGCGTTTCAGTGTTGATGGCCGGTGCAGCGCCTGTACTGACCACACGCGCCTGGGCATCGATGGCGCGCATCGCCGAGCGCATGGCGCGGATGTGGTTGGGCGTGGTTCCGCAGCAGCCGCCGACGATTTGCGCACCCGCAGCGATGGCCTTGCGGGCAAAGCTGGCCATGTATTCCGGGGAACAAAGGTAAATGTTCCGACCCTCGACGGCGCGGGGCATGCCGGCATTGGGCATAGCCGCGAGCGGCAGGGTAGTGGCGCCGCGCATGGCTTCAATCGCGGTCAGGACGGTTGTCGGACCGGTGGAGCAGTTGACACCAATGGCGTTGGCGCCCCACTCCGTGAGCAGGGCAGCGGCCTGGGCGGGCGAAGCGCCGTCAAGGCAATTGCTCTCGTCGTCGACAGTGACCATGACCAGCACGGGCAGATCGGGAGCGGTTTCGTGCGCCGCAATCAGGGCTTCGCGGGCCTCGTTGAGGGCGGGCATGGTTTCGAGGATCAGGAGGTCAACACCGGCGCCGGCGAGGGCGTGAATCTGCTCAGAAAACGCTGCGCGTGCTTCGTCGAGACCGGTTTTGCCCAGTGGCTCAAGACGCACGCCGAGCGGGCCGACAGAGCCGGCTACCCATGCTTCACCGGCTTGCTTGTCTTTGAGGTGCTCAACGGCCTGGCGGGCAAGCTTGACACCGGCCACATTGATCTCCGCGACCTTCCCAGCCATTCCGTGGCGGGCAAGGCGGAATCGGTTGGCGCCAAAGGTGTTGGTTTCAAGAAGTTCTGCTCCGGATTGCAGGTATTCCTCGTGGATGGAGAGGATGAGTCCGGGATCAGAGATGTTCAACTCGTCGTAACAGCGGTTGATAAAGATACCGCGCGCATAGAGCACTGTACCCATGGCGCCGTCTGCGAGTACGGGACGTGCAGCGAATATGTCAGCGAACGTAGGCATCGTTCCCTCATGCTAAACGAGGCTGCCCTGGCCTGCCAGCCGGGCGGCCTGCTTTGTTATACTTCGGTAGTCATAAGCTGGGTGCCAACAGGTTCCGGAATACAGGGGTTTTTGGCCTGTGAGAGCGTCCGGCAACCGTCATCAATTCGATTACGCTGCGGCCGAGGCCGCGGACACAGTTGCGGCTCGTTCCGCGTTTTCCGTCGAGGTAAGGGATTTTGAAGAAGAGCAGTCTTTGTTTGAGCGCCGCGGCCGCCCTTGTGGTTGCAGCCGCCTTCGCAGGTTGTGGTGGCACCACCTATTTTGCAGGCAGGAATCTGCCTCCGAGCGGGTTGACCAACCGTGTATTGATCGCCATCCAGAACCCGAGTGCCTTCACCAAGGGTTCGCTTGCGTTCGTTGACGCTTACTACGATATCCGCGGAGGGTACAACGGAACACCCGCGTCCTTCTCCATATCGGGTTATTCGGGCGCGCTCCCGATCTCGATCCAAAACATGCCTGAGGAAGAATCCGGGGCGGTTTACGGATCGGGCGATGGCAGCCTCACGCTGATCAATTACGGGAAAGAAGGGGTATCGGGCTCGGCGTCAGGGCTGAACGGGCTCTCCTCCAGCGTTTTCATTACACGGAACTCAGGGTATGTGTTCGCGGCAAGCCAGCAGACTCACGTACTGACGGTTGTGAACAGGAATACGGGCGGGTCGTATCCGCTGAGCTTGCCGGGTGTATACCGGGTGAGCACCAACACCGGCGGGTCAATCGCCCTGGCTTTTGTGCAGAATTCGAATTACGTCTATTATCCGCGAGCCTTGACGTCGGCGCAGACTATCGCCTACTCCGGCGGGCCCAGCACATGGCCGACCGCGGCGCAGGATTGCGAGCCCCTGAACGGGCCGATCTGGTGCCTGTTCCAGGTGCAGAGCCCCGACCACATGGACGCAACTGGAAACTACTACGGCGCACCGCTGACGTTTGACCGTCCGGTGAAGGCCGTATTCTCCCCAGATGGTTCTACTGCATATATTCTCAACTGCGGTCCGGAATGCGGTGGTAGCAAATCTTCAGTTTCACTGCTGCCGGTCGCGCCTATGATTTACCTTTCGGGTCAGCCCTCCGGACTTCTGCCGACCACCGGCAACTTGACGACCATCCCCGTTCCCGGTGGAGCAAGCAATGCGCTGGTAGACAGCTCGACGATGTGGGTGGTCGGTCAGCAACCGCAGCAAGTGCAGGGACAAACACTCTATACGGGCAATCTGACAGTGTTGAATCTCCAGAACAACACGGTTGTGCCGTCGACGAGCGTATCGCCCAACCCTGTCTCGATAAGTGACGGAGCACCTGGCGCGGTCAGCCGCATGATACTGGCGGACGACAATACCTTGTGGATTGGGATGACCAAATGCACAAACGGGGTGCGCGCGGCGACCGGCTTGCCGGATGGCTGCCTGACCATGGTGAACACCACCAATAACACGGTGACCCTGCTGGAGCCTTACCTGGGCGATTTGACTGGAATTGCCGCGGTAGAGGGATTGAACAAGATCTACGTGGCACAGGGTGGGCAGGTTTATATCTATTCGACCAAGGACGGCTCGGCGATCGACAACCAATACGTCACAGTGACCGGCACCGCTTACGACGTGGCCTACATGGACGCGACGACCGACGGGGACAATACCGTTTATTAGTGGTTAGTGAATAGTGGTTAGCGATCAGTTGAATGTGCCTCAGGATCGGGGGCAACTCCCAATGACTGCCGATTCCAATTTTGAATCATTTACCGCCGATGTGCTTGCGATTGCCGCTCACCGCGACGATGTGGAGCAGACTTGCGGAGGTACGCTGCTGCGCATGGCCTCTCGCGGGCTGCGCACGGCGATTCTGGACCTGACGAAGGGCGAGGCCGGAACCCGTGGTAGCGCGGAAGATCGTGCGAGGGAAGCGGTGGAAGCTGCAAAGCTCCTGGGCGTGAACTGGCGCGAAGCGCTGGATCTGCCCGACGGCGCGATCGAAAACACCCTGGAAAATCGCATCAAAATTGCCCAGGTCGTCCGGCTCCTACGGCCGCGCGTGGTGATTCTGCCGTATTGGCAGGCGCGACATCCCGATCATGCTATTGTGGCCACGCTGGGGTATGAGGCTTGTTTTCTTGCCGGATTATCAAAAGCACCCGCAGTGCAACCAACAGCGAATTCGGTGGAACCGGAGTCAGGGCCTGTGTTTGCCGGTCTTCCGCCGCACCGTCCATTCAAAATTGTCTACGCGAGCCTCTACGCCGACGTGCGGCCGAGTTTCATCGTGGACATTACTCCCTTTATTGAGCAGCGGCACAATGCGCTGATGGCTTACCGATCGCAATACGCAAACCAGGCGGCGGGCAGCGGGCTGTTTGTTGCGGAGGAAGAGATCCGCGAGCGGACCTTTGCGGAGGCACGGCACTATGGACTGCTGGCCGGCGTGAAATACGGCGAGCCGTTTGTGCAGAAGGAAGTGGGGTTGATAGACGACTTGACGCTGTTATCCGTGCAATCGATCTAGTGTTTCTGCCTGACCCTTCCCGCTCGAGATATATAACAATTGTTTATCGACTATAGAAATAGAATAACGTTGTTTTATGACCGTATTCGCACGACACTAAGAGCGGAGGCGGCTCATGACGCAGATCTGGGATACGCAGGAATACGAGAAGAACGGCGCATTTGTGCATGGAATGGCGAGCGGCGTACTCGAATGGCTCGCGGCGCAGGCGGCCGAGCGCATCCTCGACCTCGGCTGCGGCGACGGACAATTAACGCAGCGGATTGCGGCTACAGGGGCTAATGTGGTGGGCGCGGATGCATCGGCAGAGATGGTTGCCGCGGCGCGCGCGCGCGGGATCGATGCGGTGCATGCACCGGCTGAATTGTTGCCCTATTCGGACGCGCAGTTTGATGCGGTCTTCTCCAATGCGGCGCTGCACTGGGTACGCGATCAGGACGCCATGATGGCGCAGGTTCACCGCGTACTGAAGCCTGGCGGGCGTTTTGTTGCGGAGATGGGCGGCCATGGGAATGTGGCTGCAATCATGGTTGCGTTCACGGCCGTGCTGATCCGCCACGGATACGGCGATCGCGAGGAGGGTGTCAATTACTATCCCACGCCGCGCGCCTACACGTCGCGACTGGAAAAGCACGGGTTTCATGTGGAGCAAATTGCCCTGATTCCGCGGCCCACACCGCTGGCGGAAAGTGGAATGGCCGGATGGCTGAGAACGTTTCGGCGCGGCGTTCTGGACGGGCTGCCGGAGGGGATTCGCGAGACTGTGGTGGAAGAAACTGTCGCGCTGCTGGCGCCGGTTCTGCGCGATGAGGAAGGGAAGTGGACGGGGGATTATGTCCGTCTGCGTTTTATCGCCACGTGCGGTGGAGCAGGCGCTCGCTGATTGTTCGCATGAGGCTCATTGATTGCCGTCCTCTCCGCAAGAACAAGAACGTAGCGAGGTACGGTACCGAAACTTATTTACCGAACCACATTCGGCCTGCAACGGCAACCAGAGTCAGCGCAAAGATGCGGCGTAGCCATACCTCGGAAATATGTTGCGCGCCAACAGCACCAAAGTATCCGCCAACAAAGAATCCCGCGGCGAGTAACAGCGCAACGTGTATATCGGCGTTACCTTCGCGATAGTACTCCCAGAATGCAAGAATGCCGACGGGCAGCAGCAGTGCGCCGAGCGAAGTCCCCTGGGCCTTGTGCTGATCCATGCCGAGCAACCAGATGAGCGCGGGAACAAATAGAATGCCGCCGCCGATACCTACCACGCCGGAAGCGCCGCCCACTACCAGGCCAACCAATAGAATCATCCAGGTCAATTCAATCCTCCATGGGGACACCGTGAGACGGCGCGGCGTCCTCGCTTTCAGCGTAAACCACTGGAGTGGATGGGCTGCAACTGGGCCATTGGCGTGAAGATGAGAGTTACACAGCGATTGGTGAGTATCATAGGCGAATAACATTGTTGAAGTTATTTCCTATAAATAATTGAAAAACGGCTTGCTTTTCACAATCGAGTTATGGCAAAGTAGTTTCTGCGTAGGAGAACGCCCGATGAAATATACAACGCAAATCTCGATGCGTAGGCTGGAGCCGCTTGATGAATCAAGCTGCACCGGTCCCCGGGCGTGGTTCGTCAATCTCCAGTAACCGCACTGGTGTCTGTTTCCTACGCAAAAGCAGCGCACAATGCAGTTTACCCCGAGTGGTGTAGAAGCCAGGTTCATCGCTCAAAACGAATGCGACCGTTCGGGTCGCGCTCCTGACTTCGTTTGTTCCCTCGGGTAAGTTTGGGCTTAGCTAGCGGAGTTGTGTCTCTAAGTCACCGCGCAATGAGTTATGCGCAGCGGACGGGAGAGCTTTGTCTCTAACTCACGTAATTGCTAAGTGGCGCCGGTGGCGACAGAGGAGAGTTACTTCCACCGCCAAGGACGCGCAGGGTCGGGTAACCCTGCCGGAGCAGATCACTTCACGGGGCGGGGGCGTAGTCCTGAACCAAAAGGCACCGTGAGGCAGAGGACCGAGTCCATACTCTTTTCGCTTATTCCCCGGCGCAGGGATCGCGCAGTTGTTATTTGTTTCATCCACCTGGCCGGTGGCGTAGGTAACGGATACTTCGCCTGTCACGCGAGAGACGCAGGTTCGATTCCTGCCTTGAGTGCAAGCTCAAGTCGTCTAGTGGTTCAGGACACTTATGTTCCGTAACCGCTTGTTCCCCGGCTATAACTTTCCGGCAAGACCGGATTTATGTGTGATTGCGATGAGCAGAGCGAATGTGAAAAACGGAACGCCGATTGGCAGCGCGCACCTGTGCAAGAGCTGCACATGGGGGCATGTCATCACGGGTTATCGCGAGTCGGACCTGTTGGTTATGTGCGCCAGGACAGATTCCAACATTGTTGTTCCGTTCGCGGTATATGAATGCACGGAATTTAACGACAAGCATAAGCCGACCATTGACCAGATGAGGAGACTTGCAATCCCCATCCAACAGGTCCGGGTATCTGCGAAGACTGCTGGATTCCGTCCGGTCGAAACGATTCGCCCTTTGAAGAAGGGCACGGGTGAGAGCGAAGCAGTGGTCGCTCTCGATGAGTAATATTCTGCCGGTGGCGCAGGGCACGGATACATCAATGGCAGATAGCCGCTCAAGCGGTAGTGCAGGTTCGAATCCTGCCGCCAGGGTCCACCGCAAGGAAGATCTTGGTGTCAAATACCGCGCCCAACTTTTCCCCGGCAGATTTTTGAAGTTGGCGGGATGCCTGTGAGGACTGGAGGCATCCCGCAGGGGCCGATGCCCAGTGCTGTTTGCAGATCTGCGGCGCGATGAATTCGCGCCACTTCACAATAACCAATTATTCAACGATTCATCACGGTTCTGCCGGTGGCGCAGGGCACAGATACTTCGGTAGAGCAGCGCGTAAGCGAAGGTCGCAGGCTCGAATCCTGCCATCAGCTTTCGGGTTGATGTAGCTCAGTGCAGCACCTTCTGTATCCGACTTTTCCCCGGCAGTTTTTCAACATAGAAAGGAGGCGCGTGATGCGCCTGAATGTTTTCAAGTATCGGAAGCTTGCGCCTCGCACCCATGAGGGAGCGCGTGCTGCATTCATCACTGCGGAGCAGGCGCTGCGGCGCTCTGTGCTCTCGTGCATGTTGTGGGAGGACGAGTTCTATGAGGACGGCGTGCAGATTGCCGGCCGTATCCACGAGCTTGTACCCCAGGTCGAGGCGGCGCAGGTGGCCGCACTGGCAGTAGAGGCTCGCGAGAAGATGAAGCTGCGCCATGCGCCCCTCTACCTGGTGCGCGAGATGGCGCGCCACGCGACGCATCGCGGCCTGGTGGCTGAGACTTTGACGCGCGTGATTCAGCGTGCCGATGAGTTGAGCGAGTTTGTGGCTATCTACTGGGCGGGTGGGCGTCAGCCTCTCTCCGCGCAGGTGAAGAAGGGACTGGCTGCGGCGTTTGGCAAGTTCGACGAGTATGCGCTGGCCAAGTACGATCGTGCGGGTGCGGTTCGTCTGCGCGACGTGCTGTTCCTCTCGCACGCGCGGCCTGTGGATGAGGCGCAGGCTGCGCTGTGGAAGCGGCTGGCCGAGAACGAACTGGCTACGCCCGACACCTGGGAGGTTGCACTCTCGGCTGCCGGACGCGGCGAGGGAGTGCAGAAGCGTGAGGTGTGGGAGCGGCTGCTGGCCGAGCGCAAACTGGGCGCGCTGGCTCTGCTTCGCAACCTGCGCAACCTGCACACTGCCGGCGTCAGCGAGGAGCTGGTGCTGGGTGCGTTGGCTGCTCTGAAGACGGATCGGGTTTTGCCTTTCCGCTTTCTGGCGGCTGCGCGCAACGCTCCGCAGTGGGAGTCGGCGCTGGAGGGCGCAATGTTCCGCGCTCTCGAGAGCCGCTCGGGTGGCTTGGCCGGGCACACGGTGTTGCTGGTTGACGTCTCCGGTTCGATGGAGGCGCCGCTGTCAAACCGCTCGGAGATGCGTCGGACGGATGCTGCTTACGGCTTGGCGATTCTGTTGCGCGAGATCGCAGAGAAGGTGACGATCTTTACCTTTTCGAATGCGGCCAAGCGTGTAGCATCGCGTCGCGGCATGGCGTTGCGCGATGCTCTGGACCAGAGCCAGCCTCACGGTGGCACCAACCTGGGGGCTTCGTTGACCCAGGTGGAGGCCGCAGTCCGCGAGGGCTACGACCGTCTGGTGGTGATCACGGATGAGCAGTCGCACGACCGTGTTCCCGCACCGAAGGGCAAGGGCTACGTGATCAACGTAGCTTCGGCTCGGAACGGCGTTGGGTATGGGGAGTGGACGCACATCGACGGCTGGAGCGAGGCGGTGATTGACTACATCACTAGCCTTGAAACCACTTGCGGTGCTCTCAGCGACGCCTGATCGGACAATCAAATAGCCAATGCAAATAGCCGATGCGGGGAGTTGCCAGAAGATGGCAGCTCCCCAATTTGTTTTAGACGTTGTTTGCTCGGGGTTGTTGTTGATGATTCGCAAGGGCAACTGGGATCAGCCATTCGCGTCTAAGGAGATATCGCTCGGTTGCCGCCGCGCCGGGAGCAGACTTGGCCAATGCATCTTCCGCGACTTGAACGCCGCCCTGAACTCGATGCCCTGCGTGGGCTTTTCCTGGTGTGGATGACGCTGACACATCTTCCGACGCGGTTCAGCGACTTTGTGAATCAGCCCATCGGGTTCGTTTCCGCTGCGGAGGGTTTTGTTTTTATGTCGGCGTTGCTGCTCTCGCGCGTATACACCCGCGAACTGCATAAGGATGAGCCAGGGGTGCGGGCGAAGATATGGAAGCGGTCGTTCAAGATTTATGGCTATCACCTGGCCATGCTGGTGCTGCTATTTACGGTGGCGGCCGCGTTTGCGCTGCATACGCACAAGGCGGCTCTGAATCACCTGCTGAACTTTTACCTTGCGCATCCGGTAGTGGCCATTGTGGGCTCGGTGCTGTTGATCTATTGCCCGCCGTTGCTGGACATTTTGCCGATGTACGTGGCGTTCCTGTTCTTTACACCGATGATTCTGTCGGCGGCGAAGCGGTTTGGATGGCCGAAGATTCTTGCCGCAAGCGCGATGATTTGGTGGTGGGCGCAGTTTGGGTTGCGCGACCTGGTTCACAACGGGATTGTGTATATCACGCATCTGCCGATCCCTCTGCAAGAGACGGGAGCGTTCAACCTGTTTGCGTGGCAGTTGGTGTGGATCTTGGGGCTATGGATCGGGGCGCGATCGGCCATGGGGACGACTCCATTGAAGGAACTGCCGGGATGGGTGGTGGGCGTCTGCGCAATAGCATGCCTGATCTTTATCGGCATCCGCCACGGGTGGCTTGGGCCGCAATTGACGCAGCAGGCGCTGGGGTTACAACTGGACAAATGGCAGCTCGGCCCACTGCGGATGGTGAATCTGCTGACCTTCACGATTGTTCTCTACTGGCTGCGCCACTACCTGATTCCGCTGGTGAAAATTGAACCATTCCTGACGCTCGGGAAGGCTTCTCTACGTGTTTTTTGCGCCCACCTGGTGTTTGTGTTTGTGGGACTGGCGTTGCTCTATAAAGATGTGGGTCAGGATGTGGATGGGGAGATTGAGCAACTGCATGGGTTGCCGGCGGTTGTGCTTGTTTTGGTGACATTTACCTCGCTGTTTCTGGTGGCCCGCAATGAGGCGCAAAAGCGGCGCGCGGACCGTGCCCGGGCGGCAAGCGAGGAGGCCTTGTCTGCCGAACAAGCGGTGCCGCTGCCGAGTAAATGCGCGTAGTCAGATCTGTCGCCTCCGATGTCAAATTCACACAACGTTTGCAATTTGTTTGCCTGATTGCATTAATCTGTGAGTGGTTCCGTGCGGCCTTCGCAGTTCTAATCCAACGGCCGGCGGGCGAGGGCTGACCGTTTGAGCCAAACAGTTTTTGTACTGGAAGACGATACCGATATTTCGCGGCTTGTACAGCATCATCTTGAAGCGGCGGGATTTACCCCCAAGTTATATTTCACTCCAACCAACCTGATTCCGGATGCGGAGCGTCAGGCGCCCGCACTGTTTCTGCTGGACATTATGGTGCCCGGCGGCGATGGACTGGACGTCTGCCGGCGGCTGCGCGCCCATCCGGCTCTGTCGACGATTCCCATCATTTTCCTGACTGCAAGGGCCGGCGAAAACGACCGCGTTCTCGGATTGGAACTGGGCGCGGACGACTACATTACCAAGCCGTTTGCCACCCGCGAATTGGTCGCCCGTGTGAAGGCGGTTCTGCGACGCTTTGAGCGGCCGACGACGCCATCGGTTATCAGCTTCGAAGAAGTGATCATCGACGCCAACGCCATGCAATTGCGCGTGCGCGGCGAGTTGACTACAACCACGGCGACCGAGTTCCGGCTCCTTGATTATCTGGCCCGTCACCCCGGCCGGGTGTTCAGTCGCGATCACCTGCTGGACGCGGTTTGGGGGGATGCACGGTTCGTTACGCCTCGATCCGTGGACGTCTATGTGCGCCGCATCCGTGAGAAGATCGAGATCGATCCGGAGAATCCCCGCTATTTGAAGACAGTGCGCGGAGCCGGATATCGCTTTGAGATTCCAAAGAGCGAGTAGGATGCTCGCACAGGGGCTTGAGTAACAAAGCGGGCCCTCCCGGTAACGCGCCGGGACGCCGGATGGGAGCGGCGGCGATTGACGCGAAAAGTATTTACCAAGCTGCTTGGGCTCTTCGTCCTGCTGCTCGTGTTTCACACCGTGGTGATGGAGATGGTCTTCAACCGCATGGTGGAACACACGGCGGGCGCAACGCTGCGTCTGCTGGGCCGCGAAGTGTTCTGGTCGGGGCTAATTGCGTTGGCGATCGCGCTTCCATTAGCCGCATGGGCCGCGAGCCGCGTGACCGGGCGTTTGCAGCGAGTGGTGGCGTTTGCACGCCGCATTGCCGACGGGGAGTTGAGTGCGCGTCTCGACCGCAGCGATGAAGACGAACTTTCCGAGATGGAAGCAGCCCTGAACCAGACGGCAGAGCGACTGGGGCAGAGCTTTGCGGAGATTGAAAGCCGCCGGCAGGAACTGGCTGCCATGCTGGATTCGATGCAGGAAGCGGTGGTGGCCATTACGCCGGAAGGATACGTGCGCTGGTCGAATTCGGTGATGCAGCGGATCGCCGGAACGCAGATTCGGTCGGGGCGTACGCTTGTGCACTCAGTGCGTGACCCGGATGTACTGGCCTGCATCAAAGGCGCGCTTGAGAACCATGAAGTGCGTTTTGGGCGCGCCAGTTCTCTGGCGCCGGGGCGCATTTTTGAAATCAACGCCGCACCACTGCCCTCGGGCGGCGCGCTTGTAGTGCTGCATGACGTTACCGGAATAGAGGCGGCCGAACGGTCGCGTCGGGATTTTATCGCCAACGTGAGCCATGAACTGCGGACCCCGCTGACTTCGATCCAGGGATACGTGGAAACACTGGTGGAGGACCCTAATCCGAAGCCGGAGACTACGCGCGAGTTTCTGGGCGTGATTCTGAAAAACGCGACGCGGATGAACCGCCTCACGGAGGATCTGTTGGCCCTGGCCAGTGTGGAGAGCCCGGACTACAAGGTGACGCTGCAGCCGATCCGCGCCAGTGCGCTGGTGCAGGACGCGATTGAGTCGTTGGGCGGCATGGTGGTGGATTTGGACGTAGAGCTGGAATCATCGGGCGCGCCGGATGTTCCGGTGATGGCCGATCCGGACGCGATGAACCAGGTTTTTGGCAACCTGATTGAGAATGCTCTGAAATACGGCAAGAACGGTGGACGGATTCGTGTGGGCGCGAAGTTGCTGGAGTCCGAGGTGGAGTTCAGCGTGCAGGATTTCGGCCCAGGGATCGCATATGAGCATCTTGAGCGAATCTTTGAGCGGTTTTATCGGATCGATAAGGCGAGGTCGCGGGAGTCCGGCGGGACAGGATTGGGCCTGGCTATTGTGAAACACATTGTGCAGGCGCATGGCGGCCGGATTTGGGCCGAGAGCGAATTGGGCGCCGGCGCCGCTTTTCACTTTACTTTGAGGCTGGTGGAGTCCGCCCATAGCTTACCGGCACCCAGAAACAGCGCTGAGACGCGAGCGGTAGTGGAAACCAGCGATTTATCAACCTAAACCAGCATCGTATTCAAATGCCCGTAACATTGGCCGTAGACAATCGATTACGGTACACAATTTGCAAGGAGCGTTACGTGAAAAAGACTTTGGTTGCCGTTTTGATGTTGATTCTGGGCCTCAGCACGGCCCATCCCCAGAAACTGACGGGAGCGGGCGCGACCTTCCCGTATCCGATTTATTCCAAGTGGTTCAGCGAGTACAGCGCCGCGCATCCGGGTGTTGAGGTCAACTACCAGTCCATCGGATCGGGGGGCGGAATCCGCCAGGTAACAGCGGGACTTGTGGATTTTGGCGCATCAGACGGCCCCATGACAGACGAGCAGATTGCGTCATCGAAGGTTAAGCTGGTGCATATTCCCACCGTGCTGGGCGCGGCTGTTCCAGCATTTAATGTCCCGGGTGTAACTGACATCAGATTCAGCGGCGATGTGCTGGCCGACATCTTCCTGGGAAAAATCACCAACTGGAATGATGGGCGGATTGCCAAGGACAACCCCGGCGTGAAGCTCCCTGACCAGAAGATTATTGTGGTTCACCGTTCGGACGGCAGCGGCACCTCTTACATATGGACGGACTACCTGAGCAAGGTGAGCAGCGAGTGGGCGAACGGGCCAGGCAAAGGTGCTTCGCCGAGTTGGCCTGTGGGTGTTGGCGGCAGCCGCAATGAAGGCGTGGCAGGCCTGATTCGGCAGTTGCCGGGATCAATCGGCTACATCGAGCTGATCTATGCATTGCAGAACCACATCAGCTATGGAGAAGTGAAGAATCCGGCGGGTAACTGGATCAAGGCGTCAATCGACGGAGTGACCGAGGCTGCGGCCAGCGTGAAGCAGATGCCGGCAGACTATCGCGTGTCGATCACCAATGCGCCAGGCGCCAATGCCTACCCGATCTCGAGCTTCACGTGGCTGCTGATTCCCGTGAAGTCCGCAGACCCAGCCAAGGGCAAAGTGCTGAAGGACATGCTGAGCTGGATTATCACTTCGGGTGAGAGCCAGGTGTCGGCACTCTCGTATGCACCTCTGCCGAAGGCGGTTGCCGACAAGGTTCTTCAGACGGTCTACTCCTTGCAGTAGCACGTCGCTGAAGTAGCACAGAGAAGCAAAAGGGGTCCGGCGCAATGGCCGGACCCTTTGTTTTTTCGACGATTTGAAGGCGTCTCAGGATTGCAGATGATCTTTGATGAGGCGCTCAACCAGGGCCTCAAGATGTTCCCCGGTGCGGGGCAGCACAAACGCGGCGGCGGCTTGATCCCAGTCGAGCTTGAAGCTGGTGGAGAGCGCAGAAATCCAGATCTGGCGAACCGGTGTGTTCGGCGTAATCACAAACTTTGCCGGCGGATCGTCGAAGATTAGGTTGAGCAGTCCGCCCTGTCCCTCGACTTCGAAACCGGCTCCCTCGTCCTCTTCGAGGCGAATCAAATGCTGCATGAGCGAGTCCAGGGCAGTTTCAACCAGTTTCCGGAATTCCAGTTCATCAACCATGGAATCAGTCTAACAACTGCCGCGTCGAGAGCGAATCCTTGCCCGGGCCATGGTCCGCAGTAGAACGAAATCTCGGAATTTGCGGGATTCTTCCGGGAATCTCAGGGATATGTTTGGCTTTCTGGTCCTTTTATTCCCTTATTCATCGTGCGATTGCTTTTCTTCAATGAATCGCCGCGATACTGCTTTTAGGCATCATACCTTCGGTTGGGAGGGTTTGCGGGATGCGCGTGCTTTGGACAGTGACAGGAATTCTCGCGGCGACGCCTTTGATTTCCTGCGGATGGGCTTCCTGCGGATTCGCCCAGACAGTCCAGCCAACCCAGCCGTTGATGCCGGCCGGACAACTGGTGCGCGAAGTTGTGTACAACGAACTGCACGACCACCAAAGCCACGGATACTGGCGCTACTGGGTTGAACGGCACACGGCCAAAGAGACGCGACACGAGGAACAGATTGAGACCGCGGAAGGGCCTGTCAGCTGGCTGACGCTTACAGATGGCCGTCCGGTGAGCGTCGAAGTGCAGCAGGAGGAGCAGTCGCGTCTGCAACATCTGCTGACTTCTCCCACAGAGCAAGCACGCCATCAGCAAGAGTACGAAGAGGACGAAAAACGCATTGGGAGAGTCCTGGCGCTCTTGCCCGATGCCTTCCTTTACAACTACGCAGGCCAGGAGAACGGAAGCTACAAGCTGATCTTCAAACCCAATCCT
>Ga0302266_10001201_pt1 | contig 24168 bp, 17 predicted proteins | sample III_Bog_E1_2_FD_194559 | JGI IMG/M metagenome (GOLD analysis project Ga0302266, IMG submission 194559) | Peat permafrost microbial communities from Stordalen Mire near Abisko, Sweden - III_Bog_E1_2 | ecosystem: Environmental > Terrestrial > Soil > Wetlands > Peat | place: Sweden: Abisko... | reverse complement strand
CACGCAGTCCATCATGTCGACGCCCATGCGCGCGTACTCGGCGATCTGGTCGGGGTAGCCGACGCCCATCACATAGCGCGGCTTGTCGCGCGGCAGAATCTCGAGGGTGCGCGCGATCATCTCGCGCGTGACCTCGGGCGGCTCGCCGACGGCCAGGCCGCCGATGGCGTATCCGTCGAAGTCCATCTCGACGAGGCGCTCGGCCGACTCGCGGCGCAGGTCGGGGTACATGCCGCCCTGCACGATTCCGAAGAGGGACTGCGTGCGGCCGGGGAGGCGATCCGAATCCCACCCATCGCGATACGACTGCGATGGATGGGGCACCCGGTTGACTTGCTGACTCGCCCAGGGGACTTCATTCTTATGCGCGTCGAAGTAGGACTTCGAGCGTGCGGCCCAGGCGTGGGTCAGTCCCATGGAGTCGCGGGTGCGCTGCCACGTGGCGGGCGTCTCGACGCACTCGTCGAAGGCCATCATCACGTCCGCGCCGAGGGCGATCTGCACCTCCATGGAGTGCTCCGGCGAGAAGAAGTGCTTGCTGCCGTCGAGATGGGAGCGAAACTCGACGCCGTCGTCTGTCACTTTGCGCAGCTTGGAGAGGCTGAAGACCTGAAAACCGCCGGAGTCAGTCAGCATGGGCCGGGGCCAGCTCATGAAGCGATGCACGCCGCCCATTCGCCGGATGAGTTCGTGGCCGGGGCGCAGATAAAGATGATAGGTGTTGGCGAGAATTATCTCCGCGCCCGCGCCGTCGGCGCCGATCTGCTCCAGCGTATCTTGCGGGACAGCCTTCACCGTTGCCGCCGTCCCGACCGGCATAAAGACCGGCGTCTGCACAGTTCCATGGGGAAGGTGCAGCGCGCCGCGCCGACCACCAGCTTGCGATGCCGCGCCAACTTCAAAGCTGAGAGCCATCCATCCAGTATGCCTGTTCGCGGAGTTCTAAGGCTGCTCTGCGAGCGCGACGGCCTGGGCGACGCTGAGGTCGTCTGGCACGCGAATGAAGTTGCTGTGTTCGGCGTGCTCGTTCCTGGCGATGGCTTTGAAGAGGATGGCTTTGCCGTCGATGGCGCTGTCGATCAGCGTGGTCTTCCACTCGGGCGTGGCGGAGTTGCTGGTCGGGTCGCGCGAGGTGGCGAAGCTGCTTCCGGCGTGGATGGTGGCGAGCAGGCCGAAGCCGATGCTGACGTCCGTGGGCATGCGGCCTTCGATGTGGTGCAGGCGCATCGCCTTCGCATCGATCATCATGGAGCCGGACATGCCGTGCAGCACGCGCTCTTCCAGCGATTGCGGCTCGTACTCCGGGTTGGGGCGGAAGTCGATGAGCAGATCGCCGCCCTGCTGGTGCACATCGCCGAAGAGGAAGGCCTTGGGCAGCAGCGTGAGCATCGTCCTGGCGTGGGCCTCATCGTCCTTGAGCGCCTGCTCCTTCCGCTGGAAGGCGGCCGGGTCGACGACTATGCCGGCGAGCCGTCCGCGCTCCTGGGCGATGCGCTCCGGGCTGAGCGGCTGGCCGTCCTCGGCGAGCAACATGCGGACCTTACCGACGGAGGTTTCGACCAGTTTTTCCGTCCACAGATGGCCTCCGGTGCGGTCGGAGCGCTCCATCGAGAGATAGGCGTAACGGCCTCTATGCTGCGCCGCCACAGCCTCATTGGCCAGCATCGTGGCCACAATCTGCTGCGCCGATGCGGCCTCTTGCGGCACGGCAGTCGACGCACCGACGCCGCTCAACGGTGATGCCAACATCAGGGGCAGAATCGAACAAGCAGCCACCCAGTAGATCTTTGCCAAGCCTTGAACCTCCGTCTTGCGAATCTCCGTCAGTCTGGTCCCAGCCGGGTGCGATCCAGCATCTCTCGAATCTGCGTGTCTTCGCCGGGTCCCAGTCATCCTGCATAAGATGCAGGATTGTGGACGGATGGACGCCGCAGAGCTCGGCGAACTTGCCCTGGGCTTTGCGGCTGCGCTATGGTTCAAGGGTCGAATGCCACCCCGCGAGGGTGACGCGAGAGGCACCAACCTTGCTCATTCAACGCCAATTTGCAGTACGCCAATTTGCAGCATTTGTTGCCTGCGCGCTTCTCTCGACGACGGCCTGCCTCGCGCAGTCATCAACGCTGGTCGATCTCGATTCTTCTTCCGCGGCAAGCTTCTCTATCGTTTCCAACGGACGGGCGGCGGCGATCTACGTCGCGCCGCAGAATCCAGAGACCGTGCGCGTCGCGGCTGAGGCTTTTGCGGCAGATGTGGAGCAGGTCACCGGCATCAAGCCGAGCCTGCTTGCGTCGCTCGCTGGGCCGCTGCCGGCGAACCTGATCCTGGTCGGCGTTCTCGGCCACTCGCCGGAGATCGATAAACTCTCCGCCGCGCACAAGATCGACAGCGAAGCAATCCTGGGCAAGTGGGAATCTGCGGTAACGGCGGTGGTTGCCACGCCGATGCCGGGAGTGCGCCGCGCGTTGGTGATCGCGGGCAGCGACCGGCGCGGCGCGGCGTACGCGCTGTTCACGCTCTCGCGGCAGATGGGCGTCTCGCCGTGGACGTGGTGGGCTGACGTTCCCATCGCGCACCATGCCGCCGTCTCCATTCGCGCGGGTGTGCATGTACAGCCTGAACCCTCCGTGCAGTACCGCGGTATTTTTTTGAACGACGAGGACTGGGGCCTGCGTCCGTGGGCATCCAAAAATATGGACCCGACGGTTGATGGCGGCAAGGGAAATATCGGGCCGAATACCTACGCCCGTATCTTCGAGCTGCTGCTGCGGCTTCATGCAAACTCGCTGTGGCCCGCGATGCATCCCGGATCGCTGGCCTTCAACGCCGTACCGGAGAACGCGCGGCTGGCCGATAAGTGGGGAATCGTGATGGGCTCGTCCCACTCCGAGGCGCTGCTGAGGAACAACGTCGGCGAGTGGAACGAGGCTGCTCCACCCAAGGGCAACGGCCCGTGGAACTACCAGACCAACAGCGCGGCAATGAACGCCTACTGGGAGAAGCGACTGGTGGAGAACGGCAAGTACGAGAACTTCTACACCGTCGGCCTGCGTGGCGTACACGACTCCGGCCTGGAGGCCACAGGGACGCCACAAGTAAAGGCCAAACTGGTCGAAGACGCAATGGCGGAGCAGCGCAAACTGCTGGCGGCGCGCGTGAATCCCGACCATGCGAAGGTCCCGCAGGTCATCTGGCTCTACAAGGAGTCGCTCGACCTCTACCGCGTTGGTATGAAGGTGCCGGACGACGTAACCCTGGGCTGGACGGACGACAACTACGGCTACATCCGCGAGCTGCCCAACGCGGCGGAACAGAAGCGCGCAGGCGGATCGGGCGTGTACTACCACGTCAGCTACTGGGGCTCGCCGCACGACTACCTCTGGCTCTGCACCACGCCGCCCGCGCTGATTCAGGAAGAACTGACCAAGGCCTACGACCACAACGCGCGCAAGTACTGGATTCTTAATGTTGGCGACCTGAAACCCGCCGAGATCGACATCGACTACTTTATGCAACTCGCCGCCGACGAGCCGAAGATGGCGAAGATGAGCCAGGGCGAGTGGTTGGCGCGGTGGTTCGAAGAGCAATTCCCGAGATACAACCCGGCTGCGCCACCCTCGTCACCCTATTCGGTGAGGGTTGGGCCGGCGCTACCGCCGGCTCCGGGTAATCCGAATCCCATGGCCTCGGTCACGTGGGAGGAATCTTCGGACGGGCACATACCGTCGATCGCCACCGAAATCATGACGCGATACTATGCCCTCAACTTCATTCGCAAGCCGGAGTTCATGGGATTCAACGGATATAACGACGCGATCAAGCGGACAGAGTTCAACCCGATGGCGTGGGGGGGGGCTGGCACTGCCAATAATGGCCAGAACAGCACGCGCCTTGCGGAGTGGGATCGATTGCGAGGCGATGCGATTGAACTCGGCAAGAACCTTCCGGCCGAATATCAGTCTGCCTTTTTCGAGCTTGTCGGTTATCCCATCGAAGGCTCGGCTGCGATGAACGAGAAGCTTCTCGCGACGGACCTGACATATCTCGATGCACACAGCCATACCGACGCGGCAATGGCGGCGGATGGGGCGCGCGCTCATGCGGCTTACGACGCGATCCAGACGCTTACGGTGAAGTACAACTCGCTTGAGAATGGCAAGTGGGACGGCATGATGTCCGATGCGCCGCGCGAGCGGCATGTCTTCGAGATGCCGCGCACGGCGACTGCCGCAGACGCAAACACCCCGCTGCCCGCCTCGTGGGGCGCGGGCGATGCCGCTTGTCAGGGCACTGCCAATTCAACCGCCAAGCCGGCAAGTACCGCGAGCTTCGCGGAACAGCACTGCACCGTCTCTATCAACGCAGCGCACTTTGCGCGCAAGTCGGATGACATCCGAGCTATCGTGCAAGCGTCGGGCCACGCCTTCGTACACTGGAACGTGCTTGGCGATTTTGGCATCTCGGGCGGCTCGGTGGTGTATGGCAGTCCAGGACTGCTGGCGAATTCGGACATCCGTGCCGCGACCTCCGGGCCGCAGGCTGCGCCCTGGCTCGACTACGACTTCACCACCACCACCAACGGCCCGGCGACGCTTGCGCTGCACATGCTGCCCACCTTCCCGGTCGACTCCGATCACAAGCTGCGCTACGCGGTCTCGCTCGACGGAGCCAAACCGATCGAACTAGACGCCAGCGAGACCCCTGCGAAAAAATCCCCCAGCTCTGGCGACGGCCCTGCAAACTCCGGCTGGGCGGAGAACGTGCTGCGCAACTCGGTTATCGCAACCATACCGCTCGGTACGCTCACCCCCGGCAAACACACCCTCCGCCTTATCTCCCGCGACCCCGGCGTGGTCTACGAACACCTCGTTATAACCTTCCCCGGCGCGCCGCCCGCCTACCCCGTCCCACCGGAGACGAGATGAGACCGAGGATCGCACGAGCTGAGACAAAAGACTTGTACCGCCCGTCTCTTCAGCGGCCCCCATTTCGCCGCTTCCTCGCCGCCTGGCGTCTGAAGCGCAATTAAGTTCCATTTGGAGAGAACCATGTCCATCCCCTCGTCCCTGCGTCCGGCTTTCTTCACGCTACTCCTGCTTGCAACGATGCTCCGTCTTGCCGTCGCGCAGTCCGGCCCGCAGGTGGCCCCAATTGCCCCCGCCGCCTTGTTCAGCGACCACATGGTGTTGCAAAACGGCATGCAAGTGCCTATCTGGGGCACGGCAGTCCCCGGCGAAAAGGTCACGGTCAAGTTCCTTGGCCAAAGCAGGTCCGCAACCACCAGCGCCGATGGCAAGTGGACGGTGCGGTTGGCGAAGCTCAAGTCTGGCGGGCCGTTCACCATGACGATTGCGGGCGGCAAGGGCAGCGCGCCGATCACCATCAACGACGTATTGGTGGGCGAGGTATGGCTGGGGTCGGGCCAGTCGAACATGGTGTTCAACGTGTCGAACACCGGGCACCGGCCATACGGGCTGCTGGACGAGAAGCAGGAGATTGCGGCGGCGAACTATCCGCAGGTGCGGATGTTTACCGTGGCGGATACGAAGTCGCTGACGCCGCAGACGGATGTGAAGGGCGAGTGGAAGGTATGCAGCCCGTCGACAGTGGCGGACTTTTCGGCGATTGGCTATTTGTTTGCGCGGGACTTGAATCAGGCGCTGAAGGTTCCGGTGGGCGTGATTCTGTCGGCGTATGGCGCAAGCACGGCGGAGGCGTGGGTTTCGCGCGAGGCGCTGGCGGCCGATCCGAAGCTGAAGCCAGTGCTGGATGGGTTCGATGCACGGGAGGCGGCGTTCAAGGCTGCGCCGGCGGCGCCTCCAGCACCACCGGCAGCATCGCCTGCTCCGGCTACGCCTCCTGCGTCGGGCCTGGCGGCCACGCCGGGTACTCCAGGTGCGGCACCGGCTGCCCGGCGGGCGCGCGGAGGTGGAGGCGATCCGGTGCAGGACCAACACCAGCCCACAGTCCTCTACAACGGCATGATCAGTGGGGTCATCCCCTACGCCATCCGCGGCGCAATCTGGTATCAGGGCGAATCGATCCTGGGCAATCCGGGAATCCCGATGTACGGGCATGTGATGGAGACGCTGGTCACCACCTGGCGCCAACTCTGGGGCGAGGGCGACTTCCCGTTCTACGCGGTGCAATTGGCGGCGCTGAAGAACAATAGCAACAATCCGCGGGTGCGCGAGCAGCAGGCGGAGATCCTGCCGGTGAAAAATACCGGCCTCGCGGTGACGGTCGACATCGGCGATTCCGCAAACGTGCACCCGAAGAACAAAGAGGCGCTGTGCGACCGTCTGAGCCGCATTGCGCTGGCCAATGTTTATGGGAAGAAGATGGAGTTCTCCGGGCCTGTGTACGCAGGGATGAAGGTGGAGGGCGACGAGATCCGCATCAGCTTCACGCATGCCGATGGGCTGACCACGCATTATCCGGACGGGTTGTACGCGCACGTCTCCGCGCCACCCAATCCGGCATCTACCGCGGAGGTTCCCGCATCGAACGATGGACCGCTCAAGTGGTTCCAGATTGCGGGGGCCGACGGCAAGTATATCGACGCGCTGGCGACCATCGACGGCAATACCGTCGTGGTTCGCAGCCCTGATGTGCCCGCGCCTACGGAGGTCCGCTACGCCTGGGACAACTATCCCTACGGCGCGAATCTTTACAACTCCGCGGGCCTTCCCGCCGTGCCGTTCCGCACCAATAGAATGGATGAGCCTGCGCCCACCGCTCCTGCGGCGCCTCGAGCCCAATGAACCACGTACGCCAAACCGGAGAAAAATTCATGCGATTATCCAGGACAAAGCTTGTCACGTTTTTCACCCTCTTTCTGTTGACCTTGCTTCCCCGTCCTGCCGTCGCGCAGTCCGGTCCGCAGGTGACTCCGGAGATCGTTGCCGCGGCAGCCGCCGCCAAGACGCCCGTCGCACCCGGCCCGGTGCAGCCGACGTGGGAGTCCATCCGCGCCAACTACAGCGTGCCGCAGTGGTTCATCGACGCCAAGTTCGGCATCACCATGCACTGGGGCCTCTTCTCCGTCGCCGCCTACCACAACGAGTGGTACGAGAAGTACATGTACACCACCTTTGCCGACTGGCACGCACAGAACTTCGGGCCACAGGACAAGTTCGGCTACAAAGACTTCATCCCACTCTTCACCGCCAAGGACTTCAACGCCGACGACATGGCCGAGCTGGTCAGGGAGTCCGGCGCAAAGTACTTCATGCCCACCGTCGAGCATCACGATGGCTTCTCGCTGTGGAACAGCGCAACCAATCCCTTCAACGCCGCCAACATGGGACCGCACCGCGACCTGGTCGGCGAGATGGCTGTGGCCACGCGCAAGGCAGGCCTCCGGTTCGGCATCTGCAGCCACAACATGGAGCACTACACCTTCGTCAATCCAACCCCCGGACTCAAGACCGATGTGGACGATCCCAAGTACGCCAACTTCTATTGGCACGATCACTCCGACGCGCGCCTGCAGGAGTTCCTCGAAGACTGGGTGAAGAAGAACATCGAACTGATCGACCAGTATCAGCCAGACGTGATGTGGTTCGACAATGGCGTCAACTCGCGGGCCCTTGATCCGTTGAAGATGAAGGTGGCCGCGTACTACTACAACCGCGCGCTCCAGTGGCACAAGCAGGTCACAATCGAGACCAAAGACTCCGCCTACCTTGCCGGCAGCGTTCTGGACTTTGAAAAGCTCAACCCGCGCGGGCCCACGCAGATCCTCAAAGGCGTGTGGGACGCCGAGGACACCGAAGGCAGCACCTGGGGTTACACCGCCGCCAACCCGGTGGAGACCTTCCGTGGCGCACGTTCGGTCATCAACGAGCTCTCAACCATCCTCAGCATGAACGGCAGCCTTCTGCTGAACCTGTCTCCGATGGGTCAGGGCGCCATCAACGAGCAGCAACGCACCGCGCTCAAGGAGGTTGGCAAGTGGCTCGCCGTCAATGGCGAGGCCGTCTACGGAACGCACAACTGGGTCGTCGATGGCGAAGGCTTCACGCCGTTGCCCCCACGCAGTGGAGCGATGCGGCGTCCCGGAGCAGCAGCCGCCGCCGCAGCGGAACAGGGCCCCACCGCAGGTGTCGCGCCAGCCATTCCACCGCCGCCCGCCGCACCGGCAACTCCTGCACCGGCCGTAGTTGCTACCGCGCCGACTAGACCTGTAGAAGCTCAGGGACCGAAGCCCGTGGAATACCGCTTCACTGTCAAGGGAGACAGCCTCTACGCAATTGCGCAGTCCTGGCCCGGCGACACAGCAGTCATCACCTCGCTCGCCACCGGCAAAGCTTTGGATGGCCAGGTTCCCGAGGGCAAGATCACCAGCGTGACGCTGCTGGGAAGCACAGAAAAATTGAAGTTCACCCAGGACGCCGAAGGCCTCAAGATTAAACTTCCCGCCGACAAGCCCTGCGATTATGCCTTCTCGCTCAAGATTGTGGGCCTGAAGATGAATCCCGCTGGCCCACCAGTCCCTGCAGTCATGGCGGACCTGCGCTAGCGCCGTCAAAACCCGCGTACATCATCCTTCGCGCCGGAAGAATATTTCTTCTGTGTCTGAAGAATCTGTGCGCAGACGATCATCTTATCCCTATGCATCGCCAACCCACCGAGGTCGCGCCGAGTGCCCCATCCTTTGCGCATCTTGCGAAGGGTGGGTTGAAGTGTGGGCTGTTCCTCGCAATCGTCATCCTCTTCACCCTCCCCGCTCGCGCCCAGGGCAACTACGAGATCCAGGTCTACGGCTCAGACACCGTCGCACCCAAAACCCTCATGGTCGAGCTGCACTCCAACTTCACCCCCGAGGGCCAGAAGAACCTCATCGACGGCGTCTACCCCACCAACCACCAGGAGCACGAGACCATCGAGCTCACCCAGGGCATCAACGCATGGTCTGAGGTCGGCTTCTACATCTTCACCAGCGAACAGGCCGGCCATGGCGTGCAGTGGGTTGGCGACCACATCCGTCCTCGCGTCCGTGTCCCCGACTCCTGGCACTGGCCCGTCGGCGTCTCGCTCTCCACTGAGATTGGTTATCAGCGCGCCGTCTACTCGCCCGACACCTGGACGTGGGAGATTCGCCCCATCGTCGACAAAACCCTCGGCCGCTGGTACCTCGCCTTCAACCCCGCGCTGGAACGCACCTGGCACGGGCCTGACGTGGCGCTTGGCCTCGACTTCTCCCCCGGCGCAAAGATCGGCTACGACATCACAAAGGTCGTCAACGCGGGCTTCGAGTACTACGCCGACTATGGCCGCCTCACGTCACCCTACACCCTGCACAACCAGCAGCAGCAACTCTTCGCCGTCACCGATCTCAACGTCTCGCCCAAATGGGAGATCAACATCGGCGTCGGCGTCGGCCCCACTGCGGCCACCGACCACCTCATCGTCAAGGGAATCCTCGGCCGCCGCTTCGACTGGGGCCACCACCCGCCGGTCAACTGATCGCCACTGAAAAGACTACTGAATGAGCCGTGCCAGCAGCTCCGCCACCGTGCGCCCGGATAGTGGATCGACCATCGCAGGCGCGATCTCGGCCAGCGGCTCCAGCACGAAGAGCCGCTCCGCCATTGCAGGATGCGGCAGGGTCAGCTCGGTCTGATCTTCCATGCCGCGGGCGCACGCGAGGACCACATCGTCCATCAGCAGCAGGTCGAGGTCGATGATGCGCGGGCCTTTGATGGGGGCCGCGCCGGATTGCGCCGCGTCAGTGGAAACAGCGGCCCGGTCCCGCCCCATCGCGCGCTCGATTGCCAGCAGCGCTCGCATCAGCTCCACCGGCTCCAGCTCGGTTGCGAGCAGCATTGTTCCGTTCAGGAAGTTCGGCTGCTCTATGAAGCCCACCGGAGCGGTGTCATGGAACGACGAGACCGCGCGCACTTCTCCCAGCTTGGCCACGCGCGCAATGGCCTCGCGCAGGTTGGCCTCGCGGTCGCCCCATTGAGATGCAAGGTTCGAGCCCAGCGCAATGGCGGCGATCCGTCTCACGCTCTCCTCCGCACTGGTGCGCTACGCATGGACGGCAAGAGTCTCAGGCAGAATCGCCGCGCCAGCATCTGCCGGGGCTGGTTCCGCGGACTGGGGAGCCTCATCATAGACATGCGCCAGCTCCCAGGCAGAGCGATCGCGCATCAGGCGCTGCACCAGAGCGGTGTGCATGGCGTGGCCCGCGCGCTCGGCAACCACGCGACCCTGAATGCGCCGGCCAGCCAGTGCCAGGTCGCCGATCAGGTCGAGAACTTTGTGGCGCACGAACTCGTCGGCAAACCGCAGCGGGCCATTCTGCACGCCCTCGGCGGTCAGAATAATGACGCACTCCTGCGACGCGCCGCGGATCAGCCCCATGTCGCGCAGCTTCGGCTCGTCCTCCTTGAAGCCGAAGGTCCGCGCGGGGGCGATCAGCCTTGCGTAGTCGCCACTGTCCAGATCGCACTGGAACCGCGCCGATCCGATGGGCGCGGGGAAGTCGATGGTGTAGTCGATGCCATATCCCGTGCCGGGATAGATGCCGATAAACTTGCCGCCCTCGCGCACCTCGACCTCCTTCAGGATGCGCAGGTATTCGCGCCGCCGCCGCTGCTGCTTCAGCCCGACGGACTGAAACGCCTCAACATAAGGCAGCGCGCTGCCGTCCAGAATCGGCAACTCCAGGTTGTCCACCTCAACGATCACGTTGTCCACGCCGAAGCCGATCAGCGCCGACAGCAGATGTTCGGTGGTGGAGATCAGCACCGAGCCGCGCATCAGGCTGGTGGCGTAGCTGACTTTTGCGAGGTTGCGTCCGGTGGCCGGAATCTCGAAGCCGTCCAGGTCAGTTCGCCGGAAGACGATCCCCGAACCGGCGGGTGCGGGCACAAGGCGCATCGAGACATCAGCGCCGCTATGCAAGCCAACGCCGCGAAACTCGATCTCCGACCGGATTGTCTGCTCGGGGTGAGCGCTCTGGACCAAAAGAAAAGGGCTCCCAACAACCTTAGCGTCAAGATTACAACCTGGAAACCTCCTCCAAAGTGTGGCAAAATTACCACACTTGGCGCAACTCTTCTGGTTTCTTCCACGCGTGTAATCAGTTGCCTGCGGTACTATCCATACATTCCATGAAAGAACCAGCAGACATTCTGGAAGCTGTACAGTCTCAGACGAATTGGCTCGCAACCACGCTACGCGACCTGGTCCTCGTCGAATCGCCCAGCGACAACAAGGCCGCCGTCGATGAGGCTGTGCGCCTGGTAGCCGGCCTCGCCGGAGCCGCCGGAGGCCGCGTCAAGATTCACAAGCAGAAGCTCTTCGGCGATGTTCTGGAGGTGCGGTTTGGCCCAGCGCACAGCGCTCGCAAGCCCATCCTGCTGCTCGGCCACCTGGACACGGTCTGGCCTCTCGGCACGCTCGGCACCATGCCTTGGCGCAAGCGCGATGGGCGGCTTTACGGCCCCGGCGTCCTCGATATGAAGTCCGGCGTGGCGATGGCACTGACGGCGATTCGCGCGCTAAAGCAGCTCGGCGTCAGCCGCCCCATCACGCTGCTTCTGAACAGCGACGAGGAGGTTGGCAGCCCCGCGTCGCGGCCCATCACGGAGCGGCTGGCGCTGGCATCGCAGGCAGTTCTGGTGCTGGAGCCCGCGCAGGGCCTCGCCTGCAAGACCGCGCGCAAGGGCGTCGGCGGCTACCGCATCGAGGTCACCGGAGTCGCATCGCACAGCGGAGTGGACTTCGCCAGCGGCCACTCGGCGATCCTCGAACTCGCGCGCCTGATCGAGAAGGTCGCGGGGTTTACGGACCTGCGGGTGGGGCGGACGGTGAATCCCGGCGTCGTCTCCGGCGGAACGCGCGCCAACGTCATTGCGGAACATGCTTTTGCAGAGATAGACGTACGCATCGCCCGCGCCAGCGACGCCGCGCGCGTGGAGAAGCTCTTCCGCAGCCTGCGCTGTGCCGATCCGGCGTGCAAGCTGGCGATTACCGGCGGCATCAACCGTCCGCCGATGGAGCGCAAGCCGGGAACCGTCGCGCTCTATAAGCAGGCGCGCAAGCTGGCCGCCGAACTTGGCTTTCAGCTCGACGAGGCTGCAACCGGCGGCGGCTCCGACGGCAACTTCACCGCTGCGCTGGGCATTCCCACGCTGGACGGCCTCGGCGCGGTCGGCGAAGGCGCGCACGCTGCCCACGAATCCATCCTCATCGAACACCTCGTCCCGCGCACCGCCCTCCTCGCCGCCCTGCTCGCCAATCTGTAGAGATTGCGGAAGATAATGCCCGGGCGCAGCGTGCGAAGGCGACGCCGCTGCGCTCAGCCGACGCGCTGCCTGAGCTACAATGGAAGGTGCTGCACTCCGCGGCAAAGTCCACTAGATTTACCAGAATCAGGGGTTTTCCTTATGTCGATTCCCGCCACGCAGATGCGCCCGGGCATGCTTATCAAGCACAACGACCAGCTCCACCTTGTCTTTTCGGTGGAGCACCGCACGCCCGGCAACCTGCGCGCCTTCATCCAGGCCAAGCTCAAAAATGTCCGCACCGGGGCCATGTTCGTCGAGCGCTTCCGCTCACCCGACCCCATCGACCGCGTCAAGGTCGACGAGATCAAGATGGAGTACCTCTACAACGACGGCGACGACTTCTACTTCATGGACGACGCCTTCGAGCAGACCGTGCTGAAGCGCGACACCCTGGGCGACGCCGTCGAGTACCTGACGCCCAACCTGTCCATCAGCGTCAGTTTTTACGACGGCAAGGCCGTCGGCATCGAGCTGCCCACCTTCGTCGAGATGACCGTCGTCAAAACCGAGCCGGGCATCAAGTCGGCCACCGCCTCGTCGGTCACCAAGCCGGCCACTATGGAGACCGGCCTCGTCGTTTCGGTCCCACCCTTCATCAACGAGGGCGAAAAGGTCCGCGTCGACACCGCAGAAGGCGCGTACCTCAGCCGCGCATAGTGGGCGGTCGCGGGAAAAAAGTTATGGTCCAGCAATATCTAGTCAAAGGCCGTGTGCAGGGAGTGGGATTTCGCTGGTTCGTGCAGAACGAAGCTGCGCGCATCGGCCTGCGCGGTTGGGTACGCAACACCGACGACGGCGATGTCGAGGTGATGGCCGCCGGCACTCCCGACCAGCTGGAGGACCTTGTACTGGCGCTGGGCCGCGGCACCCGCGGAAGCCGCGTCGACAACATCGAAAGCCATGCCGTCGCCGAGAGCGAAGGCGAGGAGTTGCAGTCATTTCAGATTGAAGGAGCGTGGTAATGAGTGAGACAAAACCAATCGACTGTGAGCCATTGAAGCAGCTCATCCGCACCGTGCCAGACTTTCCCAAGCCCGGCATCCTCTTCTACGACATCACCACGCTGCTGAAGGACAAGGCCGGCTTCGCGCAGCTCATCGACGCGCTGGCCCAGCACTACATCGGCCATAAGATCGATCTGGTGCTGGGCATCGAGGCGCGTGGCTTCATCTTTGGCCCTGCGCTGGCCTATCGCCTCAACGCCGGCTTCGTCCCCGTGCGCAAGCCCAAGAAGCTCCCCGCTCCAACCGCCCGCGTCAGCTACGACCTGGAGTACGGGACGGATTCCCTGGAGATCCACCTCGACGCCATCCAGCCCGGCCAGCGCGTCGTGCTGGTCGACGACCTGCTCGCCACCGGCGGCACCATGCAGGCCACCATCCAGCTCGTCAAGCAGCTCGGCGGCGAGATCGCCGGCCTCGCCTTCGCCATCGAGCTCGACTTCCTCAAGGGCCGAGCCAAGTTCCCCGACTACGACGTCTTCAGCCTCCTGCACTACGACGAGTAGAATGCTGCCATCGTGCTAGGCGGGTGCAAGCGATATTCGCTGATTCACCAAAACGTTTTCTACGTCGGAAAGTTCTTGCTCAAGAGTGTTGTAGTCCCCTAGCAGTTCATTGGCAGGCGGATGCGGCGATGCCTGACGCGCATCTGCTTCTAGACTGCCGACAGATTCCATAAGCGCAGAGAGCCGGACTCCAAGCGGAGGATGTGTATCGGTAGGATGCGGGAGAGAGCTATCTGCCAGACCGTCAAACGAAGCCTGCGCGGAATAGTCGTTCACCATGAGTGCGAAAAGAGAACTGACGTTGACAAGCTGCTTTCCGCTCTTGAGCGTTTCAACAATTTGAACGTCTACGGCAGACCATACAGGAGAATATGCGGCCAGCTTCAAAAGAGCGGAAGCGATCACGTGTCTATTCGTAGCCGTGGCAGCCATGTTGTCAGCCTTCAGTTCTCTGTCTCTCCCGATTGTGTTTTCCGCTGCTGAGAAAGATTCGAGAAAATACATCAGCATGAGGGCCGCTGGTAGTGATGCAATTCCCTGAGCACCATTGGATTGAGCGTGTGCGAGCAATCTCGCCAGTGACTCTGACGTTCCACGGTATACCGGATAAAATCTGCGACTGAACCGGGTGTCGAGTCCGACAAAGTGGCCGAACTCGTGAGCGAGTACACCCTTCAACTCTTCAACAGTCAGGATGCGGCTCAGTGGAAGAGACAGGTAAAGGGTGCGGCCTCTCAACAGTCCGTCTATGCAATGCACATCCGCTTCGGTCACAAAGAAGTTTCTGTCCAAGCCCACAATGATGTGATCCGGCTTGAGGGATTTCATCATTGTGCAGAGGGCTTCAATCATCTTTGCAAGCTCAGGACACGAAGATGGGTCTAGACGCTTGCCAATAACAGTAACCTCGGCTCTCTTCACGACAGACTTTAGAGACACTAGCATCTGAAAGAGGGCGACGATTGCACCGAGTCCGATGGCGAACATAATGCCGATGGGGATACGGGAAAAAAAGGCAGAGAAGAGGAAGTAGAGAGATGCAATCAGCAGACCGGAATTTAGAACTAGCAATACTGCCACAACCACCATTGACAGAAACATCCCCGGAACGAAAGCGAGCAATAGGCGTCTGTCGGCGCGAGCTATGAATCCGGCAATTGCAACTAGGCCAAAGAAGGCCAGTGTACCCACAGCACTCCAAATTGCATACTCGCTGAGTGTATTGAGGTCAGAGTAGACATCGCACGTCTCGCCTATTTGAGATGGGTCGGACTGGCAAACGTCTTCCAGTGAAAGCAAACTCTGGGCCTTGTCAGTCAGTTGTCCAGAGGCGTCATGGGCGCTAGGCTCGTTCATGACTGCGGTGCTCCAGTCATGCTGCATCTTCATGCGTACCCCACCGGCTACGAGAAGCGCGAAAAGAGGAATGGCTAGAGCAACGGCGAACACAAAGACTTTCGACTTCACGATCCGTAACCTCGGCGTATGGATTGTTAGGCGTGGCTCTTCCCCACGCTACGCCTTGTTCCTTGCTGAAACAACTGGAAAACAAATCCGAGCAAAGAAAATGCGGCGTAGCATAGTTTCATAGATCGGGCAGGCATGTGAGCAAGTTTCGCAATGAATCGAGGAGAACCAAATGAAGTCCCACGGATACGCCGCGCACGATAGCAAATCGCCATTGGTTCCCTACGGCTTTGAGCGGCGCGAGCCGGGGCCGCGCGATGTTGTCGTCGAGATCGCCTACTGCGGCATCTGCCACTCCGACATCCACCAGGTGCGCAACGAGTGGGGCAACGCGATGTACCCCATGGTGCCCGGCCACGAGATCGTCGGTCGCGTGACGGCGGTCGGCGCGGAGGTCGCAAGGTTCAAGCCGGGCGACCTCGCCGGCATAGGCGTGATGGTCGACTCCTGCCGCGTCTGCCCCAACTGCAAGGCGAGCCTGGAGCAGTACTGCGAGAAGGGCTTTGTCGGCACCTACAACGCCAAGGGCTACGACGGCGTGGTGGTGCATGGCGGCTACGCCAATAACATCGTCTGCGACCAGCGCTACGTCCACACCATCTCGCCCAAGTTCGGCGACAAGCTGGCGGGCGTCGCGCCGCTGCTGTGCGCGGGCATCACCACCTACTCGCCGCTGCGCCACTGGGGCGCGGGACCGGGCAAGAAGGTCGGCATCGTCGGTCTGGGCGGCCTCGGTCACATGGGGCTGAAGTTCGCGCACTCCTTCGGCGCGCATGTCGTGCAATTCACGACCTCCGAGAGCAAGATCGCCGACGCCAAGCGTCTCGGCGCGGACGAGGTCGTCATCTCGAAGGACGCCGCGGCGATGGCGAAGCACGCCACCAGCTTTGACTTTATTCTGGATTGCGTCTCCGCCCCGCACGACCTCAACGCCTACCTCGACCTGCTTCGCCTGGACGGCACGCTCTGCCTGGTCGGTCTCGCCGAAAAGCAGCTTCCGGTCGCGCCCTTCTCGCTGACCTCATACCGCGTCGCGCTGGCCGGCTCCAATATCGGCGGCATGAAGGAGACGCAGGAGATGCTGGACTACTGCGCCGAGCACGGCATCGTCTCCGACATCGAGCTGACCTCCGTCGACAAACTCGCCGAGGCCTACGACCGCGTCATCCGCAGCGACGTAAAGTACCGCTTCGTGATCGATATGGCTACGCTGAAGGCTTAGACATTGATGGCCATGCCCTCCACGCTGCTGAAGCCGTCGAGCAGCGCCTCGGCCACCGTCGGATGTGCGTGGATGGTGAACATCATCTCTTCGACTGTAGCTTCGAGTTCCAGCGCTGTGACGCACTCCGCGATGATCTCCGTGGCAAACGGCCCGATGATGTGTACGCCCAGTATCTCGCCGTACTTTGCGTCCGCCACCACCTTCACGAAGCCATCGTGCGCGTCCAGGATCGTCGCCTTGGAGTTGCCCACAAACGGGAACTTGCCCACCTTCACCGTATGGCCCAACTCCCTGGCCTTCGCCTCGGTCAGCCCCACGCTGGCGATCTGCGGCTCGCAATAGGTGCAGCCGGGAATGCGCGCCTTGTTGATCGGCTTGGCGAACTTGCCCGCGATCCGCGCCGCCACAATCAGCCCCGCCATGCTGCCCACATGCGCCAATTGCGGCATTCCGCCCACAATGTCTCCGATCGCGTACACGCCTGGCTCGGTCGTCTCCATCCATTCATTGGTCATGATGAAGCCGCGGTCTGGCACGATCTTCGTCTTGTCTAACCCCACATCCGCTGTTCGCGGCGAGCGCCCCACTGCAACCAGCACCTTCTCCGCCTGCTTCTGCTGCGGCTTGCCGTTCGCGTCGGCCCAAGAGACCAGTGCGCCGTCCTTGTTCTTCTCGATCTTCGTGTCTTTGATGGACAAATTCACGTCGAAGCCGCGCTTCTTGAATAGCCGCAGCAGTTCCTTGCTGATCTCCTCGTCCTCTACTGGCACCATGCGCGGCAGCATCTCCAGGATGGTCACCTCCGCGCCGAAGCTCTTGAAGATCGACGCGAACTCCACGCCCACCGCGCCCGAGCCAATCACCACCAGCGACTTTGGCATCTCCGCAATCTTCAGAATCTCGTAATTTGTCAGGACCGTTTCGTCCGCCTTCAACCCTGGCAGCATCCGCGCGTCGGAGCCCGTTGCCAGCACCACCTTCTTCGCCTTCACCGTCTGGACGTTGTTTGGGGTCTTACCGTCCGCCAGCTTGACGTTGATCGCATGCACGCCGTCCTTCGCTGGTCCCGTCAGCCGTCCGAATCCCTTGAATGTCGTGATCTTGTTCTTCTTCATCAGGAAGTCAAGACCCTTGGTGTGCCGCGTGATGATGTCGTCCTTGCGCGCTAGCACGCCCTTCCAGTTCAACTTCGCGCCGGACACGCCCTCGATGCCGTAGCGGTCCGCGTGCTTCAACTGGTCCCAAAGCTCCGCCGTAAACAGCAGCGCCTTGGTGGGAATGCATCCCCACAGCAGGCACGTCCCACCCAGCCTGTCGTTGGCGTCCACCAGCGCCACCTTCAACCCATACTGAGAGCCGCGAATCGCGCAGGTATATCCGGCCGGGCCACCACCCACCACCACCACATCGAAGATCGTCTCTGCCACAGTAGGCTCCTATCCAGATTGAATTCGCAACAGCTTGATTTTACGCTGCGTCGTGTCGTTCTCTGAGACGCGCCATAGACTCAGATGCTCCAGCCTGCCCGCGCGGCGCACTCTCGCACTGTATCCTTTCCTTCTAACGCCTACCACGCGATGTAGACGCCCTTGCCCACCCGCTCCGCACTGCCAATCTGCGCCATCATAAAATCCGCAACATCGCTGCGTGCAATGCGCGATGCGCCGGCTGGCAACGCCTCCCCATCGACTCTATAATTCCCGCGCCCTTGCCCATTGGTCAGCATCGGAGGCATCACCATCGTCCAGTCCAGCCCACTCGCCGAGAGGACCTTCCACTGCGCCACCTGCGACGCCACCGGCCACTTCAGCAACCTGTTGTACACAATCCTCTGCACAAACCACCGCCGCCACGCCGGCTGCTTCTTCAATGAATCGCTCAGCGCCCCCGCCGACCCCAGCGCAATGATCCGCCGCACGCCCGACTGCCGCATCGCATCCACGATCAGCGGCACCGCCCGCTCCAGTACGTCTACCCTGTGCAGCGACTGTGCCCCCAGCGCAGACAAAACTACATCGGCTCCTTCGACCGTCAGCCGAACCGCCTCGGCATCGAACGCGCTGCCCTCCACCATACGCACCCGCCAGGCGTACATAAACTTCGCAGGCCTCCGCACTAGCGCGGCAACCTGGTATCCGGCAGCCAGGCAGCGCTCTGTAAGCAGTCTGCCGGTTGCCCCGCTTGCTCCGAAGATTGCGATCTTCATCCTGCCCTCTTCATGCACCTGTCTCATTATCCTCTTCGCAGGCAGCAATACTGTTCAAAAAAGGATTGTCTATCCTACTGATCCTGCGAGTGTTGTTCTACATTCCCACGAACCGGATGAGTCCCCGCGGCTGGCCTAGCCGCCGTCCTGTGAAGAAGTGCGATAACAGGGTCGTCTCTCTGCGGGTACCCTCCTGTCTTGCTCCTTCTTCGAGAACCGGAGCTCTATTTTCTAAATCGAGGCTGCACCGCAACCCTCCGGCACATCAACACATCGTCCTGAAATCCACATTTCCGATGACAACGTCTGCTGCTACTGGTATTTCTCTTTCTTAATCCTTGTTTTTAGTAGAAGCAGTACAACGTGCCTTCGTCATGATGGGATGCACTCGTCACACACAAGGTGCCGCGCTTTCCACAAAAAATCTGTCGCATCCGAAGCCCGCCAATCAATAGAATCAAGAAGACCGAGTGTGGACAGTTCACACCGCCCCGGATTCGGTGTACAGTTTGGCCAGCATCCATTGCAACGATTGAATGCCCGGAGATACCGCCTTGCCCAAAGAAATTCAGGATGCAACCGCCGCAACAACTCAGGAGCCCGAGATGACGACGACAGCCGCCCCCGCTGGAAACCTTGAGATCACAGTCTCCCGCGCGGAGTTGCTGCGCGAACTCACCGCCGCTCAGTCTGTCGTCGAGCGCAAGACAACCATTCCAATTCTCTCGAACTTTCTCTTCGAGGCGGCGGACGATACGCTGACGATTACCGCAACCGACCTCGACCAGGGCGTTCGCACCAGTTGCGCGGCCAAGGTCAAGAAGCCCGGTGCATGCACTATTCCCGCGCGCAAACTCTACGACTACATCAAGCTGCTGCCCGAGGGCGAGATCTCCATCAAGCTGATGGATAACCACTGGGTACAGATTCGCGCCGGCCGATCCAACACCAAGATGGTCGGCATGGCGCGTGCCAACTTCCCGCAAGTCCCGGAGTTTCCCACCACTGGCGCGTTCAAGCTCTCCGTGGCCTCGCTCGAGAACATGATCTCGAAGACAATCTTCGCCATCTCCAACGAGGAGAGCCGCTACACGCTGAATGGCGCACTGCTGGTGCTGAAGGCGGAATCAATGGCAATGGTTGCGACGGATGGTCACCGCCTGGCCCACATCGAAAAACTCGGCGAGTCGCTTGAGGGCATCTCCGGCGAAAAGAAGACGCTCATCCCGCGCAAGGCGCTCAGCGAACTACTCTCGCTGCTTAACTCCACCGAGGCCGAGACGCTCGACTTTGCCGACGACGAGCAGACCCTCTTCTTCCGTGTTGGCGGACGCGTGCTCACCAGCCGCAAGCTCACCGGGCAGTTCCCCAACTACGAGGCAGTTCTGCCGCGCGACAACAACAAGTTCGTCATCGTCCGCTCCGAGGACCTCATGGCCTCCATCCTGCGCGTTGCCCAGTTCGCCGACGAGCGCTCCGGCGCCATAAAGATCCGCCTCGAACAGAACGAGCTGAAGCTCTCCTCCTCGTCGACGGACTCCGGCGAGTCCGAAGACACCATCGAGACGCCGTACAACTACGACCCACTCGTTGTTGGCTTCAACAGCCAGTACCTCATCGATTTCCTCAAGGCCATCGGAAACTCCGGCGAGGTGCGCCTGGAGTTCAAGGACGCCCAGTCTGCTGGCCAGATGCGCCCAGAAGACGGCAACGAGGACGTCAAGTACCGCTACATCCTCATGCCCATGCGCATCTGATCCTTCGCGTACGGCAAAACGCGATTGCCCCGGAACGGGTTGTTGAAAACTCAGGCCTCGAACCATATCAAACCCAGACAGGCTAAACCGTATAATCTGTGCCATGAAGACAAAATCGCAGATCAAACCAGTCGTCGCAGTTCTCATGGGCAGCCGCAACGATTATGCGGTGATGCGCGCAGCCGTAGATATCCTGCACGAGTTCGGCGTCTCCTATGAGGCCCGAGTCGTCTCGGCGCACCGCACGCCCGACCAGATGTTCACATTCGCAGAGTCAGCTGCATCCCGCGGCCTGCGCATCATCATCGCCGGCGCTGGCGGTGCCGCCCACGTCGCCGGAATGCTCGCTGCTAAAACAACAGTTCCAGTCTTCGGCGTTCCCATTGCGGCCACCGCGCTTCAAGGTCTCGATTCGTTGTTCTCCATTGTCCAGATGCCGAAGGGAGTTCCCGTGGCGACCTTCGCCATCGGAGCCGCTGGAGCTGCCAACGCTGCCATCTTCGCCGTGCAGATCCTCGCGGCCACCGACTCCGAGTTGCAAGCCAAGCTCCTGGCTTGGCGTGCTGCCCGCCGCGACGAGGTCCTAGCGCAGTCCCTCGATGACGAGGTTCCAGCGTAACCGGGGCCACATCTTTATCTTCCACAATTCAACCAAATCGCTGGATCCCAGACATCAGCGGCTCACTGACGGCCTGCCTTCGTCGTCCTTCCTGAATAATGTCAGCATGTTGAGTGGAATATGCCTGCTTTTTGCACAGTTAATTGGTTGGGATTGGCTTTGATTGTAACTTCCCCTTGATGTTGGAGATGTTAGGATTGGATGCAAAGCTGAGAGACCAGACGGCAAAGAAACCTAGATCCGCTGATAGACGGGCGCGGGTTGGTGCGTACCCGGCGGCGGCAATTCCAGTTACAATGCCGATCGAAACTTCCAGGAGGATCCAATGTTAAATGTGTGGATGAGCAAGATCAAGATGGCGACTTTGGCGCTTTGTTGCGCGCTTCTGTTCGTAGCAACCACCGCAGTGCTGGCGCAATCGACGACCCAGGGCGCAATCGGAGGGACAGTGTTCGATCCGACCAACGCGGCGATTGTGAATGCGACGGTGACGATCCACAACGATGCGACCAATGCGGAACAGACGCTGACCTCGGATTCGAGCGGGTACTTCAAGGCGCCACTGCTGGAGCCAGGGACCTATACGGTGACGGTTGCGGCTGCGGGCTTCAGTGGGTACAAGACGGATGTGCAGGTGGCTCTGGGGCAGATGACGGAGTTGACGCCTCACTTGACAACGGGCTCTTCGTCGACAGTGGTGGAGGTGACATCGCAGGCGCCTGTCCTGAACTTCGATTCGCCTGATTTTTCGGCGAACCTGAATACGCGGGCACTGGAGAATGTACCGGTGAACAATCTGCGCTGGTCGAGCCTTGCGCTGATAACTCCTGGAGTTGTTTCGGACTCGAACGGATTTGGACTGGTGAGCATTCGCGGGATCAGCCCGATTCTGAACAACGTGCTGATCGACGGCGCGGACGACAACCAGGCTTACTACGCGGAGGAACGCGGACGCACGCGTGAGGCGTATTCCACACCACCCGCGGCAATCCGCGAGTTCAACGTGAACACGGGCGTGTATCAGGCTGAGTATGGCCGCGCGGCCGGCGGCGTAATCAACTCGGTGACCAAGAGCGGCGGCAACCAGTTGCATGGACAGGCTTACTTCTCGGACCGCGAGAGCGCGTGGGGTGCGTACAACCCATACACGACGAACACAGTTGCGGTATATGCGAATGGCGGGACGGTTCCCTCGAGCTTTGTGACCTCACCCTACAAGCCGTCTGATTCGCGCAGAATCTGGGGCTTCAATGCAGGCGGTGCGCTGATCCAGAACAAGCTGTTCTGGGAGTATACATACGATCAGCATCGCCGGATCTTCCCGGGAACGGCCAAGGCAAACTCGCCTTCATCTTTCTTCACGCAGCCTGATGCGCCGGTTGTTGCCGGGGGCAACACGGTCATTCCCGCAGGCAGCACCACTACCTATACCTGCAATCTGGCGACAGGGTATCTTTCTCCGAATACAGGAACCACGGCTGCGCCTGCACTAGACGCGCAGGTGTGTACGCTGGCTGCCCGCGAAGGACTCTCGAGCTACAGCGCTGGAACAGTGGCATATGCCACCGGACTTGGCGTGCTGCTTACTGATTTGGGCAGCGTGCCGCGTGCTGGTTATCAGGAAGTCAACATGCCGAAGCTGGACTGGCGGGTTAACAGCAAGAACACGGTGAGTCTTCTGTACAACCGGCTGCGATGGGACTCGCCAGGCGGCGTGCAGACACAGGCGACCAACAACTATGCGGTCGATACGTTTGGCACGGACTTTGTGAAGTTGGACTATGGCGTCGCAAAATTGTCCAGCCAGTTGAGCTCGAACATCAGCAATGAGTTTCTTTACCAGTACGGCCGGGAACTGAACGACGAAGGACAGCAGCCGTATAGCGCCTTTACCAATACGTATCTGCAGGGAACCGGCACATCTGCGGGCAATGTTCCCGAGGTAGGGCTCGCAACTTCGACGGGGTTTTATCTGGGATCGCCGTACTACTCCTATCGCAAGGCGTTGCCGGATGAGCGCAAGTGGCAGATCGGCGACGTGCTGTATGTGAGCCACGGCAACCATAGCCTCGCCTTCGGCGTGGACGGGGTGCATAACTACGACCTGCAGAACAATACGTACGAGAGCAATGGATATATCTCGTACAGCTATGTGACCAACTTCCTGGCCGACATGAACTCCGAGGGCAAGGCGGCGGACTCCTGCAACAGCACTGCGGCTGCTTCGGGAACGTCATCGACCAGCGCACTCGGGACATATCCGTGCTACAGCTCGTTTGCGCAGGGCTTCGGAGCACCAGTGTTCGCGGTCTCAACTATGGACTACGGGGTCTTTGCGCAGGACACCTGGAAGGCGACTCCGCGACTGACCTTTGAACTTGGCCTGCGGTATGATTTTGAGCAATTGCCCGGGATAAGCCAGAATTATGGACTGACAGTGGCTGCGGGCACCTTTGTGCCGTATGCCGGGATAAACAACACTCCCAGCGACAAGAACAATCTTGGACCTCGGCTGGGATTTGCCTACGACCTGACGGGCAGCGGAAAGTCTGTGATTCGCGGTGGCTACGGCATGTTCTACGGACGCATTACCAACGGAGTTCTGTTGAATGTGTTGCTGAACACGGGCAGCCCGAACGGGCAGTTCACGGCGTCACTGAAGCCGAATGCAACGGGCGCTCCAGTCTTCCCGAACATCATCTCCGTGGCTACTCCTCCGACGCCAGGCTCATACTTCCTGGCACCCAATCTACAGAACCCGATGGTGCATGAGTTCGACCTGATCCTGCAGCAGCAGGTCGGCAAGGGCACGGTTGCTTCGGTAAGCTACCTGGGCGCGCTGGGCAAGGAGCTGACCAACTTCGTGAATACCAACCTGGCTCCGTCGACGTCGAATGCAACCATTACGATCAGCGACCCGAACAACGCTGGACCGCTGCCGAATGGCGCCGTCTATGTGGTTCCGCAATATACCGGCTACGTCAACAAGTCGTTCACCAACATCACAGAGGTGATCAGCAACGTCAACTCGAACTACAACGCGGTCGCCTTCGAGGTGCAGAACCGTTCGTTGAAGTCGATCCAGTTC
>Ga0302266_10001200_pt1 | contig 24172 bp, 15 predicted proteins | sample III_Bog_E1_2_FD_194559 | JGI IMG/M metagenome (GOLD analysis project Ga0302266, IMG submission 194559) | Peat permafrost microbial communities from Stordalen Mire near Abisko, Sweden - III_Bog_E1_2 | ecosystem: Environmental > Terrestrial > Soil > Wetlands > Peat | place: Sweden: Abisko... | reverse complement strand
TAGCCCGGCAACATGATCGCCCTTACATCAGTAAGTCGCTTTGGCTTCAAGATGGGGACAACCTTTTGTGACTTCAATTTGCCCGGAGAATTGCATTCTCGCTCATCGGGCGATTGCGGTCGCGTGGACCAGGAAAGACATAAATATCCTGGTCCTTCCCTTCGTTCTTGCCTTGCCGTACTGCTCGAAGGCCTGGCTTTGCACTATCGATTTGGACAACAGTTAAAGGCATCTGGGAGCAACTCCATTGAGGCTTGGGGGCAAGACTTTTCAATATGTCGACCTGCCTCCAATGTTGCCCCCCAGCACAGATGGGCTGTCAAGGAATCCGCTGGGACGCCAAGAGACAAGTAAAGTCGAAAAACAAGGAATTATGTGCTCTCGGGGGATGGGGTGCGACGAGGTGAACCAGAATGGTGGTAGGCGAGTCGGGGATCGAACCCGAAACCTACGGCTTAGAAGGCCGTTGCTCTATCCAATTGAGCTACTCGCCCACAGGCTCGTCGTACGCATTCTCATTGTAGCGTTGATTCGCCTTCCAACGCACTGGCAAACGCAGCAACAATCGTATCGACAAACGCTTCCAGGCAGGCCGCCAGTCGCTCCACCGCGTTGGATTGTTTTGCGCCGCAGGCGGTCAGGTAGACGGTGAGGCCGGTGGACATGGTTTCCGCACCGGTCCAGGCCTGGCGCACCACCAGATCTACGCGGCAGCGGCTCAGCGGTACGGCCCTGATCGCGGCGCAGAGAACCCTGCAATCGCGCTCGGCTTCAGCGGAGGTTTGCCAGCGGCTGGCGTGGCGGGCCAGCAGATCGATGTAGCAGCCGGATGCGCACACCGCTTGCTCCGCACGGGCCTCCATCTCGTCGTGGTCCCAACTGCCAGGATCGAGTTGGGGCCAGTAGTCGCACTTGGCGGTCCACAGAGGCGACGCTTCCGCGTTGAGCCGGACCAGCGCCTGGGCGAGCGGAGGAAAGGCGCGCGTTTCCGGCAACTCACTCGCGCGGTGCGGCTCCCGGCGCAGGTCAACAAAGCCAGCCCAGTTGGCCTCAATCGCCGCAGCTTCACCGCCGATCTCCACTTCCCAGTCAGCTTCCATGGTCTTCTCCGGCTATCCGCAACAGGTAGCGGATGACGGCTGCTTCGGCCCAGTGGATATCGTCACCTTTCCTGCGGCCCAGGTAAGCGCAATGGCCACCGTGGGCCGTTTCGACAAAATGGATAGAGGGGTTGGCCAGGATCTTTGCGCGTGTCTCGTCCGTAAGCTTGATAAAGGGGTCGTCAGCCGCGCAAAGGATGAGCGTGGGCACGGCGATCTTGTCCACCACACGCGCGGCGGCCGCCTTGTAGTAGTAATCGTCGGCGTCGCGAAAGCCGCAGTAACGCGCCACGATACGGTCATCAAACTGGCGCAGCGAGTGCACCGGAGGCGGCTGAGCGGCGTAAAAGTTGGGGAATAGAGCGGCCTTGCGCCGGTAGCGACGCATGAGGCCGCGTAGAAAGTGGCCCTCGTAGGCCCGATTGAAGCCCTGGTGCAGCGCATCGGAGCCGGCCGCCAGATCGATGGCCGGGCACACCGCAGCGACGGCGACGAGCGGTTTGCGCGCGCTCCATTCGCCGGCCAGGCGCAACACCAGGTTGCCTCCCATGGAGTAGCCCACCAGCGCGACCCGCTGGAGGCTGTGCTTGAGGGTAAAGTGCTCGATAACCGCTCCCACATCGGCGGACAGGCCAGAGTGGTACAGAGTAGGCGTCAGCGCGTCATTGCCGCCGCAGTTGCGCATGTTCATGCGCACCACGTTGCAGCCGGCACGCCAGCCACGCGCGGCGATGCCAAGGATGTATTTCGAGTCGGACGAGCCCTCGAGGCCATGCACCAGCACCAGTGTCAAACGGGAGGAGCGAACGGCCTCCGGTTGCCAGTGGACATGGCACAGGACGCGACTGCCATCAGCCTGATCCACGGTGACCAACTCGGCTTCAACTGGAGCGTGAAATGCGGGCCGGGGCAGATAGTTACCCACGATGGTCTGCAGGTGGCCGGCAGCAAGCCCGCGCGCAGGCACAAATTCGCCCAGCCAGGCAGCAATCTGCCGGTTGATCTGTTCATCAATGAGAGGTTCAGGGGATGTGTCGAGCACGGAGTCTCCGCCGTTGAGCAGCATGGGAAGGAAATTGTGGTCTACGAAAGAATGGGGCGGCTAGTGGGGATCGAACGTTTCGATGTGTGATGGAATCTGCAAATTACAGAAAATACATTGCCGCAGATGCCATGATTCCCGTACACCATTGCCTGCGGGCGGAAAAGATTGCTTCCGCTTAGAAACTTCAATGAACCGTTCTCCGGCTTAGGAACCTCCACCATCCCGTCGACCGGATCGCGCTATGCACAGCCTTATATCAACACAACAACTCATCAAAACGCAATCGATGGAAAACGATGCCTAAAGGGAGAGGAGATCTCCCGACTCTGCCGGGGTGTCAGTAGCGGTTTAACATTTCCGGTAGTCCATCCAAGAAACTCCAAACGCGAACCGACCAAAGCACACGTGAAGGATAAACCGGATGGACCAATTGAAGAGTTTATGTCACCCCGTGTGGGAGTGCAAATATCACGTAGCCTTTATACCGAAATGCCGGCGTAGGGTGTTGTATGAAGGGCTTCGGCAGCATTTGGGAGAACTGTTTCAGCGTCTGGCCGATCAGAAAGAGAGCCGGGTGCTTGAAGGCCACCTGATGCCAGACCATGTGCATATGCTTCTTTCCATCCCGCCCAAGTATGCGGTGTCGGTAGTGGTGGGCTTCATCAAGGGCAAGAGTGCGATCCACCTGGCGGGGACCTACGGCGAACACAAGCAGAATTTCGCTGGCCAGCATTTCAGGGCGCGAGGTTATTTCGTGTCGACCGTGGGGCGTGATGAAACAGCGATTCGGGAGTATATCCGCACCAGCCGCAAAACCAATTTATATGTCTAATATGCTTATTGTGCAATAACTATCACATTTCGAGCGTTATTTTGCGCGTAAATATCATTTATGCTCATGTCATTGTTCTGTTATGCCATTCCAGCATGGTAAGATTCGCGATATGAATACGTCAACAATTGCGGAATCTCTGGAGTTGCCCGCACCAATCCTGATGGATCTGGGGACGGGCTCGACGGGCGAGGACACACGAATCGAGCGGGCGACCAAAACGATTGGGCAAATGGCGCATGTCTTTCTCGATGAGCGTGCTCGAAGCTTGATCGGAGCGGAGACCGCGGTGTATTCGGTCGAGTATTGGCGGCCTGTCGCCGAGGGCACGGAGGGCGGTTTGTACTGGGGCAACTCGACGATATATCCCGGGGTTGTGGGCGAAGAATATTTCATGACGCGTGGGCACTTTCATGCGCGCCGGAACCGGGCAGAATATTATTCGACGATCTTGGGGAGTGGGTTGCTGGTCCTGATGGACGAGCGGCGACACGCTTCTGTGCAGGAGATGAGAGCGGGGACGACCCATTACATCCCAAATGGAATAGCGCATCGCGTTGTGAATACCGGTGATAAGCCGCTGACATTTCTGGCGTGCTGGCCAAGCGATGCCGGCCACGACTACACCACGATCGACGAACAGGGATTCAGCGTGCGGGTGATGCGCAAGGGGAAATACCCTCAGGTTGTGGCGCAACCATGAGCGAATTAGCAATTGCTGTAGATATTGGCGGTTCACACGTGGAGTTTGGGATTGTGTGCGAAGACCGCGTGCTGATCTCCAAGACGATCAAAGTGCAGGAAGCATCGATTAAAGCGGTGCTACCGGAGTTAGAGGTGGAACTTCGGTCGCTGATATCTAAGTCAGGTGTTGAGGGGCGAAAGATAGCAGGGGTTGTGCTGGGCATCTGTGCGATAGCTGACGGAACAAGATCGGTTCTGGCTGCCAATGGCAAGTATGTGGACGCCGTGGGATTTGATTTCGCAGGATGGTCGGAAAGTAGCTTCGGACTTCCCTGTCGAGTGGAGAATGATGCTCGGCTGGCCCTTCTGGGAGAGCATTTCGCTGGGGTGGCAAAAGGTTATGACGACGCCGCGCTCGTGACGCTAGGGACGGGAATCGGGGGAGCAGTGATGCTTGGTGGCAAGCTGTTGCAGTCGGTCGGACACAGGGCAGGGGGCCTGGCCGGCCATCTTGGGGTCAAGTGGGACGGGCGGACATGCAGTTGCGGCAATTGCGGTTGCGCCGAGGCTGAAGCCTCGACTTCTGTGCTTGATGCCCTTTGTCGCGAGATGAAAGGTTTTGCGAAAAGTATCTTGGAAACCTCTGAGCGAGCAATCGATTTCCGAAGTCTGTTCGATGCGGTGGATGCGGGGGATGCATTTGCGCAGGAAGTACTCAATCGTTGCATCGAGGTTTGGTCAGCGCTGGCTGTAACTTTGATCCATGCCTACGATCCTCAAATAATCGTTTTTGGCGGTGGAGTGCTTCAACGGCACGAAGCAATATTGCCCAGGATTCGCGAGCACGTATGCAGTCATGCGTGGGTCGAAAGAGACTCGGTCAAGATTGTGCCGGCTCAACTTGGATCTTCTGGTGCGCTACTGGGAGCGTTGCCGCTTCTGCGGAGGCGTGGATGACCCGCGGATCTAATTACGACAAGTTACCCACGATCCAGATATCGACCGATGCCTCAATGTGCCTGATTGGCTGGACGGCGATTGCGAGCGAGCTAAGGGGCCGGATTGTTAGCGGTAAACCAACGGTCGTTGTAATGGAATGTTATCCAGGCGTTGACCTGGATGAAGTCAGGATCTGGCTCGATCGGTTGGTTGCCACGGGCGCGACAGCGATTTTCTCGGAACGCGCATTGAAGTCACCGGATGAGTTGGACCAGTTATTGACGCCATGGCTGAGCGACGATCCGGTCTTCGGAAAAATGACGGAGTGGAAGTTAAGTTCATTTTTTGACCCTGAGAAGACTGGACGAATGCGCAATGAAATAGCCAACTCTCATGGCGTTGTACTGGTTTATGGGACCGGCGCGGCATTTGTTGCGGAACATTGGGACTTACTGCTTTTTTGCGACGTGACGCGATGGGAGATTCAGCAGCGCCAGCGAGCGCACCGCGCTGGAAACATTGGAGCCGGCAACGCATCGGCAGCTCCCGCTGAACTATACAAGCGGGCATTCTTTGTTGATTGGCGCGCGGCGAATGCAGAGAAGCATCGCTTGCATTCTATGATCGATTTCTATATCGATACCAATGCCTCCCAGCGTCCCGCGATGATCTCGGGCGGCAACTACCGGAACGCATTGGCGAAGGCAGTCCGGCGCCCCTTTCGTCTCGTCCCGTTCTTCGATCCGGGGCCATGGGGCGGTGAATGGATGCGAAGGCACTTCGACTTACCGGATGGCCCGCCCAATTTTGCCTGGTGCTTTGATTGCGTACCGGAAGAGAACAGCGTGCGGTTCAGTTTCGGCGGCAATGATGTGGAGGTTCCTTCGATTGCGTTGGTTCACGAACATCCACAGGAGTTGCTTGGTTCGGAAATTGTAAGGCGGCTAGGCGCCGAGTTTCCCATCCGTTTCGACTTCCTCGATACCATTGAGGGCGGTAACTTGTCACTTCAGGTGCATCCTCTGCGCAGTTACATTGCAGAGCACTTCGGAATGCCCTATACGCAGGACGAGAGTTACTATCTCCTCGACGCCGGTCCTGATGCGGTGGTTTATCTGGGTTTGAAACCTGGAATCGATCGTGGCCGGATGGCGAAGGATCTTGAAGCGGCGCAGGCAGGCGGGCCGCCATTCCCCGTGGAAGAATTTGTGAACGCGTGGCCTGCGGAGAAGCACGACCATTTTTCGATTCCCGCGGGTACCATTCACTGTTCTGGTAGGAACAGTATGGTGCTCGAGATCAGTGCTACACCCTACATCTTCACGTTTAAGCTCTGGGATTGGGCGCGGCTGGGGTTGAACGGACTGCCGCGGCCGATTCACCTAAAGCACGGAATCGCCAATATCCAGTGGGATCGCGACCGTGATTGGGTACGCGCCAACCTTGTCAGCCCGGTACGCGAGATAGCAAGCGGCGAGGGCTGGCGCGAAGAAGTGACGGGCCTGCACGAGCTTGAATTTCTGGAGACGCGCCGACACTGGTTTACAGCGCCTGTCGAGCACGACACCGCGGGTACGCTCAATGTTTTGAACCTGGTGGAAGGCGAAGAGGCTGTGGTGGAAAGTCCTGCAAATGCATTTGAGCCCTTCACAGTGCACTACGCTGAGACATTTATCGTGCCTGCGTGTGTGGGCCGGTACAGAATCTCGCCCACGAAGAACGACGGACAATTATTGGCTACCGTGAAGGCATTTGTGAGGTGTGAAGGATGAGGCAAGCTGCGTTGGGACTTGATGTCGAGATCGACGCTGCGACCATGGAGTTTAGTTATGGGGCGGGTGTGTCCGGGCCCGAGCCGGAGTTTCGCACATTGGATGCGATTCGTCCTAGCCTACTCGACCCGAACTGTAGCGGACCGAGTCCCGTGTATTCCATTGCGATGGATGTGCGCCGCAAAGAGGATGAGGACGATCTCAAGGCGCGCTACCTGCTGTTTGGCGTGGTTGCGTATGCGGCAGGACGATTGGGGAAAGAACCGGTGCGCAGCCAGGGCCACGTGCATGCGATTGCACCGCATAGCGGCTGGTCGCCACCAGAACTATACGAGATATGGGAGGGAACGGCCATTATCTATGCGCAGGAGTTTGCGGCAGACGACCCGGGCCGGTGTATAGCGGTGACGGCTGGACCAGGAGAAAAAGTTGTGACGCCGCCGGGATGGGCTCATGCAGTCATCAACGCAGATACTAGCAGGCGCATGGTTTTTGGCGCGTGGTGCGACCGGCAGTACGGTTTTGACTATACGGGGGTCCGTGCGCATGGCGGCCTGGCCTACTTTCCCATTGTGACCGCGGATGGAGCGATTGAGTGGGTGGTCAATCATCGCTACCATGCTACTGGATTGCAACAGCGGAAGGCTCGAACCTATCCAGAATTAGGACTCGGCCCAGTTGCACCAATCTATGCGCAGTACCGCAGCTGTCCTGAATCTGTTGAGTGGGTTGCGCAGCCGCAGCGTCTTGTTCAACTCTGGCCGAAATTCGAACCATAGGATGAAAGGTCTTCTCTGAAGGAGCAAGTACATGAATGCACGGTCGGCAGTTCTCTTTCTTCTATGTTGCTGCTTGGTGATCTTTCCGCTGGCGGTGACCGCTCAATTGGCGCAACGGACCACGCTATCTCTCGACGGTAACTGGGATGTGGAGGACAGCATCGGCGGTGCTCAGATCCCGGCAGCATACCATCACACTGCGCCGGTTCCTGGCTTGGCGCACTCGGCGACTCCGATGTTCCCCGATGTGGATCAGTACCAAAGCCGGCAATTGCTCTCCAATCTGGTGCGCCAGGGACTGTACAGCCAGGCAGACTACGACAAGTTGGGCAACGCGCGCGGCATCTCTCACCAACAGCGTAATTATTTCTGGTACCGGAAAGTATTTGAGGCGCCCACACAGGCCGCAGTGGCGCTGCTCAGGGTGAACAAGGCTCAGTTCGGTACGGTTGTCTATCTGAACGGTGTGCGGGTCGGCGAGCACAATCCCTGTTTTACAGCAGCATATTTCGACGTAACGCGCATCATCCGTTGGAACTCGCGGAATGAGCTGGTGATTCGCATCGGGGCGCATCCGGGCGTGCTGCCAGCTAACGTTTCCCAAGGAACGGACTTTGAAAAGAACCGATGGACGCCTGGCATATATGACGACGTAAGCCTGATGGCGATGAACAATCCCGTCATCTCCACAATTCAGGTGGCGCCGCAACTTGCCAGTTCGAGCGCCCTGGTCCAAACGCAGTTACACAATTATTCCGATCAAGTAGTTACGACCAACGTTGTGCAGCAGGTGTTTGAGTGGAAGTCGCGCACGGCGGTTTCCCAGAGCGTCGTGCAGCGTGTGGAAATTCCCGCAGATGGAACAAAGACGGTAACGCAGACGGTTCCAATTCCAAAGGCACATCTTTGGAGCCCCGAAGACCCATTCCTTTACCAAGTGAAGACTACTACCAGCGGTGACGATGCGACGACACGTTTTGGAATGCGGGAGTTCCGCTTTGACACGGTGACGCAGCGTGCCTATCTGAACGGGCGGCCATATTTTCTGCGCGGATCGAACATCACGTTGCATCGCTTCTTCGAAGATACGGAAAGCGGAACTTTACCATGGAATGAAGCATGGCTGCACCGGTTGCTGGTTGTGATTCCGAAGCAAATGCACTGGAACGCCTTCCGCTTCTGCATCGGTCCGGTTCCTGACCGATGGCTCGAGATCGCTGATGAGAATGGCCTTCTCATTCAAAACGAGTACATGGTGTGGACCGGCAACAATTGGGGTAAGTTTGTTGCCGATTACGACAGCGTAGAAATGACCAGCGAGTACAGCGAGTGGATGCGAGACAACTGGAATCATCCCAGCGTGGCCATTTGGGATGCCACCAACGAGTCGTGGCTGCCGCAGTTCTCAAGCGTGATTATTCCAGCGGTACGGAATCTGGACCTGTCGCGACGTCCCTGGGAGAATAGCTTCAACGTTCCAGCAGGCGCAGACGACCCGGTGGAGGATCATCAATATCTCTTCTACGGAACGGCGATGAACGAGCCGCAGGCTGGGCGCCGCGAGTTCCAGATGACCGACCTTGAATCAATGATGGGACCAGCATCGAACAGACCTACAATGAAAACTGGGCACGCCATGATTCTGAATGAATACGGTTGGCTGTGGCTGAACCGCGACGGCTCCCCGACACTATTGACCGACAAGCTCTATCCTCGCTTGCTTGGCGACCGCAATACGACCGAGAACCGCTTCGCGCTGCAAGCCTATTTGCTGGGTGGGGAGACCGAATTCTGGCGCGCCTACCGGCACTATGCAGGCATTCTGCACTTCGTCTACCTGACGGCGAGTGACCCGAATGCATTCACGTCTGATCACTTCGTCGATCTGAAAAACCTCAAGCTGGAACCGCACTTTGAAGCCGCTATGGAGCAAGCCTTCAATCCGCTGGGCGTCTATCTGAACTTCTGGCAACCGGCACTGAATGTGGGCGAGTCACGCGACTATACGATAGCCATGGTGAACGATGAAGACCGGCCGCGCGCGGGTAAACTGCGCCTGGTATTTACAGATGCAGCAGGAAAGGAAAAAGCGGCTGGCGAGACAGTGTTTACTCTGGCCCCTCTCGGTGCGCAATCGTACACCATCACGCTGAAGACACCCGCCGAGCCGGGAAAATACGCATTGCAGGCGATCGCCGCCTCAGAGGACAATAGTGCCCACCCCACGATTTCGCATCGAGATGTTACCGTACAGATTGATGCGAGGGCCAAATGATGGCGAACGGGGCTTAGAAATGACAGAAATGAAAGAAGGACGGAGTCCAAAGCAGGAGCGACGTCATGCAGCCATACTCCAGCGTCTGAGGGAAACTGGAACTGCGAAGGTCGAGGAATTGTGCGTGGCACTTGGCGTGTCTATGCATACAATCCGGCGTGACCTTGAAGAACTGCATGAGCGCGGCGTATTGCGGCGCGTACATGGGGGCGCGGCGCAACTAGAACCGCTCTTCTATGAGCCTTTTCGGGCCGACCGCTCGTTTCAGGAACAGATGGAAAGCTTTGCCGACGAAAAGCGGAGGATTGCCAGGGCTGCCGCTGCGCTTGTCAACCGCGGCGATATTGTGGCGATGACTGCTGGCACGACAACCACAGAGACCATTCGCTGCCTGCCCATGAATTACGGACTCACCGTCATCACCAACACCGTGAATATTGCAATGGAGTTGTGCAATCGCAAGGACATTGAGGTGTTCGTTACCGGAGGAAACCTGCGAGGTACATGGTTCTCGCTGGTAGGGCCGACGGCAATCCAAAGCATAAGCAAAGTGTTCATCGACACGCTGTTCATCGGTGTCAATGGAATCGACAGCGACCGTGGGCTCACCTGCTTCAACTCCGACGAGGCGGAGTTCAACAAGGTAATGGTACAGCAGGCACGACGAAAAATAGTGGTTGCCGATAACAGCAAGTTCGGTGTGGTTGCGAAGTGGCTGCTGGCACCGACCTCCGCGGTAGACGTAATCGTTACCGACGCCGGCGTGACGGAGGAGAAAATTGCGCCGTTCCGCAATCTGGGGATTTCGGTACATGTGGTGTAGAGTTACCGGGTAATCGAACAAGCAAAACACAAGTGTAATTACCAGGAGATGAATATCAAGTTAGTTCAGGCTCCGCAGCCCATGAGGCGAATGGGCAAGGTTTTGTAACAGGGCACGACTTTAGTCGGGCCGCAAAACCTTTTTTTGACGGACGGGCTTTAGCCCCTGAACAGACGCCTGTTTTTGAATAAAAAGCACGGAGGGGCTAAAGCCCATCCCTGATCCCGCTGCAATCGGCCCGACTAAAGTCGTGCCCTGTTACAAAGCAAGAAATCCAATCAACGCGTTGAAGGCAAGCCTCAACTAACTTGATATTCATTTACCAGAAATAGCTTGCGATTACAGTCGGACGTTCAGGCGTCTGGCCGATCAGCTTTGTATGTAGGACGAATTGAAAATTCTCACCCTTCCAGTCTTTCGGGGCTTCTTGCAAGGCACTTCTCAAAAGATCGCGGTCGGTCAGGAATTCGCCTGCGGCCTCGGTGCCAAAGCTGGTCAAGCCCGCCACCACGATGACGGGCTGCCCGGTCTCCGGGCTCTGGAAGCGCGAAACGACTGCGTAATCTTCTTGTGTCATCCAATAGGAGTGGGGATTCGGAAGACTCCACTGACGGCTCGTCTGCATGCGGTCGTGGATTATATCGCCGGCGGCATACGTGAAGCGCAGATTCTCCGTCAACCGCAGCGTCCACGGATTAGAAAACGCGCCGATCAGAACCACCGGACCAACCTTCAAATCCTGTGATGGGGTATCGTTCCCAGCCACAAGGCGCCAATGCTTGGGGCGTGTACTGAGCACCTCCGCGATGTCGGCCAGTGCGTAGGAATCCCCGACTCCGACGAAGGCGTTCGGTAGTGGGATGAACTGCGTAGGCGCGGTCGGACTATCGCCGGTGTGCGCAATATAGGCCAGAGGCTGAGCGACACAAATCAAGACAGGCTTATTGCTTTCCTGGAAGGCCGACCATACCCTTCGAATCGGATCTGCCCTTCTCGACGCTTCATAACGAATGGCGCTGACAGCAATGGCGCCCAGCACCAGCGCTATGGCAATTGCCTGGCCGTGCGTCTTGAACCGGGAATGCGGGCGACCCTTCGCGAGCCCCTGCTGCAGAGGTGCAAGATCCAACACGGGCTGGGGCTGGGCCGCGGGAGCCTGCTGCCACTCCAATGCGGCAACATACGAACCGGAGGGGAGTCCTACGATCAGCATACTGTCGGAACCAGACTTGCTGTAGTACTGAGCCAGCCGCTTCCGTACCTCATTTGCCGTGCTGCGAACGACATTGTCCTGCGCGGTGTCGTAATCCGGAAGACGGTCGAAGACCTCCATCCCCACGGTTCGCTCTTTCACCTCTTCATGAGGTCGTCCTTCCAGTACCTGATTGACTGCAAATTCCAGAAATCTGCAGCACCGATGACTGCCGCGAAAAAACTCGCTTTGGAGAATATGCCCAAGCTGAATCCGCACCAAGTCTTTCTGCGTTTTGGAGAAAGTGGAGGGTTCGGAAGAAGCTGCCTGAAGCATGGTTGGTCTCCAAATGAGTGCGGACTTAAGTATAGAACAGACCATGATGCAGTCTGACGTATCTTTTGTTTTCATACTGTTAGTGAAGTTCTCCACTGTACGGCACTGTGTTGAACCTAGCCACGCACGCCCTTGCGCTCCTATTCATGATCCCGTTGTTGATTCAAGTTCAAAAGGATTGCTGTGAACAATATCAAGGAACATTCAGGAGGCAGTATGCGCGTCAGTTCTATCGTGTCGCATCTCGTACATGACTTCCGTGTGTGGAGACAACGGGCAATCGCCGTCGCCATCATGATCGGATTAGCACTCGGCTGTTCAATCTCTTTCGCCCAGAGCGGCGCCGGTTCAATTCAGGGTACCGTGACGGACTCCACCGGTGCTGTTATGCCGGGAGCCTCAATCCACGTCATCAACCAGGCTACCGGCAGTACCGCCGACACAAAAGCGAACGGAGTCGGCTTCTATCAGGTTCCGGGGCTCTTTACCGGCGTCTACGACGTAACGATCACTGCAACCGGCATGAAGACCTACAAGACCAGGATCGAGTTGCTGGTTGACCAAAATGCCGTGATCAATGCGACCATGACCGCCGGTGAGGTTACGCAGGAGGTCGAGGTAAAGGCCAGCTTTGTTCAACTCACAACCACCGATAACGGCGTGATCGCCTCAACGCTGGAAAACGAGAGGATCAATCAGATCCCGATGAACGGGCGCAATGTGATGAACCTGATCGGCGAATCCACGCCTGGCTTGGAAAACTGCATACAGGGAGCGGTGGGAACCTGCGCCAACGGCCTGATGGGCCAGGCGATGGAGTATGTCGCGGACGGCGTGACCCTGACCAACCGCGAATTCGGCGGCGAGCATATGGGTTTAAACCAAATGCCCGATCCGGACTCGATCCAGGAAGTCCGGGTTGAAACCAGCGGCGTTGGGGCGCAGTTTGCAACGCCAGCAGCAGCGGTCATCACCACCAAGTCGGGGACCAACAGCATCCATGGCGCGTTCTTTGAAACTGCCCGCAATAACGGCATCGGCATTGCCAAAGCCAGGCAGAATCCTTCCAACTACGCTGCGCCCCACCTTGTGCGCAACGAATTCGGCGCATCCGCCGGTGGCCCCATTGTTCTGCCGTACGTCTACCACGGAAAGGACAAGTCGTTCTGGTTCTTTGGCTATGAGCGTTATTCCCTGTCCAGCGCCGGCAACGAGAACGTGACCGTACCAACGACGGCCATGCACGGAGGCGACTTCAGCGGGCTGATCAACAGCGCGGGCGTGCTGCAGCAGCTTTACGATCCAGCGACAACTTACAACTCAGGCGTTGCCAACTGTCCCGGGACTCCTACCTCCACTTCAAACCCGAACGGTACCAACCCATACTGCCGCACGGCTTTCACAAACAACCAGATACCGCTAAGCCGCCTGTCCCCTGCGGCCAAGATGCTGCTCGATATCACGCCCCAACCGAGTTCCATCGCCAACCCACTTGTTACGACGAACCTGCAGGCTGTCAACCCCAGCTTCACAGTTATCCCGACGATTACCTTCCGTCTCGACCACGAATTCAATGAGAACAACAGGGCCTATCTGCGGTATACGGGCAATACCTATTCGGCTACATCTTTGCGCAACCAGCCATCGAATCAGCCTGCGTCGGTCGCAGCCGATGGTTTTCCATTCGCAGCTAGCGGCATTGGGCACAATCTAGACGCTCTCTTTGCCACTGCTCTTGGGTTTACGCATGTCTTTTCGCCAACGTTCTTCTCAGAAACGATCGTGAGCCAGCAGTGGTGGAGCGAGCAAAACGAGGCGGGCGGCACACCGCTGGTTGATTTTGAACAGAAGCTGGGTACTCCGAACAACTTTGGCGCGCCGGGATTCCCGAATATTACCGGCATCATCACCCCGTTCAACGGAACCATGTTCATCTACGGGTTAACGCAGATCATCCAGAATCTCGACGAAAATCTGACCAAAACAGTGGGTAGGCACCAGATGCGTTTTGGGTTCCGCTACCGGCATGAACGGTTCGGCATCCGGCCAGACATGAACCAGGACACAATCGCTTTTGGTGCTTACGCAACTGGCCTGTTGAACCCATCGACGATATCGACCAACGCCTATTCGGCAACAACGAGCACGGGCAACGCGAATGCTGACATGTTCCTCGGCGCCGCCTCCTCGTACAGCTCGCATCTCGAGCCTCCATATGTTCATGCGCATGACATGGAATTCGACGGCTATATTCAGGACGACTACCATATCCGTCGGAACTTGACAGTCAATCTCGGTCTTCGCTATGAAGCCCATCCGGCCCCATGGATCAAGAACGGCCAAATGATGAGCTTCGATCTGAAAAATGATGCCATGGTGCTGTCCACAACACCGGCGGACCTTATTGCCAAGGGGTTGACGTCCCAGGCGATCATTACCAACATCTTGAACGATGGTGGCAGGATCGAGACAGCGGAACAGGCTGGAATGCCGTCCACCACTTTGTTGAAAAATCACAATTTAACGGTAGGGCCGCGCGTGGGACTTGCCTGGCAGCCATTTGGCAATCGATACGGAACCGTGATCCGGGGCGCCTACGGGCGATATATCTACCCGGTTCCGATTCGCAGCTCGATGAATGGTCTCGACCGCAACAACCCACTTGCTGCCACTTACTCGCAAAGCTATACATCGGCCGCACAGTCTCCGGACGGCATACCTAATCCGCTGCTACGCGCTCCGCAGACAGTCGTTATGGGCGCAAACAGTTCCAACGTAGTAAATTCCTCAACGACCACTGCCATCACTCCCGGCATCTCGATTTACAACATGGATCCGCATTACGCGCCGGATTACGCCACGCAGACAAACATTACGATCGAGCAGCCCTTCAAAGGCAATTCGGCGCTGCGCGTAAGCTGGCTCTATACTCATGGGTCAAACCTCGACCAGATATACGCGTACAACACAGCTCCATCGAACTACGTTTGGGAGATGCAAACCGGCACTACTCCGCCGAACGGAGGAGCCAGCACTATCGGGACAAATCAGTACGCTACCACCGCGACCCTTCCTTACGATAATGTCACCTGGGGCAGTGGCAGTGCGAACGACCAAACGTCCGGTTGGTCGAACTATAACGGATTGCAAGCCAACTATCAGCGGCTCTACCACCGCGGTATCTCCTGGCAGATAAGCTATACGTGGGCCAAGGCCTTCCGTGCCGGCGGAGACTATGCCAGCGACGGATATGTCTATCCTACTGCGACCTTTGCCAATAGTGGGCTAAGCACCATGTCGGCGGACTACGGCAGTACGGTTACACCACCTAACCTCGGACCAGCCCGACCGGCGGGCGTAGCTTCCTGGGCGTACTTCCACGACATGAATCGCTTTCAAAACTACATGGTCGACACTGTGTCTCCGAAGCAACACATTCAGTTCAACGGAGCCATAGATCTTCCCTTCGGGAAGGGGAAGAAATTCCTGGGTAACTCCAACCGTTTGATGAATGAACTGATCGGCGGCTTCCAACTTGCTGGCGCTGGAAGCATCGCTTCTCAGGACTTTGCCATCAATGCAACCAACTGGGGAGCCACAAACCCGCTCAAGGTCTACAAACACAATGCGCCGATTACCGACTGCCGAAGCGGCGTGTGCCAGAAGGAGTTCGAGTGGTTCAATGGTTACATTGCCCCAACGGTTCTTCCAGTTAACAGCAGTAATGGGAGTTGCACCCTGTCGGCAAACAATGTTACAGGTCTTCCCTCAACCTGGTCGCCCTTTCAGAGTCCGATCGACGTGGACTGCAACAAGAGCGACAAAGCGTACAGCTACTACCAGAACAATGAAGTGGACATCACGATGCCGGGGAAGACAGCCTCGCCGATCATTTATGCTCCAGGTCCAGCAACAGCCTCAACAGGTGCAGTTGGCGAAAATCCATACGCGCATACTGTTCTCAACGGACCCTTCAACTACACCGTGGACCTTTCCGTGTTCAAGGTATTTCCGATCACGGAAAAGATCAAAGTGCGGTTCAACGTGGATGCGTTCAATGCGCTAAATATGCAGGGCTATAACAACCCGAGCAGCACAGACGGAACCGAGACCATGACCTCGTCGTATAACACGCCGCGGCAAATACAACTCACGCTAAGGCTGCAATTCTGATTGCTCGCCTCAATCCAACCCCGGTCATAGAATGGCCGGGGTTGGTCTTATCGCGTAGGTAGAATACCGCGGGTAATACGAGGAATCATCATGGAATCCCTAACACGTCGAGCCTTTCTCCGAAACTCAGCTGCGGCGATTTCGGCGACAGGCGCACTCTTGAACACACAGTCTCTGTCCGCTCAGCCGACGGCGCAGTCATGGAACGCTCTCCGCTTCGGCGTCAACTATGTGCCACGGCGCGGGTGGTGGTATTGCTGGCAGGACTGGAACCAGCAATCCATTGCCGACGATCTGAAGGCCATCGCGGATCTGGGTATGGATCACATCCGCGTGCAGTGTCTGTGGCCTATCTTTCAACCGGGGGTCAACTATGTGAGCTCGGAAGCCGTGGACCGTTCGGTCATGTTGCTCGACGCCGCAGACCGCGCCGGGCTCGATGTGGAGGTGACTGTATTGAATGGCTGGATGAGCGGACTCAGCTTTATGCCCGCATGGACACAGCCAAACCTGCCTTCGTGCAACATCTTTACCGATAAAAGAACCATTGCGGCCGAAAGACTTCTATTCTCAACCATCGCGAGCGCAATCGGAAGCCATCCACGCTTTCTCGGCTTCGATATCGGCAATGAGTTGGGCGTCTTGATGGGCAAAGACAATCCAGCGACACCGGCTGAAGCCGATCAGTGGGCATCGGATTTACTGGAGCTTTGCGCAGGCGTGGCGCCGGGAAAGTTCCACGTCAACGGAGTAGACCATCAGCACTGGTTCACCGACTTCGGCTTCACCCGGCAGAATCTCGCTACCACAGGCAGCGCCACCATTGTGCATTCTTATGCCTTCTTTACCGGCGCTCTCAAGAAGTTTGGCTATGCTGGCGTGGGAACAGCGCATCTCGCCGAGTATCAAACCGAGTTGGCTTTTGCGTATCACAAAGACCCTGCTCGACGCGTGTGGATCGAAGAAGTCGGCGTCTCTCGGGAATGGGTTCCGGAGGAGCACCTTCTCGATTACGCTGATACACTTGTTCGCAATGCAGCCAGTACCGGCAAGCTCTGGGGCATTACCTGGTGGTGCTCTCATGACATCGACCCAGCAATCAAAAGCTTCTCAAGCCTGGAATACACGCTTGGACTTATCGGGCTGGATAACAAGCCTAAACCACTAGGCAAGAAGCTCGCAGCGCTTGCCGCTGAATTCCGCCATCTGCGTATCTCCGCAAACAACCGCGACACCGCGCTGGTGATTCCAGACGTTGGACTCAAGCAGACTCACACTCCGCCCGATTGGACCTACGGCGACCGTTTCATGAAGCTCGTTGCTGACGGTAAGAATCCATGCATTGTGTGCGAAAGTCGAACAGGAGATGAAGACTATCTGCGTTCAAGAGGAATCAGAAACCTGATTCCCCTGCGGGATGTGTCAGTCTGAAGCAGAATGCGCGACGCGAGCGGCTTTCTACGGAATGCTCCCGGCACATACATACGGGAGCAGCCGTGATCGACGCCGATTCGAGAAAGTGATATATGATGCGTAAATTGATTGAAGCGGTCATGCTGCTGGGCACTATCTGCGCACTCCCCGTCTCCATTGCACAACAGTCCCAATCTGCTTCAGCCCAACATGCGAAGGCGCCGTCAGGGCATACTTCGTCAGAGTTGTACAACGGAAGCCCAGAGTGGAGCTTGAAAATCCAGGCGACCCGCTGGCAGGACGCGCAGGCACGTCGTGGAGAGTACCAATGGGAATGGTATCCAACGCGCATAATCGATCAGCTCAAGGGTTACAAGGCCACTCCCGTGGCGGTTGACAGATACGGCGGCCGCACAGACAAGACCGAGAGAGCAACTGGCTTCTACCACGTTGCGAAACTTGGCTCTCGATGGTGGAACATAGATCCCGATGGCCATGCCTATACAAACATAGCGGTGACAGCCGTAACTCCAGGAGCGTCACCGAACGAGTCGAGCGCGCTGATTGGCACGTTCGGCGATGAGAGCCGCTGGATGGAAACCACTCATGCGTTGCTGCTCTATAATGGGTTTAACGCGGTTGGCGCATGGAGCGATACAACGCGTTTGCGCGCTTCATCGCTCCAGTCAAGTCATCCGCTCTCCTATGCCGTTCTTCTTAATCTCGCGTACGAATACGCTGCGAAGATCAGGAAGTATCCTCACACGGGTTATCCGGGGGCATGGATGGCTGGCGCCATTCCTGTATTCGACCCTGAGTTCCCCGCAGTGGTCGATGCGATGGCCACGGACGTCGCCAAGTACAAGGACGACCCCAACCTGTATGGATACTTCATCGATAATGAACTTCCGTTCAAGCGCAGCAACTTGGACACATATCTTGCGCTGCCCGCGGAAGACCCTGGCCGTAAAGCTGCGAAAGCATGGATGGGCAAGCATCACAGTGAGTTACCAAACGACCAGCTCCGCGCGGAGTTTCTAGGATACGAAGCCGACCGCTACTTCAGGATCACAATTGCCGCGCTGCGAAAGTATGATCCAAACCATATGATCCTCGGATCGCGTTTCACGGAACCGGAGTATCTTCTTCCGGAACTCTTCGAGGCCGCGGGTAGATACTGCGATGTGGTGTCGGTGAACTTCTACACTCACTGGACGCCATCGCCGGAGGCAATGACGATGTGGACATCGGCTGCGAAAAAGCCCTTTCTCATCTCAGAGTTCTATACCAAGGCCATGGATTCAGGCATGACGAATGTGTCAGGCGCTGGCTGGCTCGTACACTCACAGGCGGAACGCGGATATGCCTACGAAAACGTCACGCTTCAATTATTGGAAAACAAAGGAAACGTTGGCTGGCAGTTTTTCCGCTATCAGGACAACGATCCTACCGATACCGCAAATATGTGGAATACTTCAGATGTGGACGGCAATAAGGGAATCGTCGATTCGAAGTATCGCGTTTGGCGCGATTTGCTCGATCTGCAAAGAACGATCAACCGAAACGCATATAGCCTGATCGACTACTTCGACTCTCGAAAAGATTAGCATCCGTCTGCACACTGTCTTTCAGTCACAACAGAACCAGCCGGCTCTAGACCGGAAGTGGTTCAGGTAGTATGAGGTTCACAATGCCGATCCGAAGTATGTTTACGTTTGCGTTTCTGCTTATCTTTGCGTGGATATCCGCCCAAGGTGAAGATTGCGAGCAACTCACTAAACTCGCTGTACCGAGCGCGACGATTTGGTCGGCCATCCTTGTTCCTGCAGGAGACTTTCATCCGCAGGGCGCTGGGCAGCCATCGTCGCCCGTTCCCACATTCTGCCAGATTAAGGCTTCATTGACGCCGTCGTCAGATTCCGACATTGAGGTTGAATTGTGGCTTCCGTTGGCAGGGGCGTGGAACAAACGTCTTCTCGGCACTGGCAATGGAGGGTTTGCCGGAAAGATTGATTACTTAGCGCTAGCAGGTGGCGTGCGAGACGGATATGCCGTCGCTAACACTGACATGGGGATGAAGGTTCCGGCCGGTCAAGATCAAAGCATCTTCATCGATCACCCTGAGAGGTGGGCAGATTGGGGATTTAGGTCAACGCATGGAATGACTGAGTTCGCGAAGCAAATCATTCAAGCATATTACGGTCAGGCGCCAGCGCACTCGTACTTCAAGGGTTGCTCTACTGGAGGTGAACAGGCGCTGATGGAAGCTCAACGCTTCCCGGACGACTATGATGGGATTCTCGGCGGTGCCCCTGCGAACAATAGAGTGCCCTTGCACATCAGCATCTTGTGGAATTTCGCTCAAGGGCATACCGACGCCGAATCATGGTTGCCTCCAGAGAAGATAGCCTTGCTCTCGAAAGCTGTAACTGAAAAGTGCGACCCAATCGATGGATTGAAGGATGGATTGATTTCGGATCCCGAGAAATGTAGCTTCGATCCGTCTTCTCTTGTCTGCATTGATAAGGACAGCTCTGAATGTTTGACGCGCGCTCAAGTGGGGACAGTCAAGCGAATTTACGCAGGCCCTGTAAATCAGCGGACGGGCCGGAATATCTACCAGGGTCTTTCAAAGGGCAGCGAGTACGCCTGGGTTGGGTTTATGGGGCAGTCATTTCAGCCGGGTATCGCTGCACCGTTCGCTCCGATATTTCAGTGGGTCTTTGGCAGGGATTGGAACTGGAGAACGTTTGACTACGATCGCGATGCAGAGCGAATGAACGAACAACTTGGGCCTCCTCTCAACGCTGACGACACAAATCTTGAGCCATTCCGTGTGCGGGGTCATAAGTTGCTGCTATACCACGGATGGGCCGATCGGCTTGTTCCGCCACAAGAGACCATCGATTACTATCACGCAGTTGCTGCGAAAGAAGGAGTCGCAACCAACGACTTCTTCCGCCTGTTTCTTCTGCCGGGCGTTGAGCACTGCTCAAACGGAATTGGCCCAGACTCATTCGATGGTCTTGCGGCACTTGTACGCTGGGTTGAGCAGGGGGTTGCTCCCGCTCGGCTTATTGCAACACGGTACCGGACAAGCGATAGCAAAGATCTCCTGGAACGTCCACTTTGTCCGTATCCTAACGTCGATCGATACATCGGCAGAGGATATCCGGAAAAGGAAGCCAGCTTCGTTTGCGCTCATCCATAATTGAACTCCTCTCATAAACATTTTGGTATCGAGAATCTGCCATACTCAATTACACAGGCGTGTTCTCACAGACTCGATGGTCCCGGCCTATTCAACACAAATGGAGGCTTCTTCGGTAGAGCGGTGAGTTCGTATGAATTGCTCGAACTCTTTGACGGGAACCGGCCGGCTAATCAGGAATCCCTGGTAACTTCGGCAGCCGCATTTGCCAAGGAAGACACGTTGTTCCTCGGTCTCCACGCCCTCTGCCAATACGCCGATGCCGAGTCCCGAGCTGAGATGAATAATAGTCTCGACGACTGCGCGGCCCCTAAGGTTTCGAAGCATGTCGCAGACGAATGAACGATCGATCTTGAGTTGGTCAAGTGGCAGACGGTTGAGATAGGAGAGCGAAGAGTAACCTGTACCGAAATCGTCGAGCGAAAAACGCAGGCCGTACCGGTGCAATTCTCCCATCTTTTCAATCACGTCTTCAACGTTCTCCACAAGCATGGATTCAGTAAGTTCGAGATTGAGCAAGGTGGGATCGGCACTGCTCAATCTAAGAGCACGTAGAACGCTCTCGACGAAATCGGGTTGCCGAAACTGCTTGGCACTGATGTTAACGGCGAGTCGCAATGAACTGGTCTTGTGATCCAGTGCCCAGCGGGCAAGTTGCACGCAGGCAGCGTTCAGGACCCAGTCGCCGAGAGGAAGAATTAGCCCAGTTTCTTCAGCGAGAGGGATGAACTCGCCAGGATTGACGAGGCCGCGCTGGGGATGGCGCCAGCGGATTAGAGCTTCAGCTCCAGTAACTGCGTCATCGAACATCTGAGGTTGAAAGTACAGGAGGAACTGGTTAGCGCCGAGCGCTTGACGGAGATCGACTTCGAGAGCCGCACGCGCATTGATCGCGGCTTGGAGCTCAGGCGCGAAGAATCGTATCGCGTTTCGGCCCGCGTCCTTGGCCTGATACATAGCAATATCAGCTTGTTTGAGCGCTTCCTGAGGAGATTCACGTCGCCGCCCGAAGACCGTTATGCCGATGGAACAGGTAATCTGCCAATCGTGAATCCCCAACCGGAAGGCCTGGCCAAGCGTCGTAAGAATCCGCTCCGCGATTGCCTCCGCGCCTTGCGCTGCCTTTCCTGCTTCGTTACTCAAATCTTCCAGGAGAACAACAAATTCGTCACCGCCTAGACGCGCTACAGTGCCATTTTCGCGCACAAGCGTTGAGATGCGTGCCGCAGCTTCTTTCAAAAGCAGGTCACCGGTTTCATGTCCATGCGAGTCGTTCAGTGTTTTGAAGTTGTCGAGGTCGATAAAAAGCAGTCCGGACAGACGTCCGCTCCGCGCGCTTGCGGAGATTGCGCGCTCCAGGCGGTCGGTCAAGAGCCTGCGGTTTGGCAATGCCGTCAGCGGGTCGTAGAAAGCCAGTGTCCTGATCTCGTCATGCGCATCTTTCAGCTTATGGAAAGACTCCTCTTCGCGACGCAGACGCAAGATGCGCCAGCGCAGGAGCGCCCATCCAGTCCCCAGGGGAATCGACGCGCAGATTGCGTAAAACCACCATGTCATATACCAGGGTGGGAGTATCTTGAATTGGAGTAGCGCCGGATGGCTGCCCCAGTCGCCATCACCATCCTGTGCTTCCACCTCGAGCAAGTATCTGCCTGGCGCCAGTTTGGGAAAGTGCAGCTCATGCTGGCCGGTCTCGGTCCACGGCGTGTTTTGCCCATCCAGCCGGTAGCGAAACAGCACGTCGCCCTGCCGCTCCACATTCAGTGCCGAAAACCGGACATCTATCGATTCTGCATACCGATCCTGGATCTCGTTCTCTTCGGGAACCACTTCCTTGCTACCCAACAGGACACGCGTAAATACGACTTCGGCAGCTGTGGGTATATCCGGGTTTCTGCGCGGCTTCATCCGCGATAGGCCGCCGCTCGTTGCAATCCAGACCGTACCATCGGGTTCAACGGCAAAGCCGTTTTGGTCGCAGTCGTTCCACACCAGACCATCCTGTGAGTCGAAGTGCGCCCATCGTTTACCGTTCCACACGTCAACACCGTGCTCAGTTCCTGCCCAGACCTGACCTTGCATATCGCGAGACAGGAAGTACACCAATCCATCTGTCCCTGGCCGCTGGACGCCTTTTTCTACTTTGAGGCGACCGCCTTCGAGCCGCACACGGTCGATGCCGCCTCCAAACTCGTAGCCGACCCAAACCACTCCGCCGGGCGCTGAACCGAGGCTCAGTACAGCGTCATTGCTCAAACCGTCAGCTTTGCCGAATTTCCTCCATTGATCCCCATCCAGTGCGAACAGCCCACCGCTCCCGCCGACCCAGATGCCGCCGTCGTCTCCCTCAGCAATTGCCCAAATTCGTTTCGCATCGACTCCCTTGATATTCGCGAAACGTTTATAGGGCGGAGTCGCCATCAGGAGCCCTATATCGGTGCCCGCCCAGAGCCGGCCTTTATGGTCAAAGTGCAGCGCCAGCGCGCCTGTGATGCCGTTTGTCTTCTCCAGGTTGAGCCACTCCATTCGCCCGGATGTCGGAGAGTACCGGCCCAGCCCTTTTTCTTCGGTTCCGAGCCACAGCCATCCATCCGGCCCTGCGATCACGGAGTGTACGGAGACTGTTCCAACGGCGTCCACTTTCCGCCAGAGGGTTCCAAACTCTCCTTGAATGCCTCGTTCCAGACCTTTGCTGGTCCCGGCCCAAACCACACCGTTCGCCTGCGGAAGAATCCCGTAGACCATATCGCTCGAAAGACCGCTCGCGGACGAATAGCTCTCCCACTGCTGATACCCACGCCATTGGACGAGACCCCTGCCCACCATCCCAACCCACAACGCGTGCGATCGATCCTCAAACGCGCTGTACACTTCCCCACGCAGACCGCTTCCCGCACCTATGGTGTGCCAGCCGTTGGTTTCGTGAATCAGCAGGCCATTTGCTCCCGGTAGCAGGATTCGACCTTCTGCATCGACATTGATCATCTGACGAAGCGTTTTGGGATCTTCGGGTGTGTTGGGCCGGATAAACCGGGATTGCCCCGCAGGAAGCTCGAAGACCCCCTGCTTTCGCGCGTAGACCCATAGATCGCCTGCCCCGTCCTTGCGCAGCGTAGTGATCGGTGTACCTGGCAAACCGGCTTCTTGCCCGAGTAACTCGATACCCTGACTATCGAGTCGGCAAAGCTGGCCGGCGCAACCGTACCAGATGGTGCTGCCGTCGACGAGAATTCCTTCCACATCTTTTCCGCTGGTTCCCGGCGCCTGCGGAACATGCTCTACCGAATATCCGCCCGGAGAATTCGCACGCAACTTCACAAGGCCAGCATCTGTACCTAGATACGTGATTCCATGCCCATCGGACTGAATACCCTGCGCCAGACTAACGCTTGCCGCCACTCCGCTCAGTTTCTCAAAATGATTTCCACGGAGTCTGTACAAGCCGAAGTGCCCGCCGACAAGCAACGATCCGTCGGGTGCTTCGCCGATGGCTCCGGGCTCCGCAGGTATACCCTGCTTAGGCCCAAACTTCTCGAACCGATCCCCGTCATAGCGGTACAGGCCATTGTCGGTAACCACCCACAAGAATCCAGTATGG
>Ga0302266_10001199_pt1 | contig 24205 bp, 20 predicted proteins | sample III_Bog_E1_2_FD_194559 | JGI IMG/M metagenome (GOLD analysis project Ga0302266, IMG submission 194559) | Peat permafrost microbial communities from Stordalen Mire near Abisko, Sweden - III_Bog_E1_2 | ecosystem: Environmental > Terrestrial > Soil > Wetlands > Peat | place: Sweden: Abisko... | reverse complement strand
GAAACTGCCGGATAGAGGATGAAATGCTTGTGGACGGAGAGGCTCGGGTGAAGGTCCTGCGCGCGCAGGACGCATGTTTCGGCGTAACCTACCGCGAAGACCATCCGCGCGCTGTCGAGGCCATCCGCCGGCTGATCGAAGCCGGTAATTATCCGAAGAGACTCTGGTAATCCGTTCGCGGCAACGGCGATACAAACCACCCTCATCGAGCCGAGTTCCCGGGTCCCGACTTTGGAGCCAGGGGACCCGCCATTCACAAACTCCAATTCTTTTCCTCCCCCGGCACAGCTTCCGCTTACCCGCTGGCTTGCTGCCCCAGTAAGCCGCACCAACCTCAGGCTTTTTGCCCCAAAGCCTGCTCCTGGCATCTTCTCCGACAATCTCCCCTAACTGCCCCGCCCGGCTGGTGTCTAATTCACTGCATGGGTGAGAACGACCACGCGGCGGTGCGAGCCATTCTCGCGGGTGACACGGACGCCTATGCCGCTCTGGTGAAGCGCCATAGCGCGACGCTGTTTCGCGTCGCTTATCGCATCACCGGCAACCAGGCCGACGCGGATGATGTGGTGCAAGAGGCCTTTCTGCGCGGGTATCGGAAGCTCGACGGTTTTGAATCGCGCTCCAACTTCGGCACCTGGATCTACCGGATCGCGGTCCGTTGCGCACTGGATAGGATCGACGGCCGCAAGGCGGACGAGCGCAGCCGGGTGAGCGAGGAAACCGACCTGGAGCAGCAGGCCGTACAGGTGGCGGATCAGGCGGCTGGCCCGGAGCGGCTGCTGTTAAGCGCGGAGATTGCGGCCATGCAGGAGATGGCGCTGCGCAGCTTGTCGCCCACCGAGCGAACGGCCTTTGTGCTGCGGCACCTGGAAGATCGCAGCACGGAAGAGATTGCGGCGGTGCTGGGAATCGCGCCCAACGCGGCCAAGCAGGCGGTCTTTCGCGCGGTGCAGAAGCTGAGACTCCGGCTGGCAACTTTAAGGGTGAGGACATGAATCATCTGAGTGAAGAAGAACTCGTTGATCACTACTACGGGGAGGACGCCGTCGGGAGCCGAGCGCAGACGGAGCGGCACCTGGGAACCTGCCCGCAATGCGCCCGGGCTTGGCGGGACCTGGAGAGCGACCTCAAGGAAATGAAGACTGGCGGCGACTCTCAGGCTTTCGCATTTTTGGAATCACCGGCCGGTGGTGCCTCCTACGGCCGGCGTGTGTGGGCTTCGCTCGCTTCCTCGCTGGAACCCTATCCGGCGCGGAAGCGGGTGGGCCTGCATCTGAGTCTCTGGCAAGGAATGGTCTATGTCGCCACCTGCGCCGTGTTGGTGACCTGCGCCTTCTACGCGGGCCGCCAATGGGAGCACCGCCAGCCGCCGGTTGTGGCTCACGTCGTTCCGCATCCCGCCGCCAAGCAGCCGGTCGTGATCGTGGTTCTGGGCGATCACCTGGACCGTTCCGAGCGGCTGCTGGTGGAGCTGAAACACACCGACGCCGACAATGAACAGATGGCGGTTCCGTTGCGCGATGAGGCCCGGACCCTGCTGGCCGCCAATCGTGTCTGCCGCCAGAACGCCAAGCAAAGCGACGATCCGGCGCTTACCAAGGCTCTGGACCGGCTGGATCATCTGCTGGCGGAGTTGGCCAGCCAGCAGGACAGTCTGGACCCCGCGACTATTGAACGGCTTCAGAAGGAAATGAATCAAGGCAACCTGCTGTTTGAAGTGCGAGTCCTGCGCACCCGCATTCCTGACCGGCAAGCGTCTGCCGGCCGCTCCCAAGGAGGAACGATATGAAAGTCACGCCGCGTTCTTTAGCCCTGCTGCTTGCCGCAGTTCTGTCCGCGTCGGTCTATTCAAGCCAGGCCGTTGCGGGGCAGTCGTTTGCGGGTGGCATTACTCCGGCCGGAATGGAGGGCGACCCCTCACTGGGAAACGCTCCTGACAGCGGCCCCTACGCCGACGGCACCCGCGCCATCAACGAGAGCCGGTGGGGCGATGCTGTCGCCATCTTCTCCCGGATCGTCGGCGAGAAGGGCCCACACGCCGATGGAGCCCTCTATTGGAAAGCCTATGCCGAGGACAGGCAGGGAAAGGCGGACAAAGCCCTGCTCACCTGTGCCGAGCTGCGCCGCAGCTTCCCCGCCAGCGGTTGGAAGGACGAGTGCGGCGTTCTGGAGGTCGAAGTCAAGGCACAAATCGGCAAGCCGGTGCTGCCGCGCGCCGTCGAGAACGACGATCTGAAGCTTCTGGCGCTCAATTTGCTGATGCAAAAGGACGAAAAGATTGCGATGGAGCAGATTCAGGAGATTCTGGACGGCGCCTCCTCAGAAAAGCTCAAAGAGGGCGCACTGTTTCTGCTGGGCGAGCACCACACGGATCAGGTGAATCCGCAGATTGTTCGCGTCAGCTACGTGGAAGGAGATGTGCGTATCGAACGTGGCCAGAAGAACGAGAATGAGACCGGCACGGCGTGGGAAAAGGCGGTTGCCGACCTGCCGCTTGAAACCGGCTTCACTCTGGCCACGGGTCAGGGGCGCGCGGAGATCGAATTTGAAAACGCCTCGCCTCTCTATCTGGGAGAGAATTCGGTTCTCACTTTCAACGACCTCCACACCACGGGCGGCGTTCCCTACACGGAGGTTGCTCTGCTGACCGGCACGGTTTCCATGCACATCCGTCCCTTCGTGCCCGGTGAGATGTTCATTCTGAAGACGCCAACGGACACCCTGACCACCCGCTATCCGGGAGTGGAGAACCTGCGCGTCGACAGCTATCTGGATGGAATTGCGATTACTGCGCTGGAGAAAGGCGTTTTGGCCGGTCCTGCAACCGGCATAGTTCGGTTAAGCAAGAGCCAGTCGGTCTACTACCACGATGGGCACACCATCGAGCTAGCGGATGCGAAAGCCCCGGAGAGTTTCGCCGCCTTCGACGAATGGGTATCGGATCGGTTTTCCCAGCGTAACGCGGCGGACTCCGAGCTTCTAAAGGCATCCGGCCTAGCAGCACCGATTCCGGGGCTTGCGGAGATGAAGGGAAAAGGGACATTTTCAGATTGCGCTCCGTATGGAACATGCTGGGAACCGACGGAGCCGGATTCGAGCGAGCAGGGCGAGGCATTTGCGGGTGAACGTGCAGAGCGAGCTTCTGGCGAACAGGCACCTCATGGATATGCCGGGGCGGTGCCGATGTCTGCTCAAGGCGCAACCCAAATGGCGAATGCGACGAGGACCGGGGTTGCGGGACGGTCCGCAGTGATTGACGAGTATAGCTCTTTCCCCTGCTCTCCGTACGGCACGCATTACCGGGTGGTGAGGGATCCGAACACGGGAAAGGAACAGATTGAATACGGAATTGGTGGGGGAGCCCCGTGGGAATGGGCGGTCTGCCACTCCGGGAGCTGGATCCAGCGGAATCATCGCTACGTATGGGTGGTGGGCCATCGCAGACATCACCATCCGCCCGTTCACTGGGTCAGGGTCGGCCGTTCCGTGGGCTTTGTGCCCATCCATCCGCGCGACGTGAAGGGCCAGCTTCCGGTCAACCGCCTCAACAGGATTTTTGAACTGGGCGACAAGAAGGGCACGACAGTGCGGCCGATCACGTACGATCCGGCGCGTCCGCTTGAAGTCCTCAAGAATCCTCCGAAGGAGTTTCGCGAGGAACATCTGGCTTCCCTTGCCAAGGCGGAGGCGCCGCATCTGGAAGCTCATATGATGAAAGATCTCCATGCCGGCAAAGACGTCATGGCCAAAACGGCCGGAATTCCGCTTAGCTTCGATCACAAGTCGCAGAGCTTCATGATGCCCAGGCAGGTGATGCAAGGGAACAAAAGCGTCACGGTCATGGCTCCGATCACCAACCGGGGCGGTGACTTGCAGGCGCGGGGCGGCTACTCGGGCGGAGGCGGCGGCAGAGGTTCCAGCGGCATCGGCGGGGGCGGTTCCCGCTCTGGAGGGGGCAGCGGTTCCAGCAGCAGCGGAGGCGGCTCGCGGGGTGGTGGAGGGAGCAGTATTTCCGTCAGCTCCGGTTCCAGTTCGACCAGTTCCAGTTCAAGCGTCAGCAGCAGTAGTAGCAGTAGTAGCAGCAGCTCAGGCAGCGGCCATCACTAGGTTTCTGACCGCGCGATTGCAGTTGTGCTGATCGAAGATCGGAGAATTCCAGGACCTGAAATCGGAACCTGGGTACCGATCCGAGCCAACCCCTTCTCACATGGAAAACAGTTTTTATCGAGCGGCTCGAGCCGCCTACACCACGGAGACACACCATGAAGACCGGAAAGGGATTTCTCTCGGTTTTTCTCGCGCTTGTGTTTGTTGCGCCGGTCGAGTACCGCGTTTGGGCGGCGCCCGGACAAGCCGCTACTGCCGCACCTAAAATTGGCCAGAGCAGCCTGGCCCCGGCCCTCACGCTGGATGTGGTCGTGGCCGGCAAATCGGGCGAGCCGGTCAGCGGTCTGCAACCGGGAGACTTCAAGCTCTTCGACAACAAGCAGCCGCAGGAACTTGTCTCCGTGGCCGCGGCGGGCGGCATGAACGCCAAGGCCGATCCGCCGGTCGAAATCATTTTGCTTATCGACGACATCAACGCAAGCGAATTGACCATCCACGACGAGTTGAATTGGCTGCACAAGTATCTGGATCAAGCGAGCGGCGGCCAACTTGCCTTGCCCATCTCCTTCGCAATCCTGACCGACCACGGAATTGTGAGCCAGGATCACCCCTGTCGCGACGCCAAGGCCCTGGGTCGCTACCTGGACAACAACCGCATCGGCTTTCGCGCCCTGAGAAATTCCGCAGGGATGTGGGGCGTCATGGAGCGCGAAGAGAGTTCGATCAAGGCGCTCGATTTTCTGGCCGACAAGGCGAACAAGCAGCCAGGCAGAAAGCTGCTGATCTGGATCAGCCCCGGATGGCACGGCATTTCGGATGCCGGCCGCATCCCCAGCCGGAAGGATCAGCAGGATACCTTCGACATGATCGTGGATACCTCTGCCCGCCTGCAGAGGGCCCGGTTAACGCTGGACACCATCAACCCCACCAGTAACATCGTCGACCCCTTTTACAGGACATTTCTGAAGGGACCGCCCGACCCCAAGCACTCCGACTACGGCAACCTGATGCTGCAAGTGCTGGCCACGCAGTCCGGCGGCCAGGTGATGGCCGGAAACATCGAACTGCCCGCACTGATCGACCGCTGCCTTGCCGATGCGAGTGCCTACTACGTGTTGACGTTCAATCCGCCGCCCGCCGCGCATCCCGACGAATATCATGAGCTTTCCGTCGAGGTCGCCAAACCGGGACTGAAGGCGCGCACACGCACGGGCTACTATGCGCAGCCGGCGAGCGCGGTTTCGTCGTCCGGCGATCGACAGAAACTCTCCCAGTAAGTGCGTGCGCTTTCAAAAATCGGGCGATTGCAATCAACGCAGAAGCTCGGCCTGAAGGCGCGCACGCGCTCCGGCTACTACGCACAACCCTGAATTCGGCGCTCCTGCCTGCCGTTGGGCGGGAGCTTTTCGCAGTTCCTATCCGACACGGCGCCGAAGCGAAAAATGGGGTCATTTTGGATCGATTTTGAGCCATTATCAGGCAAAAAGTGCCTAAAAACGGCCAAAAAAGGGCCAAAATTGGCGTTTTCCTGTTACTTATCAGTAACCTATGTGTTTTTGTATGTTGTTCATTCTTTGCTAGTTATTCGATTGTTTTCGTTGAAAAAGTGATAATATCACATAGGGGGGGTGGGGGTAGAGGCGATTTTTGGCTGTTTTTTAGCTCAAAATCGGCCTCGAAAATGGCCCTTCCGAGGACTGCGGCTGCCAGAAAATGTGAGTCGCTTTGGGCGAGCGTGGACGAGGACGTCCACGCTACAGCCGACCGGGAGGTCGGCGTTACTCTCCCCGGCTGGCGTTCGTTCCCGACTAAGATCATTGTGCCCTTATGGGGCTTAATTCTACGCAAGGAGATCGCAAAAGAGACGGGCCGCTCCGCCAAAAAGAGACGGGCCACTCCGCTAGCGGAGTGACCCGTTTCATTTAGTGCTTGAGTCTGACGGCCGAAGTTACCTTGCGGCGACCAGCGGCTTGGTGCTCAGGGTGCCGTTGGCGTAGCCCTTGGCCATATCCGCAATCGAGATGGCGGTATAGTCGCCGGCGTGACCGGCCTGGCCGAACTGGGTCATGCGCTGGGCAACGACCTTCTGCATGGCCGCACGAGCCGGCTTCATGTAGTCGCGGGGGTCGAACTTCTCCGGGGTCTCCGCGAAGACCTTGCGGATGGCGCCGGTGATGGCGAGGCGGTTGTCGGTGTCGACGTTGATCTTGCGGACGCCGTTCTTGATGCCGAGCTGAATCTCCTCGACCGGCACGCCCCAGGTTTCCTTCAGCTTGCCGCCGTACTGGTTGATGATGTCCTGCAGTTCCTTGGGAACCGAGGAGGAGCCGTGCATCACCAGGTGGGTCTTGGGCAGGCGCTTGTGAATGGCGATCAGCAGGTCCATCTTGAGAACCGAGCCATCCGGCTTCTTGGTGAACTTGTAGGCGCCGTGGCTGGTGCCGATGGCGATGGCCAAGGCGTCAACGCCGGTGCGCTCTGCGAATTCGACCGCCTGGTCGGGGTCGGTGACGTGCTCGAGGCCGGAACCGCCGGCGCCGTGACCGTCTTCGATGCCGCCCAGAACGCCGATTTCGCCTTCGACCGAGATACCGCGCTCGTGGGCGTAGTCGACAACCTTGCGGGTGACTTCGACGTTCTCTTCAAAGGTGGACGGGGTCTTGCCGTCGGCCTTGAGCGAGCCGTCCATCATGACGCTGGTAAATCCCAGCTTGATGGCGCTCTCGCAGGTCTCGAAGCTGTTGCCGTGATCCAGGTGCATGGCCAGCGGAATCTGAGGATAGAGTTCGGCGGCGGCAAGCATCAGGTGATAGAGGTAGTTGTCCTGCGCGAAGGCGCGAGCGCCCCGGCTGGCCTGGATGATGACCGGCGAATTGGTTTCCTTCGCGGCTTCCATGATGGCCTGGATCTGTTCCATATCGTTGACGTTGAACGCGCCGACGCCATAACCGCCCTTGGCGGCCTCGTCGAGAAGCTGCCGATTGGTGACAAGAGGCATAGGAATTCTCCTTCTGGGTTGGCTCCGACCGCCTCTACGCTCGGGCCCGAAAGGGCAGGAAATCAGCCTCGCGGGCGGCAGGAACTGCAATCGTCCTTATGGTAGCAGAGGTGCGCAAGCGAAAAGTGTGCTCAGGAGCACACGGGCGAGGCAAGGCAGCCGCATGTGGAATAATCTCTCCCGTGCTCCTTGCCCTCGTCCCAGCTCCGCCGAACTGGTTTTTGCCCTGCTGCGCCGCCGGCGCCGTTGTATTGCTGCTGGTGCTGATCGCCAGGGTGCGGCTGCATCCGGCACTGGCCTTGATCACCACCGCTTTCGCGCTGGGCCTGGCCTCGGGAATGCCGCTGGGCCAAGTACCGTTGTCGTTTTCAGCCGGTGTCGGCAACCTGATGAGCCATATCGCGATTGTGCTGGGGTTAGGCGCGATCCTGGGGGGCCTGCTGGCTCGCTCCGGCGGGGCAACGGCGCTGGGCAATGCCCTGGTGGAGGGCTGCGGCCCAAAGGGCCTGCCCTGGGCGCTGCTGGCGCTGGGCATCCTGGTGGGCATGCCGGTGTTTTTCGAGGTGGGACTGGTGTTGCTGCTGCCGATTGTGGCCGCGGCGGCCAAACGCAGCAGCCGACCGCCCATCCTGGTGGGAATGCCGATGCTGGCCGGTCTCTCGATTGTCCACGGGACGCTGCCGCCGCATCCGGCGGCGATGCTGGCAGCCACGCAGTACCACGCCGACCTGGGACGAACCATCCTGTGGGGCCTGGTGGTCGGGCTGCCGTCCGCGGCGCTGGCGGGGCCGGTATTGGGCTGGGTTCTGGAGCGGTTTTGGCACAGGAAGAAGGCGGAAGCGCCAACCGAGGCGGTCGAAGAAACTTCAACGCTGTTCGATGTGCCTGCGGATGAGAATCCGGGCCTTGCGGTCTTCCCCTCACCGGCGCTGGCCGTCGAGTCTTCGACCTCCCCGGAGGAAGACGAGGGCGTCTCGCGTCCAGAACAGATTCCTGCGCCGGCCGGTCCCTTTCGCGCCGCTGCGGCGATTCTGCTGCCGATCTGCATCATCTTTCTGGGCAGTTGGGCCGATACACTGGCCGCGCCGGGAAGCCAGCTCAACCGGATTCTGCACTTTGTGGGCAGTCCCGACATCGCGCTGCTGATTGCCGTGTTGGTGGCTCTGATCACCTTGGGCGGACATATCCAGACCGGCCACCATCACGGGCGCGAGCTGCTGCGCAAGCTGACCGGGGAATCCTTTGAGCCGATTGCCGGGGTACTGGTGATTCTGGCCGCGGCGGGCGGGTTGAGCGGCATTCTGCGCGATTCAGGAGCGGCGCAGGCGACGGTGGGGCTGGCCCTGGGTGCGCACATGCCACCCCTAGTGCTGGCCTGGCTGCTGGCTGCCGTGGTGCGTGTCTCCATGGGTTCCGCGACCGTGGCGATGGCGGTGGCTTCGGGGATTCTGGCGCCGATGGCGGGACACATGGGCGTGCGCCCCGAACTGCTGGTGCTGGCCACTGGGACCGGCTCGCTCATCCTGTCGCACGTGAACGACTCCGGCTTCTGGATGGTCCAGTCCTTCTTCAAGATGGAGTTGAAGGAAACACTTTCGACGTGGACGGTGATGGAGACGGTGTTGTCGGTGGCGGGGCTGGGAATGACGCTGCTGGTGTCTGTCCTTAGCTGACAGCTAACAGCTATCAGCCGTCAGCCGTCAGCTATCAGCCGTAAGCTATCAGCCGTCAGCGATCAGCCGTCAGTTATCAGCGGACGGCTGACAATTGACAGCAACTGAACAATTGACTGTTATGGTCCAGCGTTCCACGAGGGGCTAAAGCCCACGTCGATTTTGCTGGCTTTGCGGCACGACTTAAGTCGAGCCCTGTTACAAAGCAAACTTATGCGGAGCTTCCTTAAGAGTCTGCGGTGAGCTATCTGCCGCTAGCTGCTTGTTCCTGGCTTTTAACTGATAGCTGATAGCTGATAGCTGACGGCTGATAGCTGCCTTTACTTCCATGCGCCGAGCAGGCGCCGCAGAAGAACGAGTTGTCCCAGGTGGTAGGAGTTGTGGTCGGCTACCAGCAGAGCCTCGCGCAGAACGGTCTGGCCGTCGCCGTGGGGAATTTTGGCGAATAGGTCTGTCGACTCGTTCGCCACCAAGTCGCTCATCGCTTTCAGGTCCTTGCGAAAGGCGTGCACGCTCTTGTCCCATGCCTTCTCATCCGGGGGCGCGGGCGTGGCAGGCCAATAGCCGCTGGGGAAATCGGGCGACTTGTGATTGGGGTCGCGGGAAAACTCCAGAATGTCCCACTGGGCGAGGCGCAGGTGCTCCAGAATTTCCCAGGGGGAATGCTCGGCGCCCGCGGGGCGCTTGCCGCGCAATTCAACCGGAAGATCCTGGATGGATTTGTCGAAATCCGCGTGGGCGTGGCCGCCCGTAAGAAGATTGACCACGTGCTGGCGCAAAGATGCATCGTTCGGCATGGAAGTGACTCCCCTTGTCTTCGGTGGTGCGGCCTGAACAGGGCGGCGCAGAGTTGCTCCTGCGCTGGCTTCGGCCACACGCATGAACTGATTCGCCAGCTTCGCGAAAGGATGCCGTTATCTTTGGGAGTTTCTGCGAACGGGGAGAGAACCACTGTGGAATCGCGCTTCTTTTTCCGCGCTTGGCGCGTTACTCTCGACATATCACCGATCACGCTTCCCTGAAAGGTCTGCCCGATGCTCAGCGTTCGCACTGCTTGCGCAGCTACCGTGTTTCTAGGTCTGTCCCTGCCCGCACTGGGACAGTCCGGATCGCCACAGCCCGCTGCGCCGCTCTATCCCGGCTACCGCAGCGAGACTCCCGCCAAGCTTGAAGTGTCCTCCTCGACCTTTGACTACACGCGCCGAGAAGCGATGATTGCCATGCGCGACGGGGTGAAGCTGCATACCGTGATCCTGGTGCCCAAGGGCGCCGAGCACGCGCCGATCCTGATCACCCGTACGCCGTATAGCGCGGACCAGCTCACCAGCCACGCGGCCAGCTCCCACCTGGGAAGGATCCTTTATGGGTACGACAACGCGACCGACGTGATTGTGGAGGGCGGCTACATCCGCGTGGTCCAGGACATTCGCGGCAAGTACGGCTCGGAGGGCGACTACGTGATGAACCGGCCGATCCACGGGCCGCAGAACCCGACCCCGGTGGACGAGGCCACAGACACCTGGGACACCATCGACTGGCTGGTCAAGAACACGCCGGAGAGCAATGGCAAGGTGGGCATCCTGGGCATCTCCTACGATGGTTTTCTGCCGCTGATGGCGCTGGTGAACCCGCATCCGGCGCTGAAGGCGGCCGTGCCCATGAACCCCATGGTGGATGGCTGGATGGGCGACGACTGGTTCCACTACGGGGCCTTCCGCGAGCAGAACCTGCCCTATATCTACGAGCAGGAGGGAACGCGCTCGAACGACGCCAAGTGGTGGACCGCAAACTTTGACGACTACGACCTCTACCTGAGGGCCGGCTCGGCCGGGGAACTGGCGCGGCAGCACGGCATGGAGCAGATCGGATTCTGGAAGAAGATCCAGGAGCACCCCAGCTACGACGCATTTTGGAGCGACCAGGCAGTGGACAAGGTTCTGGCGGCGCAACCGCTCAAGGTTCCGGTGCTGCTCGTTCACAGCCTGTGGGACCAGGAGGACATCTACGGGGCGCCGGCCGTCTACAAGGCGATCAAACCGCTGGACAAGGACAACGACAAGGTTTTCCTGGTGATGGGCCCCTGGCACCACGGGCAGGAGATTGAGGACGCGGAGTCTCTGGGAGCGATCCGCTTTGGCTCGGACACCGGGACCTGGTTCCGGCAGAATGTGCTGCGGCCCTTCCTGGACCGCTATCTGAAGGACGATGCGCCCGCCGCAAAGATCGCCCCGGTAACCGCCTACGAGACTGGCGCGAACCGTTGGCAGAGTTTGAAGGAATGGCCGGCGACGCAGGAGACCCGGCCGCTTTATCTCGAAGCCGGATTGAAGCTGGGATTCAGCGTGCCGCCGGCGACGGGCGAAGCTTTCGACGAGTATGTTTCCGACCCGGCCAAGCCGGTTCCCTACCGCGCGCGGCCCAGCCAACCCATGGGCTACGACGCGCCGCTGACCTGGGCCCAGTGGCTGGTAGACGACCAGCGCGAAGCCTCGGGAAGGACAGACGTACTGACCTATACCTCGGAGGTGCTGACCACGCCGTTGCACATCGCCGGGCAGCCCATCGCGAACCTGGTGGCCTCGACCAGCGGGACGGATTCCGACTGGGTAGTGAAGCTGATCGACGTCTATCCGGATGAGGTCGCGGACCATCCGAATTTGGGCGGGTACCAGCTGATGATTGCGGCCGACATCTTCCGCGGACGCTACCGGGAGAGCTTTTCCGCGCCCAAGGCCATCGAGGCGGGCAAGCCGCTCAAGTACCGCTTTGCTCTGCCCCCGGCCAACCACGTCTTCCTGCCCGGGCACCGCATCATGGTGCAGGTGCAGTCGAGCTGGTTTCCACTCTACGACCGCAACCCGCAGAGCTTTGTGCCCAACATCTTCTGGGCGAAGCCGGGCGATTACAAGAAGGCCACGCAGCGCATCTACCATGCACCGGGCGCGGCCAGCTCGATTGAGTTGCCGGTGACGGAGAACTAGGGTCGTGAGTTACAAGTGAAACGCCCCACAGGCCGGAAGCAGCACAGCAGGCTGGATATAAGGGAAGCCTTCAATGGGAGGGTTCCCTGTTCAGTCGCTATTCTTCATCTGAAGGAATAACGGCTGAGCCCCCAAACCCGGAGGCGACCAAACGTCGACCTTCTGGCAAGGAAGCCTGGCAGGAGTGGCCGGACGCATCTTCCGAGTGGGCGACAATCCAGAGACCGACTCGAAGCTGGACCCTGGGCTGATTCCTGGGACAAATCCTGAAACTGACCTCGGAGCCGTGGTCAAAAAGCGCTTCGACTTCCGATCTAAAACTTGATATTGTGTTTTCCATTCCGCCATGAAGTTGCCGCTCAAGCTGATCGTCAAACGCCTCACGACCGAGGCATCTTCAGTCGCTCAACAATTCAAGCAAGACCTTCGGCCACTGAAGACGCCCATCAAGGTCGTAAAGGAGGTAGTGGGTGCAGTCATCAGCTTCATTACTTTGTGGACGACCGTTCCGACCGTAGTATCCATTAGCTTCGCGATTCTGATCATTTCAGGGATTTTGTTCCTTTGTCGGGGCGAACTGGTCAAACTGTTCAAAGGCGAGGACACCGACTGGGTCACCGAGGGGAACCGCCTGATCCTGCTGATTCTCTCCGCCGCCTCTTCCATTGGCATTTTCCTATGGGCGATTCTCGAAGGTGGGAGTTTCACACTCTATTTCTCCGCAGGCGTTTTGGGACTTCTCGCCCTGCAGACGGCTAAGGCTCGATGCAAGGCTCAAAAGATCCAAAGAGGCATCTTCCCTTTCCTGGTCGGCAATCTCACCGAGCCGCTGCTGATTTTCACGGTAGTCGCCGGCATCTACTCAATACCCGCCCTCCTCCTTCACCATGGGGTTGAAAGTGGCAGCATCACCCTGAGGCAACTTAACCGGTTCAATGCATTTACGATTTTGGGCAGGAAGTTACTCGGCCGACTGCACTATTCCGCCTTGGCCGCCGTTGCTTTCGCGGGTCTCGCTATCTTTCCAGGCTGGGTGGAGCGCAGGTGGATTCAACGCCGGCCGCCCCATCCTAAGCTCTCCTGGCACATCGTGCGCCATGGATTGAAATGGTCCCTGCGCATAGCGATCGTTGCGCTGTTTGCAGCCATGTTTTTATCCCTCTCCGTACGCCAGTACAGGGCCGACGTTGCCTTGGGGCTGCACGAATTCAAGGACCAATATTCACAATTGCAAAACCTGGTTGAGACGCCTCTTGAACGAGTGGTTCAGCGCGAGTTGATGGCCAGGATCTGGACTCAGCTGAAGGATGGTGAAAAGGAGGAAATCAGGGGTTCGGTTCGGAATCGCAAGGCATTCAAAAAATTTGAGCTGGAATATACGACTCTCGCCGCGGTGGCCAATGCCAATGGGCAAACCGAAAGCTTCATCTCCAGAATGCAAGCACCGGTTTTTTCAGAGGAAAGGCCCATTCGCCCAAGGGCGCCCGCCGAAGAGCATGTACTTCTACCTGACGATCTTGGAGACGCTTCACTGAATAACCTGAGAGCGGCGCACTCTTTAAATGCAGATCCTGAAAGCGGTGCGGTTCCAGAATCTGCAGAAGAGGTCAACGAAATGGCTTCGGCGGTGAAAATCAGCATCATCGGATTGGCCGCCGAGAATGCAACTGACAAGGTGCGGCTGTACACATGGCTCGACATGCACTTCTCGGGCCTGAGCGAGATTCTCGATTGCATCCGCGATGCGCGGGGCGAGTCACTGAACCAAGTGATGAAGGATGCCCGAGAGAGAGTGATCAAGAGGAAAGCTGCGACCCCGATGACTCGTTTGGCCGCACTGGTTGCAGAAGAAGGGCGCGCGGCCGCCGCTCGAGTTTCTCTGCGCCCGATTCAGCTCTCAAACCACTCCTCAAGCATATCGGCGGAAACGGACAGGATTCAGAGGGCAGAGAACTCTCTCCGCCGACAAGCTCCGAAAGAGATAAAAACCGCGCTGGAAATGTCCAAATCCAGGACCGATCACATGTTCAATCAGTTAACAATTCTGGATCGGCGGTTCCCGTTTCTAAATCTCTCGGCCGCGGGTTTCATCCAGCAGCATCCTAACTTCGGATACGCCTTGGAGTACTGGGCGATCGCCGCGTTTCAAACGACCGAGAAGCAGGAAGCGCAACTCCGCATGCTGGACAATCTGAAGACGCTTGTCGACACGGATTCCGTGGCGGCTTTAAGCCGGCAGCTCCAGACTGAGCAATACTATGAAAATCTGCTGGCAGAACTGGTGGGCCAGGAGGAGAGCGAACTTCAGGGAATAAGAGATATCCTGGGCCCCGATTACGACAAGTACGTAAAGGATTACGAGGCGCGATTCAGGGGTCGCATCGGTGCGGCAGGCGGTGACTAGCGCTGGCTGAATCGGGCTTTGCAATTCGCATCTACGCTAACCGTATCGACTCAGTAGCCGCGATGCGCCCTCAGGTAGCGCAACTGAATTTGCGCGCCGCCCGGCATTCGTTGGAGCCAGAACTCCCAGGAGCCGGTGCGGTTGGCCATGGTGGTGGTCAAAAAGGGCTTGTTCACCCAGGAACTGCCAGCGCTCTTGCAGGAGCTGTAGCCGGCGCCGGCCTGGAAGTGCGGCCGGAAGGCGTACTCCAGCTTGGCGCGATCCACCGCAAAACCCCACTGCGCGGAGCGGTCGAGCGGCAGGGTGGGATAAGCCACGGTTTCGCTGGTCAGGCGGGGGGTGAAACGCAGGTCCAGGACCGGCCAGAGCCACATGGTGCGCTGGTTGTGCGCGGCGGAGCCTTCCTCCTGCGTGAGATAGATTTCCTGCGATAAGGTCGCGCGCTCGCCGTGGTAGAGTTCCGCGCCCGCTCCGACGAACCACTGGCGATCGTTCAGGTGGCCCCCGTCGTAATAGCCGACATCGGGAACGATCCACCGGCCGCGCAGTTGGGCGAACTCGACCATGCGGTAGGTGGACACATGCGGCGCCTGCAACTGCTCGCCGGTGCGAACGATATAGATGGACAGAGGCCGCTCGGAATCGGCTGGCTCGGCAAAACCGGCCTGCACGAAGACCAATAAAAACAAAAAGATAAAGAGACGGTTCTGCATCGACGGCCCTGGCACCAACCCGATCCGGTGTGAAATCCTCATCGATTGTAGGTTGTTTTGCGCGCAACAAATGCCCGAAATCCGCGACGATCTTGCGTTTATGGGAAGAAATGCGCATGAAGAGTGCCGATTCAGGACTGAGCCCGCAGAGATTCGCCCACTGGAATTGAGGATTTGAAAGCAGACTGAGGGTGCATCGACCGGGAATTTCTTGCCGCTTCGAGACCCGTGATAGCATCTGCTGAAAAGGCCGTCCCCGACCGACCTGCGGTCCGGCCAAGGAGGTCCGCATGAGCAAGTTTTCCCGCCGTGAATTCCTCAAGACGTCGCTTGCCGCAGGAACCGTGAGCGGCATCGGCGCGCTCCCCTTGCACGCCGCTCCACGCAAAGCCACTGACATCGTTCCCCTGGGCAAATCGGGCATGGAGGTGACGCGCCTGGCCTTTGGGACCGGCAGCAACAACGGCCACGTGCAGGCCGCGCTTGGCCAGCAGGAATTCACGCGCCTGATTCATTACGCCTACGACCGCGGAATCCGCTTTTTCGAGACCGCGGAGGCCTACGTCACCCCCGCCATGCTCGCCGAAGCGCTCCAGGGCATCCCGCGCGACAGTTATCGGCTGATGAACAAGGTGACCACCGACGAGGGCGTCGATCCCGGGCAGCGCATCGACGAGTTGCGCCGCACTTCCCGGACGGAGTACTTCGACATCCTGCTGCTGCACTTCCAGCACACGGCGGAATGGGCCGACCGTACCCGCCGCTGGCAGGACGGGATTGTGGAAGCGCAGGCGAAAAAGATTGTCCTCACCCGCGGCGCCTCGGTGCACGGCCTGCCCGCGCTGCGCCAGGTGCCGGGCAACCCGTGGCTCGAAGTGGCGATGATTCGCATGAACCACAAGGGAACGGCCATGGACGGGCCCAACTACCAGGACAACAGCAATCCAGGCAGCGTGGGCGAAGTGGTGGCGCACGTGGGCCAGGTGAAGAAGGAAGGGATGGGCGTGATCAGCATGAAACTCTGCGGCGATGGAGCCTTCACGCGCCACGACGACCGCCAGGCCGCGATGCGTTTCGCCTTCAAGAACGCCGGGGTTGATTGCGTCACGGTGGGGTTCAAGAACACGCAGGAGATCGACGAGGCGATCGACAACCTGAATCTGGCGCTGAGCTAGTGTCTGGTGATTGAATTCCTCTGTGCCGAAAAGAACAAAAGCAGATTCTTCGTTCACCACCCCCGAACTGAAAAGCGTTCGGGGCCCCGTTCACTCCTGATGAACAGAAAAGTTGAATGAAGAGTTTTATGAACAAAATCAGCAAGTTAGCTTCCGCTTCGCGGAAATCGCGAGTTAGCGAGTTGGCGGCAGTTCATTCCAGCCGTAACTCATTCTGGCGAGTCGGGCTGCTCAGAATGAAAGCGGCGATTTTGTCAGGAATGACAGTCTCAGTTTTGACCTGAATGGCAGCGTCGGTTTTGACCTGAATGTCTGAGACAGGACACCAGGCTACTGGCCCAGAATGGCTCGCTGCGCGAGGAAGATCTCCTTCAATCCCAATTCGGCCAGATCGAGGAGGCCGTTCAACTGGGCGCGGGAGTAACTACCCTTCTCGGCGGTGGCCTGGGTCTCGATGAGGCCACCGTCGGCGGTCATGACCACATTCATGTCCACCTCGGCCTGCGAATCTTCCTCATAGCAGAGGTCGAGCAAGGCCGCCCCGCCCACGATGCCTACCGAGGTGGCGGCCACCAATTGCTTGAGCGGCGATTTCTTGAGCGTTCCGGCCTGGACCAGCGCGTTCAGGGCCAGAGCCAGCGCCACTGCCGCGCCGGTGATGGCCGCGGTGCGCGTGCCGCCGTCGGCCTGGATGACGTCGCAGTCCAGAATCACTGTCCGTTCGCCGAGTGCCTGCATGTCCACGATGGAGCGCAAGCTCCGGCCGATGAGGCGCTGAATCTCGTGGGTGCGCCCGCCGATTTTGCCGCGTTCGCTCTCACGGGGGGTGCGGGTCACGGTGGAGCGGGGCAGCATGGAGTACTCGGCGGTGACCCAGCCGCGGCCGGAGTTGCGCAGCCAGCCCGGCACACCCTGTTCAACCGTGGCGCAGGTCAGCACCCGCGTATTGCCGCAGGAGACCAGCACCGAGCCCTCGGCGGTCTGGACGAAATTGGGAGTGAGGACGAGGGGGCGAAGCTGGTCAGCGGTCCTGCCGCCGGGACGAAAGAAGGGGGAAACACCTGAGCCTTGCATAGGGGAATTGTACGGGAATGGGGCACGGGGGAGGGTTTTGCCCGAGGTGGGAAGGCTGTGTCGAAAGGGGAAAGTGGGTGTTTGCCCGGTCCTAAACGGGAATATGTAGATAAACGACTGAAATAAAACGTGTTAGGTTCAAACCTACTGCGGCCGTCGTTCCGATTTGGAACTCTTCTGGGGTCAGGCTGCGGGGGTAGTGTACGGAACATGGACACTCAAACCTTCCCTTATCAGGAACTTAGAGATTCTGTTCTGGTTTGGCACGCTGCGTGTAATAGAGGAGGGCAGAACCCAGAGGCTGGGAGCAGAAACGGGAAGGAAAGGAAGCTGTGATGCAGAATATGGAGCAAGCCATGGAATTGGGTGCGGCGAGCCTGAGTGGGTTGACTACGGACGCAGGCGGAGCTGAGCGCAAGCGCGTGGAAGCGGTGGTGGAAACCCTGGCCACGCTGCGCAGCCGGGGCGAGAGCCTGGCCGAGGCGGCGCACGACGCCAGAAACATGGTGACGGCGCTGGGTCTTTACTGCGATCTGCTGGAAGAGCCGGGAGTGCTGGCTACCCCCTTCGGCCATTACGCCAACGAACTTCGGCTGGTGGCCACGGCCAGCCGCCGCCTGGTGGAGAAGCTGCTGGCACTGGATTCCCGCGAAGCGCCGCGCGCCGCGACGGTGCTGACTGGCTTCCTGGCCGGCCCGGTTTCGAGGGGAGTGGGGCGCGGGGAGGACGAAATCGGGATCGGCAGCCGGACGGAACGCTCCCGGCGCTGGGATCTGATGCCCGCCCAGCCGATCGACAACCTGGCCGCGGAGCTGCTGGCCACCCGCAATCTGCTGGCCGCCCTGGCCGGACCCGGAGTTGCCCTGACCGTGGACGCCGAAGGCGGGGCGCTTGGCGTGCGTTTGACCGCCGAGGATTTGACGCGGATTCTGGTGAACCTGATCAAGAACGCCGCCGAGGCCATGCAGGCAAACGGGCGTATCGTCATCGAACTGAAGGAACGGCCGGCTGCGGCAGGAACAGTCTCCTGGCTGGCGCTTACGGTGGAGGACAGCGGCCCCGGCATTCCCCGCAATGCGCTGGAGAAGATTTTCAATGCCGGCTTCACGAGCCAGCCGAGCGGGGTGGCCGACCAGGACTGGCCGGGTTCCCATCGCGGCCTGGGGCTGTCCATTACCCGCTCCATCGTGGAGGCGGCCGGGGGTCGGGTTCATGCCGGCAACCGCGCGCCGGGCGGGGCCAGAATCGAAATCGAACTCCCCGTTCGCAGCCGTTGAGGCGGGCGGCAGGTTGCTAAAGTAATGTCCCCGAAGCAGAAACAGGGAATCCGACCAGATCATTTGTGCATGAGGCGAATAGAATGCTCGAAACAGTTCTTCCAACTCGAAATATGGAGTTTATCCCCCAACTCGCGGAGCCGCCGGTGCGTCTGCACCTGCTGGTGGTGGATGCGGACACGACCGTCCGCTCGGCCTGTGCGGAGATCGCCGCCAGCCTGGGCTACGCCGTCGAAAGCACCGGAGATCTGAGCCAGGCGCGCAGTTTGCTGCGGGGCCGTGCCGCCGACATTCTTCTGGTCAATCTGCCGGCGGGATCGAGCCAGGGCCTGGAACTGGTTTCCGAGGTCAAGCTCCTCTACCCACAGACCGCAGTGATCGCCATGACCGCCTCCGGTTCGGTCAACGCCGCCGTCGAAGCCATGCGCTGCGGGGCCACGGACTACCTGACCAAGCCCTTTGCCATGGACGAGCTCTCGGCGGTTCTGGATCGCGCCGCCGACAGCCTGACCACCGATACCGCGACCCGCCAGTTGCGGGAGCGGCTCCGGCTTTCCCAGGGACTGGGCGCTATGATCGGCCGCTCGGTGGAGATGGAGAAGCTCTACCGCATCCTCTCGAAAGTGGCGCAAAGCTCCCATCCAGTGCTGGTGTTGGGCGAGAGCGGAACGGGCAAGGAATTGGTGGCGCGGACCATCCACGCCTACGGGCCGAACTCGCAAAAGCCGTTTCTGCCGGTCGATTGCGGCTCGCTGGTGCCCACGCTGATCGAGAGCGAGCTCTTTGGCTACGTGAAGGGCGCGTTTACCGGGGCGAACCGATCCAAAGACGGGCTGCTGGTTTCGGCCGAAGGGGGCACGGTTTTCCTGGACGAGATTGGCGAGCTGTCGCTCGATCTGCAGGCCAAGCTGCTGCGCGCTCTTCAAGAAAAAGAGGTTCGCCCGGTCGGCGCCACCCACCGTGTGCCCATCAAGGCGCGCATTGTGGCCGCCACCAACCGCAACCTGGCGGAGATGGTGGAGAAGGGTTCCTTCCGCAAGGACCTCTTCTACCGGCTCAACGTGGTCAACCTGCGCCTGCCCGCGCTGCGGGACCGCCGCGAGGACATACCTCTGCTGGCCGCTCACTTTCTGGATCACCTCAGCCGCGAACACGGCGTCAAGTTCACGCTGAGCGACGAGGCGCTGCGCACCATGATGCGCCACGACTGGCCGGGTAACGTGCGGGAGCTGGAGAACTCGGTGGAGCGGGCGTGCGCGCTCTCTTCCGGGCCGATCCTGCACCTGGGCGACCTTCCCACGCAGTTGCAGCAGCAGGGTCTGGAAGCCCGGCGCACGGCCGCACAAGCCGCCGAGCCGGACGCGGAGGGCACAACGCCCCAATTGAAGACGCTGGCGGATCTGGAGCGCGAGGCCATCCTGGGCGCCATTCGCACCCTGCACGGCGACAAGCTTCAAGCGGCGCGGCTGCTGGGCATCGGCAAGACGACGCTCTACCGCAAGCTGAAGGAATACGGCATCGCCGACCCGCTCAAGGAAGAGTAGCCCTCGCGGCAATCGCCGCAGTTGGGCACGCCTACCTAACCGGAACCTACCAGAGATCTCCTGCGGACCCCGAAGCCGCCGGGACTCCAGAACAGCCCCCGGACCCACTTTGGACGCGCGGGCAGACGAGGAATAGAAAATGAGCATTCTGATCGTGAGTGGAATCGAAGGCGCCCGCAACTGCGCCGCCGTGGTGGGCACGCAACTGGGCACGGAGGTCGAGGTGGCCGAGGGCCGCAAGTCCGCGTTAGGGTTGCTGCGCCGCCGGGAGTTCGATGCCGTGGTGGTGGACGAAACCATGGCCGAGTGCGACCCCGCGGCCGCAGAAGCAATCTGGGAGCACGCCGGCTTGGCGATTCCCCTGCAAATCAACTTTGCGCTCTCCGGAGCGGCCCGCCTCACCCGCGAAATCCGCGCCGCCCTGCACCGCCGCGAACGGGAACAGATGATGGCTCGGCGCGCGGCTGCCGCGGCGATTGAAACCGAACTGAAAACCACCGTCGCCGGGCTGCTGCTGAACTCGCAGTTGGCTCTGACGGGCAGCGAGGTGCCCGCGGCGGTTGCGGACAGGCTGCGCGTGGTTGCCGACCTGGCGGGCAGCCTCCGTCAACAGTTGACCGCGCCCCCGGCGATCCGCGGCGAAACCGCCGCCTGAGGAGACGAAGAGAATTTTCTGCGTTGCACGCGCACGCCGGGGCAGAATATGCTCCGGCGCTTTTTTTGATGGCAACGGATGGGACGGCGAGAGTGCCGCCTAGAGCAATTTCATCATAGCTGTACCCAGTTGAGAGTCAGCCTGAACCATGCTTGTGCATTTTCTGCGGATATTTCCTGAAGCGCTTCAGTGAATGCTTGGTCGAGGGCTAGTTCAGTCCGAGCTTTGGCGGAGCGGAGCAGTTGTTTGAACTTGGACCAGGCCTTTTCGATGGGGTTCAGATCTGGCGAGTGGGGCGGCAGGTAGAGTAACTCCGCGCCTACTGCCTCGATCCGCTGCCGCACGCCGTCGACCTTGTGCGAACTGAGGTTGTCCATCACCACTACATCTCCTGGAGTGAGGGCCGGGCAGAGGAAATGGTCCAGGTAGGCGAGGAAGATGTCCGTATCAGTGGCCGCGGCGACGGTCATCGTAGCGACCATGCCGCCCAGGCTCATCGCGCCCAGGATGGTGATGATCTGCCAGTCTCCCTCCGGCGTCCCTTCATGGATGCGTGCTCCGCCGAGGCAGCGCGCAAAGCGCCGCGTCATCGTGGTCGAGATGCCGCTTTCGTCAAGGAAGACGAGCCTTTTCGGATCGATCGCGAGGATGCGCTGGTGGAACTCGGCGCGACGGATACGGTTGGCTTCGGTGTCTCGTTCGACGGCGTGGAGCGACTTTTTTTCAGCCGCAAACCCAACCGGCGAACCCACAGGTGCACCAGCCCCCAACTCATCGAAACGCCCTTGTCCGAACGGATACGCTCCCGCAGTTCGGACAGAGTGAGGTCGGGCTGCGACTTGACCAAGCCGAGCATGTGCGTCTTGACCGGTTCGGTCACCTTGCTCCGGATTCCATACCGCGACTGCGCAACACGCGCCTTTTGCCCAGTCGCAGCCTGCTGCCGGCGCAGCTTGCGCACATACTCCCAACTGACGCCAAAGCGTTTGGCCAGCACACGGCAACTGCCCTCGCCGCGCTCATCTGCTTCCAAAATCCTCACCCGCAAATCGTCCGAATAGGCTCGTCCCATACTCGTCATCGCGGTCACTTCACCAGAGAAATACAGAATGACTCATAGAAGCGTCGCTGGGTATATCTATCTTGATTCTGCTCTAAGGAGTCTGCCAGTCCGGCGGCCTGGATTTCTTTCTTCTCTTCCACCATGCCCACATGCCAGTGGCCCCGGCGTCGAGGGTGCCCAGAATCGACACCGCATTTGCCTGGGCGGACTTCGAGACCACGTCCACCAGGTCAACCTGTACGGCGATATCCTTGTCGACGGTTGCATAGTCCCGGGAAAGATTCTTCAGCTCGACGATGGCCGCCAAATGCAGGCGCAGGGTTCCAGCGTGTTTCGGGACCACGTCCCACTCCCATTCGGTCGGCAGATCGCCGCCCACGATCTGCTCCTCGGAACTGAGCGGCGTGATTTCGAAATCGGCGCTTTTGAGGGTCACTTTCATCTTGGCCGAGACCGGCGTTGCCTCGGCCTCCGTTGTGGTTCCCTGGCCGGCATTCCAGATTCCAGCGTTTGCACCGAAATCCTGTCTGAAGCGATACGAGCGGTGACGCGCGCCGTGCTTGCGGTTTTCATCTTTTCCGGAGCACTGTAGGCCAGATTTCCTTTCTTGAGTTTGGCAAGACTTTGCTCAATGAGTTCGTCGTCGGTGGGTGGAGGAGCGGATTGCGCACGTGTGGAAGTGGCGGCTTGCTGAGATTGAGGAGCCGCTTCCTGTGATTGAGCGTCCGCTTGCTGAGATTGAGATCGAGATGGTTGCGCAGTTGAACCCTGGCTTCCGCCTAAAGCGGGATCGGTGGGCATAGCCGATCTCCGATGCGGGGCTTCTTCCGGGATTGAACCTGGTTTCGAAGCCGGAGCCGATTCTCCGGTCATGGATGATTCCGAGACCGAAGAGGGCAATCGATTTGGAGCTCGGGAAGCGGTTGGAGCGGGTTCGGAAGCTGAAGTGGATGGACGCATGCTGGTGGGTTTCTCGCAACTCATCAAGAGGGCGGTGAGCAAACCGCCAGCCAACAACGCGGGGAATCTGAGCGGGAATGTTTTCCTCACGGGACCTCCGGCGGAGAATCATGGTGAACCATACCGCAGGATTGACAGTCATTGCGACAGAAAATCATGGCGGAATACGACGGTCGCGCTCGGCTTTTTGCGCGACCATCCGTGGCCGTCGAAGCGGCGGAATGACGTAATCTGGTCTCAACATGAAAGATTCCGCGGTTCTGCTTATCGATTGCCCCGACCAGAGGGGCCTGGTTGCCCGCGTCTCCTCACTGCTCTATGCAAGCGGCGCCAACATCCTGCATGCCGACCAGCACCAGGACCACAACCTGGGCCTTTTTTTCATGCGCGTCGAGTGGGCTCTTCGAGATGGCAGCGCCTCCTCGACCGACGACTTCGACCTGGAGGCTTTCAAGGCGGCCTTTACTCCGTTGGCTGCCAGTCTCGACATGCGTTGGAATCTGACCGTAGGCTCCAGCCGGCCGCGCATGGCGCTCTTCTGTTCGCAGTACCTGCATTGCATGGCCGATCTGCTGCATCGCTGGCGCACCGGGGAACTGTCGTGCGAGATCCCGGTGATTGTCTCGAACCACCGCGACGTGGAGAGACTGGCCGCGTTCTACGGTGTTCCTTTCGAGCACGTTCCGGTCACGGCGGCGACTCGCGCGGAGGCCGAAGCGCGGCAGGTGGAACTGCTGGAGCGTCACCATGTCGATTTTGTTGTGCTGGCCCGCTACATGCAGATCCTTTCGCCGGAATTCGTTCATCGCTATCCGAATGCAGTCATCAACGTGCATCACTCGTTTCTTCCTGCCTTTACCGGGGCCAGACCTTATCATGCGGCGCACGCGCGCGGGGTGAAACTGATTGGGGCGACCAGCCACTACGTCACCGAAATCCTGGACGACGGGCCGATCATCGAACAGGACGTGGCGCGCATCTCGCACCGCGACCAGGTGGAAGACCTGGTGGAGCGTGGGCGGGACCTGGAGCGGATTGTGCTGTCGCGCGCGGTGCGCTGGCACCTGGACCGGCGCATCCTCTGCTACGGCAACAAGACGGTGGTCTTCGACTAAAAGCTATCTGATAAATTTCAGCGAAGGACTAATAGCATCCTTCAGGGGCTGAAGCCCTTCGGTTTTGGCGGCTATCTGCGGCACGACTAAAGTCGTGCCCTTTCAAACGTCGACCTATTTAGATGATCCCGACTGCGGTGAATCCGAAGTTCGTGGAAGAACAAACGCGGGTCCCCTTCGACTTCGCTCAGGACAGGCTTTCGACTGCGATTGGAGCACAACCACCCCAGCGACGAAGACCTGTCGCCGGGGGCCGCGGTCACACGCCAATCTCCGCTCCCTATGAACAAAAAGGTTTAAAGAAGAGCTTTATAAACAGAATCAGCAAGTTGGCTTCCGCTTCGCGGAAATTGCGAGCTAGCCTGAATAATGCACGAAGCAGTATGGAGCGAAAGCCTGATGTGCTAAAAACATGTTGACTAGACAGTGTTTACGGCACAAAAGGACTTTCGCTTGACTGATTTTA
>Ga0302266_10001189_pt1 | contig 24297 bp, 24 predicted proteins | sample III_Bog_E1_2_FD_194559 | JGI IMG/M metagenome (GOLD analysis project Ga0302266, IMG submission 194559) | Peat permafrost microbial communities from Stordalen Mire near Abisko, Sweden - III_Bog_E1_2 | ecosystem: Environmental > Terrestrial > Soil > Wetlands > Peat | place: Sweden: Abisko... | reverse complement strand
TCGATGGCGAAGCGCAGCGTGGGCGCGCCGAGCGAGTGGAACTCTCGGCCCGCGGCGTCCATCACGATGAGGCCGTGCTCGGCGAAGAGGCGCGTCATCAGCCGTGCGAAGGCGCTGGCGAAGGTTGGTACTCCGTTGTTCGCGGGCTGTGAGGCGTAGCACTCACGCAGCAGATTGCAGATAGGCGCATGGTGCAGCAGGTCGCTTGCGCGATCAAGCAGCGCGTCGATGCTGGTGTCGAGCAAGATGTTGCCGACCGGCGCGGCGTAAGGAGTTGGCTTCGCTCCAAGCCGCAGCGTCTCGACTGCCGACTTGCTCAACAGCGAAACCTGGTCCACCTCTTCGAGGTCGTGGTCTTCTGTCGCGAGCCAGAAGATGGGGACGTGTTCTATGCCCGTCTCGGCAGTCGCCTGTCTGGCGCGCGCAATGGCTGTAGCGGCCTTGAGCAACGTGAGTAGCGGGCCTCCGAGCAGCACAACCTGCTGGCCGGTGACGATGGCCCGTGCGCCGGTGCGCAGCTTTGCGATGTTGGCCAGCGTGGCTGAACCCGCGCCGTATGCTCGACTCTGCGCATCGAGCGCGTCGGCCAATGCAGTGGCGTGCGAGCTCGCAGCGGCTGGCTTCATCCACTCGCTGCCGAGGGGTTCAGCTCCGTACCACGCTCGCACCGGTGAGTTCGCACTCTCGTTCATCGCGAGGAATTCGCGGAAGAGCTTAGTCGTGTGCGGCAGCGTTGCGATGGGATAACACTCGGCGCTCATCAATTCCTCAAACCGTGGGACGCGTCCCAGGGGCTGCTTCCATGTTAGCTTGACTGCACTCGGCGCGAGACATGTCGGTTGCGGATGCCTCTGATTGGATGCGGCTTCTGCGGCCCCGATTCTGGGGTGATGCTGGATGATACCGTAGACCTATGACCGTCATTCCAAACAAATTCAAGTCTGCAAAAGCCTCCACCGCCAAGCGCGCCGCGAAGAAGACTGCCGCGAAGAAGTCTGTCGCAACAAAGCCTGCCGCCAAGAAGCCGCGCACTGCCAAGCCGAGGCTTCTCTCGTCGAAGCTGTCGTTCCAGGGCAGGGTCTTCAACGTCTTCACCGACACGCTGCAAGAGCCGAGTGGACACCGGCACATAAAGGACGTGATCCGGCACAACGGCTCGGTGGTGATGATGGCGGTGGATGAGCGGAAGAACCCCGCCGACCCGGACATCATTCTGGAGCGGCAGTATCGCCACGCCGCCGGGCGGTTCCTGATCGAGCTTCCGGCGGGCAGTCGCAATCCAGGCGAGGCCCCGCTGGCCGCGGCCAAACGCGAGCTGATCGAGGAGACCGGCTTCCGCGCGCGCCGCTGGAAGGTGCTGATCCGCTACTTCGCCAGCCCCGGCTTTCTGGGCGAGTGGATGCAGATCTACCTGGCGCGCGACCTGCGCGAGGGTGCGGCGCGGCCCGAGCTGGACGAGCAGATCGAGGTGCTGCGCGTGCCTCTGTCGCAAGCGATGAAGATGATCGCCGAAGGCAAGATCCACGACGGCAAGACACTGATTGGGCTATCGCTATACGACAGTGCCAGGCGCGAGGGACGGTTGTAGTTTGTTCCGATGCAGATGGAGTGCTTGCACCCTCAGTGCGGGGCGAGTTGTTTGGGGGTGAGCTTGGTGGCGATCTCTTCGGCGACCTCGGCGGCGGGCTGCAACGTGTCCAGGTCCTCGTCGGTGAAGCTCTCGCCCAGGCCACCGAAGCGGCGCTCGCGGTGCTGGTAGTCCAGGATGGCCTCCAGCAGGTGGATTCCGCGGAAGTCCGGCCAGAGGCGGTCGGTGATGAATATCTCCGAGTAGGCGATCTGCCAGAGCAGGAAGTTCGAGATGCGCTGCTCGCCGGAGGTGCGGATGACCAGGTCGGGGTCGGGCATATGGGCGGTGTAGAGTGCGCCGGTGATGTGGTGCTCGTCCAGCCGCGCTTCGAGGCCGTCCACCTGTAGCAGGTCTTCCAGCGAGCAGCCGCGCTGGTGCGCCTCGGCGATTAAATCGGTGATCACAGCTCGCGCCGCATCGACGATCTCCGAGCGCGAGCCGTAGTTGAGCGCCAGGGTGAGCGTGGTTCCGGTGTTCTTTGCCGTGGACTCGGTGGCCCACTGCATCGTCTCCTGCACCTCGCTGGGCAGCTCGTGGATGCGCCCGATGTAGGTCATGCGCACGTTGTTGTCGTTCATGCGCTGGACGTTGCCCACCAGGTAGCTCCTGAGCAGCTTCATCAGGAAGTTGACCTCGGACTTGGGCCGGCGCAGGTTGTTCTCCAGCGAGAAGGCGTAGAGCGTGATGAAGGGAAGGTTGATGCGCGAGGCCGTCTCGACGACGAAGTGCACGCTCTCGGCCCCCTGCTGGTGGCCGAGGAAGCGCTTCAGTGCGCGCTTGCCCGCCCAGCGGCCGTTGCCATCCATGATGATGGCGACGTGCTGGGGAATCTTGGCGGGGTCGAGTTGGCGGTAGACCGCAGCCTCCTCCGCCGAGAGCTCGCCGAGGCGTGAGCAGGGTTCAAATACCGGCCTGGATGTGGATTCTCTCAAGCGAAAGCGACCTCGCAGGGTATGAAACTAGCATACCCCCTTCGGCCTGTGCAATGAATTCGCGCACGGGTGCGCAGAGCGACTGAGAGGTGCAGAACTGCCCTACGCGGTGCGGCGTCTACCGGCGGCCAGTTCGCGGACGTGGTTGAGGAAGATGGAGCGCTGAAGCTCGGTGAGCTGCGAGGTGTAGGCGGCGATCTCGGCCAGGAACGGGTCGGCGGTGAGCACGGCGGTCTCGTCGGAATGGCGCGTGTTGGCGTCGCGCAGCAGTGCGCTGATGTCCACCTTGAGCGCACGAGCCAGGCGGTCGAGCGAGCCCAGCGTGGGCATCGCCTTGCCGTTCTCGATCTTTGAGATGTAGGTGCGCGGCACTCCCATGCGGGCGGCCAATTGGCGCTGCGAGAGGTTGCGCACGTGGCGCAGATCGCGCACCGCGGTGGCAACCTGTATGGCGCCATCCTTCTTCTCGGTTTGCGGAGGAACGAGCGTGAGCGGGGCCGGTTCAGCGACCGGAAGCTCCACCTCAAGACACTTGTGGCAGCGCCGGCATAGGTCGTTGGCTGTGCGGAATTGCACCAGACTGCAGAAGTCGCAACGGAGTACCTCCCGTTGTTCGACGGACGCCATCATGGTTGCCATAAGTTGTAGTTGCGGGCGGACCCAGAGCAAGGACCGCAGCGCTCACGTCCGATAACGGAGGTTTGCGATGCACCTAGAGTGACACCGGGTATCGCCGGAGTCAAGGGGTATTGCCAAAGATTCCCGAAGAAAACAGGAAGAAAGCCGAGGTGGAACCACGGGAGTTAACAGTGGTCATGGTTCGTAACTCTGCGGCGAGTGGCTAGCCGCCGAGAATCTCTTCGGACCGCGTGCGCTGAATGCCCGCTTCGGCGAAGGCCTGGCGGGTGGCGTCAATGCTGCCGGGGAGCTTGACGGGGCGCGTGGCGTCTTCGATGACGATGCACTCAAAGTCCAGCGCGGTGCCGTCGACGGCGGAGAAGCGGACACAGAAGTCGTAGGCCAGGCCGCAGAGGAAGAGCCGCGTCAGGCCGCGCTCACGCAGATAGCCGGCCAGGCCGGTGGGAGTGAAGTGGTCGTTCTCCAGAAATGCGGAGTAGGAGTCGATGTTGGCGCGAAAACCCTTGCGCAGAATCAGCTCGGCGTGGGGAATATCGAGCGAGGGATGGAACTTCGCGCCGCGCGTGTTCTGCACGCAGTGATCGGGCCAGAGCGACTGCGTGCCGTAGGGCGCGGCGAGGGTCTGATACGGCTTGGCACCGGGGTGCGCACTGGCAAACGAGATGTGTCCAGCAGGATGCCAGTCCTGCGTCAGCAGAACATGCGGGAAGGCCCGCGCCAGCGCGTTGACAACGGGAACGATCTCGTCGCCGCCCGCGACCCCCAGCGCGCCGCCAGGGCAGAAGTCATTCTGCAGGTCGATGACCAGCAGCGCGTCCGTGGGTTGAATCGTATGCATCTTGCTTTAGATGCTAACGCAACGCGACACGGATTCGTTGAAGTGCTTCTTCCTACGGCGGCGCAACGCGGTTTCGGTAGACTGGAGGCATGAGCAAAGACGGTGCTGTGCGGAGGGCTGTGGGCGAGACGCGGCTGCGCGTGCGCTATGCGGAGACCGACCAGATGGGCGTGGTCTACTACGCGAACTACCTGGTGTGGTTCGAGGTTGGCCGCGCGGAGTTGATGCGCCAGCGCGGCCTCGATTACAAGCAGATGGAGATTGAAGAGGGCTGCCTGATGGCGGTGGTCGAGGCAACGGCGCGTTACAAGGCGCCGGCGCGATACGACGAGGAACTGATCGTCGAGACCACGGTGACCGGCGTGCGCGGGCCTGTGGTGCGCTTCAGCTACCGCGTTCTGCGCGCCGCGGACGGGCTGCTGCTGTGCGAGGGAGAGACCGTGCATGTGGTGGTTGGCCGCGACATGAAGCGCTGCGCAATGCCGAAGAAGTATGCGGCGCTGCTGAGCGCGGCGGCATCCCATGTACAGGCTTAAATCTTGAGATGACAGGGAGACGAGATTCGATGAGCGATGCGACGAAGAAGGTTGCGCTGATAACCGGCGCGAACAAGGGGATCGGACTGGAGACGGCGCGGCAGTTGGGCGCGCTGGGCATCACGGTGCTGCTGGGCGCGCGCGACATAAAGAAGGGCGAGGCGGCCGCGGCGGAGTTGAAGCGGGAAGGCATCGACGCGCGCGCGTTGAAGGTGGACGTGGTGGATGACGGAGATCGAAAGGCCGCGGCGGAGGCGATCGGGCGCGAGTTTGGCAGACTCGACATTTTGGTGAACAACGCCGGAATCGCAACCGAAGATATGAGTGCGAACAGCACGTTGACCACCTCGGAGGAGACGCTGCGCAAGATCTTCGACACCAACTTCTTCGCGGTGGTCGCGCTGACCGGCGCGCTACTGCCGCTGCTGCGCAAGAGCGCGGCGGGGCGGATAGTGAACCTCTCCAGCATTCTGGGTTCGCTGAAGCTGCATGCAACCCCTGGCTCGCCCATCTACAACGCGAAGATGTTTGCCTACGACGCATCGAAGACCGCACTGAACGCGTACACCATCCACCTGGCCCACGCGCTGAAGGAGACAAAGATCAAGGTCAACTCGGCGCACCCCGGCTGGGTGAAGACCGAACTGGGCGGCGCGGGCGCGCCGATGGAGATCGTCGACGGCGCAAAGACCAGCGTGCGGCTGGCTACGCTCGCCGACGACGGTCCGACCGGCGGCTACTTCCACATGGGCGACACGCTGCCGTGGTAAGTCAGCCGGTCAACACGTCAGCGAGTCGGTAGAGGATCAAGACTCGCGCGAAGTGCGCGCGGACTGCCACGCCTTGGCGTACTTCCAACTGGTGTAGGCGGCCTGGTAGAGGTGAAGCAGCAGGCCCTCGCGGCCATCGAGGAAGCCGAGGCGGAAGACGTAGTTCCACAGAAAGGTCAGCATCGGAACCAGCACAACATTGCAGACGAACGCGGGCCACGAGCGGCTGACCTTGCCGGAGGCGACCAGCAGTTCGCTGCCCAGCGTGCTGTAGCGGTCCATGTGCTCGATGTAGTTCTCCAGCGTGGGATAGGCGTGGTGGATGAGGTCGTGTCTCAGCACGGCGGTGCTGCCGTCGAATGCGATGGTCTCGTGGACGGGGCGGTCCTGGAAGCGCGGCGGCGTGGTGAAGCTGGCCGGGACTCGGCGGAAGAGGCGCAGCTTCGGGTCAGGATAAAATCCGCCGTGCCTGATCCAGCGGCCGAGGAAGAGGTTGCGTCGGCGGATGAAGTACGCGTCCACGGGAGGGTCTGAAGCGAGCAGCGACTGAATCTCGGCTTGCAGCTCCGGGGTCAGCTCCTCGTCGGCGTCAAGCGAGAGGACCCATGTGCCGGTGCATTTGGCGATGGCCGAGTTCTTGGCCGCGGCAAATCCCGCCCACGGCTCCTCGTAGACTGCTGCGTTCGCTGCGTGGGCGATCTCGATGGTGCGGTCGGTCGAGCCGGAGTCCAGCACCACGATCTGGCTGGCAAAGCGCACGCTGGCCAGGGTGCGCGGCAGGTTCTGTTCCTCGTTTTTTGTGATGATGGCGACGGAGAGCGTCTGCTGCATAGTCGTTATCGTTCCTCCCCGTTTGCGCGCTCATGGCGCGGCACTTCAAGATGAGAGCAGTCTATACCGGTTCGAGCGTGATGGAGGGGTCGCCGAGATGCTCTCGCAGCAGGCGCTGGATGAGCCGGACCAGCGGCTCGCCGGTCTTTGCCAGCACGAACGCGCCGGCGGCCTCGTCCCAGTCGAGCTTGAAGCTGGTGGAGAGCGCGGAGATCCAGATCTGCCGGACGGGCGTGTTCGGCGTGACGACGAACTTGCTCGATCCGTCCTCGAAGAGGACATTCATCACGCCGTTGTTGTCCTCGAACTCGAAGCTGGAGCTAGCGTCCTCGGCGGCGATCAGGGCCTGCTTGAGGCGCTCGAGGGCGCGGTCGGATTCGCTGCGGAAGGTGGTCTCGTCGATCATGGGTTTAGTGTAGCCGTTCCCGCGCGCAAGGGAGAACCCCGCTCATTGCGAGAGGATCGCGACGAATCGAGTGCCGCTGCAACCAGGCTCAGAAGGGGATGTCGTCGTCTGTGATGCCCTGGTCGGCGTAGTCGGGCTGGGCTGCGGGTGCGGCAGGCGCGGCGCTTGAGCCGTAGCTGGCGGTGTTGGACTTCGAGTAGCTGCCGCCGCCTTCGCCGCTGCCGCCGCCGGGCTTGCCGAGCAGCGAAAGCTCATTGACCAGGATCTCGGTGCGGTACTTCTTCGCGCCGGACTCCTTGTCTTCCCAGGAATTGGTGTGAATCTTGCCCTCGATAAAGAGTTGGGTGCCCTTCTTGACGTAGTCGCGGACGATCTCAGCGGTGCGTTGGAAGGCGACAATATTGTGCCACTCGGTTGAGTCCTGCCAGGTGCCCTGGGCATCCTTGCGGCGGTCGGCGGTGGCGAGGGTGAAGCTGGCGACGGTCATACCGCCCGCGGTGGACCGCATTTCGGGGTCTTTGCCTACGTTGCCGAGGAGAAATACTTTGTTGACGCCTTTTGCCATTGTTCTACGCTCCAGTGGTGCTGTGTCTGTGAAGGATGAGAATAGCAGATTGGGGTTTGTTGGGGTGTCAACTTATTTGGATTGGGGTGGTGGCCACTGTTCGATGACGCGGTCCACAATCTGGTCAATCAGGCTATCGGCGACCAGCGCATTCTCAGGCGCAACCTGAATGCTGCGCACGATGCCGGAATGGTCGGCGACCACGATGAGGGGAAAGTCGGTGGCGACGAAGGACGTAAGGGTCTGGTTGGGAACGACCAGAGTGGGAGTACCGGCAAGAAGCTCGGCGGCGGTTGGCTTGGGGGCAGTCTGTGGATCGGCAGGCTGCGTTGCGGCACCGGCGGCAGCCGGCTTCGTGCTGTGCGGCGCGGCGGTTCTGGAGGCCGATTTGGGGGCTGCCTTCAGAGTTGGCGGTGGCTGGTTGGCCTGCGCCAGCAGTGCGTAGAAGCGTGCCTCCAACTGATTCAGGCGAATGGCGGTAGTGGTGAATTGCTTCCCCATGCCCACGCACTGGGCGCACCAGTCGGGAAAGAGGAAGAGGACGGTCGCGGAGCCAGGCTTTTTGTCGAGAGCGCGCGTTGGGACAGAGGATGGATTGAGAAGATCGGCAAAGGTGGCGATGTCAGGCAGCGGCGAGCCGAGCAGTTGATATTGGTGGCGGGATTGGGCAGTGAGGATCGCGTCGTCCGCTGAGAGACTGGCCGGAAGAGCGGATTCCAGTTCTGCGTAGGAGGCCGCGGCGTCCCTGGGCCGGTTGGCGAACTGCTGCATGGCCGGAAGTGCGATCGCGTCTGCGTAGAGGGTGTACAGCGGAAGAGGTGGGTGGGCGCTGGACGCTAGAGCAGAACTGGGCGCAGTGTGGGCACGCAGTAGAGAGAGCAGAATGGGCTGGCGCTGGTTGAGCAGGTTCAGCGCCTGGTCCGTGTGGATCATCTGAACGTAATGAATGGTGGCATTGGTCGCATCGGATACCAGATCGTTGTAGGGGACGGTGCGGAGCATGGTCTGCGCCGTGCCAAAGGCGTTCACGGGATCGTCGAGACGCAGGCTGGCCAGGATCTCGTACTCGAAGGCTGTGGCCAGATTGGGGAAGCCGGTAAGCTTTTCGGCAGGAGTTGCAGCGCTCCGGGCGATGAGATAGTTCGTCGCGGCCTGCCGGACGAGGTCCCACTGCTGACCCAGGGTGCAGAGGCGGGCGTAGGCTAGCAGGTCTTCGCCGGTGAACTGGTCCGGGGTGCGGGCGGTGCAACTGTCGCTCGCCTGCTTCATGCCAGCGGCGAGCGCGGCGAGCTCGGCATCGGACCAGTTCTTGACCGAGCGGCGGGTGATGTCGAGAGGGCGCATCGCCTCATCGTAGGCGGCCTGCGGCGAGAGCTGAGGTGCCTGCGTCGAGGGCTGGGCGGGTTGCGGTGCGGGCGGGAGCGTAGTCGGGGGAGGCGTTTGTGCAAGTGCAAGGCGGGTACAGAGCAGCAGAAGAAGAACGGAAAGTTGGCGCATGATTCCCCCTCAGTAAACTAGACGAAATTTGCAGTGATTCGTCTAAAGAGACAATTCAATATACGATAAATATCGTAGTTAAGAATAGCAAAAGATCAGCGTTTGCGGCTACCGGCGAGCTTGGCGAGGGCGAGGGCGAGGGTGAGCGTGCCCAGGGGCAGGCAGGCCATGGCGATCATCAGCGCCAGCCAGCCTGAGTTGGTGCGCGGGCCCTGGTGGCCCATCCCGCCACAGACAGTGAGCGCAAGCAGGGCGGCAATCGCTCCCGAAAGGAAGAGGCCGAGGCCGATGCGGAAGAGTTGGCGGGTGTCTGGTTGCATAGGGCAGGGAACAGGGTCAGGGAACAGGGAACAGGGATCAGGGAACAGGGAACAGGGGACAGGGGGCAAAGGCAACGGCAAAGGAAGAAGCGGATTCCTCCGCTACGCTACGGAATGACAAACGCTACGCTACGGAATGACAAACAATTACGCTACGGAATGACAAAAACAGTCAGCGGATGACGGCTTGCAGGAAGTAGATATAGACGCCTGAGACCGAGACGTAGAGCCAGATGGGAAACGTCCAGCGGGCGAGGCGCTTGTGCGCGGGGAAGCGGCCGGTGAGCGAGAAGAAGAAGGTGATGAGGATCATGGGCAGTGCGATGATTGCCAGCGGAATGTGCGTAAAGAAGAGCACGAAGGCGTAGCTAACCCAGAGCGCTCCGGTGTGGGCGATGTGCAGATGCGTCTCGCCGTGCAGGGTGAAGTTGACCAGATAGGTGACGAGGAAGATCGAAGAGAAGAGGAAGGCGAAGAACATGGAGGCGCGGTGGTGCAGGATGCGGCACTTGCGGATCTCCTCGAAGCCGGTGACCAGCGCGATGGTGGAGAGCGCGTTGAGCACGGCGTTGACCATCGGCAGCCAGCGCAGGTGCGTTCCTGCGACGTCGGTGGGCGCGTGGAAGTAGACCAGCCAGCAGATGAGCGCGCTGGCCGCGGCCGAGAGGCCAAGGATGCCGAGGATGACGCCGGGCGGCGTGCGGAGGTTGGCGGGTTTGGGGTGGTTGATGGGCATGGGTTCGACTCTGGTGTGAGTTTAGAACAACAGGCGGCCGCGGGCGTCGAACATCATGGCGGCAAGCAGCAGCGGCAGATAAATGATCGACGCGTGCAGCAGGTCGCGCGCGGGCTGGCGGTGCGAGGGCGCGACGGCGTCGTGCAGGAGCGGGCTGCGGGCCGCCTCTCCAAATCCGATCCGCGCAAAGCGAATGGTACACCCGAGGTAGCCCAGCGATAGGATTGCGGCGGCAACGGGGTACACAACTCCGGTCGTTCCCAGCGAGTAGGGCCACAGGCTGACGGGAATCATCAGCGCGGCATAGAAGAGCGCCTGGACGACGGTGGAGCGGACGGCGTAGCGGGTGTTCGGGATGGTGGGCGTGATGCGGATTCCGGCGCGCGCGTAGTCTTCGCGGTACATCCATCCGATGGCCATGAAGTGGGGAAACTGCCAGACGAAGAGGATGGCAAAGAGCGCAACCGCGGGCCACTCGATGAGGCCGCGCGCGGCGGTCCAGCCGATCAGCGGCGGCATTGCGCCGGGGAACGCGCCGATGAAGGTGTTGATGGTGCTGACCTGCTTGAGCGGCGTGTAAATGGCCACATACGCGACTGCTGTCAACAGCGTGAGCGTACCGGTGAGCAGGTTGGTGGCGTGGGCCAGGTAGATGGAGCCGAGGATGACGGCCAGGAACCCGACCAGCAGCCCGTGCGCCAGACCGATGCGGCCAGTGGCCATGGGACGGTCCGCTGTGCGTTGCATCAGGCGGTCGGTTCTGCGCTCCAGCGCCTGGTTCAATGCGCTTGCCCCGCAGGTGACGACCGCGATGCCGGCCAGCGCCTCGACGGCGCCAACATTGAACGGACTGATGCCGGAGCGCAGGCTGCCCAGGTAGAATCCCGCCGCCGAGGTGATGAGCACCATGGCGGTGACGCGCACCTTGAAGAGTGTCGCGTAGTCGGCGGGCAGGCCCGGGGGCGGGGTTGCAGCCGCGAGCGGATGGGTTTGGTTCTGCGATGTTGCGGTGAGGGGCACAGCCTTCAGCATAGCGCGTTTGCATTGCGCAGGACTGCGACAATGCGATGCGGCAAGCGGCGGGCGCGGGTCGCCGAGGTTGAGCGGTCAGGCCATCGTCATTGTGCCGGGGTTGCGGCGGGAAGCGGGGCGTGGTCTTTGTCTGGCCAGGGCGGAAGCAGCTTCAGCAGCACCCACAGAATGCAGAGCGGGAGAATAGTCAAAAAGATCGCTACCAGCAGACCCTCCTTCGTGACCAGGGCCATCTTGTAGGTTGTGTATCCGAGGAAGCTCTTGGAGAACAACTGGCCGCCGATGACGACGTTCCAGCGCATGGCAAAGATGCCGATCTGCACCAGGCACCCGGCGACAACATAGATGCGCTTGCGAATGAAGGGGGGGAGCTTGGTGACCTGAACGATCCCTAACAAGATGATCGGAACCAGCGTTCCGATACATATCTGGAGCACGATCTGCGAGAAGTAGAGCCTGGTGTGGACCATGAAGTTGAGGCTGCGGAAGCTCTCGTCCGCCTCGTAGACGCGATGGATGAGGTCCAGCATCTCCAGGCTGAAGTCGAGGATGAAGATGTAGAAGAGGTACATGGCGATGGTGTCCACGCAGGGCATGTCGATGGGCAGCTTGCGCCATTTGGTGGTGCCCATGTAGAGCAGCATGACCGCGGCGATGCCGCTGACCATGGCGGAGAAGATGAAGACGACTGGCATCAGGGGCGAGTTCCACCAGGGGTTGGCCTTGAGGGAGCCAAAGATGAAGCCGACGTATCCGTGCAGGATGAAGGCGGACGGGATACCGACCAGGGTGACGATCCAGCCGACCTTGCGGTCGATGGCGAGCGATCGCGGGCTGATGTTCTGGGAGCCGAGGGTCATGATGCGGTAGAGCCGGCGCAGGAGTCCGGTGGAGGATTGCGAGAGCAGAACGATGTCTCGGCGGTAGTCCAGCCAGATCTCAAAGACCAGAACAGCCATCAGGTACCAGAGGTAGACGAAGCCGAACATCGCCATGGCGGAGGTGGCGTGGGGCGTGAAGTACATCTCCGGCGAGCGCTCCGGATGGCCGAGGTGCAACTGCAAGGGCAGCGGCGCCACCAGAAGGAAGGCCAGCGCAGTGAGCAGCGCCAGGCGATAGGTGGGCTTAACCGCCTCGACGTTGAAGATGCGTTCGAGCGACGCCAGAATGAAAGCGCCCGCCACCAACCCCGTGATGTAGGGGTAGAGGACGATCAGCACGCTCCACTGGAGTGCGATCTCGTTCGGATACATGAAGCCTTCCACACCGTTCATATCGCTCCCCGACTTTGCTCTTCAACCATTTTCATCAATCTTTATCGCACCGAACCGTCCAGCTCGTTGTAGAAGACCTTTGCGCCGGTGGCCATCTGCGGCTTCAGCACCTGAACGTGGTGGGTCTTGAGGAATGCGTGAATGGGATCGTTGGGATCTTTGAGGTCGACCAGTTGACGCGCGCCGGTCGGGCAGTTCTCGCAGCAGGCGGTGGTGAGGCCCTGGGTGATCCGGTGATAGCAGAGGGTGCACTTGTCCGCGACGCGCTTCTCGGGATGGATGTAGCGGCAGCCGTAAGGACAGGCCTGCACACAGTAGGCGCAGCCGAGGCAGTAAGTCTGGTCCACCAGGACCACGCCGTCGGGAGATATGAAGGTGGCGCCCACCGGACAGACCTGGGTACAGGGCGAATCCGCGCAGTGGTTACACAGCTTGGGGACGAAGAAATACTTGCCCGAATCTTCGCTGGCGGCGGGAAAACCTTCCTTGCCTCCGTCGGGCGAGATCACCTGTGGGCTCTCCATGTGCCAGTCGTCGACGTGGTATCGCTCGACCCAGGTGCGGAAGTGACCCTCCGGCACATCGTTCTCCGCTGCGCAGGCGCGGACGCAGTTGCCGCAGCCGATGCACTTGGGAATGTCGATCAACATGCTCCACCAGTGATCGGACTTGTTGTAGTTCGGGGACTCTTCGGGAGTTCCGGCTAGCACGTACTTCCATGCGATGGCAGCCGCGGGCAGCATGATGAGAAAATGACGGCGATCGAGGTTCACTTGGCACCTTCCGTCTGAATGGCCGGGCTGTGGGGCTTGTGGCAGGTCTCGCAGGCGAGGCCGCCGGAGTGTTGCTGGGCGTCAACCTGCGGGAAGTCCTTCGGCTTGGCTGCGCTGGCTGCGTGACAGCGAATGCACAGCACGGCCGTGTCGAGGTGGGCGGGCTGGATCGAGGGGTCGGCGGCGTGGTTGGCCAGAGGGCCGTGGCAGGCCTCGCAGTTGACGCCGGCGTGCTTGCCCGCCTTCTTCGCCTCCGCGACGTCGGCATGGCAGGTCTCGCAGGTATCGTGGCCGGCGTAGTGCAGCGGGCGGGCGGCGATCTCGCCGATGGCCGCCCCGCGGTAGTGGCCGTACTCCCCGAATGTCTTCGGGACGACGAAGTGGCGGACCACAAGAAAGACCGCGAATGCGATGACGAAGAGAAAGGCAAAGCGGAAGAGATGTCCAGCATCCTTCGAGAGGCTCATCGCGTAATCCTAGTCCCTTTCAAATTCGGGTCTGCCGGCGCCGGTGATGCGGGCCGCGATGGAGGAACAACCATCCGCATCGGCACTCAATCTCCAGATCGCTCCCTTATTGGTACGGGGTGGGCGGGACGTTTGTATGTGAGCTACGTCACAATTTGTCGAAACGGGATGGAGCGGAACATGAATAAAATAAAGTTCGCCGGTGGTATAAAAGGGTGACTATAATCACACGAAATTGTTGTCCAGTGTATTGTGTTGGATTGGATCGTTATTGTGAGTGACGACGGTCACATTCATATTATGGTTCGGCACTGTACTGTTCTGTTATTGTGAGTGACGGCAGTCACATAAACTTTATGGTTCTGTGTTCCAGTGTTTTTCAACTCGGTCTATTTTTGTCAACATTTAATTTGGTGTATTCATGTGCAACCGGAACGAAGCGGCACTCATCGTAGACAAGAACCAAGTAGCAATCCATGGACGACCAGTCTGTGCGGATGTACTCCGCGGAGGGGCTGAATGAAACGAATTCTTCCTTGTTTGGCATTGATCGCATTGCTGTCGGGGCTATCGCCGAGGGCGGGGGTTCTGTATGCCGCGGGCGCAACACAGCAGGCGGCTGTGGCGCAGAACGCGCCTGCTCCCAATTCTGCCGATTATGTCGGTTCGGATGTGTGCGCGACCTGCCACGCCGAGATCGCCAAGAAGTTCGGCGACAACCCGCACATGAAGCTAGCCCTGAAGCACAATGGCACAGGGGCGACATGCGAGAGCTGTCACGGGCCAGGCCGGGCGCACGTCGAGGGCGGCGGCGACGTTACCAAGATCAAGCAACTAGGCAAACTGTCTCCTCAGCAGATCGATGAGACCTGCCTGGGTTGCCACTCGGGAACGCATCCCAACTTTCTGCGCTCACCTCATGCCAAGGCCGGGGTGAGCTGCACCAGTTGCCACAGCGTTCATGCGGGCGACACCGAGGACAAGCTGCTGAAGGCCTCGCAGCCGAAGCTTTGCTTCCAGTGCCACACCGACGTGAAGCCCGCGTTCGACATGCCCTTCCATCACAAGGTGAACGAAGGCCTGGTGAAGTGCAGCGACTGCCATGACGTTCACGGAACGTTCGGCAACAACAACATCAAATCCACGGCTGATCAGAATGCGATCTGCACCAAGTGCCACATGGAGAACCGCGGGCCGTTTGTGTTTGAGCATCCCGCGGTGAAGGCTGAAGGATGCCTGGGCTGCCACACTCCGCATGGCTCGCAGAACGCGCGTCTGCTGAATGTGCCCAACGTCAATCAGTTATGCAACCAGTGCCATAGCCCGGTCTCCGCGGCCACGGTGCATGGGATGAACGCAGGATCGGCCGACCGCAATCCTTGCATCACCTGCCACACCATGATTCATGGGTCCAACATCAATCCGGCTTTCATCCGGTAGTGGAGTTTGACGCGCCGTTCAGCACGTTTTGGGCTGCGCGGCGCATAGCCCGCAGCAAGAGTTGCAAACGATCGAAGGATTCAAAGCTGGCAATGTTTTCTTTCAATGAGGCTTGAGATGACGAAAAAACACGGGCTCTCTCTGCACCCCACGGAACAGCTCTCTGGCGCGACCTTACCCGGGTTGGCGGCGAGCGTCGGGTTCGCCATACTTCTGCTGACGACGGCCGTCTCGCTGGCTCAGACCCCGCCGGCGCCCGCAGAGGTGACGCAGGATGGGTATGCGATCCACCAGACGGCGGACCTGGGAGGCCACATGGTCGGCCTGACCGGCAGCGGAAGGATGTATGACACGCTGGTCAACATCCAGTCCGGGCCGCGCGTGCTGGGCCAGACCTTTACCATGCGCGCCGTGGAGGGCACAAAGCATCCGCTGCTGGATTCGCTTTCGGCCTTCAGTTCGGGCTTTGGCGGCGATCCCAACAACTACGCCAAGCTGGACTTCTCCAAGGGCAAGTACTACGAGTTCTCGGGCGTCTTCCGCCGCGACCGCCAGTACGCCGACTACGACCTGCTGGGGGCCCCGGACAACGCCGGACAGACGATACCCTACGGATTGGTCAACGGCGTTGCCACCGCTGCGTCGCTGGCGTGGCCCGCGAATAACGATTCGCCTGTGATGTTCAACACCGTGCGCCGGATGACGGACACCAACCTGACGATCCTGCCGCTGGCGAAGATCTCGTTCCGCGCCGGATACTCGCAGAACGTCTTCCAGGGCCCGACACTCAGCCCGGCCCGGTCGGTGGGAAAGTATGATTCGCTGGCCATGGAGTACCAGCGCAACAGCACCGATGATTTTACCGGCGCGATCGACTGGAAGCCCCTGGCGCAGACCAAGATCAGCTTCGAGGAGCAGGTCACGCACTTCAAGACAGGCTCGTACTTCACTTTGAATCCGAACGGCTTTCAGGCGCAGGAGGCGGACGGCACGCCGGTCTCGCTTGGCGACTGGGACGCTTTGTCGGCTCCCTACTCCATCTCCTCCTGCATCACCGGCAGCATGGGGACTGCGTACAGCGGTTCGGGCAGCACGCTGACCTACACCATCTTCTCGGCCCCGCAGACGCCCGGCGGCCTGCCCATCGTCAATCCGGCGTGCGATGTCATTACCAGCTATCTGCGCTCGCAGCCCACACGCACGATCACACCCACCGAGATGCTGCGCCTGCAAAGCTCCAGCATCAAGAACATCGCCATGAACGGCGACATCCGCTTCACCATGGCGGACACCAATCTGCCCAACTACTATGAGAATTTCCAGGGCCTGGATGGGGTGATTCGCTCGGCGACAACAACGGGCAACGCAACCGCAAAGAGGCAGGTGCTTGCCGCCGACTATGGCCTCACATGGCAGGCCACAAAGACGTTTGCGCTCTCCGAGCAGATTGACGTCTCCAATGTCCACCAGCCCGGCGCCACCACTCTCGCGGGTTCCACTTTGAACGCACCCGCCACGGTGGTGGCCGGGAACAATGGCTACGAGACGATCAACAACCCGTGTTCCCCGGGTGTTTCCCCCGGTTTCCCGGTTCTCTGCACGACGGGAGCTGCTTTCAGCGTTACCGGCAATACGATCGGCACAGCGTATGCCTACTTTGGCCAGTCGTTCCTGACCAATAACGTGACGGGGAGCTGGGACGCGTCGCCGCGCGCCACGCTCGCTCTCACCTATCGCGTTAGCCAGCACGTCATCGCTCAGGGCTTTCCTCATAACGTCAAATTGGTCACGGGCTCAAGCGGCACGGTTACGATCAACGAAAACGGCGCGATCTTCAACGCCGCTCTGCGTCCCACCAATCATTGGGACCTGAATGGCACGGTCGAAGCGTTCTACGACGACAACGTATTCACCCCGATGGGCGCGCGGCAGACCAGGCACTACAGAATCCACACGCTCTACCGGCCGAAGCCGTGGGCTACAGTATCGGGCGCCTTCAACGACCTGGAACGGCATAACAACACCAACAACACGGACGCTACGCCAGCGGACGGGCCGCTACAGCATGTCGATCACAGCCGCAGCGTGAGCCTGGGCACCGTGCTGGCGCCGAACGAGCACTATAGCTTCGACTTCAACTACGCTTACACAGATGTGTATATGTCGACCAACATCTGCTATCTGTCCGGCGCCAGCGTTATCTTCCCAGGTGCGGCCTCTACCACAAGCACGGGGGCAAACAATTTGTGCCCGAATACACTGACAGATTGGGGACCGTCCAAAGACTTCATGGATGCGCCGACGCAGAACGCATCCTTCGGCCTCACCTACTCCCCGAACAAGGTGTTCCGCTCCGGTCTGGGCTACCGCATCAGCGCGGTGAGCGGCAACCAGTTCTTCAGCGATGCGCAGCAGGTGAACGGCTCGCTGCAGTCCGCGTATCAGTCACCCTATGTGAATCTTGCATGGACGGTCCATCCCGGACTGATCTGGCGGGCGGACTACAATTTCTACGGATACGGCGAAGGCGGTCCTTCCGGGGCGCCCTTCTGCAGTACCGCAACCAATGCGACGGCAGTCATTGTTCCTTGCAATTCATCCACTCTGACCGGGCCGACAGGACTGACCGAATCGCCCGCCGGGATGAGCGCGCCGCGGAACTTCCATGCCAATAATGTGACATTGTCCATGCACTACGAGTTTTAATCGCGAGGCCATCTGTTGAACGAATGAGATAGAATCGCGGGGAAGTAAACAGGAGATTGCCCATGAAGATTCGCACCGGACTGACCCTTGCCGCCATCCTGGCGGCCACGACCGCGACAACCGCCTTTGCCCAGGGCGCGGGAGCGGACACCTACAAGGGCAAGTGTGCGCCGTGCCATGGCGCAACTGGGACGGGGAATGCCGGAATGAAGGTCCCGCCGTTCAAATCGCCCGATGCCATCAAGGCCACGGATGCAGCTTTGTCTGCCGCCATTAAAAACGGCGCAGGCACGGGAGCCATCAAGATGCCGGCCTACGCCGGCAAGCTGACCGACGCTCAGATCAAGGACGTGGTCGCCACCATCCGCACCCTGCAGAAGTAGTGAATGAGGCTAACCGTGGCCGCGTCAGGTCAGTTCGGCAGGAAGCTGCGAGGAGATTGGCCACAGTCCCTCCGTATCGCTAGAAAGAAGTTGGCGGGATTGCCTGGCGTTGGAGCAACATCCAGCTCCGCAGTTCTGCTGTCTCTTCTCCTTGCCCTCTGCCTGAGTGGCCCGTCTGCTCTGCGCGCGCAGACCGACTGCCTTTCCTGCCATGCGGACAAGACGATGCAGGACGCATCGGGGCACAGCGTCGGGGTGGATGCGGACCTCTTTCATACGAGCATTCACGGCAGCCTGAGCTGCACCGATTGCCACACTTCGATCAAGGATTATCCCCATCCGGAGAAGCCGGTTGCGGTGAAGTGCGTTGCCTGCCACGCCGAACAGGCGGCGGCAATCGCAGGCAGCATTCATGCGTCGGCCAGCGCGCATCCCTGCACCAGTTGTCATGGCGACGCGCACGCCATCTTCCCCAAGGACGATGCGCGGTCCGCGGTATATCCGCTGAACATTCCGCGCACCTGCGGCAACTGTCACTCCGACCCGGTGTTGGCAAAGAAGTACGGCCTGCAGAACGTCTATTCGGTGTACATGGACTCGATTCATGGCTACGCCGTCAGCAAGGAGGGGTTGCTGGTGGCGGCAAACTGCATGAGCTGCCACGGATCGCACAACATCCTGAGCCACAAGGACCCGAAGAGCCCCACGTACAAGACAAACATTCCCAACACCTGCGGAACCTGTCATGGCGGAGTGATGGCGGAGTATTCCGCGGGCGTGCATGGCAAGGCCGTGGCCGGCGGGAACCTGGCTGCGCCGGTCTGCTCGGACTGCCATACGGCGCACTCGATTCTGCAGCCGACGCTGGCGGACTTCCGCATGCAGTCGACGCCGATCTGCGGCTCGTGCCACAAGGGACGGTTCGCCACCTACCAGGACACCTTCCACTCGCAACTGGGGCTGCTGGGCGGCTATGTGCAGACGGCGCGTTGCTGGGACTGTCACGGAGCGCACGAGATCCTGCCGGCGTCCGATCCCGCGTCGCCGATCAACAAGGCGAACCTGATCAAGACCTGCGGCCGCTGCCACGCGGACGCCAATGCCAGCTTCGTTCAGTATCAGCCGCACGCCAATCCGCGCAACCGGAAGCTGAACCCGGCTCTGTACTTCACCCGGTTCTTCATGAACCTGCTGCTGTGGAGCGTGCTTGGGTTCTTCTCGCTGCATACGCTGCTGTGGTTTATCCGGGCGAAGAGGGAACAGGGCAAGAGCGGGCCGACAGGAGAGGCGAAAGATGACTGACGAGACGGGCGCTCGACCCACGCAGCAGCCGGAAAACCAGCCGCAGGCGCAAGGCCAGCCGCAGGCGAGTGGCAATGAGAAGTACTATGTGCGGTTCACGCTGGCGCAGCGGTACCTGCACGCGGTGCTGTTCACGTCGTTTCTGGGGCTGGCGGCGACGGGGCTTCCCATGCGCTTCAGCGACAACCCGGCGGCGCGATTTTTTGCGCGCGAGGTGGGCGGCTTCGGCGCCATTCTCTTCCTGCACAAGTTTTGCGCCGTGGTGCTTACGCTGGCGTTTCTCTATCACCTGAAAGACCTCGCGGGCCGCGTGCTGGTGCATAAGGAGAAGGGAATCTTCTGGGGGCCGACCTCGATGGTGCCCAACTGGAAGGACGTAAAGGACATCGTTGGCCACCTGCGCTGGTTTGTGGGACTGGGGCCCAAGCCGCAGTTCGAGCGCTACGCCTACTGGGAGAAGTTCGACTACTGGGCGGTCTTCTGGGGGATGCTGGTGATCGGCTTTTCCGGGTACGCAATGTGGTTTGCGCCCTTCTTCGCCAAGTTTCTGCCGGGGTGGGCGTTGAACGCCATCCTGGTGGTGCATGGCGAGGAGGCGCTGCTTGCCATTCTGTTCATCTTCTCCATTCACTTCGTCAATACGCATCTGCGCCCCGACAGCTTCCCCATGGACATGGTGATCTTCACCGGCAAGGAGACGGACGAGGAGTTCCGCAAGAAGCGCGCGTTGGAGTATCAACGCCTGGCCTCTGAGGGAAAGCTGGAGGCGAAGGTTGGGGAGAAGCCGGTATATTGGTGGGTGAACTTCGCCAAGGTCATCGGGTTCACCGCCATTCTGATTGGGCTTGTCCTTCTTGTCTTGACATTGATCGGTTACTTCGGCAACGCATAACAATTCACAGAGGTCTGCATGTTCGATTTCGAAAAGCTGAGGAAGAGCCTTCGGCTTGTCCTGTTCTATGGCAACAACTGGACCAGCCTGATCGGCGGCGCAATCACCAGCGCGTCTGCCGTTGTGTTGGTCGGATTCTGGGTTGTCAGCATCTTCGGGCACGGTGGCTCCTCCAATCCCTACCTGGGCATTCTCTTCGATGTGTTTCTGCCCGGACTGTTCATCTTTGGGCTGGTGCTGATTCCGATCGGCATCTGGCTGCGGCGCAGGCAGCTCAAGGCGCTCGGTCAGATCCCTTCCGTCTATCCGCGGATCGACCTCAAGGACCCGGTCTTCCGGCGCGGGATTGAGATTGTTCTTGTGGCCACCTTCATCAACTTCGTAATTGTGGGCACGGCGAGCTATCGCACGGTCTCCTACATGGATTCGGCGAACTTCTGCGGCCAGAGCTGCCATGTGATGGCCCCGCAGTGGGGCGCATACCAGGTCTCTCCGCACTCGCATGTGGCCTGCGTGGATTGCCACATCGGCTCTGGATTTTCGGCGGCGGTCCAGGCCAAGGTGAACGGGACCAAGCAACTGGTGGAGGTGACGCTGGGCAACTATCCGCGTCCCATACTGGCACCGCTCTCGGTGCTGCGGCCGGCGCGGGCAACCTGCGAGGCCTGCCACTCGCCAACGCGCTTCGTGGGCGAGAAGCTGCTGGTCGAGACCATGTACGGCGACGATGAGAAGAACACCGTGACGCGCACCGTTCTGGCGCTGCATCTGGGCGGAGTGGACTCGCTCTCCCACCTCAGCGGCATCCACGGCCACCATCTCGACGACTATGAGTATGTGGCCACTGACACCACCTTCCAGACGATAATCGCGGTCAGCAAGCACAATGCGGACGGATCGACCACGCAATATGTAAGCTCCGACTGGAAGGGGCCGGTCACGGGCGTCACCCGCCGCATGGATTGCATGGACTGCCACAACCAGGCAACCCACACCTTCCAGACCGCCGAGGACGCCATCGACGAGGTGATGGTGGATGGCACACCCAGCGCCAGCCTTCCCTTTGTCCACAAGCAGGGGCTGCAACTGATTCAGGCCGAGTATGCCACGCAGGCGGAGGCTGCCACGAAGATCGCCTCCGGGCTGGACGACTTCTACCGCACGCAGTATCCGGCCGTATGGGCGGGCGAGCGCGCTCAGGTGGACGCCGCCGCACGCACGCTGGTCGCCATATACCAGCGCAACGTCTTCCCCGAGATGAAGGTGACCTGGGGGACCTATCCCAACGGCATGGGGCATAGCGCGCCGGGACACAATCCATCGCCGGGCTGCTTCCGCTGCCACGACGGCAACCATACGTCGAAGGACGGCAAGACGCTGACCAACGACTGCTCGGTCTGCCATAATCTGCTGGCTGTGGACGAGGCCAACCCGAAGCAGTTGGCGGACCTCGGCCTGCAATAGCGGCCTTTGGCTCTTTTGGGGATTTAGAATGGAATGATGAGCGACCCAAAGGTAGTTTCGCGTACGGTGGCCGAATCTCAGGCGGAGCGCAGCGAGATCATCTTTCCCGCCGACTCGAACGCCCTGGGAAACCTCTTTGGCGGACGCCTGATGCAGTGGATCGATCTGGTGGGCGCAGTGGCCGCCGTGCGTCATTGCCGCGCGATTGTGGTCACGGCCAGCATGGACCACTCCGACTTCGTCGCCCCGGTGCATGTGGGCGATCTTCTGATCCTGAAGGCCAGCGTCAACCGCGCCTTTCACACCAGCATGGAGGTCGGTGTCCGCGCCATGGTGGAGGACGCGCTGGGGCAGACGCTGCGCCACGTCTCCACGGCCTACGTCACCTACGTCGCGGTGGACCGCGAGGGGCGTCCCATCCCCGTGCCCTGCGTGATCGCGGAGACCGAGCACCAGAAGCGCCGCTTTGCCGATGCGGGCCGTCGGCGCGAGATGCGCGGCGAAGAGACGCAGCGGGCCAGGGAGGTTCGCGCTGCGCTGGGGGCTGGGTGGCATGTTTGAGGGTTGCTGGTTGTTAGTTGCCGGTTGTTGGTAAAGACAACGGCAACGGCGAATGCAGGGTTACTACTACATCGACATGCTCACGGTCAGGATGACGACGTAAAGCAGACAAGCGCAGGACGCGCAAGGGAGAATTCTATGGGACATATGGGAGCAGGAGCGGCGCAGGGCCCGCAGCCATTGCCGGGCGTGACGTATGTGGTGGCCGTGGGCAGCGGCAAGGGCGGCGTGGGCAAGACGACCGTCGCGGTGAACCTGGCGGTGGCGCTGGGCAAGCTGGGCTATCGCGTGGGGCTGCTGGACGCCGACATCTACGGCCCCAATGTGCCGACCATGATGGGGCTGTCGCGAGCGCCCAACATGGTGGCCGAAGACCGCATCGGGCCGCTCACGGCGCATGGCGTCAAGTTCATCTCCATCGGTCTGCTGGCGCCGGGCGACAAACCCATGGTGATGCGCGGGCCCATGCTGCACCAGATCATCCGCCAATTTTTACAGCAGGTTGAGTGGGGCGAGTTGGACTTCCTGATCGTAGACCTGCCGCCGGGCACGGGCGATGTCGTCATCTCGTTGGTGCAGACCGTACCGCTGACCGGCGCGGTGGTGGTCTCCACGCCCAGCGACGTGAGTTTGCAGGACGCGCGCAAGGCCATCGAGATGTTCGCGCAGGTGAAGGTCGAGGTGATCGGCCTGGTGGAGAACATGGGAAGCTTCACCTGCCCGCACTGCCATCAGGAGGTCGATATTTTTTCCAGCGGCGGCACGGAGCGCACGGCTGGACAGTTTGGGCTGGAGTTTCTGGGCTCGCTCGATCTCGATCCGGCGATCCGCGAGGGCGGCGACCGCGGGCTGCCGGTGACGCTGGCCGGGCCGGAGAGCGCGGGGGCCAAGCCGTTTTACGATGTGGCGCGCAAGGTGGCGGAGCGCGCGAAGGAGATCGCCGCGGCGAGTGAGCAGATTCTGGAGATCAGTTAGAGGCAGGTTCGAGGTGCGTGACGCGACGCAGGCCGCGGACGGAGTTGCAGAGGAAGAGTTCGTCGGCGGCGCGGAGGTCGGCGAGCGTCAGGATGCGTTCTTCGGCGCGCGGGACGGCCTCCAGCAGGTGACGGCGGAAGACGCCAGGCAGTACGCCGCAGGCCAGCGGCGGCGTGTAGAGGCGCCCCTCGATGCGGACAAAGATATTGCTGATGGCCCCCTCCGTGACTTCGTCGCGCTGGTTGCGGAAGAGAACCTCGTCGAAGCCTGACTGCTGCGCGGCGGCGAAGAGGCGGTCGTAGAGCGGGCGGTGGGTGGTCTTGTGGCGTAGGAAGACATCGGTCGATGTTGTGCGTTCGTGGGCGATGGTGACTCGGCATTCGGTTGGGCTGGGTGCGAGCGGCGAACTGGTCAGCGCGATCTGCCCGCGCGGACCGAGGGTGAGGCGGACGCGATGGCGGCTGAGCGGAGCGAAGGTTGCGGCCAGCGCGTGCAGGCGCGCTTCGATCTCAGCGGAGTCGAAGGGGCGGTCGAAGTACTCGCAGGAGAGGCGCAGGCGGTCGAGGTGCAGGGGCAGAAGTGTGTAGCCGTCGCTCCAGAGCAGTGTCTCGATCAGATCGAACGGCGGCTGTGCGCGGGTGAGGAATGCGGCCTTCAGGAGGCACTCGGCGTACTCGGCCGCAGGGTCCGAGTCGTAGACGATGCCGCCGCCCACGCCCATGGTGGCTGAGTTTTTATCGACGACTAACGTGCGGATGGCGACGTTGAAGCAGGCGTCTCCCGTGGGCGCGATGAAGCCGATGGCCCCGGTGTAGATGCCGCGCGGCGAATCCTCCAGATTGCGAATGATGCGCATGGTGCTGATCTTGGGCGCGCCGGTGATGGAGCCGCTGGGAAAGAGGCTGCGGAAGAGTTCGTGCCAGCCAATCCCGCTGCGCAGCGTGCCGCGGACCGTCGATGTCATCTGCAGCAGCGTGGGGTAACGCTCGACCGAGAAGAGGCCGTCGACGCGGATGCTGCCGGTGGAGCAGATGCGGCCGAGGTCGTTGCGCAGCAGGTCGACGATCATGATGTGCTCGCTGCGGTTCTTCTCGTCGTGGTGGAGGGCGAGCGCGGCGAGGGCGTCTTCGGCGGCGTCGAGGCCGCGCGGCCAGGTGCCCTTCATGGGGCGCGTCACGATCTTGCGGTCGCGCACGCGGAAGAAAAGCTCCGGCGAGAGCGAGAGGATGGAGCGGCCCGCAAGATTTACCAGCGCCCCGTAGGCCACGGGTTGCTGGCGGCGGAGAGCGAGGTATAGCTCGGCGGGCGAGACGTCGGTGCGCAGGCGG
>Ga0302266_10001187_pt1 | contig 24382 bp, 21 predicted proteins | sample III_Bog_E1_2_FD_194559 | JGI IMG/M metagenome (GOLD analysis project Ga0302266, IMG submission 194559) | Peat permafrost microbial communities from Stordalen Mire near Abisko, Sweden - III_Bog_E1_2 | ecosystem: Environmental > Terrestrial > Soil > Wetlands > Peat | place: Sweden: Abisko... | reverse complement strand
TGGCCCCAGTCCTTGCTGTCCCACCCCTTGATCTTTCCACTCTTCGGCGCAATCACTTCGGTCTCCGCGCCTGCATCGTCCAGAGCCTTGCGCGGTTCAATTAGTTCTGCCTGCTCGAATCCGTCTGTTGCCAGAATTGCGATCTTCTTGCCCTTAAGATTGAAAGCCATATCGATCCCTCCTTGGGTCATTTCGTACCCATGCTAGGACGCACATGCCGCACCGCGCGGTTGCCAAGCCTGTGTGGCTCTCATCAACGCTGATCCATGAGAGAACCTCATTCAATTGACCGCACGCAAAAGATCCTCTACCCCGGACGAAGTTGCATCGCCAGGATAGAGGATCGATTGCGTTGCTTATGGAAGGTTGGGTTGGGGGAGGGGAGATTAGTGCTTGACCACAATGTTCAGGTCAATGGTGTCGGAGATGGCTTGGTTGTCGAGCGTGGCAGGAGCAAAGCGGAACTTGCTGACGGCAGCAACCACGCGGGCGTCCAGATCGGCGTTCACGGGCTTGATCACCTGGATGTCGCGGGCATTGCCCTGTTCATCAATGTTGACCTTCAGCCCAACTTCGGCATCGGGCGGAAGCATCGCATCGAAAGCATCGGCGGGAATATCGACGTTGGTGGACTTGAGCAGCCGGGGAGCGATGATACCGGTACTCACGCGGCGAACCTGGGTTGAGGGAGCAGCGTCGGTCGCGGGCTGGCTTGCGACTGCCGATGCGGTAAAGAGCACGGGGGAGAGCAGTAAGCTGGCTATGAGAATACGGCGCATATAAATCCTCCAATGGTCATGTGTGACCATCACCACTTTAACCTGAATCAAATACGATTGTCAAACATATTTTTACAGATTTATATTTTTCAATTAGTTACAGCTAGCCTTCAATTAATATTTCAACAATGGTCGTCATGCACCGCGCGTGATAGACATGCACTAACCAACACGGAAATGGGGAGCGTTGCGCGCGCCGCATGACCTCCGGCCGCACCCAGACGCGACGATTCGGCGGCGCTATCAGCACCGCGCAGCGCGAGCAAAGCGGAAATCCCCGCCCTCGTCAGTTCGTTTCAGGCGGGGATTCTCTCAGCGAATCGAGCCGGTCGATCTGGCGCTGATAGGCCTTCGAATTCTTGAGGTTCATCCAAATGGCCAGCGGAACAACGAGCACCGTGACGCCGGTAATTGACCAGCCAACCAGGCTATCCGGCCATGGGTAGAGAACGATTCCACCAATGCCGAATACAAGCAGACCCGGCGTCAGCGCGGCAAGCCGAGACCAGAACCATGCGCCGCGATGGAATTCACGTTGGCGCTCCAACTCCGATCGAAAGAAGTCAAGCGAGTTTACGTTTCCTGACGCTTCCGCGCGGATACGCGAAGCGGTGCGCGAGCGCTGGTCGAGCCAGATCTGACCCGACAAGTAAGCCATCCCCAGAATCACCAGCGCCGATGCGAATCGTATGAATGGTTGCGGCAACCAGACAAGTGCCCAGGCAAACCAGAAAATCTCGAATACGCAAACCAGCCACGCCGTTCCATCGCGAATCAGCAGCGCGCGGCGGAGCTTCTTCCTCAGGCAATGCAGTTTTTCCGGAGACAATTCAAAGGAACTCTGCGGTTGCGTCTGCCAAACATCCTGAAGATTCGTAGGAGAGTTATCGCCGTTCATGGTCACCTCCGTTGTGAAATTGGTCGGCAAGAATATTCTTGATGCGATGAATCTTGGTCGCAACATAACCGGGCGAGATGCCCGTCACTTCGCCAATCGCTGCGGCGTCAACCCCTTCCAGATAGAGAAGAATGACCTGCCGGTCCAGTGGATTCAGCCGCTGAATCAGGGCATAAAGACGATCCAGTATTTGTGCCTGCTCCACTGAACGCGCATCGGGATTCTCTGAGGCCAGACCGCCCTCCTGTTCGATCTCTTCAATGCTGACCAGGGGAATCGAGCGCCGGCGGCGGCTGCGTAGAACATGAGACGTTGCTGCATTGTGCGCAACGCGATACACCCATGTGCGAAGCGAACAGCGCGCATCGAATGTTCTGAAGCTGCGCCAGAGAGCCAGATGCATCTCCTGCAGCAGGTCCTTGCGCGCATCCGGATCGGCTTCCCAGGCGCGCGCAAGTCGAACCAGCGCCGCGCCGTAGCTCGCCACGGCATCCCTGTAAAGATCGTCCTGGACGTTATCAGTGGTGGGCATCGGTGCTCAGGTGGCTACACAAGATATAGTCACCCGGCGCCAACGTTCCTTACACGCCAACCGGGAAAAATTCAGATTGCGAAAAACTGGAGCAGTACAGGTGCAAGCTATCAGGTTCTTCGTGTTATTTATAGTCAGTGAGTTTCGGTCCACTCCAAACCGCAACGAGGGTGCCCCCGGGACCCTCGCTCTTGCGTACCGGGGATGTGAGGCGGGTGGCCCCGATCCCTCGTTCTCTTTCCAAACCACAACGAGGGTGCCCCCGGTCCCTCGCACTTGGGGACCGGGGATTGAAACTCGTTGCGCATTCCGGTCGGACCCCCCGCCGACCTGACATGACTCACTTTGATGTCAGCCTTGCGCGCAGGGAGATTCGTGGCAGGTTTTTACCCTGGGGCGGTGTTACGGACACATCCACTCACTCCCGTCGGCCGGTTCGGGCCTCGCTGCGAGCGGGTTAGCGGACTCATCATCCACCAACAGTCCCTCTGCTGTGAGCATGGAATCGGGCTGAATGCTTGCAATGGTGGCGAGCGTCGGGATCGCTTCGCGATTCGGCTCTGAGGACTGCGGCGGCGGTGTCCCATGCGAAGGACGTGGGACGGACGCGGGGCCACTCATTGAACTCGACGCGTCCACCGAAGCCCAGGAGTCGGGTGCAGCGCTCGGAGCTGAAGTCGCAAGAAGCACAGGAGGGTTGGCCAGTGAAGGAGGGTAAATGGGCGCTACCGGAGCTGCTGCCTCCGGGCTGGCTGCGGCCACCTGCAAAACTTCGCGCTTCACCGGCCGCCTGTCCGATCTCTTGGCTTTAGCAAAGATCACGAACACGCCCGACAGATTTTCGACCGTGAGCACTCCACACCGGTTTGGCGAATTCAGCCCGGCGAATCGGATGCGCTCCATGCTGAAGCGGCTCTGAGAGACATCCCCAATGCACATACGGTGCCGGGCCACCACAACCTGCAGATACGGAAAATTGACCAATGAATCCGGGACACGTGCGAATCCCGCACCGTTGGTAACGGCCTCCTCCTGCCAGAGACCCTGGTGCAGGTCGCGCTCATCGTAGCCGGTAATCAGGGTCAGGTGAACGCGCGCCAGTGGCACGCCGCCTCGCCCGTCCAGCACACGTACTGTGATCGGCTCATGGTGTACCACCGGCTCGCTGGCGCAGGCCCACCCGCCACCCAGGGTGGCCAACAGCCATGCACCCGCAATCTGCCTGATAAATCCGTTCATATCGGTGTCTGAGTGCCTTATCGGCACCCGGTCGAATGTCAGCAGATCACCAACAAGAACCCAATACCCACCCGAATGGGTGAACGCCTGTCAAAGGCCCGCGTGGCCGCAATCCGGCAGGGAGCTTTGCAGAGAATTACCCACCCCCGGCGCACAACAGGAACAGTGAACCCATGAGAAAGGCCCTCTCATCCGTCGACAACAACACCAGCCGCCGTGTGCGGATCTTTGCGCCCGAATGCGGGACGTCGGTGTCAGCCCTATTGCCGGCACCCTCCCTCAACCGGCCCGGAAGGGCATGCAGACAACCCCGCCTCTCATCGGCAAAAATCAACCTTAACTCGTTATGCAACAACGACTTTACGTCAAACCTTGCGCAACTTCCTTTGCAGTATGGTTTGCATTCATCAGTTTCCTAACCTTCCACGGTTCACATTCATCAGGTTTCCGAACTTTCTAAGGTCTAACTTAGTTAGTTTCTCAACCTAACAAGGTTAGGTTTATGGGCTTCCGCGCACCGTGAGCATGGTGCAAATGGGGCACTTAGCACCAAATAAGTCGAAAAAAACTCCCCGTTTCCGGACTGCAAATCTGTGGACCCCATAAAAGAAAACAGCCCGCTCCTAATTACAAGGAGCGGGCCATTTGGTTTGAAACCTCAGCGGAATTACGCCTTGGCAGTAGTCAGCGCACCCAGATCGGCGGCAAGCTTTTCCGTCGAGAAGGCTTCGATAATATCGCCTTCCTTCAAGTCGCTGAAGCCGGCCAATCCAATGCCGCACTCCATGCCGTTGCTCACTTCGCGCGCATCGTCCTTGAAGCGCTTGAGCGAGTTGATCTTGCCCTTGAAGACCTGCTCCTCACCACGCATCACCTTCACCTCGGCATCGCGGCGAATGACGCCGTCCTGCACACGGCATCCGGCAATGGTGCCCACCTTCGGAATCTTGAACACGTTGATGACTTCCGCCTTGCCAACGTAGTTCTCCTTGAAGGTCGGGTCGAGAAGGCCCAACATAGCCAAGCGAATTTCGTCCTGCAACTCGTAAATGATGGAGTGCAGGCGAATCTCGATGCCCTCCTGTTGCGCCAACTCGGCTGCCTTGCGCTCGGGGCGAACATTGAAGCCGATGATGATGGTGTTCGAAGCCGTTGCAAGAAGAACATCGCTCTCCGTGATGGAACCGACGCCGGAGTGGATGACCTTGATGCGCACCTTCTCCGTTGACATGCGGACGAGCGAGTCGGCCAGCACTTCAACCGATCCGGTCACATCGCCCTTGATGATGAGGGGCAGATCCTTGACGCCTGCAGTGCGAATTTGTTCCGCCAGACCTTCGAGGGAGACGCGCGAACTCTTCGCCAACTGCGATTCGCGTTCCTTCATCTTGCGGTATTGTGCAATGCCCTTCGCCTTGTCGCGATCTGCAACCACGAGGAACGTATCGCCCGAGTCCGGCATGGATTCGAGGCCGAGCACTTCGACCGGGGTCGAAGGCCCTGCTTCTTCCAGTGCACGTCCGCGATCGTCGAACATGGCGCGAACCTTGCCGAACGTATTGCCCACGATGTAGCTGTCATTCAGGCGAAGAGTTCCATCCTGAACGAGTACGGTTGCGACAGCGCCGCGCCCGCGGTCGAGCTTGGCTTCAATAACCGAGCCGACTGCCTTGCGTCCCGGTGTTGCCTTGGGTGCGCGGATGTCAGAGACGAGGCAGATCATTTCAAGCAGGAGGTCGAGGTTCTTGCCCTTCTTCGCCGAAACTTCAACAAAGACGGTCCCATCTTGCCCAGCGCCTGCCCACTCTTCGGGAATCAGGCCCCGATCGGCAAGCTGCTTCTTCACGCGATCGGGATTCGCCTCCGGCTTGTCGATCTTGTTGACGGCCACAATGATGGGCACGTTGGCGGCCTTGGCGTGATCGATTGCCTCAAGCGTCTGTGGCATCACGCCGTCGTCTGCGGCAACCACGATGACGACAATATCCGTCACCTTGGCGCCACGGGCGCGCATACGAGTAAAGGCTTCATGGCCCGGGGTATCGAGGAAGACGATCTCGCGACCGAAAGCCGGCGATCCTTCCTTGGCAAAACGGACCTTGTAAGCGCCGATGTGCTGCGTGATTCCACCAGCCTCGCCTGCTGCGACATCCGTCTTGCGAATCGCGTCGAGCAGCGAAGTCTTGCCGTGATCCACGTGGCCCATGACGGTGACCACCGGGGAACGCGGAACTTCGAGCTCGCCGGTATTTTCGGCCTCGAGCACTTCCTCAATTGCCTGGTTGGCAATTTCCTCTTCGTAGCTGATGACGGTTGCGGCCGCGCCGAACTTGGCCGACACGTCCTTGATCATCTCAGCATCGAGAGACTGGTTGACGGTGACGAAGATGCCGCTCATCAGAAGGGTGGCAATCAGATCCTTGGCGCGAACATCGAGCTTCTCCGCCAGGTCCTTTACACTGATGCCTTCCGTGACCGTGATTTCGCGGGTGATGGGCAGCGGTTCCCCGCCATATTGCACCCCGCCATAACGTGGCGGTGGCACAAACCCCTTCATTGGACCTTCTTTGGTCTTCGGATACTGTGGACGTCCACCACGCCCTCTGCTAGGAGCAGCGCGCTGAGGACGTGGCGCTTCGCCGGTCGGGGGTGCGCTTCCGCCGGGTCCACCTGGACGCGGTCCACCAAAGCCTCCGGGGCGCGGTGGTCCAAATCCAGGCCGTGCGCCAAATCCTGGTCGTGCTCCAGGACCACCGGGACCGCCAGGGCCCCCGGGGCCGGCGTAACCACCGGGTGTGGTGCGCGTTGGATGTTTGGGACGCGGGCCGCCCGGGAATTGGCCGGCCGGCGGTGGTGCTCCCGGCGTGCGCGGGGTATAGCTTCCGGGGCCTGATGAGGGTCGGCGATCAAAGATCGGCTTGCCGCGTTGAATGCCGGCAGCTCCCGCGGCCTGATTGCCGGTACCTGGCATCGGAACCGGCGTGGTCACGATGGGTGCCTTGTATACCGGGCGTGGTCCAGTTTGCGGCATAACCACACGCCGGGCGGGCAGGGCCGCGGTAGGCGAGGGGCTATGCGTATGGCCTTGCGTGCGAGGAGCCGGCGCTGGAAGCAAATCGGCCGGAGCCGCGGTTTCAGGTTCAAGAATAAGGGTTGGCGTACTTTTCTCCGTTGAGGCGGTGGGCGGCTCAATCGGAGATTGAACGGCGGGTGGAGCGGACGCGGTTGCAACAACCGAAGGCGCAGCAGGTGCTGCTGCGACTGGCGTAAGCGCGGCAGAAACCGGAACCGGCTGATCAACCGCAGCAGCAACGGGTGCTTGTGGCGCAGCCGCAACTGGAGGAGCGCTTTGCGGCCTTACGGCAACGGCTGGCTGCTCTGCCGGACGAACTTGCTCGTCGCGTGCTGGCGTAGCCACGGGAGGCTTGACCACCACGGTTTGGGGTGGCGCAACGACCACTACAGGCCGAGCCACGGAAACGGCCCCCGCGGGAGCCTTGGCTACTATCGGACCGGATGGCGGGCGAGAAGCAATAGCCGGCGGAGCTGGAGGTGCCACGACAATGGGAGGAGCGGAGCGCGGTTGGGGAACAATTTTTCGGGGTTCCGGCCGGGTTGGCTGCTGCGGCGGCGGAGCAACGGCGACGGGCGGTGCGGGCCGAACCGGCGCCGGCGGAGGAGTTGGCGGACGCACGGGGGCATGAGACTGCCGCGCTTCCTGTTCCTCTTTTTGCTTATTGGCCAGAATGGCCTTCATCACGTCTCCCGGCTTGGAAACGTGAGAGAGATCTATTTTTGGAGTGATTGCCTGGGGACCGCGGGAGGCCGAAGAGCTCGCATGACTGCGCGATCCGCGGTCCAGATGCACGCGAACCTTCTCCGCCTCGTAGTCCTCCAGGGAACTAGAGTGAGTTTTTCCGTTGGCCAGGCCGAGTTCCGCCAGTATGTCAAGAATCTGCCGGCTCTTGATTTCCATCTCGCGTGCGAGATCGTTGATACGAACCTTACTCATCCGCCTCTTTTCAAAATGTGCTACCCAAAGCCCTTAGTTGCTCATAGCTACCTCATGGCATTGGCTGCTTTTCAAAATTCCATGATTGCCCGATTGGCCTTGAAGAGTGGGGCGCATTTTAAGCGCAATCCTCTTTGGCCGCCTGCTCTTTCACTGCTTCGAATGTCTTCTGTTCCCGAGCCTCATTCGGCATCTGGAACGCTTTCAATTGCGTCTTCAATCGCGGGGATCGACTCAGATTCCGTCTCCCCAGCTTCAACACTTTCCGCTTCCTTCAGGACATCAGCTGCGTTTTCGGCTTCCGCTTCCGCATCGCCTTCGACCGCAGGGGCATTCTCCACCTCAGCCTCGCCGGACTCATCAACGGCCGTTTCCACTGAAGCAGCTTCGCCATTCTCGGCAACCTCGGCTTCAATGTGTTCGGCGTCAAGGACGCCACTCTCAGCGGCTTCCGGCACGTGGCCCTCTTCGCCTTCTTCAAAGTGGCCGAAGTAGTGGCGCACGGCAACGCTGATCTTCTCCAGCGTCTTCTCGCCGATGCCCGGAATCTCTTCCAATTGCTCCGGCGTCATATCCGCCAGCGATTCCACCGTGGTAATTCCGGCTGCCACCAGCTTCTGAATAATGCCCTCACCCAGTTCCGCAACTTGTTCGATTGGCGTAGAAGGTCCGCCGGAGAGAGCCTGCATCTGCTGCTCCACTTCCTGACGCTTCTCTTCCTCGCTCTTGATGTCGATCTTCCAGCCCAGCAGCTTAGCCGCGAGGCGGACATTCTGCCCCTTCTTGCCAATCGCCAGAGATAATTGCGTGTCGTCCACAATCACTTCAAGCTGCTTGTCGGTCAGGTCGGAAATGGATACCCGGCTCACCTTGGCCGGCTGCAGCGCCTTTTCGGCGAAGGTGGTGATCTCGTCGGAGAACTCGATAATGTCGATCTTTTCTCCGCGCAACTCACGGATGATGGACTGCACGCGCATGCCCTTCATACCAACGCAAGCGCCGACCGGATCCACATCCTTGTCGCGGCTTTGCACGGCAATCTTGGTGCGCTCGCCGGCCTCGCGCGCAATGGCGCGAATCACAACAGTGTTGTCGTAAATCTCCGGTACTTCCGACTGAAAAAGGTTCGAAACCAGCTCTGGCGCGGCCCTGGAGACGATGACCTGCGGCCCCTTGGCCGCGCGATCGACCTTAAGCAGAACCACACGGACGCGTTCGCCGATGGAGAACTGCTCCAGTCGCGACTGCTCGCGACGGGGGCATCGGGCTTCCGCCTTGCCGAGGTCGTAAATAACGTCCTGGCCTTCGATCCGCTTGACGGTGGCGTTCAGCACTTCCTTCTCGCGGTGAGCGTATTCCTGGAAAATGGTGTCACGCTCGGCTTCGCGCACCTTCTGGAAAATGACCTGCTTGGCCAGTTGCGCGGCGATGCGGCCCAGTGGGCTGGTGTCGCGATACATGCGGATTTCACTGCCGACTTCCACGCCAGGGGCGAGTGCGTTGGCCTCTTCCAGCGTGATCTGATTCAGCGGGTCCTCGACCTCGGCGGTATCTGCCACCACGGTCTTGAAGATGTAGGCGGTAATCTCACCGGTCTCTTTGTTAAGTTCCCCGCGCATGTTTTCCTGGGTCTTATAGAACTTGCGCGTGGCGAGTGCGATGGCTTCTTCCACGGCGCCAACAACGACGCCGGGTTCGATGCCCTTTTCGCGGCTCAGGAGCTCGATACTTTGATACAAAACGCTGCTGCCCATACTCTGCTTGCTCTCTTCACATTAAGAAGTTGTTGCCGCAGGGCGCTTCTAGCCATCCCCTGCCGCCTGTCTGTCAGAGAACCTATTCCCGATTCCCCGGGCCCTGCTTGTCAGATCTCCGGAACGATCTGCGCCTTTTCAACGTTACTCAAGTCGATTTCGACCGTACTTACCCCGGCCTTTCGGCTTTTGCTGTTCTGCTTCACTGCGTTCAAATCCAGAGTGATGAGTGCCTGTCCCACAGCAATCAGTCGCCCCTGCCAGTGGCGGTTATTGCGAATCGGTTCAAAGGTCTGCACCTTGATCAAGCTGCCCGTAAACCTTTGAAACTCCTCTAGCTTGCTCAGCTTGCGGTCCAGGCCTGGAGAACTTGCTTCCAGCGTGTATTCCGCGCCGGGGATCAATTCTTCCACGTCCAGCAACACACCAAAATCGCGGCTGAATTCGGCGCAGTCTTCATGTGTGATGCCAGATAGTTGCTCGACGCTCAGTGTCCCCTCGCGCAATCTCTCTGGAAGTTCTTCGATTCCGTTTTCTTCGCCACCGGCTTCAATTGCCGCTTTCAGCTTTGCGCGTCCCTCGGCATTTTTCTCCAAGGTGACGCGTAATACTCGATCCTTTGCGGGGCCGGTGAACTCCACGTCCACCACGTCGAGCCCATGCGAAGCGGCCACTCTCGCCGCTGCCAACCGAATTTCGTTCAGCTTGACTGCCATTTTCCGTGTGCCGCTTCATTGTCCGAACGGCTTGAAATCCGCCGTCGGGGACGCCGCCTGTTCAGCGGTCTTGCTGCCGGAGTGATTGCCCCGGGTTGTGCCTTTGGATGGGGCGAGCTTGCCCCAAATAAAAAGTGGGCTGTAAGCCCACTCATCTCTCCGCCAGCCGGCCTACCCACGACAATCATGGCGGACAAATTCGTCTGCATCGTTATCATACGGCGATTTGGCGGGAAATTCAAGCGCCTGCGGTGCGGCGGACGCCAGCTCACCAGACCCGCCGCACCCCGAACTGATCCATCAGAGAATCGGGGCTGACAACTGGAATATCCAGCCCCAACGCTTGCGCGGCAATCATGCGGTCGAACGGGTCACGATGCTCCGCAACCATCCGGCCTGCACGCAAGGCGGACTCCGCATCGATGTCGAGCAAGGTATATCCGGCGTCTTCCATCACGTCTAGATAATTCCGCTCCAGCGCCTCCGCGCCCGGAAGCTTACCGGCGCGGACCTTGGTCGCAATCTCCCACGCGGATGCTGCCGACACCAGAACTACATTTCCCTCGTCCGCAATCGCATCCCGTGCCGCGAGGCTCAATTCGGACGGCGAGAGAGTAGCCCAGATGAGAGTGCAGGTGTCCAGCAGAACCTTCACTCACCGCCGCCATTCCACAAACCTAACTCTTCTTCAGGCAGTGGCTCAAAGAACTTCTTGGATAGGACAAACCCCGGCGTCTCGACCGCGCCAAGCCGCTTTTTTGCAACAGGATGAATCGCCTCCAGCCGGGCCACTGCAGTCTTGTTCCGGCCGGAAGTAATTACAATCGACTCGCCCTTCTGAGCCTGTTTTATCAGCGTCGAAAGGTTGGTTTTCGCCTCGAATATGCTTGCAGTAATCACATGGCTCTCCGTCCTGCTAACCTATCTTAGCTAAGTTTAGCTCGGATTTCAACTTTTCCCAGTCGCCGGAAAACCGGCTATGCTCATCCCATGTCCGCAACGCATCCTCACTCCTCCATCCCCACCGCTTCAGCCGCCGATACCCGCGCCGCCCTGCTGAAGCACGCCGCGCGAGACGCCATGGACTACCTTGAAGGCGTTCGCTCTCGTCCAATTGCGCCTACGGCAAAAGCTGTAGCCGCCCTCAGCGCTCTGCGCGGTCCACTTCCGCCTGGCCCAACCAGCGCCGAAGCGGTGCTGCACCTGCTTCATGAATATGGCTCGCCGGCGACCATGGCGAAGACATCCGGCCGCTTTTTTGGTTTCGTGACTGGCGACTGCCTGCCGGCAGCGCTGGCTGCCTCCTGGCTGGTGAGTGCGTGGGACCAGAACGCCGCGCACTCTGTGCAGTCTCCCGTAGCAGCGCAGTTGGAAGAGACAGCCCTCGACTGGGTGCGGCAGCTATTTAATTTGCCGGAAGGAACAGGCGGGGCGGTGGTAACGGGAGCCACCATGGCCAACTTCTCCGGGCTGGCGGCGGCACGCCACGCTTTGCTTGCCCGCGCCGGGTGGGACGTGGAAGCAGACGGCCTCTTCGGCGCGCCGCACATCACAGTCGTGGTCGGCGAAGAAGTGCACCAGTCCGTCATCAAGGCTTTGGGCTTGCTGGGGATGGGCCGGAAGCGTGTTGTCCGCGTTCCAGTTGACGGCCAGGGCCGCATGCGCGCCGACGCGCTGCCCCATCTCGATTCTCAGACTATCCTTTGCATTCAGGCTGGTAACGTGAATACCGGCGCTTTCGATCCGGCAGCAGCGATCTGTCCCGCCGCCCGCGCGGCAGGCGCATGGATTCATGTGGACGGCGCATTCGGCTTGTGGGCCGGCGCGTCTCCTGAATGTCGCAAGATGACAAAGGGGTTTGAGCAAGCCGACTCTTGGGCAACGGACGGACACAAGTGGCCCAATATCGGCTACGACTGTGGCATTGCGTTGGTTCGCGATCCGAAACTGCTGCGGGCCGCCATGTCCATCCAGGCGGCCTATCTCGTGCACAGTGAGGACCGCGACCCCTCCAACTATGGGCCGGAGCTTAGTCGCCGCGCGCGTGGCGTCGAATTGTGGGCGGGCCTAAGGTCATTGGGACAATCCGGAATTGCGGCGATTGTCGAGCGAACCTCGAGCTATGCGCGCCGTTTTGCGGCGGGGCTGAAGGCAGCAGGATACGACGTTCTGAACGACGTGGTTCTCAACCAGGTGCTGGTGTCATTTGGTTCCGCGGAGAAGACGCTGGGAGTCATCGCGCGCCTGCAGGCTGAGGGAACGTGCTGGTGCGGCTCAACCGTTTGGCAGGGCCAAACCGCGATGCGCATCAGCGTGTCGAGCTGGGAGACGACCAAGGAAGATGTGGAATTGAGTCTTGCTGCGATGCTGAAAGCCGCCAAAGCATAGTGGATGACTCCCACCAGAAGACTTTTCTATTGTTTTCTCTTGTTTGAGAGCAAAAAGAAGAGCACGATTGTGTGACAAATCAATGCGCATTTTTAAGCAAAGAGTCCTGATTATTGTGGTGTCAACGGCGATTGCGGCCGGGTGCGGGACGCTTGCTGGCTATCTTCTTGGGCTGGCGCTCACTCTACGCCATGCCGAGACCAGGCTCCAACCCTATGCGGACCGCATTTTTAAAGAAGCTGAGACTACCGCAACCGAGGCGCGCGACGAACTAGCCAAAATAAATTCATCTCCTTATCCCGCATGCTCCGATCAGGAAATCGTATGGCTTCACAAGCTGGTTTTTCAATCGGAACACCTGAAGGATGCCGGGCGCATTCTCGACGGCAAAATAGCTTGCTCTGCCACGCTGGACCGCCTGGTAGAGCCTGGAGCCCTCATAGCTCCAGAGTTTTCGCTTCCGGATGGGACCAGGCTCTACCGGGACCTCCCCGCATTTCGTATCGAGAGCCAGACGGTGATCACAATTCAGCGCGGCTCCGCGTACGCGGTTTACAGCCCTTTCAACCTGAAGGATCTGGGTTCCGGTGCCATGCACTTTACGGTCACCGACGTTGACGCGACCAGTCGGCACGCCGGGCGACTTGTCGGTGAGACAACGCAGGCGCCCGTATCGATTCTCACCAAGGATGGTGAAACGCGGCAAGGCGACACGATGTACTTTACCCGGTGTTCTGCGCGCTACACCAGCTGCATTTCCACATATATCTCCATCCCTGAAGCGTTGCGGGCAAACCGCGGCGAGTTCGGTGCATACATTGTCTTGGGCGGGCTCAGCGGCGCGCTCTTCGGTCTTGTCTGTTCGCTTTTGTATCGCCGAACCAAGAACATTGAGCATCAGCTTCGCCGCGCCATTCGCAACGACGGCCTGAGGGTGGTCTATCAGCCAATTGTCGATTTGCGCGAAAGACGCATCGTAGGGGCCGAGGCGCTGGTGCGATGGAATGACGAGGACGGAATCGCGGTCCATCCCGAATTCTTTGTCAAAATTGCCGAGGAGCGGGGATTTGTTGGATCCCTGACGGAACTGGTTGTGCGCCACGCACTGCACAGCTTTGCCGCGGCCTTTCAGACCCAACCTGATTTTCGTCTCAGCATCAACATTGCCGCGGCCGATCTCAGCGACCCCGGCTTTCTCTCTATGCTCGACCGCCATCTTGAAAGAGAATCGGTTTCTCCGGCAAACTTGGCGCTTGAGATCACAGAAACCTCCACAGCCCGCCAGGAGTTGGCCATCGAAACCATCCGCTCCCTGCGCAGCCGGGGATACAGCGTTCACATCGACGACTTTGGGACCGGCTATTCAAGTCTTGCGTATTTGCAGGACCTTTCAGTGGACGCGATCAAGATTGACAGAGCCTTTACCCGGGCAATTGGCACCGAGGCAGTGACCGTTGCCATTCTTCCTCAGATTCTGTCTCTCGCCGCCGCACTCAAATTGCAGGTGATTGTGGAGGGGATTGAAACCGAGCAGCAGGCAGCTTACTTTTCAACCTCTGGTCGGGACGTTCTTGCTCAGGGTTGGCTGTTCGGCAGGCCGGTTTCCGCTGAAGTGTTCCACGAAATGTTGACCGAGAAGGTGCCGGAAGAGGCTGCCTTTTGAGCGGCAGCATTTCTTGGCTGGAAAAAACCTCCAATCGCATCGAGGATATTTGTGGACAGCTCTGATGAAATAGAATCCGGCCAATTGGAAGCCCTGTCGCAGGTCTTTCGCGAGCAGCTTCTGGCTTGTCTTGAGGAATGCGCTCAGGGACGCGAGGGCCTGTTTGCCAGTCGCGAACACCTGGGTTATGTGGAGCCGCACCCGTGGCCGGAGGCCGCACAATTGCGGGAACTGGCGATGGCTCTACAAGCCCTCTACTCCCAGCAGGACCAGCCGAGTCCGTTGTCCGACGAATTTCTGGATCTTTGTTCGATCCATGGGGAGAGCAACCCGGGGGAACGGAAACTCGCGCGGGCGTTCCTCAAACGGATTGAGAAGGGCCAGGTAGGAACGCCCACACAGGAAGATCTAAAACCATGGTGATTCTCCATGGATTTCTGGCGCTGCTGGCCGGTTTCGCCACCATGGCGATTCTGGTCATTGTAGTGACGGCGCTGCTCACGCGTCTGGCGCCGGATTGGGTCGGCCAGCAAGGCAAACCCGGTGCGGGCTATATCTTCGTCAATCTAGGTTATTCATTTCTGGCCGCTGCAGCCGGAGGATACATAACCGCCTGGGCGGCCTCAGGCAATCCTCTTGTTTATGTTCTGGCGCTGGCGATTGTAGTCTTGGTCCTCTCTGCGCTCAGTGCTTTGCAAATGCGGGGAAAACAGCCCATCGCCTACCAACTCGCTTTGGCTGCTATCTCGCCGATGGGAGTTTTAGCCGGCGGCCTGGTCCGGCTTCGAATGCTGGGAGTCATCTAGGCGGCTCTCCGGTACATCACCAGAGAGCCGCTGGTTCCTCTGCCGCTGTCGTTACCAGCGCACGCCCACCGTGATGGGAATCGTTTCCGTCCGTCCCGTGCCGTTATTGGCCGTAAGGCTCGGAGTGTCGATCCAAACGTGGCGAGCTTCGCCGTAGAGCTTCATCTGGCCGTCCCCGTACGTGCCGCCGAGTCGGTGTGTGTAACCTGCGCCAAAGTTGACCCCGCCTTGGTTGGAAGAGAAGTCGTAAACGGTCTGGTTCTCGACCACGATTCCGCAGTAGTAGTAGCACTCTTCGCCCTCAACTGGGTCAGTGAAGCTGGTGACCTTGCGATAAAAGCCGCCACCCCCGGTAACGTAGACGCTGTTGATCGATTTAGGGAAGAGGTCGATGACCGGATCGAGAGTCAGCGACCAAATGTGTGCGTGGCCGCCCTGCGTGCCTATAGCTGCAATGAAGGCGCCGGGCAGTTTGTCGTCCATAAACTGATACTCGCCCAACAACGAGAAACGGGGGCTGAAGCGCAAGCCCAGGCCGCCGGTGAAGTTGCCGCCGTAGGTGAGGAACGGACCTCCATAGGTACCAGAGGCGCTCGCCCCGCCGGTATTGGTACCACCCGACGAAGTGTCGTTTCCAATGGGGGCATTGAAGCCGGCGCCCGCTTCACCGGCAACATGGCTCCAGCTCAGCATTCCATGTTTCGCGCCGTAATCCTGCCCAGCGCCGGCCCGGCCACTGCCGAGTGCGGCCGCAGCATCGCTCAGCACAGACGCTCCGTCTGGGGTGTCGTCGGCCACATATTGCAGCGAACTCGACTCATTGGCTGGAGAAGAACCGAAGTTGGGGGACGTTGACGACTGGGCGCCTGCGGTACCGATTGCGAAGATCAAAGCGCCACAAAGGAAACTACCACGGCGCGTTAGCGACATCCACTGGGTAGATGACATGTCAAAAACCTCAATAATTGATTAGTTTGCGTGCGCCCGGAAGTCGCACAGTGCTCCGGGCAATGGATTAGACACCGACGTGGGTGGAAAGGTTGCGATGCCGGGTGTCCGGCCGTGGCAGGCATATCGCCATCCCACTCGTCATAAATTGTGCCACCATGCTACACTTGTGTCACTGAATTAGGCGGTGGGACACATGGAGATTCGAGCTCGCGGTCAAATCGGCGAAAAAGGCAGGATCGTTATTCCTTCGGAGATTCGCGAAGCGCTGGGGATTGGCGTAGGCGACAAGGTGGTTCTCCGAGTGGAAGACGGCGAAATTCGCATCTCCACGTTGCGATCCCGCATTCAGCGAGCGCAACGCAATGTCCGCCACCTCGCCCCGCCTGGAACTCTGGTTTCCGATCAGTTGAGTGTAGAGAGGCGCGAAGCCGCAAAGCATGAGTAGCGCGGTACTCGATGCATCCGTCATCCTCGCAATCCTATTTCAGGAACGAGGTGCGGACAACATGACGGACGCAATTCTGGCCGGCGCTGTCGTCAGCGCAGTCAACTTGGCAGAGGTGCAGAGCAAGCTTGTAAAGATGGGTCACGATCCGGGCCAGGCGTGGGGGGATGCGCTTTTGCTTGATTCGGACCCTGAACCCTTTACTGCGGAACAGGCGAAGATCGCGGGAAGCCTGATTGCGCACACGGAGAGGTATGGTCTATCTCTAGGAGACCGGTCCTGCCTTGCGTTGGCGATCACGCTCAAGGCCCCGGTTTATACCACCGAGCAGGTTTGGAAAAACGTCAATGTGGGTATTCCGATCCACGTGATTAGGTAAAGCGAATGCAGCAAAGGCCGGAGCATTTGCTCCAGCCTTTGGCTTGGTTTGTTTTAACTTGCCCTTGCTATCCCTGGATGTCGAACTGTTCCGGATGGAGCGTCGCATCGCTCTTGACCAGGATATTCTTGCCCACCAACTCTTCGAATTCCGTAAGCCAGCTTGCGTTGTTCTGCTTCAGCACCTTTACGGTCTCGGGGTTCACGCGCAACAGTACATCCGCGCTCTCGAAATGCCGTTTCATCTTGCGCAGTTCGGTGTAAATCTCGTTGCAGACCGTCGTTGGGCTCTTCACCATGCCGGTGGCCTGGCATGTGGGGCAGGGCACGCTGAGAGTCCGTTCCAGAGATTGTTTGACGCGCTTGCGGGTGATGGCTACCAGTCCAAAATCATTAAACTGGAGCACCTTGGTCGGCGCGCGATCGGCCTTGAGCGCTTCTTCCAGTGCTGCGAGCACTTTGAAGCGGTTCTTGCGCTCGTCCATGTCGATAAAGTCAATCACGATGATTCCGCCCAGGTCGCGAAGACGGATTTGGCGAACAATTTCAGGCACTGCGTCCAGGTTGGTCTTGACGATGGTGTCCTCAAGCCGCGCCGACTTGCCGACGTATTTGCCCGTATTGATATCGATGGCCACCAATGCTTCTGTCTGGTTGATGACAATCGAGCCGCCCGACTTGAGCCACACCTTGGAGCGAAGAGCTTTTGAAATTTCGTCCTGAATGCCGAAGTGCTCAAACAGAGGAATTTCTTTGGTGTAGAGTTTCACGCGACGCACAAGCGCTGGCGAAACGCGGTTCAGGAAGCGGACGATGCGTTCGTAATCGGCCTCTGAATCAACCCAAATTGAGGAGAAGTTGTCGCTGATCTGATCGCGCAAAATGCGCTCGATCAGGCCTAGATCGTGATAAATCAGCGCCGGCGACTTCGAGCTTTCCGAACGCTGCTTGATCTCGTTCCACAGGTGAATCAACATCCTCAGGTCTGAGCGGAGTTCATCCTCTGATGCGCCTTCGGCCGCGGTACGGACAATGAATCCGCCGGATGCTTCGCCGCGTTCGTGAACCAGAATCCGCTTTAGCCGCTGGCGCTCTTCGTCCGAGGCGATTTTGCGGCTTACGCCGATATGCGACACCGTGGGCATGAAGACCAGAAAGCGCCCGGGCAAAGCAATATGACTCGTGATCCGAGCGCCCTTCTTGGCGATTGGCTCTTTGGCGATCTGAACCAGGATCTCCTGGCCCGGCTTCAGCAAATCGCTAATGATCGGAAGGTCGGATGTCTGCGCCGAACGACGGGACGGCCCGCCACGGCGGTTTCCTTGTCCACCCTGTCCGCCGTCGGATCCTGATCCTCCGCGACCCCTTCTACCGCGGCCACCGCGATCGCGGCGCTGATCGCCCGAACCCTGCCGGGAAACATCACCGCCGGCCGGCGACGCTCCGGCAACTGCCTCATCTTCACTCTCGTCTTCGTCGAATGATTCGTCGCCGTCCTCTTCGCCGTTCTTCTCGTCGAACTTCAATTCGATCCGGTGGTCGAGGTGAGCCTCCTGCAATAGCTCACCCAAACCCCCGGTCCGAATTTGATTCATCAGGGTTTCTTCTTCGTAGTCTTCCAGATCATGTTCATCGGCCTTGCCATGGTGATGATGGGGAGCATCGACCTCTTCCTCTTCAATCACCTCTTCCTCAATGAGTCCGCTTCCGGGTGCATATGAAGATACAGCGGCTACCGTAACCGGCTTCGGCTCAGGTGCGGCAGGCGGTTCCGGGGCAGGCTCTTCCGTTTTCTTCTTCCCCCCAAGTCCGAACAGGCGAAAGCCGGTCGGAGGCGCGGGATCGACATGGTGGGACGCAGATGCATCGGTCTCTTCCGCGCCGGACGAGGCAACCGGTCCCTGGTCGTCGTCGCCCTCAACTCCTGGAGACTTGTCCGCTCCAAAAGCTGCGGGAATTTCATCCTGCCTAAGCACCGCTTCGGCTACAGGCTCGTGCTCTGACATCTCCTGCGCCATTGAGTCGATGGATGGGTTGGTCGCCTCAGGCGCGTCAGGGTCGATCGCCGCGGGTTCCGCAGGCGAGGTACCAGGCGCTGACTCAGCCGTCTCTTCAAACTCATATTCCTGCGTCGATTCGTCGAAGGTAAGCTGGTCGTCCGGTTCGGCTGCTGATACAGGGCCAGAGTCGTGGCTGTTTTCGATCATTTCTTCTACGAAGTCGCGCTCTTCGATTGCGTCCGGTGCTTGCAGATCGTCAGGGCTTTCGTCGACCGTAGCCGCATCTGAGAAGACGCCGTATGGTTCCGGGATCGCTTCTGAAACTGGCTCGGCCGCGCGGCCGCGATGCTTTGAGAGCGACTCGCCCGGCAATAAGCCGCTGCCGTCCCATTCCAGCGGGGCTTCAATCATCGTCGAAGGCTTGAACGTGCTTGCAGGGCGTACAGGAGCGGGCGGGGTGGATGTCGTCTTTGAAGTCTCAACGCCTGGTGCCGCGCCATACTTTGAAAGCGACTCGCCTGGCAGCACAAATGGAACCGGCGTTTGCCCGCCACGGGGAGTCTGGGCCTGCGGAACAAATGCAGCCGAAGCTTGGATCTCCGGCGCAAACCTGGATTCCGCCGACGCCTCTGCTTCGGCACTGGCGGTCTGTTCGTTGTCGTCTTGTGCCGGCTGGCCCTGGCCTTCCGGGGCGCCGGATGCACCGCGACCGCCGCGACGGCGTCTGCGGCCACGCCAGCGCTTTGCGCCGGTTCCCTCGGGATCGTCCTGGCCGGCCTGTTCGAGGTCGGCGAGGGATGGAAATGCTGGAGAAGAAAATGCTGCTTCTCCTGTCTCAGGTATGGCCGTGATGGAAAGCTGCCGGTCCGCAGGGCGTTCCTGAGCCGGCGGATTCTGGCCGGTGCGTTCCTGACGGCCTCTCTGGCCCCGCTGGCCACCTTCCGCACGTCCTTCGCCGCGACCGCCGCTGCGTCCAGGTTGTGCCTCCTGGCTCTGCTGCCCGTTTTGGTGCCTGATTTCACGAGGAGCCTGGGTGCTGCCGGTTGCCGCTGCCTTTTCCAGCTCGTCGGATTCTTCCGGGTCTTCCATTTCCAGGAAGTCGGTTACATAAAGGAAGGCGTCCCGTTCCAGACCCACGTCCACAAAGGCGGACTGCATGCCGGGAAGAACTCGGGTGACACGCCCGTTATAAACGGAGCCAGCCAGCGTGTACTCGTTTTCGCGTTCGTAGTAGATCTCCGCGAGTTGATCGTCTTCAAGAATTGCAAGCCGCGTCTCATGCGGCGTGCTGGAGATGCAAATCTCTTTTGCCATCGTACCTTTCCGTCCAGCGGCATTTGCCTGCTGGGTTCTACGGCAAGGCCAGAGGGAGTCGTACGAGACCGGGAAGGACAGGGATGTGCGGGAGGGATGACCTGCGAGCAGCCGGTCTGCCCATGCTTACGCCGTCAACTGCCCCGGGGGGCCGTGCGCTGCGCAATCTGGGCCGGACGTCCTGACGGACAACCTGAAGAAACCGAACGAGCTGTATGGTGCGGTGATCCAATTGCAGAGATTTTGTGGCCAACCATTTCGCCTTCAACGAAACCGTTGTAGGCGGCGGGGCCGTTCCAACCGAGGCGATCGTGCGGGCAAACCACACCAGAAATGTGAGCCAGGGGTGGCCCAACCTTCCTGTGTACCCCGTCGAGTCAAGCTGCCTGCGGTTTTCCCGTCTTTGCGCGCTCATGAACCCTTGTCCTGCCGGGCTCGAGATCCATCTGGACCTGGCCCGCTACTGCATTCCACCAAACTGGAAGAATGCCGTGATTACTTTCATCAATCTCATCCCGCGGTCCGGACAGTTCCGGGAACGCAGGGGTGCAAACCTTCAAAACTCAGTCCGAACCCAAATGGCCCGGTACGCTTAGTTCACAAACCTGCGCATACGGACATTCATCGCCACGCCTAGCGCCAGGAATGTAAACAACACTGAAGATCCGCCGTAACTCATTAACGGTAAAGGAATTCCAGTGACCGGCATAAAGCCGATGACCATGCCCACGTTGACGGCTATCTGGAATGTCAACACAGCCACTAACCCCATGATAATCAGGGAGCCGGACAGGTCTGCGGCTGTTTGAGCGTTTTGAATCAAACGCATCAATATGAGGAAGTATAGCAGCAGCACCAAAAGCGCGCCCACAAAGCCATGTTCCTCGCTGAAAGCTGCAAAGATGAAGTCCGCGTGAGGGATCGGCAGAAAGTCGCCCTGCGTTTGCGAGCCCTGTTCGGCGCCTTTGCCCCAGATGCCGCCCGAACCCACGGCTATTTTGGATTGCAGAAGCTGGTAGCCCGAGCCGCGCGGGTCATTGTCAGGGTTGATGAAACTGGTGAGCCGGGCTTTTTGGTAAGGCTTCAGCAGTTTGCCGCTCGTCCAGACGCCGGCAACCAGCGCCAGCCCGCAGGTGGAAAGAATCAGCGCCTGGCGAAGGTTGATTCCGCCCAGAAACAGACCTGCAATCAGAATCGGCGTATAAGTCAGCGCCGTCCCCAGATCAGGCTGTTTCAACACCAGCAGCAAAGGCACCCCCACCAGCGCAAAGGCCTTGAAGATGTCTCTCCATTCCAGGCTGCGACCGCCCAGGTTCGCGAAATACCGTGCCACAGCCAGAATCAGCACCAGCTTCACCCACTCCGACGGCTGGAACTGCATGGGGCCGAATTTCAGCCAGCGGCGTCCGCCCATCGCCTTGTGCCCAAAGGCCAACACGGCCAGCAGCGTCAACAGGAAGAACCCATAAACCCACGGAATGTAGTCGATCAGCTTGTGATAATCGATTTTGGCGAAGACGAACATGGCCGCGATTCCGCATGCAATATAGAGCATCTGCTTGCTGTGGAAGCCCGCGTGACCCGGGATCCACACGTGCTGGTCATTGAAGAAACCCGGAACCGCCGCGTACTTGGTGTGCAGCGTGGCGGAGTAAATCTCCAGCACGGAAATAGCGCACAAGAGCAGCACCATGCCCAGCAGCGGCCAGTCGAAATCGCGGAAGCTCATGAATCGGCGCATCGCGTCAGTTTCCCTTCGCCGCGGCTTGCGTGTCGGCTGCACTCGGTCGTGGCTGAACTCCGGCCGTATGCGACTGAGTCTTACCCGGTGCAACAATATCGCCGTTCTTCACGAGGAACCGGCCGCTTTCAAGGCCAACCCGCTGGACTCCGCTCTTCGCAGTCGACAGGTCTGAACCCGCGACGGGAGCCGTCCAAACAGCGCTCATCTCCGCCGGAGGCACAACCTTTGGCTGCACCAGGTTGTTCGCGAGTCGCCGCTGTTTCTCCACGTAGGCGGAAACTACCTTTGCGCCGATACGTGCCGCGAACCAGCTCTTGTTTCCGTTCTGCCAGAGTACGGCAACCACCAACTCAGGGCTGCGTGTGGGGGTAACTCCAACAAACCAAACATTCGGATTGGTTTCGTGGCCCTTGCTCGTCTTGTCCAATGCCTGGTGACTCATTACTTGCGCGGTCCCTGTTTTGCCGCCAAAGTCAATCCCTTCCAAGTGTTCCCCGCCGGCGGTATGGTACAAGCCAGGCTGGGTCACCTGGTACATGCCGTCCGTCACGATCTGCCAATTCTCCGGGTCGATGGGGATATCAATCTGCCCGCTCCCCGGAAAGCTATCAAGCAATCCTTTGCGGAAGTCTTCCGGCAACTGTCCGGAGGAAACAACGTGGGGCCGAACCATGTGTCCGCCGGAGGCAATGCCGCCAATGATGCGGGCCAGTTGAATCGGCGTCGCTTCCACGGCGCCTTGCCCGATCGCAATGTCCAGCGTCTCGTCCGCGCGCCAGCGATCATGGTAATTCTTCATTTTCCATTGCGCGGAAGGCATCAGCCCGGCCTGTTCCCCCGGCAGATCGATCCCGGTTCTCTGCCCATAACCGAATTCGGTCGCGTATTTTGCGATTCGGTCGATGCCCAGCTTGTCGCCAAGTTGGTAGTAATACGTATCACAGGAGTAGGGAATTGCGTTGTGAATGTCCACCGCGCCATGCTTCTCGTCGCAATGATGGAAAAAGCCGTACGGGCCCCATCCGCCGGAGCAAGTCACTTTCAGGTCCTGCGCGACCCCTTCCTGCAACCCGGCCACTGACATCAGGATCTTAAATGTGGAACCCGGAGCGAGCTGCGCCTGCAGCGTCTTGTTCATCAGGGGGTGGTCGGGATCGGTAATCAGCTTGTTCCAGTCATTGCGGTTAATGCGCACCGCGAACTCGTTTGGATCAAAGCTGGGCCGGGAAACCATCGCTAGAATTTCGCCGTTGCGCGGGTCCATCGCTACCACTGCGCCGTTACGATTTCCCAACGCCAATTCCGCTGCTCGCTGCAAGTCGTTGTCGATGGTGAGCTTAAGGTCCTGGCCGGGAATCGTGTGCTGAAATCCAAGCAGGCCCACCTCGCGGCCGTGGCTGTCCACAATTACGTCTTTCGAACCGTCCGTACCCCTCAGCAACTGATCGTAGGTCTCTTCCACTCCTGCCTTACCCACCACGTCGCCCGGTGTGTAGTAGGCGAAACGCGGGTTGTTCAGGTCGTCCTCGCTCACCTCGCCCACGTAGCCAATCAGGTGCGCGGCAAACCCGTCGCGCGGATAAAGCCGGCGTTCCTCGTCGATTGTTTCAAGCTCAGGCAGCTCATTGCGCCGCGCTTCGATGAAGGCCTGTTCGTCCGCGGTAATGTCCTGCTTGATGGGAATCGGCTGATAGCCCGGCGCGGCGCGATACCGTCGCAGCGTGGCGCGTAGCTGGTCCAGATCCAGGTGAAGCCCCTGCGCGATCAGCGGCAGATCGTCATCCACATTGTGGTTCATCTCCCGCACCAGAAAGCAGGAGACAGACGGGTAATTGTCCACAATGAGCCGATTTTCGCGGTCGAAGAGCTTCCCGCGAGGCGCCATCACCGGAACTTTGCGAATGCGATTCTGTTCAGCCAGCACGCGGAAGTTGTCCGCCCCCAGTACCTGCAGCCGCCAAAGACCCCCGACCAGCGCCAGCATCATGAACAAGATGCCGTACTGCACTACCGCCAACTTGAGTGCGGAGAGCTTTTCGTCGCGGTTGTTGCGGCTCAAATACATGGATACACACTCTTAGGATACAGCCAAATCTGTTGGGTGATCTCTTGTCCAGCCCCATGGCAACGCGCCGGAACCCTCACGCAGCATGCGAACGGGAGTGATTCGTGGTTGTCGCCTAGTCTCTTATCTGCAGACGGTCAAGGACGGGAAACAGCACCAGTGCGATGAGCGTGTTGGCCACGCACTTGATCAACTCAATCACCCAGCTCCATTCCAGTCTCAGCCCCAGTAGTGCGCGGTAAACAGCCACATAAATGGCGCTCGACAACAGCGAAAGCAGAAACGTGAGCCCCAGGCGAATGGTGTGGTTGTCCACGTCAATCCGAATGCCCACGGACGACGCCAGGAAGCCGACTACCGTTTTGGCAATGCCATTCACCCCGATTGGGTGCCCAGTCAGCGCGTCCTCAAACAGGCCCATCACCGCGCCCGTCAGCGTTCCCTGAATCGGGATCCGTTGCACCAGCGCGAAGTACACCGTGACCACCAGCGGCAGATCGAACCATGCATTTCCCGCCAGGAGGCGCGGCAACCAGGCCTGCAACACAAGTGCCGCCAGCGGCGTTAGTGCATACACCAGGATGGGGTAGCGGCGAACTCCCAGATCGCGGCGGATGTCTCCGCTCATGGTATTCATGGCTGCGGCTTCCTTTGGGGCGTGGCAGAATCATGCGGCGCGGCCGGAGTGGCTGGATTTG